>Ga0209281_1000252_pt1 | contig 106924 bp, 77 predicted proteins | sample MedtruBG_FD_187514 | JGI IMG/M metagenome (GOLD analysis project Ga0209281, IMG submission 187514) | Root nodule microbial communities of legume samples collected from California, USA - Medicago truncatula BG (SPAdes) (version 2) | ecosystem: Host-associated > Plants > Roots > Nodule | place...
ATTTATTATTATTACTAATTAAATATTTCTATCATAATTTCATAATTTCATAATTTCATAAAAATCAAGCTATATAAAATAGATATTCCTTCTATTTTATATAGCCTGGTACTTTTTTTGTATTTATAAACTGACTCTAGTTTCAGTTTCATTGATTAATTTTATTATAGTAATTTTATCTATATTTTAAAATTCAAAACCAATTCAGTTAATTTTTCTGCAGTTACAGCTTGCTGTTGAGCAACTATTGATACCTGTTCAATTGCCTTATTAGTCTCACCTATACCTATCAATATTTCTTCCGAGCTATCCTTAGTATCTTGCATATTTCCAGCAATTGTTTGTATTACACTTGATATTTCTTCTGTAGATGCATTTAATTGTTCTGTCATGGATGCAATATTTTGAGATAAGTCGCTAACAAAAACAGCATCTTTTTCATATTTTTCTCCTGTATCAATTAATAAATCATAGTCTTTTTTTACTCGATTATCAATATAACTTAGTATATCTTTTGAATTATTTGATAAATTGTCAAAAGCAATTTTAACATTTGATATTACATTCTGTATATTTTTCACATACTCAGCTGACTGTTCAGCTAGTGCTTTAACTTCATCTGCTACAACTGCAAATCCTTTCCCATTTTCTCCTGCTCTTGCAGCTTCAATTGATGCATTTAACGAAAGTAAGTTTGTTTGATCGGCAATCGATGCTATTGATTTAGCAATTATACTAATTTCTTCAACTACCTTCCCTTGCTCAATTGCATTTATAATTTTACTTTGCTTCTCTCCATATAGTTTATCAGCAGCATTTTTAGAATTATAACCCTTTTCTCTTATCTCAGATGCTTTATCTTTAATTTGTACTGATTGATGGCTGCTATCAGTTGAATTTGATGCTAATTGATTTATTCCAGAATTAACATCCTCCATAGTTGCCGATAACTCTTCAGTGGAAGAATTGATTTCCTGAATATTCATTACTATATGTGAAGTATTCTTATCTATGTTATTAAAATTATTAGCCATTTCTTCCAAAGTTGCAGATAATTCTTCACTAGACGATGTCACCCCTTGCGCCTGATCAATTATATTTTCGATAACAGATTTCATTTTGTTTTTCGCATTATTCAATGCCTTTATAAGTTTTCCAAGTTCATCATTACTTTTACTTTCTAGGGAATATGTTAAATCTCCATTTCCTAAGGCCTCAGCAAATAATAGCCCCTTTTTTACTGTGTTTGATATATATCTTGCTAGTATAGTTCCGATAATTACTGCTAAAGCAATCCCTACACCTAAAATTATATGCATTATATTAATTGTTATTTTATAATCTTCTGTGTTATTATCATTAGCTTCTTTTGCTAAGTTTTGATTAATTTTAATCAATTCATTTAGATCTTCAAACATATTATCTCTAGCCTCAAGTAATTCGGCTTTCTTTTCAGTCGCTTCAGTATAATTTTCTTTATTAAGCAAATCAAAGATTTCACTTTGTGCCGATGCATATGCTTCTACTGAGGAAACATAACCATCATATGCCTCTTTCTCATCCTCCGACATAGTTTTTTTACTATAGTTCTCACTGTATGTAATATTTGTTGATTTAATTTCATTTATTATTTTTATACCTTCAGCTGTTTTGGTAGGATCTTGATCTATAATCATCCCCTGTACTATTGACATTTCATCAAGCAAATTTTCTTTAATTGAATGGATTTCATCAATTCTTTGAAGATTATTAGTGTATATTTCTTGTGCACTATTCTCTATTTTCGACATACCGAACTTTCCAAAAAGACCCGTTACTCCTATTAATAGCGCAATAACTATAAATCCTGTTAGTAATTTTACTTTGATTGATAAATTTCTTATAATTTTCATACTTATCCCCCTGAAAGTTTATTATCATTAAGATTATTTTTATATTCGAATACTTATAAATTCCAAATTAATTTTAATTTATAAAATTTTCTATTATAATTAAGCTTAATATTTAATCCTATAGCTTGTCTTTCCAATATCTCTTCCACTAAAATGTACTAGATATTGGCTTTTTCATAAGTTAGTTAAGAATAAAATTAATATGGTATTGTAAGATTCAATTTCCTATTTACACATATTATTCTATTTTATTAACCTTAACAGTAGCTTAACAGCTATATTTAATTTCTTAAATTCCGTACAACCGTCCCTTTTCTCAAAGTATGTCAATTAAAATATATTCTCTAAATTTTCACTAACTTTAATTTATAATTTTATTCTTCCACCAATTACAATGCATTTAGAATCTTTTCCATGACCTATTTCATTAGTTTTTACTATGGGCATACTAGGATCGTCAACTATTTTTTTTATTATTTCTTCAATACTCGGAGCATATTTTTCTCTTTCCATCTCTGTAAAACTTCCGAGTATTATCCCTTTAACTTTATTAAATACTCCCATTTGTTTATATTGAGTTAAATATGTCACCATTTTAGGAACATCTCCACCTAAGCTTTCTAAAAAGATAATTTTGTCTTGAAAATCAGGTATATATTTTGTCCCAGATAATTTTAAAAAGCATCGTAAATTTCCCCCAACAACAATACCATCCATCGAGTTACCTTGAATCCACTTGTAATTAAAATTTAAAAGCTCATTTCCATTTTCCATAAATGTACTCTTAAATTCTTCTATTTGCTTTTCCCTATAACTTTCAACTAAATTTCTTATCTGATATAAATACGTTTTTAGCTTGGCTTTTGAGTACAATGAATTTAAAATAACGGAAAGATCACTATATCCAAAGAATAGCTTCGGATTATTTTTGATGATTTCAAAATCTAAAAAGTCTAAAACTTCATTAGCCAAATCTCCACCTGACACGTCACATATAGCTTTAATATCATGATCTTTAAAAAAACTCATTAGAGCCTCTGCTCTTTCACGTCCAGTTCCACTAAACACAGATATTCCTCTATACATTTTGTCACTAAATACAACTTTTAACCCCAATGAATTTAAAGCAATTCCTAAATGCTCCATTTTTACTTTATGGATTTCTTCTAATCCATTTGAACAGACAACAATTCCAACTTTATCACCATTACTTAGTAATTTCATAAGTACCCTCCTTTTAAGTATTAAGGCCATAATACATTATGTTAACAATTTCATCTTAATTGTATCTTACCTTTACATATATATAAAGCTCTACTATTTGTAAATAAGAGGTTAAACTAACTTTTGTAATTTAGGCATTATTGAAAATCACAAAATTAGAATAACCTCTCATTAAATTCTATAAACAACATATTTTTTAGAAATATATTTAATAAATCTCTTTAATTTATCTAATTTACGATAAATGTCTTTTTCTTAGAACGCTGCTTTAAAAATATTTAATACATCCTTTTCTTCTAACGGTTTAAATGCATATTTAAAATATGGATTCATAGCTTTCTTAGCCATTATTTCGAGTTTATCTTCTTCGATTCCAACTTCTCTCAATGTACTTGGTATTCCGAGATCTTTGAAAAATTCTGCAGTCTTTTCTATTGCCTTATTAGCTATTTCAAATTCCTCTAAACTCTTATCGATTCCCCAAACATTTACTCCATACTGAGCAAACTTATAAACTGTAAATTCATCTAATGAATATTTCATCCAATGAGGGGTTAATATTGCAAGACCTACACCGTGTGTTATGTCATAAAAAGCACTTAATTCATGTTCCATAGGATGAACTACCCATGGTGAACTAGTTCCATAAGAAATCAAACCATTTATGGCCCAGCTTGATGCCCACATTAAATTAGCTCTTGCATCATAATCCTTAGGGTTTTCAATTGCTATCTTTCCATATTTTATACAAGCTCTAAGTAATCCTTCTGCTGTACTATCTTGAATATCTACTCCTTTTGTGTGATTAAAATAGGTTTCAAAAATATGGCTCATAATATCAGCTGTTCCTGCAGCTGTTTGAGTCTTAGGCACTGAATAAGTATACTCAGGATCTAATATAGATACTTTTGGCTTCATATTTTCATGTCCTGTACCTATTTTTTGGTTAGTGCTCATATCTGAAATTACTGCATGCATATCCATTTCTGATCCAGTTGCTGATAGCGTTAATATTGTTACTATAGGTAAAACTTCATTAATTTTTTCTGGATTAGTTACTAAATCCCATGCATCACCTTCATATTTTACACCTGCTGCAATTACTTTTGCACAGTCTATAGTACTTCCGCCTCCCACTGCAAGAACTACGTCTACATTATTTTTTCTACAAATTTCAATTCCTTTTCTCACTGTTTCAATTCTTGGATTGGGCTCTATACCTGAAAGCTCAACATATGTTATTGAACTATCATCTAATATTTTAATCATCTCATCATATAACCCAATTTTCTTGATACTTCCTCCACCATAAGCAATTAGTACTTTATTCCCATATTCCTTAATTGCTGCTGCGAGTTTTTTAATTTGACCCTTACCAAAATAAATTTTAGTAGGTATTGAATAATTAAAATTTTCCATAAACTCTCTCTCCTTATTAGTAAAAAATCAAGGTAATAATTATATTATTTACTTAGAATAACCTATATAAATTCTACACCATATACTTAGCTTTAAGTCAAAAATTTATACACAATTTTTCCCTATTTTTTTTATAGTGAAGCCACTTTTTCTTCTTTACTTACAATTGCTTTTCCATTCCATTTTTTACTTCTCCACCTAAAATACATTATTAGTCCTCGAACCCATTCGTCCAAAGCTAAGGCGATCCACATGCCTGGCATACCAAAATTAAAAGTTATGCTAAATACGTAAGCCAATCCCACACCGATTGTCCACATGGAACATATTCCAACAAACACTGGAAATCTTACATCTCCACAAGCTCTAAGGCAATTTATAATTACAAGATTAAAAGTCCTTCCAGGTTCAAGAAACGCATTCACAAACAATACTGCCGCTCCAAGGGCTAGTATCTCCTCATTTCTTGTGAATATTCCAAAAATATTTCTTCCCAAAGCCGCTACTAAAATTCCTAAAATCGTAGAAACTATAAATGCTTTTTTAAGAGAAGAGATACATAGATGATATGCATCCTCTGGTTTTCCCTTTCCTACTAATCTTCCTACAAGGATTGATGATCCCTGAGCTATGGCAACTGAGAATACAAAAATAAAAACACAAATATTATTTATATAACTATTAGTTGTAACTGCTGCAATACTTATATGTGTTAATATAACTGTTGTTACTAATTTTGCTACAGAGTATGATATATTCTCTCCCGCAGATGGTACTCCCATGTGTAGAATGTTCCTAACTTCTTTTTTGTCAATTTTCCTAAAATATTTAGACGAAAAGTTTGGTAATATCCTCTTAAACAAATAATATCCTAAAAAAATAGTCCCAAATATCTTACTTATAGTAGTCGCTGTTGCCGAGCCTTGAACCCCGAGACTTGGTGCACCAAACTTACCAAATATTAATATATAATTTAGAATTATATTAAATATATTCATTACAAACGTAGTGCACATACATATACTTGTAAATCCAAAAGCTCTTATAACCGATGTAAAAGTTGTCGTTATAGCTTGAACAATCATAAAGCCTCCAACTATCTTTATGTATTGAGAGCTATATAGCATAAATTCTGGTGCTACATTCATCCATTGTAAAATAAACTTTGAAAATAATAAAATTATCAAACTTATTATTCCGCCAAAACAGAAATTTATTACAAGAGAGGTTCCTACAAGGCTCATAATATCTTCATCTTTCTTTTTAGCCCCTATGTATTGTGAACAAATTATTGTAGTTCCTGAAGTAATAATAACGAATAAAAGATTTAACATATTTATTATTTGATTAACTATTCCTACTGCTCCTACAGCATCGTCACTATATTTACCAAGCATAAATATATCCATGCTTCCAAGTAACATAAGTAATAACATCTCAACAAAAATAGGCCAAGTTATTTTAAATAGATTTTCTTCTAATTTTATACTTGTACTTTTCATATAACTTAAAATCTTCCTTTCTGATTCTTTAAACAAACATCTTAAAAATAAATTGTAGTTAAACGCTATAATAATCTCTGAGTTTTATTTAGCGTTTAACTACTGATTTGATTATGATTCTTTTATAATATTTTTATTTATTAAACATATTCATTATTGTTTTACTAAATTCGGAATTATAACTTTTCCATCAACAACTTCTACAACTTCACCATTAATTGTTACAGCTTTTTCATTTAAATTATTAAATCTAAACTCTATATGTGTGAATTTATCATCATATTCATGATCTATACTTTTAATCTTTATTTCAACCTTATTATTATTTGTTACTTTTATTTTATAATCATTGAATTCACCTGCTTGATATCTAAAACTTTCTCCATCATCGGTAAAATGATGATATCTTGCTTCTGTTTCCTCATTGCATAGGAAAACTTCAAATGTTAACTTACTGATATTCTTTTCCCCTATATAGTTTTGCTCTTCGGCAACTGGAATTACAGAGCCACCTTTAATAAATATTGGACAAATATCTAGTGGAGTTTCTTTAATTATATATTGACCTCCCTTATATTCTTCCTTTGTCCAATAATCTATCCAGGTTTCACCCTCTGGAAGATATATCATTCTCGCTTTTGCTCCTTGTTCTAGAACTGGTGCAACTAGAATATTTTCACCACAAAGAAACTCATCATTAATTTCATAAGTTTTCTTATCATTTTGATAATTAAATAATAACGGTATAATAATCGGTGCACCATTTTTACTACTATTCCACATCATATCATATAAATAAGGAATTAATTTATATCTTAGCTTTATATATTTTTTATTTATTTCTTCAGTACCTTCATCAAATGCCCAAGGTTCTTGATCTCTTGTTCCCATCGCTGAATGATTTCTAAAAAGTGGAGTGAATGCCCCTACTTGAACCCATCTACTTAAAAGTTCTGCACTGCAATCATGTCCAAATCCCCCTACATCAGTTCCACAGAAAGCCATCCCGCTTAGTCCTAAATTCATAAGCATCGGAATAGACATCCTCAAATGTTCCCATGTACTTTGGTTATCTCCAGTCCATATTGTAGAGTACTTTTGAGTTCCCGCATAACAGGCTCTAGTTACTATAAATGGTCTCTTTCCTGTTGCTTTTTTTAATCCTTCATATGTAGCCTTGGCCATCATATGCCCATATACATTATGAGCTTCTTTATGAGTTACTGGAATTCCATCATTATCAAACATTACATCATCTGGAAGCGGACCTTTAAAGCTAGCTGGTTCATTCATATCATTCCAAATACCGCTTACACCTGTTTCTGTCATTATTTTTTGATTTTCTCCCCACCATTTTCTTACCTTTGAATTTAGAAAGTCTGGGTAAACAGAATCTCCTGGCCAAACTTCATTTCTATAAACTATTCCTTGATTATCTGTTGCAAAATATCCATTTTTTAGTCCTTCATCATAAATTTTATATCCTTTATCAACTTTTACTCCTGGATCTATAATCGTAACTACCTTAAATCCCATGCTATTTAATTTTTTAATCATTTCTTCTGGATTTTCAAATCGCTCATTATTCCAAGTAAATACTCTATATCCATCCATGTAATCTATATCTAAATATAATGTATCACAAGGTATTCCTTTTTCCCTAAAGTTATTCGCAATCTCCATCAGCCTTTCCTTATTATCATAAGACCATCTACATTGTTGATATCCTAGTGTCCATATTTGAGGTAAGGGCATATTTCCTGTAATTTTTGTGTAGCCTTCAACTACGTTTTTTACTGATGGACCATAAATAAAATAATAATCTAAATTACCATCAACTCCTGCAAAATAATAGTATTTTGAATTATCTCTTCCCATATCAAAATGGGTTTCAAAATGGTTGTCAAAAAATATACCAAAAGCATTTTCTTTATTTAATCCAATTAAGAGTGGAATAGATTTATAAAGTCTATCAAAAGTTTCCCCGTGTGGTGCCGGATTGTCAGTATTCCAGTTTACATAGTGATAACCTCTTTTATTTAAATGCCCACTTCGTTCTCCAAGTCCATAAAAGAACATATCCTCCTCCATTTGTTTGGACACATAAACTTTGAACTCTTCATCCCCATTAATGGCATGTCCTTCTGCTTCTGCTAACATAAAGTCTCCCTTTCTTCTTAAAAACGGGTCTTTTTCACCTCTATAATCTGCACAAAGCAATGTCTCCTTTTTATCATAAATATCTACTTTAAACTCATCATAAATCCTAACTATCAACTTTTCTGTTGATAGTTGAATTCCATCTGCTATATTCTCAACTTCAAAATCACAGTGACTGTCTTTTAAGTTTTCTACTGCTTTAGAATTTCTTTCTTTCCTAAATAAAGGTGCAAAAAAGTTAATAATATATGAATTTATTACTTTTATAAACACTCTTTCATTATCAAATTTGATGTTAATTACGTTATCCTCAACCTCATAGCCTATTAGCTTTCCAAAAACTTCTTTATGTTGCTTACATTTTTCCATAATTATTTCCTCCATTATAAACTTTAAAATAAAAGTAATTTTAATTTGTTTTACTAGATATAAATATATTTTAAGGCTCAGACGAAGGGGTATTCGTAATAATTAACTGAGCCTAAAATATTTTAGTAAATACATTAACCATAAATTCATACTTTATTATGATTATAATGTTATTATATAACTATAAAATCTAACTTTCTTGCAAAATAGAGACAAATAATATAAAAATACTGCTCTTTAAGGTATTATTAAATGCTGATTTTATAGACTTTGAGCTTAGATTTTAAATTGGTTTGAAATGATTTAATTAACAAAAAAAGAGGCAAATATGATATAAAGTTTTAATCTTAGAAACTTATATCATATTCACACTCTTAGAAAGTTATTTAAATGATTTTTTTAAATCTTTTTTGCTTTAATGAAATTAATGCATAGCTCCGTTCCAATCAAGGTAGTATCCATCTACATATGTGTTATATGCCATACTTCCATCAGATTTTAAATAATACCATGTCTCACCATTATTTATCCAACCAGTTTGCATTACTCCATCAGCATCCATGTAGTACCATTTTCCTCTTACATTTCTCCATCCACTTGCAGGAGTACCTTGTTCTATTAGTATCCATTTTCCATCTTTAGTCTTTCCCCAAAAGTCACCTTTTCTTCCTGTGCTAGGTGAAGAACTAACAATAATATTTCCCATATTAGATTCTATAGTAGTATTAGTTGTTGAAGTAGTATTGCTCTCTTCATCACTGTCATCATCTTCTTCTTCCGGTTTTTGTGCACTTGAAAAAGTATTTTTATATGAGTTAACTTTATAATTGCTTTTATTAATATCTTTCCATTCAAATCCTGGTTCCAAATTGTTCAATTCATCTTTAGTATAATCGTCGTCACTTGAGCTCGCTGCATATGTCGTACAAGTTCCTTGAGCTACTACTACCACTATAGCTAAAGCTAAAATTTTTAATTTATTGCTTTTCATCCTTCTCATCTCCTAGAATATTTTATGTAAGTTTTTAATGTCAACCAAAATTATATTCTTATGACTTATTTTCGATTATTTTTTTGCATACTTGAGGGGTTTTATAATAATAATTCTAATAAAGATAAATTATTTATTAAATATACAAAAAAAACATAATATGATTATATTAACATTTTTACATAAAAGTCAGTCCCAGTTAAACTAATATTTAACCGTGACTGACTTTTCTCTATCCTTAACCTTTGTTGTTAAACCTTTTACAAAGATCTATCATATCTTCCTGTGCATTAACTGTCCTTCCCTCTGAATCTATCTTTGTGTAAGATCCATCTGAATTCAAAATTCTACTTTTCACATTATCTTTTATATATAATCCAAGCATTTCTTTTAATTCTTTTTTAATTTGATGATCTTCAATTATTGTCATTGTTTCTACTCTCTTATCTAGATTTCTATACATCCAATCTGCACTTGAAATATAAATTTCTTCCTTATCGTCATTACGAAAATAATATATTCTGCTATGTTCTAAGTATCTTCCTACTATACTCCTTACTGTTATATTATCACTTAAACCTTTAATCCCAGGTCTTAATGAACAAATTCCTCTGACTATAAGTTCTACTTTAACTCCTGCTTGAGAAGCTTTATATAACGCTATCATTAATTTTCTATCAATTAGTGAATTCATTTTTGCTATTATTTTTGCTGGCTTACCATGTTTAGCGTGCTCTGTTTCTCTTTCAACTAAATACTCTAATTTTCTTCTCAATCCATATGGAGCAATTGTTATTTTACTCATATTTTCCGGTCTAAAGTATCCTGAAAGCATATTAAAGATAACAGATGCATCTTCCCCATATTCTGGCTTGGCAGTAAGAAGTCCTATATCTGTATAAAATTTTGCCGTTACATCATTATAGTTTCCCGTTCCCAAATGAACATACCTTTTTATGCCTTTTTTTTCCTGCCTAACAATTAACAATATCTTACTATGAGTCTTGAGTCCAATAACTCCATAGATCACATGGCATCCAGCTTTTTCAAGCTGTCTCGCCCAATGGATATTATTTTCTTCATCAAATCTAGCCTTTAATTCAACTAAAACAGTCACTTGCTTACCATTTTCTGCAGCTTTTGAAAGTGCTTCAATTATAGGTGAATTGCCACTTACTCTATATAAAGTTTGCTTTATGGCTAGTACTTTTTCGTCTTGTGCCGCTTCTTGAACTAATTTTACTACTAATGAGAAACTTTCATAGGGATGATGAATAAATATATCTTTTTTACTTATTGCTTGAAATATATCACACTCTTGTAATTCCTTCACAGGAAGACTTTTTATTTGTTCAAATTTCAATTCATTATATCCTTTTATACTATATAACTTATTAATAAATGTTAAATCTATTGGTCCTTTTATTGAGAAAATTTGATTATCCGATATCTCAAATTCTTGCTCTAATTTATTTATGATTCTGCTATCACTAGTATCTTCAATCTCTAATCTTACGGCTAATCCCCATCTTCTTTGTTTAAGAGATTCTTCAATCGTTTCTAGTAAATCTTCTGCTCCTTCCTCGTTTAAGCTTAAATCTGCATTTTTTGTAATCCTATAACAAGCAGTAGTCAAAACCTTAAACCCAAATAACTCACATAAATGATTTTTTATAACATCTTCTAAGAGAATAAAATTTTCTCCTTCTCCTCCTGGGATAGGTACTAATCTTTCCAATACAGATGGAACTTGAATAGTTGCAAAAACCTCTTGATCGCTTTTGTTTGCTTTTAAGATTATACCTATATTTAGGGTTTTATTTAATAGTAATGGAAATGGTCTTCCTGAGTCTATAACCATAGGTGTTAATACTGGATAAACAATATTTCTATAATAATCTTTAACAAAATCAAGTTGTTTTTCATTTAACATTTCATATGTGAAAATTCTTATATTTTTAGCTCCTAGATGGTCATACAAATGGTCATATGTACTATATTGATCATGTACCATTCTCCTAACTCTATCTAAAATTTTCTCTATCTGCTCACTTGGAGTTAATCCTGATACTTCCCTTTCTTCAAATCCTGCCTGTATTTGGCTATATAAAGAACCAATTCTCACCATAAAAAATTCATCAAGGTTCGAACCAGATATAGCTAAAAATTTAAGCCTTTCCAAAAGAGGGTTCGTATTATCCTTGGCTTCATCTAAAACTCTTTGATTAAATTCTAACCAACTGAGCTCTCTATTGATGAAATTTTCATAATTATCATATGTATAAGTTTGATTCATAATAATTCTCCTCACCCAAAAGTTAAATATTCTTTCAACTTATTTTAATTATTTGTAATAATAGTATTTAAAATACGCATTGAATATTGTAATATATTTAAAAGTATACTAATATAATCTAACATTTTTGTTAATTCTATGTTAACACATTATTATTTATGAGTTAACTTTTTTGTTACATTTTGTTAATTAGGAGTGAGTAAATGAAAAATATTGCAGTAATTGATATAGGTTCTAATTCTATGAGAGTTTTAGTCTATGAAATATATTTAAATAATTCTTATAAAATAATTGATGAAGAAAAGAGAATGACAAGATTAGGACAGTATCTAGATAAAAATAATAATCTATCAATTGAAGGAATCGAGAAACTATTAGTAACTTTAGAGTTCTTCAAAATTCTCTGTGAAAAGAACAATGTTGTTGAAGTAATTGCAGTGGCTACAGAAGCAATTAGGCGAGCAAAAAATAGAAATGAAATTATTTCTTTAATAAAGGACAAATTAAATTTAAATATTAGAATATTAAGCGGGCTTGAAGAATCGGCTTATGGCTATATAACAGTAAAATCCACCATGGATATTAATGATGCTATTCTTATTGATATAGGCGGTTCAAGCATGGAAATAACTTTGGTTAAAAATAAAAATATCATTAATGGTATAAGTCTACCCTTAGGCTCAATCCCTTTAACTAAACTTTTTCCATTTGATACTCCTGCTGATAAAGATATTCTATTAGAATTTAAAAAGTTTATTTTTAATGAGTTTAATAAATTGCCTTGGTTAAAAGATGCTAAGGGTTTACCTTTAATTGGAATAGGGGGAACTGCACGGTCAATAGGTAAAATTCATAAGAAATTTATTACCTATCCTCTAGATTTATTACATAATTATATTATTTCGTTTAATGAAATTACAACAATATATAATTATGTTATTGATTTAAATATAAGTCAAAAAGCTAAATTAAAAGGACTTCCTAAAGAAAGAGTTGATATATTTACTGCTCCTTTTTCTGCTCTTTTTATGTTAATGAATTATTGTAATTCCCCACTCCTAAAAATTAGCCAATATGGAATTCGTGAAGGCGTTTTATATGAAAAACTTTTAGGTAAAAATATTAATAATGTAGATATATTAGATTTTTCTTTAAATAATATATTAACTAATAATGATTTGAATCTTCCTCATGCTGAAAAAATACAAGATTTATCTCGTGTTCTATTAGATTATTTAGAACAGGCAGATTCAAGATATTTTGAATTAGAAAGCAAGTTATTAAAAGTATCTGCTAAATTACATGATGTTGGTGTCAGTATTTCAGTAAAGCATGCTTATAAGCATGGTTTTTATATTATAATTAACTCCTTTATTGCAGGGCTTTCGCATAAAGAAATATTGATGTCTGCATATATAGTTGCACTCAGTGGTAAATTTGACTATAAGATAGCAGATGAATACAAAGATTTACTGACTAAAGACGATATTATGATATGTAAAAGACTTTCAATAATCCTATGCCTTGCTCATAAGATTGATAAATATTTTTACAATAGCTTAGCTGAAGTTGTAATCTTAAATGAAAAGGATAATTTCAATTTAGCATTACCTGCTGCTAGTGTAAAATACATGAAAGATAGTTTACCCATTGAAATGGATGAAAGCTTTAAGAAATATTTTAATAAGAAATTATCAATGGTTCCCCTTTAAATATACTAATTTGCCATAGCCATAATAGGTATAGTAATAATATCTATTATAACTATGGCAATTATGCATTAGGTTTCTACTTTAAATACAAATTAATCTACGCTTTTTGTATTATTTTTTCCACTTCTGAAACAACACAATCTATAATTTTATTTTCTTCACATACTTTAAAATATAATTCAGTTTCATTTACAGGTATATGAGCAAGAGACCGACTAATGAATTCGTATTCTTGTTTAATACGTCGTATACATTCAGTAAAAATATCTTTTCCATTGCTAAGTAATGTAATATAAATTGAACTAATTTTGTTCTCGCTATCACATATAAAATCATTAGAGAGTTTTAAAGTCAAAAAATTCCTATTCAGCTTAATGTCACATAATACCTCATTCCAATTGATAATCGTCTTATTATATCTTACTTCAATATTTCGATTTTGAAATTTCTCATTGATTACTTTTTCTAATTTTATCAGCATATTTTCTATACTGCCTTTTAATATATTATTTACCTCTTCTTTGGAATATATATTTTCATCCCTATTATCTTTTGTATTCTTTTGTCCTTTATAAACTTCTGTTTTAGTTAAAGATTTCTTCTTTAAATTTACAGAGTTATTATTGGAATCGTCATAAGTTATGTTTTCAAAATCTATTAACTCCTCTTCCATCTTTCTCCTCAATTCTTAATAATAATGACTATATTAAATATATTTTAATTAACATAGTAATATTCCCCTCAATAGTCTATAAAAACTCTACTCTTATCTAGTTCTTCTCTTAAGTCATCTCTTAGCATAATTGAGTTTATCGTAATTTATAAATTATCTAAAATTTTCTAAAAAATATGTTATAATGTTAATACTTATATTAACATTAGGTTTTATGTTATAAATGAACACTATTATTTTTGATTGATCATTTAAATTTATATAATAACAAGGAGATAATAATACTATTATGAAAATTGAATTTGATAAAAAACTACTTAAATACTCTATTTATATAACAATTACTGCTGTAATAATCTATATAGCATTCTTATTCATTCTTAATATAGGTGTGCTTTTCAGAACAGGATTAAATATTTTAAGTTATTTGACTGACTTAATTAAGCCATTACTTATAGGTATAATAATTGCTTATCTTTTATATCCTATCACTAGGATTATTGAGAAATTTTTAGAAAAAAATAAATTTATTAAAATCCAAAGTCCATATACAAGACGTACATTCGCGATCATATTTTCATACCTTTTAATAATTGGTATTTTCTTAGGATTACTATTTGGAATTTATTTTATGATTGGTGGTCAGCTATCAAATAACACAACTATAACAAATATGGCACAGCATATTTCCTTATATTTAAGTACTAATTCTTTTTCAACAAATTCCATAAGGGCAACTTTAGATAACTTAAATAACCCTTTAATTGATAGTGTAAAACCATATCTCATCGATGGACTTATTAACTTACAAAGATACATTGAAAATAATCTTGGTAATATGACAGCCTATATAATGTCTATCGGAAGTGGTGTCGCAACCTTCTTTATTGCTCTCATTATTAGCATATATCTATTAAAAGATTCTGAGTATTTTATAGATTTATGGAGTAAGCTTTATTATTTAGCATTTAGAAATAGTAGTATTGGCAGTAATATTACATATATTTTTAGAATAATACATGAAGTATTTGGAAAATATCTACGAGGTCAATTATTAGAAGCATTTTTTGTTGGAGTTCTGTCTGCAGTAGCACTCTCAATTGTTGGCATAGATTATGCCTTTGTTATTGGTATCATTGCTGGTATTTGCAACATGATTCCTTACGTCGGCCCAATTGTTGGTACTATTCTTGCTGCGATTATGGGGCTACTCAGTGGAACCCCTATTAAAATACTTTACGCTGTTATCGCTATGCTAGTTGTTCAACAAATAGATAATAATCTTTTAGCTCCTAAAATTGTAGGAAATAGTGTAGGATTACATGCCGTATTTACTATGTTAGCAATTTTAATTGGCGGCAACGTAGGTGGATTATTAGGTATGCTGTTAGCTGTTCCAATAGCTGCTTCTTTCAAAGTTTTATTTAATAATTGGTATGAAAATTATATCCAAAGTCAACGTGACTTCTAATTTTATAAGAATTATTAATATCCACAAGGATTTAGATTCAGAAATAGATACATGTGTGAATGGTTTCAATTAATTAAAGGAAACATTACACTCATGTATCTATTTTTATCAAAATAATTATTTTATTATACTCATAAACTTCTTTTCTACTTAAATCACTAGATTTCAAAACTACTTTTATCTATCCATTTATACTGTGGCCTGATTTTTTTTATATCCTCAGCTAATAAATACAATGCTTCATCTTTCTGCTTACATTCTAGCATTACATCAATATCTATATCTATTTTTTTAGCTTTTTCTAAAAATTCAATAAAATCATTAGCATTAATATAGTCTGCATGTTTTCTATCTTTTTCATGTTCTCTAGGTGTAGAGAAATGAATTTTAGGTGGTAAACTTTCCTTACTCCAAGTGTTAAAAATATCTTTTAACAACGCCTCGATATTTTCATCATTATTATTGCAGTTATGATGATGTACATCTAAGACCATTGGTATATCCAATATTCTACATAAATCTAAAACTTCCTTTGCTGTATAAGTCTTATCATCATTTTCAATTATTAGCTTTGAAGTTATTTCTTCAGGTGCCTTATTAAAATTAGCTATAAATCTTTCTATTCCGGCTTCTTTGCCTCCAGCTGAACCGCCAACATGTAACACCATTTTCCCATTTGGATAATTTAAATCTTGAAACCATTCCACCTGCCTCATCAAATTTTGGGTTGTATTATTGACTATTTCATCATTTGTGCTATTCAAAACATTAAATTGATCTGGATGAGTATCAACTCTCATATTATGTTCTCTGATTATTTTACCTAAATACTCAAAATCTTTCTTAAAAATTTCTCTATGCCCCCAGTAGCCTACTTCTGGATGTGTAACTAAAGGAATTAATGCAGATGTTATTCTATAAAAATGAATATTATTTTCTATATTATATTGTAGTATTTTTTCTAAATCATTTAGATTAGATAAAGTAATACTCTTTAGTTTTTCTAATTTATTCTTTTCATTAATTATTTTACTATAATTTGCAAATGTCACTGTACTAGAACTAGTAATCTTCTTCCCTAGTTTCATAGAAACTGCTACATAACCAAGTCTTACTCTCATCTTTTCTCCTCTTAAAGTTATTATTGAATATAACTTTTCCAAAAATACAATAAAAAAACCCCTTAAAGGAGTTTTTTTATTATGTAAAGAGATTAATTGTTTTGAAGATATATTAAAAGCTATTAAATGCTATTATTATTTTCTACTTAAAATATTCACTTTTAACTACTTCTTTTTAATTATAACTTGAGCCAAGCATCTTGTAAACATTTTCTTCACTTTTGCTAATATCTCTTTTAGTATTATTAATTTCAAATTTATTTAATGAAATATTGATAAAATATTATTACATATGTTGATATATTTCATTAATATGATTTTGTATTTCTTTTAACACGTAAGTTTCTCTAAATATCCAATTTGCAATATGCTTATCTCCTGATTCAATTATCTTTTCGTTATTGCTTATAGCATCTATTATTTCTACCCACTCCGGCTTAAATTCCAACTTTGCTTCATAAGGATCTAATTTTTGTGATTTTCTTACATTAGATACCTCTGCAATGTAATAATAAGAAATCATTTTAAAAATTCTATCATTTACATATTTATCTCTGCTTCTTTCAGTTACAATTCCAATTTGCCCATCTATTCTATTGCAAATATAACCTGTTTCTTCTTCCACTTCTCTTTTTAATGCATCTTCATGTTTTTCCTCTTTTTTCATTCCACCACCTGGAAACTTATAGTCTTTATTTTTCGAATGTACCATTAATATTTTGTTATCTCTTATTATGATTCCTCTTACTGCTTCTCTAAAATTTACACTTCCAATTGAATCACTTACCTTATCTATCTCGAAAAGTTTATTAAATAGCATATTATATTTTCACATCCTTATTCTTTCAAACTCCCAATCTAAATTCATAAATTCAATTTAATATTAGACTTATATAAATATTCAGAAATAAATACTATTCTTTAGCTTTTTATTTTAACTTATTAATGATATTTTAACTCCAAAGTCAAAAAATATCCTAATATAAGTTATTACACAATTTTATTTTCTATAATATAGATTATACTGTAATTTCCGATTAATGTAAAAATAAAAAAACTGCAAGGGGTGTGTAAACCTTGCAGTTCTTATATAAATTTTATGAAATGTACTATCTAATAAAAAATTCGTTTGTTTTGTTAATTTTCCATACTTATAATGGTGTGGACACTATAAGTATATATATCATGGTCAATTACATTATTTAATGGTGTGTGGGCATTAAATAATTCACTATGGTGGTTAATTATCACATTTATTCATGGTAGTGTGTAAAACCAAGAATAATTTTGTATTCATATTTTTATAAAAACTTAACTATATAACAATTTTAATTATCTATTTGCTAACTAAATAGCATTAATATAAAAGGAGTTTTTTATACTTAAAGCGAGGTCACGCGATGAATTCCCTTCAAGCATATTTTTTATGGCATATTCTTTAACTTTATCATATTTATTAAAGATTATTTTTGCTTTATTACTATCATTGTATACTTTCCAGTATCCGCATAATAGGCATTGCTTAGTAGTACATTCCATAAAATCTTTAACATCTTCAAAAGGTATTCCAAGGAATAATCCAAGTTCGTGAGGGCAGTGATATTGATCATATCTATACTTTAATGTATTAACATATTCATTTATTTTAATCTCGAAGGGGTATCCCATATTAACTAAAAACTCTATATGTGTTTTTTTGTTTAATTCTTTCTCCAATATACTTTCATCGTAAATCATCACTATAATAGAACTATCACTTTCTCTTAATTCTATAAACTTTAAATTTATATTTTTAAGGAAAGACTTTCCATAACTTGTCCAGCTGTTGTGTAATTTTCTATTACTTTTTTTCATTGTTACTGTTACCGCCGGCTTAACTCCTGCGATTACTAAAGACGAATTGTACACTAAAAAATTCTCGATATACTCCTTATTTTTCATTGAATCTAATCTTTTGTAAAAATCTAGATATTTCATTCTATATCACCACCGAACTTGCTTATATTTGCGCTATTTTTTTACCCAAATCAATGCACTCTTGTTCATTGTCATCTGGCTCATTTTGAACAATTAATGGGTCTCCGATTATGCTACAACCATAACCTATCATTCTTTCTTCAAAGTCTCTCATCCATTGTCCATCTCCCCAGCCGTAAGATCCAAAAAGTGCTGCTTTCTTTCCAGCTATTTTATTTGAAATCTCCTCTATAAATGGTTCGAATTCAGATTCTTCTAATACCTCATCGCCCATAGCTGAACATCCTAAAATAAGTATATCCTCATTCAATAACTCATTAACATTGACATCAGAAACATTTATAACTTCTGCTTCTTTACCGCCTTCTGTTATTCCTTTTCCAATTAATTGAGCCATTTTTTCTGTATTACCAGTTCCTGACCAATATACAATCTTCATTATAGTTCCTCCTTGTTACCTTAAATAATTTTGAAAATCATTCTCAATTAGATAATATAATATATAACCACTTTTGTCAAGTTTTATTTATAAAATTTTATATAATATACCTTTCAATATATTTTCCACCTTATTTTATAGGTATTTCTATATAAATTTTATCTACCCAATTAACCTAATCTTTATTGAATATAAACATATAAACGGATGCATTTAATCTCATGTTCTCTCCTCTTGATAAAAATATTTATTTTTTCTTATTATAAAAGCGTATAAGCATTTATACAACTGCTTATACGCTAATAATATTTTTATTCAATCAATTCCAAAACTGGTCTATACCCAACTGTCTCGTATTTTAAATCCTTAATTGATTGGTTAGAGTATGTTATTGAATAGAATCCTCTTATTATACAGAATTTTTCACGCCTTAATCCCTCACTTTGAGTAAAGCTAGAAAAATTGTACCAATGCCACAACTCATTACTATCACCATTTAATTTTTGTTTATCATCTTGCTTCTTCGTAGTATTAGAAAGATCATAATCAGTGCATATTGGTAAATTATCAATTTTATCTGTATTTACTATATATTTATCCCATTCATTTGCTCTGTAATTTTTCTTTTCACTATATCCAGTTAATAGTCTTAGAATATATTTTCTGCCTTCAATTATTACAACTTTACCAAAAATCAAATTTTGCTCATTTAGCTCATTCCAGGACATACCTTTTAATATATTCCTATCACATATTAAAAGTTTTTTATTATCCTCATTCACTTCTACCCAATTCAACTTATATTCTTCATTTTTATCAGTATCGTTCATCGTGATTTTTTGTCCTTTGTACTCAGGAATATCTTTAAATTCTATAAAATCTTTTGGCTTTTTCTGTTTCTCATTATCTAAATATAATGTTCCAAAATTTCTAACTTTGCCTGTAGAATATTCTGCACTTTCCAAAAAATTTTGTTCCTTGTTTTTCTTTAATTTTTTACTTACAGCAATCACACTGCTTACTGCTGCCATAGCTCCAACAAAGAGTCCCGTACCAATTATAGTTTTCTTGCTTCTATTCATAAATTTTCCCCTTTTTAACCATAGATAATTTATATATTATCCTTTAATTATATCATATTTCTTTAGATTTTATTCTTTATTGATTTTGTAGTTTGTAATAAATTTTTTGCTGTTTCTGATAAGGAGCTAAGTGATTTATTCTGCACCTCTGACATTTCCAATGCTGTAGCCTTTACTTTTTCATATTTTCCACTTAGTTCTGATATAACATTTGCATGAGCATCAATTTCACTTACCTCTGTAACTATTTGTTTAAATATATCTTCTGCTGTCTTTACCGTATTTATACTTTCCTCTATTAGTTGTCCACCTTCTCTTGCATTTTCAGTAGTCTTACTTATAGCTTTTGTTATATCATTTATTATACCATCAACACTATTTACAGCTGTTTTAACATCATCAGCTAACTTCCTAATTTCAGATGCTACTACCGAAAAACCTTTACCAGCTTCTCCTGCTCTCGCTGCTTCTATAGCTGCATTTAATGCTAATAAATTCGTTTGGTTTGCAATATTTCCTATTAGATGAATTATGTCAATTGCTTCTTTAGTTGAACTGTTTGCAACCTGAACTGATTCGTCCAATAATCTGTTAGCATCATATATCTTTTTCATAGATTCATCCATATTTCCCATACTTTCTGAACCTATACTTGTAAAATACATAGTTTTAGCTAGTGCTTCTCCAAGTTTAATAGTGTCATCGTTTTCAGATTCAGATAATTTTGTTAATTTGTGAATATTATTTTTCATTTCATCTGACTTCTTAATCATTTTGCTAATTACATCATCTAAATTTTCCACGGTCTCTTCTTGGCATTTTGCTAATTCTAATATTTCATCTTTTTCTTTTCTAGCTACTACATTGTTTATATCTAAGGCTAATTCTTCTCGTGGATTTTCAAATGATATACTTGTTTCTGCAGGCTTTTCACTATAACTTATGTTATTAGTTTTAGCTTTTTCAGAATTTCCTAGTATAGCTAGATATACTGCTGCTATAACAATTGATATCACTGCTATTATTGCTGTATTCATAATAGACAACTTTAAAATTATCGGCAATACAGTGCTAATCATTATTATTATTGCTATCACAATAATATTTACAATTTTTTTAGTCATTTTCTTCATTCCCCTCTTGTTTTTTAACAATTATCTTGTTGGATTATACTAAGTTAATTCTTTCCTTTATTTTTTATTAATTCTCCCCTTTTTAATATTAAATATAGGATACTCTGCCGTTAGTGGATTTTTATTATTATAAAACAACAAAATAATCATCGAAACAATAAATTTTAATTTACAATTTTTTAATTCTATAACTAAAATTTATCATTTTATTTAATTATAACTTATTTTAACAAGTGTTTAAATAGTAAATATAGTATATATAATATAAAAAAGGGTATCTAAAATTTATAGATACCCTGCTCTTTCCTTAGATATAAATTAAAATTTATACATACATTAAATAAAATAATTTAAAAAGTTTATGAATTGATTAAAACTTTTCAAATTATAATTTTAAATTTTATTTTCTAATACGTAAGTCTGTGTCTTAGCCATTTAATACCACTTAATCTTATAGAATACATTGATCCACGAACAATCCAATCTATATACATAGCCATCCATATTCCCAAAACTCCGATTCTACATACAATTCCTAAAATATATCCAAATCCGATTCTAAAGATCCACATGCCAATAAATGCGGTAACCATAGTGTATCTTGTATCACCAGCTCCTTTTAATCCTGACGAAAGTACGAATGATACAGCCCAAGCAACAAGCGCTATACTATTGCTCTTAATTAATAACGCCGTGAGCCGTATTACTTCTGGATCGTTAGTATAAAAACTTGCTACCCATTCCGATATTGGAACAAAAAGAATACCCACTGAAACTAAACAAATAGTTGTGAACTTAGTCAAATAAATCAAAGTACTTTTTGCACCCTCAATATCATTTCTTCCAACGTATTGACCAACTAAGGTTGTTGCCGCCAAACAAAATGCATTCCCTGGTACATTAATTATCTGAGATATAGACATTCCTATTGCGTTGGCTGCAATCGAGGCTGTCCCCATTGTAACTATAAAGACTTGCACAATTAATTTACCAGTTTGAAAAATGACTTGTTCCATGCCTGCTGGTATTCCAATATTAAAAATTTCTTTCTGTATCTTCATGTCAAACTTAAAAGGAAATAACCTCTTAATTTTTATATTTTTGCTTCCTCTAAATAAAACTACCACAATAACTACAGTTCCAATAGTTCTAGCAATAGCTATAGCTATCGCAGCACCCATTATTCCAAGAGAAGGTATATTCATGCTATTAATTCCAAATATTAAAATATACCCCAATACTATATTAACAACATTCATAAACATTGTAATACTCATTGGAGTTTTCGTATCTCCTGTCCCTCTAAGTATACCATTTGCAATTTGCTCAATAGCAATGAGTGGATATGTTATTAAAGTAAATTCAATATATAACTTGGCATCTAATTTCACTAATTCTTCAGCGGATCCATAAAGAGAATTAATCAATGGGATACGCAGAATCCATAAAAGCAACGTTATTATTCCCGATACGATAATCCCTGACATTATAGCTTGTTTTGCGGTCTCATTCGCTCTCTTAGTTTGACCTTGTCCAATTTGCTGAGCTACCACTACAGTTGCTCCAACCGATAAAGCTGCAAAAAACGAAATAAACAACATATTTATTGAATCTACCATTCCTATAGCGGAAACAGCTTCCTCACTAATATGCCCTGCCATCATAGTATTACAAACTCCAAGCAACATGACAAAAGTCTGCTCTACCATTATTGGTATAGCTAACTTTAATACATTCTTTCTTATTACCATTATTCCCATTCATCCCTTTCTACTAATTAGCTTACATAAACTAATATTATAAGCAATAGTATCCTTTGTTCACGTTCACATTGTTTTCATAAATATTATATCATATTATTTGGAATATAGTGTGCATAAATACAGATTATTTTAGAATTCCGAATAATTTACTTTTTACTAATTCATCTTATAGATAAACAAACTCAGACTTATGTGTTAACACACCGAAAGAGAATATGCTCTGTTACTCGGTTGCTAGAGAAAATAATTGTGAATTTCTATCAGTAAAAGTTGCCCCCACGCATGTTCCCAAGACAAGCTTGTGACAATCAAGGATGGAACAACTTTTACCGAAGAAATGTCTACAATCATTTTCTCAATGCAACACTGCGAAAAAGAGCACATTCTCTTTCTGATGTTGTATATATTGAAGCATAAATCATACTTATAATTGGTCTATCTATACCGATTTCCAGATTAGAAAATTCAATATTTAGCTTATTATATAAACATTATTGATTTGATATCATTAATATTCTAGAAAGAATAAGGTTGTATTGCTTAACCCCAGTAATTTCATTATCAAAGATTAGGAGATTTTCATTTGTTAAATTCCAAGTATGGATTGTATAACAAATGAAAATCTCCTGTACATTAGTGTCAAACTATTAAATTGTAGTGAAACATTCCTATGAATAGTAGAACACCACTATAATTATTTCTGCAATATTATTTTATTGATATTCTGTTTTCAGGAAGTTCATTTTTTATCAATTTACCATTATCCTTTGAAATAATCCCCTTGGAGTATGACTGCAATAATTCACCATCGTATTTAATTGTCTTTTTGCTATAGAGTTCCAAAACACTTTTTGCACTTTTATCATTTACATAAACTTTACCAGAATAATCTATTACAATATCATCTCTATCCACTGGCTTTTGCAAGGTTAATGTACTCCACTTAATTTTTTCATTATTTAAGGCAGTATAATATATCTTAGTGATTTTCCCATCCGATTCTTCACCAAAATATACATTATCGTTAATATCAGTTCCTAATACTCTGGTAACTTCAACATTAGATATTTCTATATTGTCAGGATTATTTAATATAGTTGCTCCATTTCCCATTTCCATTACTGCATTTGTACTTGTAGTTGGTACAACAATATTTCCAATCTCCTTATTTGATCTAACTTTGTCTAATTGATTCATTACATTTGCATAATAGAGATCACTTTTCCCACTTATTTTCTTAACTTTTATATATAGAGTATGCGTAGCTGTTGAAAATACAACATTATCAATTACTTCGCTATTATTTCTTATATCTATTTTCAATTCATTTAAATTAAAATCTGTAAGTTGTCTAGTCTCACCTTTTTTTGCATTGAATGATACCGGTTCAAAATATAAATCTCCATCCTTTTGTACCTTTTGAATTACAATTATGCTATTTTCATTTGTCAGCCATTTATAGAATACAACTTCCCCATTACTTTCACTTTCAAATTCTTTTTCACTATTATCATTACTATCCAATACCTTAAGTTTATTACTTTCTAAGTAAGCAACAAACCTCCCATCAGATGATACTGAAATTTGTTCTACTCCGTCTTTTAAACGAATTTCATTTTGTTTGTTTTCCTTTGGAGCTTCTTTCTCTTCAACTTTTTGAGCTTCTATCTTTACATCTGCAGCTAAGTATATATTCTCAACGTACATAAAGATACTTTGTTGAATTAAAAGTGCCACGAATGTCCATATTAAAATCCTTATTAGGTTTTTCATTATTTTATCCTTTCCTATAAAAATATTCCTACCTAAGCCTCACCTTGATTTGATAGTCAACAACGCCAATGACAAGTTTTAAGTTTAAAGGACCTTCTCCTATTCAACATAAAATGCCGTTGCAACAGACCTCTCTCCATCCCATGCATTAGGAGAATTTATAACTTCACCCTTGTAATACATTGTTGATGAATATCCGCCATCAAGTGCTCCTGCATTGATTGCTCCTCTATCTAACATTATTTGTTGAACATCATATATACTTGCACCAGGTGCTGTTATTTTTCTACCATCAATAACTAAAAAAATCACTGTTCCATCTTCTTTTTGGCCAACGGCAGTTCTTGGATTTAGCCCATCAGACATTTTATCCTTTACTTGTGGCTTTCCATTGATTATAATATTGGGACGTCTAAAGCACATTGCTTCCCTTACATCTAATTTCTGCAGTTCTTCCAGTGTATGATCGCCAACTATTAATTGGCCTCCCTTTGTAAAAGCAATTACATTCTCAACATTATCTTTCTGTACATTAGTCTTTGGATATATAACTTTTCCATCTGAGATTACAAATCCTCCCGGTTCTGCTCCAGTTCCTGCATAAAGAGTTCCGTCCGAAGACTTATCTACAAAAGCTCCCCCATTAATAGCAGCAATTGCATTATGCTCCTCAGCCATTTCGCTCGTCTTTTGCCCTATTTTTCCTAGATACTTTGTCATTGCGACTTTAACACCAAGTGGATTTTTTATTTCTAAAACATATCCATTATATCTATCTGTATGTATATCGTATCTAGTGATCTCATTTCCACTAGTATACTTAACTTTTATTTTATTAAGGTCTGTTTCGCTTTTTTCAGTAACATCCTCTTTTACCTCGTTAACAGTATTATTTGCTCCTAGAATCTTATTTATGGTATCTTGAGACAAAAAATCAGTTACCAGGTATGCATGTCTTGTTCCAAGAACTGTTGATATAAGTACCTTCCTGGTATTTTCATATGGCCCAAAAAGTAACACAATCGGAGTTGTTATTCCTAAAAATACAACAATATATATTATTGCCATTAAAAATACCAATGGTCTAGATTTCTTTTCATTAGATTTATCTTCTGCTGGATGATTACTTTGCGTGCTCATCTATTACCTCCTAATTTTCCAACCATCTACATTTTTTCAACTTATCAATACATATATACAATACACTGATAAATATACTTTTACAATAAGTTTATAACCTATTCCCTAAAATTATGTAAATAACTTATACTTTTTTCTAAAATTAATTTTTAATTTAGAATATTATATTCTCTTATAACTTAAGAAAAATGGCTGTGGTTCTTTCTCAGAAAACGCTGTATATTCTTCCACTCTTCCAATAACAACTGGATTAAGCAAAATAGTACAACTTTCACCTGCGAAATACCTACAGCCATATTATAAGTACAAAACTTCATTTTATATATTTTACTCTAATGTTAATCCTACTTCATTAGGGAATTCTTGCTCTTCTACATTCTCTTGCTTTTTCTTATGTGTTTTAACTTGATCTTCTAAATTTTTAAATGCTACTGATAACATCAGCTTAATTCTATTTAACTGATTTACATTTGAAGCACCTGGATCATAATCAATCGCTACAATATTTGAGCTTGGATATCTTTCTTTTAAAGCCTTAATCATTCCTTTTCCAGTTACATGATTTGGTAAACATGCAAAAGGTTGAAGACAAACAATATTACTTGCTCCACTTTCTATTAATTCTATCATCTCAGCAGTTAAAAACCAACCTTCCCCTGTCTGATTCCCAAGGGATAGTATTGGAGATGCCATATCAGCTAACTCTTTTATATGTTTAGGTTTATAAAACCTGCTACTCTTTTCTAAACACTTTTTCATAGTTTTTCTATAGCTTTCCAGATACATAATTGCTAAATTACACAAATGTCGTGTAATTTTACTTCCTGCAAGATATCTAGCTTTAAAATCAGCATCAAAAGTTGAATAGAAGAAGAAATCTAAAAGATCAGGAACAACTGCTTCCGCTCCTTCATTTTCTAATATACCTACTATATCGTTATTTGCTGTAGGGTGAAATTTAACTAATATCTCACCAACAACTCCAACTCTAGGTTTATTAATATTTAGTAATGGCAACGTATCAAAATCCTTAATAATCTCTTTTATATTATTATTAAATTCTCTCTTACTTCCATTGATTAAATTTACCTGAACCCTCTCATTCCATTTTGCATGAAGTTCATTTGCAGAACCTTTAATTTTTTCATATGGTCTGGTTCTATATAAAACCCTCATAAATAGGTCACCATAGACAAGTGCCATTATTGCTTTATTAAGAAGCTTCGGAGTAACTTTAAAACCTGGTTGTTCTTCAAGACCAACTGCATTTAACGATATAACTGGAATTTGCTCAAATCCTGCATGTTTTAATGCCATCTTTAAGAAACCAATATAGTTCGTCGCTCTACATCCTCCACCTGTTTGGGTAATAATAACTGAAGTATTATTCAAATCATATTTGCCTGATTTTAATGCTTCAATCATTTGTCCTACTACTATTATCGAAGGATAACAGGCATCATTGTTGACATATTTTAATCCCTCGTCAACCGCTTTCATATCCATTGATGGCAATACTTCAATATTATATCCTGCTGCTCTTACCGCTGTTTCAATTAACTCAAAATGTATTGGTGACATTTGCGGAGCTAATATTGTATGTTTTTTTCTCATTTCCGGTGTAAATACTGGATTTTTATAAACTATCTTTTCTTCAACAGGTTTATAATTCTTTCTTTCTCTTTCGTCCATGGCGGCTTTTAATGATCTAATTCTTATCTTAGCTGCCCCTAAATTATTACCCTCATCTATTTTAAGAACAGTATATATTTTTCCTTTAGATGATATTATTTCAGAAACTTGATCCGTAGTAACTGCATCTAATCCACAACCAAAAGAATTTAGTTGAATAATATCTACACAAGACTCCTCTGCAACAAATGCTGCTGCTCTATACAATCTTGAATGATACATCCACTGATCGACAACTCTTAATTTATCCTTTAACACACCTAAGTGTGATATACTATCTTCTGTTAATACTGCCATATCAAAGGAACTTATAATATCAGGAATTCCATGGTTTATTTCTGGATCTACGTGATAAGGTCTTCCACATAGAACTATTCCCTTTTTATTATTCTTTCTCAAATATTCTATTACTTCTTCACCTTTTCTCTGTATTTCTCTCTTGTAAGCTTCTCTTTCTGCACTTGCTGCTTTTATGGCAGCTTTTGCCTCCTGCAATGTAACATTAAACATCTTAAACTCATCAACAATACGTTTAGCAAGTTCCTTATCATTATCTAAAGACAAAAATGGTTCAATAAAATTAATATTATTTAATTTTAACTCATCCATATTATTTTTAATAGCCTCTGGATATGAAGTTACAATTGGACAATTATAATGGTTCTGAGCATCCTTAAATTCATTTTTTTCATATGATATACATGGATAAAAAATAGTTTTAACCCCTCTATTTATTAAATTCATTATATGCCCATGTGCCAGTTTAGCTGGATAACAAGCTGATTCTGACGGGATTGTTTCTATTCCAAGTTCATATATTTTCTTGCTTGAAACAGCTGATAACTTCACACTAAATCCTAAATTGGTTAGCATTGTAAACCAAAATGGATAGTTTTCGTACATATTTAGAACTCTTGGTATTCCAATTACTCCACGTTTTGCCTCTTCTTCTTTAAGAGGTTTATAATTGAAAGTTCTTTTATACTTATATTCATATAAATTTGGTAATTTATTCTCTTTTGGCTTTTCTATTCCAAGCCCTCTTTCGCATCTATTTCCAGAAATAAATTCTTCTTCTGTAGAGAATTTATTTATAGTAAGCAGACAATTATTTCCACACTTTCCACATCTTCTAAATGAAGTAGTCATTTCAAACTCATCAACTCTATTTCTAGGTAATAAACTTGATTTTGTGCCTTCAGCATATCTCTCTTTTGCTATAATCGCGCATCCAAATGCACCCATAAGTCCTGCAATATCAGGTCTAACAGCTTCTCTTCCTGATATAAGTTCAAAACTTCTAAGCACTGCTTCATTATAGAATGTTCCACCTTGTACAATTACCTTCTCACCAATATCTTTTTCATCTCTTAATTTTATTACTTTAAATAAAGCATTTTTTATTACTGAATACGAAAGTCCTGCTGAAATATCGGAAACTTCAGCTCCCTCTTTCTGAGACTGCTTAACTCTTGAATTCATAAACACTGTACATCTTGAACCAAGGTCGACCGGAGCTTTTGAAAATAATGCTTCTTTTGCAAAATCCTCTACATTCATATCTAAAGATTTAGCGAAACTTTCAATAAATGATCCGCATCCAGAAGAGCAGGCTTCATTTAGAAGAATGCTATCTATAGCTCCATTTTTAATTTTTAGACATTTCATATCTTGTCCACCAATGTCTAAGATAAAATCGACTCCTGGAAGAAAATAGTCAGATGCCTTGTAATGAGCAATCGTTTCTATTTCACCTATATCTATATGAAGAGCCGCTTTAATCAAAGCTTCACCATAACCAGTGACAGCTGAATTCACAATTTCTATGCTCTCTGGAAGCTTTTTATATAAATGTTTTATAATTTCTATTACTTTCTTTAAAGGTTTTCCCTCATTGCTTCCATAGTAGGAGTATAAAAGCTCTGAGTTTTCACTTATAAGGGCAACTTTAGTTGTTGTTGACCCTGCATCTATACCTAAAAATGCTCTTCCTTTATATTCTTTAATATCTAATCTTTTTACAACATTCTTATCATGTCTGGCTTTGAATTTTCTATAATCTTCTCCATCCTTAAATAATGGATCTAGTCTTGGCTCTGTATCATCTTTTATACTTGATATATCTGAAATCTTCTCAACGATCTTTCTTAATGTCGTTATTTTCTCCTTTTCTGATAATAGTGCAGCTCCCATAGCAACAAAAAGTTGAGAATTTTCTGGAGCAATAATTTGTTCATCTTTTAAATTTAATGTTTCAACAAATCTTTGTCTAAGCTCTGATAGAAAGAATAAAGGGCCTCCAAGAAACGCTACATTACCTCTTATAGGCTTACCACATGCAAGCCCTCCAATTGTTTGATTTACTACTGCTTGGAAAATAGATGCAGCAATATCGCTCTTCTTTGCTCCTTCATTTATTAATGGTTGTACATCTGTTTTAGCAAAAACACCACATCTTGATGCTATTGGATACAATACCTTATATTCTTTAGCATACTCGTTTAGTCCCATTGCATCTGTATTTAATAATATTGACATTTGATCTATGAAAGCCCCAGTTCCTCCTGCGCAGCTTCCATTCATCCTTTGCTCTATTCCACCTTTAAAGTATGTAATTTTTGCATCTTCACCACCAAGCTCAATAACAACATCAGTCTGTGGAATTATCGTTTCAACTGTTTTTGAACACGCAATTACTTCTTGCACAAATCCAAGATTTAGCCATTTGGATACTGATAATCCACCTGAGCCAGTAATATTAATTTTACAATTAATGTCTCCTAATTCTTTATAACATTCGTTTATTAAATCGATTATTGTACTTCTTATATCTGAAAAGTGTCTCTTATATTTATTATATATTAAAATATTATCACTATTAAGAACTGCTAATTTTACAGTTGTTGATCCAATATCTAAACCAATTCTATAATTTATCATGTTTTATCATTCACCTACTCTGTTTTTTGCAATGCATTATACAATTGCTATAAATTTAAAATATTAATAAATAATTCCATATGTATACTAATTTTAAGTTTTGTCAATAATTATAAAATGTTTAAGGTAATATTTACATTTTTGTTTTTGGAGGTCACAAATGAATTATTTCAATGAAGGCAATAAATACTATAATTCTAAAGATTATGAAAGAGCTATAGATTGTTATAAAAAATCTGCATCTCAGAATCTAAATACTGCTTGTTCATATTATAATTGTGGTGTTTGTTTTATTAAATTAAAAAATTTTGACGATGCAATACTGATGTTAAATAAAGCAATTTCTATCAAACGTGAAAGTAAATATTTCTTCAATCTTGGGTACTGTTATGTTATGAAGGAATGCCTTGATACAGCCTTGAGGCACTTTAATTTGGCTTGGTCAATAGATCCCAATGATAAAGACTGTGAAAAGGCAATTAATCTTATAATCTCAAAATTATACAAGACAGCCACATAAAATTTTTTACCATTCACCAGCAATTTCTTCTACATTATGATTTTCAAACAAATTGGAATCAAAATAATTACCGCCATCATAGAAGGTTGAATCTACATTTATCCAAATCTCCTCATCATTTAGGTAGACTTGATTCCATGCGTGCCCTACATACTGCTGTCCATCATATGCCTGTCCTCCTATTAACCTTACTTTAAGGTTTATGGCTCTTGCCATAGCTACATAAAGACATGCTTTGTCAAAACATATTCCAGTCCTGCCTTCAAAAGCATTTATTGCACCACTTTCTGGCATCTGGCGAATGTCCTTTTCATATAAAACCTTCTCTGCCTTCTCATCATCATATTTTATGTTGCTTCCTACCCAAGTATATAGAATTCTTGCTCTCTCTCGATCACTTGTGGCATTTTTAGTTAACTCATCTGCTTTATTATCAATATCTTCATTTGATTGTATTCCCTCATCTATTGTTACTCCATTATAAATTACAATTTCCTTAGGAGATCCATTTTTAATTAACTGCCTATTTGTGAAAAATTTTGAAAGTTCACTTTTGTTGTATTTATTCGTTGATTGCTCTTCAATAAGTTCATTTTTAGAAAATGAGTTTGTAGCTTCTGAATTAAATAATATATTAGGAAGAATTAACATTCCAATTACTATACTTATTTGGATACAGCCCGATATTACTCCAGTAATTATGAGTAAAAATTTGCTTTCCTTCATAACTTTCCTCCACAGATAATTATCTTTGCCTTCTTCTAATTTATATTCTTATTATATCAAAAATAATATCTCTGGGCACATTAAAAATACCATCTTATGTTTATCTTATGGTAATACGCATTATTTTTATTATTCAAATTCTTCTAAGGACATAAGCTCTTTTACTACCCCATTAGTAATATCAGCACTATATCCTTTCGAAATCAAGTATCTAAATAATTTACCAGAAATTTTATAATTGTCACTTTCTTTGCCTTTAATTAAATTTAGCTTTTTCTTTGCAATATTAAATGCAATACTTTTTTCATTCTCTTTGTCCAGATCATAAAGCTCTTCATCTATAATCTCTCTGGAAATTCCTTTTTGAATCAAGGAGTATTTAATCTTCTGGCTTCCCATCGAATTTAATTTGTCTTTTATAAAAGCTTTTGCATAATTTTTATCATTTAAAAAATTATATTTTTTTAAAAATTTAATACTATAATCAATTGCATTATCTTCGTATCCTTTTAACTTTAATTTATCTCTTATTTCTTTTTCTGTTTTATAAGCCTTTTCAATACTTCGGAGTGCTGACTCTTTACACCTAATAAAACTTTCATTTTCAGCTAAGGCTTTTGTTTCTTCAAAATTTATTTCTTTATTTACTTTAAGACCTTCCTTATAAACAAGTTCTGCTGAAATAGAGAAAGCATATTCACCATCTAAAAATAAGTTAACTCTTTCTTTATTCCTCTTTTGAACTTCTATTTTTGTTATCTTTGCCATGACTATTTGTTTTCACCTTTTTCTATGATTACATTTATTATAGGTTAATTTGACTTTAATATATGAATTGTTGGATTTTTCAAAACTTTTTTTCCTACTTCATTAATTTTAACTGTATCTACTGTATTTAATCTATGCATATCTTTAACAAATTCAAAGATATCCTCATCCTCTAAGCCTTGATGAAGCATATAATTACATAACTCTGAAGAATCTTCTAGTGTGGATATCACTGCCGTCTTATGGACTTTCTTCATTATATTTAAATCTTTTTCTACAATTTGAATTTTTCCTTCAGTTATATTTTTTAAGGTTTCATCAATTGCTTGTTTAGCTTCGTTAATATTCTCTTCGCTAACTGCAGTGTATATATAAAGGGTTTTAATATTATTAGTAATTTCTAAATGAGTGTAAATATCATAAGCTAAGCCTCTATTTTCTCTAATCTCTCTAAATAGTAGGGAATTTGAACTCTCTCCAAGTCTGTGGTTTAGTATTCTTAAAGGTAGCTCATCAGCTTTACTTATATCATTAAAAGTATATAGATATACTATAGTACTTTGTTCAATATCTTTTTTATAACTTATTTCTAATTTTTCCTCATTTTTTTCCTTTATAATATTAATTGACTCAGGTTTTTCTCCCTTCCATTCTTCAAAGTGCATTTCTAATAATTTTAGTGCATCTTCATGCTTTAAGGATGATACCATAGTTAATAGAGAATTTTTAGGAGTATAATATTTATTGTAATATGACAGTATCTCTTTTCTAGTAAATCTTGAAACATTTTCTTCAAGTCCAGTTACTTCATATTTAAGAGGGCTATTCTTGAATGCAATTCTATTTACATTTTTAAAGCTAAAGTCTTCAATATCATCCTTACCCATTCTTATTTCAGATAGAATCACCCCTCTCTCCTTCTCTATCTCATTTTTATCAAACTTTGGATTTATTATCATATCCCCCAAAAGTTCTACTGCGTTTTCAAATTCCTCCATTAAACAACTTATTGTATAAACAGTTGCATCATAATCTGTATACGCGTTATATTCGCCACCTAATGCTTCTAGTTCTTCATTAAGTTCTTCATCACTTCTATTTTTTGTGCCTTTAAATAAAGCATGTTCAATAAAGTGACTAATTCCTTTTTCCTTTATACTTTCATACAGCGCTCCAACTTTAATACCTATATTTATGGCCGCAAGCTGTGTATCCTTTTTTATAGTTATCACTTCTAGGCCATTTGTTAGAGTATGCCTTTTCACATCAAAATTTAAGTTTACCATTCATTATTCTCCTAATTGTATCATTAATCTTTTGGCTTCGTAAGAAACTTTTTTATGTTTTTCTAATAATTAATTAAAAATATCTTCCTTAAAATTATATTACACTAACTATTATATTATAAACTCTTCCTTTTATAATAATATCACAAGTTAAAAATTTATTCCTATATTATCTAATCAAATCTTTATTAATCTCATAATTTAGTCATTTATACTTCTTACTTTTAGTAAAACATATTTTACATGTTTCTTTTCATTTTTACTATTAAATAAAATTTATATAAGAAAGTATATTAATTAAATTACAATATTATATTATAATTTAATTAATATAAAAGTATATGTCAAATTTAATGAAATAATTTATAATTGAAATCATCATTATTTATATAGATATCCAAATTAAATAATTGACATATTAGATAAACATATTTACTAATTTGCTTAAACTTTACGTTGATATCTTCACTAGAAATTATAAACATTTTTGTGGAGAAAACATTTGAAAATGAGCTGTTAAAGGTTCTTAAGCAGAGAACTCAAATCTTTGATTTGAAGTGAATCGCTTACTCAGCGAACGAACGTGAGTCGAGTTTCCGCTAACGGTTGTTCCGCTTTAGCTTGTCATACTGAAAGTTGGAATATGCTTAAGTGGGTGCAACCTACAACTTAGAATCTTCAGCGACATTTTCATAGCTTTTCGGAACAAAAATTTTTATAATTTCGGTAAGTTATCACATAAGTCTAAGTTATATGTTGTATATCTGTATAAATAATTGTAATATAATTGCCTTATTTATAAGCTATGATTAGTATACGAAAATTTTATTAAAATTAATGAATTTTACATATTTAATTAGAAATTATAGATTTATTATTATATTGTTTATTTTAACCAAAGGAGATGAGTTGTAATGAGAAAATCCATTTTAATTGTAGAAGATGAATTAAGAATTAGATTTTTACTTAGAGATTATTTGCTAAAAGAAGATTTTAATGTTTTTGAAGCATCAAATGGTGAGGAAGGTTTATACATGTTTAGTACTCAAAAAATTGATTTAGTGCTTTTAGATATAATGATGCCTATTATGGATGGATTAACAATGCTTGAAAAATTAAGAGAAGTTTCGACAGTGCCTGTGATTCTTCTTACTGCTAAAGGTGAGGAAGAAGATAAATTACAAGGATATGACTATGGTGCTGATGATTATATGACAAAACCGTTCAGTCCAAAGATTGTAATCGCTAAAGTTAGAGCCTTGTTAAAGAGAACTAGAGAGGACTTAGATTCAAGTTCTCAGGACTTTAATGGCCTTACCATTAATAAACTCTCACACGAAGTAAAAATTGATGGAAAGGAGATTATATTATCACCAAAAGAATATGAACTTTTAATATATTTAATTACAAATGAAGGAATTGCATTAAGCAGAGATAATATTTTAGATAATGTATGGGGAGTGGACTACTATGGTGACATTCGTACTGTTGATACCAATGTTAAAAGGCTTAGAGAAAAATTATTAGATAAATCTAATTATATAATTACCGTTCGTGGCAGTGGATATAAATTTGAGGTAAAAGAATGAAAAAAAGTTTATCAAAAAGATTATTTGGCATAACCTTATCACTAATTATTGCGCTAATGCTTATGACTTATTTTGCACAAGCTTTTTTCTTCGAAAATTTTTATTCTTATAAAAAGACAATAACATTAATTAGAGAAGTAAATAAATTTAACGATTTATATTCTATGCATATAGATAGTGATCAAGATTTATTTAAAGCTCTTCTAAAATTTGAAAATGATAATAATGCTCAAATTATTATTACTTCATTAGATGGAGACATTAAATATATTTCAAATAATATCTATGGTAATAAAGAAAGCTTTGATACTTTCACTAATTTCGCATCCGAGCTTGTAAATGATAAAGAATTAATAAATCAGGCTCTTTCATACTCTCAACCAAGATATAAAAATTTTGATAATGAAAGTAGTGGACTAAAAAAAATTGGAGTAGTAAGTCCAATGTCCTTAAAGAATAAAAATGATAGTCTTATTTTTTGTGTATCTTCTATTCAACCTATAAAGGAAGCCTCAGAAGTAATCAGTGAGTTCTTTATATACTTATTTTTAGGTTTAATTGTTATTTCAGTTGTGCTATCATTAATTTACTCTAATTTGATCTCTAAACCCCTTGTAAATTTAACCAATGCCGCAAATAAAATATCTCACATGAATTTTACTGAGGTTTGCGAAACAAATAGAGAAGATGAAATAGGAAGTCTTGCTAAATCCTTAAATTTTTTGTCCAAAAATCTTCAAGAGGCTCTATTAGATTTACAGCAAAAGAATTCAAAATTAAAGCATGATATTGAAAAAGAACGACAATTAGAGGATATGAGAAAAGACTTTATTTCAAATGTCAGCCATGAACTTAAGACTCCTATAGGTATAATAGAGGGATATGCTGAGGGGCTTAAAGATGGTATTGTATCAGGTGAAGATGCTCAAATGTATTTAGAAACAATAATTGATGAATCTAAAAAAATGAGTGTTTTAGTTACTAATATGCTAGAACTTTCAAAACTTGAGTCTGGTACTATAAAACCAAATTTTGAAGACTTCAACATAAATAGATTAATTACAAAAATACTAAAAAAGCATACTCTCGAGTTTGAAGAAAATAAATTTAATGTAAACTTTAATTCTTCAACTCCTTATAGTTACGTTTATGCAGATCCATTCCAAATGGAGCAAGTCTTAACTAATATTATAACTAATGCAATTAAATACACTCCCCCACGTAATGATATAAATATATCAATTGAAGAGGGTTTAGATAAATTTAAAATATCAGTTCAAAATATGGGTGTTACTATTCCTAATGAAGAAATAAGCAAGCTTTTTGATAAATTCTATAGGATGGATAAGTCTAGGGAAAGAACTCAAAAGAATAGCACAGGAATCGGATTATCAATAGTAAAGAATATATTACGCCTTCATAACAGCGAATTTAATTTACAAAACATAAATGGCGGAGTAGAATTTTACTTTTATTTAGAAAAAATAGTATCATCAGAAGAAAATGAAGAGTATTAAAGTTACAGATATCCAAATTTAAATCTATAATTATGCAATAATGAGCCGAAAGGAGAGGTACTCTATTATTCCGGTTACTAAGAGAATTAGTTGTGGATTTCTATCAGCAAAAGTTGCACCCATTCATGCATGCATGCTCCCGAAACAAGTTCGTGACAAGCAAGGATGGAACAACTTCTGCTGAAGAAATGCCTACAACTAATTCTCTAATGTAACACTTCATAAAAGAGTACCTCTCCTTTCTAGTATTGCATATATTTCAAATTATAAATATTTTCATTGCAAAAAACTCTGAAAGCATCGCTGAATATTCTAAGTTGTAGGTTTCATACATTTTAGTATTTTACCACTAAAATCACTGCCAAACTACAGTAGAACAAAATCGACTCACATTCATTCTCTGAATGCTAACAGAGTAGGCGACCATCACCAAATCATAGATTTAAGGTGCGTGCTTATTAACCAAAATTTCATATCTGCCAAATCCTTATATATTTATATATTAAAGAAAACCACCGTCTGCTCTAATAATTTGTCCTGTAATATATGAAGAATCATCACTGCATAGAAATACAGCTAGTTTTCCTATTTCACTAGGAAAGCCAAATCTTCCTATAGGAATTTCTTCCTCTAAGGATTTTCTTTCTTCTTCTCCTAAGAATGAATTCATCTTAGTATCTATAACTCCTGGTGAAATACAATTTACTCTTATGTTTGACGGTGCTACTTCCTTAGCTAAAGCTTTAGTAAATAAATTTAATCCACCTTTTGTAGTTGAATATAATACTTCACAAGAAGCACCTACTTCTCCCCACATGGAAGATATATTTATTATGTTTCCGCTTTTTCTCGAAATCATATTTTTGAGAACATGCTTTGTTATATAAACTGCCCCCAACAAATTCGTATTCATAATTTGTTGAATGTCATCCTCTGTTGCATCTATAAATAATCCTATTTGACTTATTGCTGCATTGTTTATTAGTATATCTATTTTCCCCATAGCCATTAGGATTTCTTGGACTATTTCTTTACATTTTTCAAAAGACGATATATCGCCTTTTACTATAACTCCATATCCATTTGCTTTTTTTATTTCTTCAAGTGTCTCTTTAGCTCCATCATCATCTTTCGAATAATTAATTACCACACTTGCGCCTTGCTTTGAGAGCTCTATAGCAATAGCTCTCCCAATTCCTCTTGATGCACCCGTAACCAATGCAACTTTACCAGTTAATCTATTCATAATTTCTAGAGAGAAATAAAACATAAAAGTTAAATCTCTCCTTAAACTCACCTCTTTTACTCTTATAATTATATATTAATTATTTTAAAGTTTCTTCAAAAACTCTAATTGCATTTTTATAAAATATCTTTTCGATTTCAGATTCTTTAAAACTCTTGTCTTTAAGGGCAACATATAGTTTATTAAATTCTGAAGCATCTCTAATTTCAACTTCATTGTGTATACCATCAAAATCACTACCAAGAGCTAGAATATCTATTCCTCCAACATTTCTTATGTGTTTTATATGCGCAATCATATCATCAATAGCTGCTATACTTTTATCTCCTAGGAAGTCAGCACAAAAATTTATTCCCATTATCCCGCCTTTTTCAGCTAATAATCTTATCATATTATCATCTAAATTCCTAGGATGATTTGTAATTGCTCTTGAATTAGAATGAGAAGCTATGAATGGCTTTTTACAAATTTTAACCATATCATAAAATCCGGCATCAGATAAATGTGAAACGTCTGGTATTATTCCCAAGCTCTCGCAGGCTTCAACAACTTCTATACCTTTCTCAGTTAATCCATTGTTTTTGTAAGTGTAATTAAAATTTGGATATCCCAATTGATTTTTAAAATTCCAAGTTATTGTTAGTATTCTTATTCCTTTTTCATATACTTTCTTTAAATTCTCTATACTTCCCCTAATAACTTCCCCTTCTTCAATTGAAAAAAATGCTCCTATTTTCCCTAAAGCTTCTGCGTCTCTCAATTCTTTTATATTTTTTACAATTTCAACTTCAGTTTTATTATTTTTAATTTCTATTATAAATCTATTATAAATTTTTAAAAATTCCTCATATGGATCTTCATTTAATTCTTGGTTTACAAAAAAAGCAAAGACTTGCCCTAAACTTCCGCCTTTTTTTAAATTCGTTATATTAGCGCTACATAATTTACTTTTAAAATTCAGATTATCATAAAATATTTTACTTGCTGTATCACAATGCAAATCTATAAACTTCATTTTTGTTCTCCAATCTAATTATTTTTATTATTATACTAATTGTTTCGCAAAATCAAAATATTTCTGCAATTTTTCCGGACCTCCAGTTACTGTTTTATTGATATACAAAATATCTTTATTAACCTCAACTTGCCATTTAACTAACGAAATTTCACCATTAGTTAATTCAATACACGTTACTGCTGATGGAAATACACAGCATCCATCATTAAAATAAAGCCCTTCATCTGGTTCAGGAAAAATATCATTATGAGTATGTCCGCAAATAAGTATCTTTTTTTCTCTTTTTGCTACTTTTTCAAGCATATGATCTATTTTAGTACCTTTATTATAATTATTAGCTGGACTTGTTGGAGATTTAAAACCAGCAACTCCCTCTAAAAATCTCCAGACGTATCTTACTAAAAATCTGCTCTCTTTCCATAAGTCGCAATTAATAAAATCAACTTGATGCCCATGAAAGGCTAATATATCTTCTTTTAAAGGCATATATCTTAGTATAACACTTTCATAAAATGTAACCTCCGTATAAAGACTAATCATTTCACGTCCAAATCCATTACCTGCATTTTCAAATAACTGCTCCTGCCTTTTTATATATTCTGGATTTGATTTAACTATGTCGTGATTTCCGAAAACTAAACATAAACGATTATCGTAATTAAAATTATTTAAAATAGCAAAGATATCTTTGTACATATATGCAATATCTAAACAATCTCTATTTTTCCATAATTCATCTCCATCGCCTAGTTCAATTAAAGTATATCCATTTTCATAATAAAATCCAAGGGCAGCTTTGTAAATGTTTCTATTTTGTCTTAAAGAATCTGCATACCCTCCATCCCCTCTATGGGAGTCACTTATTATAACAATTTTCGAAGAATTATCAAATTCTATAATCTTTGCTTTCTTCATTAACTTATCAATAAAGTTCTTGTTTTTACTACAATTTTCACTCATACAGCAGCAACTCCATATAATTTCTATTAATTCTATTCATTATATGAAGATTTAGTTAGAGTTGATATTCTATATATCATTTATTAAAAAATAAAAAGATGAAGATAATCTTTAAATCGGCTCCATCTTTTTACTTAACTTACATGTATTTCAAAATTATTTATTCTATCAATATTCAGAGAAGATCTTCCCAATTTCCGAAAAATCTTTTGTTTTAGTTAATGCCAAAGATAGTAAAATTCTTGCTTTTGGAGGTGATAACGTATAGCTTGGAATACAATTAATATATCTATCCATAGTTTCATCTCTTAAAATAATTCCACTTCCTATCCTTGAAGATCTCACAACTGGAATTCCTTTTTCTTCCAAATTCTTAATTTCATTTAACCAGTTAGTACTAAAAGTTCCACTTCCTGCCCCTGCAATTACAATCCCCTCAGATCTTTCTGCAAGATAATCAAGAATTAACGGATCAGCATCTATATTAAAATATGCAATAGATACCACCGGCAGTTTATTCAATCCTGAAATATCAAATTGTGAATCAACAGTGTGTGGTTTTATTGATTTATTAAAGAAATAAGGAACATTATCTCTCATATAACCAAGACAACCAAATTCTATTGAATTAAACGCATTTGTTTTAAAAGTATTGACTTTTTGAACATTTCTTCCACTATAAATTCCATCTGAAAAAACAACCATACACCCCTGACCTACAGATAAGTCACTCGCTGCGAGTGCTACTGATTGATATAAATTTAATGGTCCATCAGCACTAGTTGCTGTTGATGGTCTCATAGCTCCTGTTATAACAACCGGCTTGTTAGTTTTCACTGTTAAGTCTAAAAAATATGCCGTTTCTTCTAAAGTATCAGTTCCGTGAGTTATTACAAATCCATCTATATCATCTTGTTTTGAAAGTTCATTTATTTTATTAGCAAGAGTTAACCAATGATTGATAGTTATATCATTACTATCAACATTAGCAATTTGTTCACCATATATATTAGCTATCTTATCAATATTAGACACACTACTAACTAACGTCTCTATATCTAAGTTACCTGCTTGATAATTTGTTGTCTTTCCTTCTTCGCCTGTCCCAGCAATAGTTCCCCCAGTTGCCAAAATAATTATATTCTTAAGTTCAGGTTTTTTAGGGTTAATAGTTATCATTTTTTCCCTCCTAAGTTGTATATAGTAATTTAAACAAAATAGGACATATATTCCTATAAAAATTATTTATATTGGTTAAATCATTCCTATTTTTTATTATAGTATAACACATAAACTCTATTATAGCCTTGCCCTTTCCTGTTTAATTTAATATTTAATAAATAAATTTAAATTAAAACTCATAGATTCTAAATCATAACATTTAAGTTTTTTAGGAAAAGATAAATGTAAAATATATAAATTGAAATTTATATATAAGTTTAAAAAGGATATTCTCTTGTACAATGTTGCATAAAGAACCTAACTATGGATAGGTATATTTCTGAATACTAATAAACTGTCTTAGCTGTACACTAAATCCACTCATCTATTAAATACCAAAACTCCACTGTTACATTTTTTAGCAACCGAACAACTAGAATATCCTTTCTTTCGGCTGATGATCATAGTATAAATATAATTTGAAATTTATAATCTTAACAAATCTAACACTTTTTCTTATAGCTTAATATTAGTTAGCGTTAATAACTTTATCTAAGAATTCCTTACATCTATCACTTGTAGGTGCTGTAAATATCTCTTCTGGTGGTCCTTCTTCTAATATATATCCTTGATCAATAAAGTAAATAAAAAAAAGCAACAAAGCACCTATTTTAAATAAATGCTCCATTGCTTTATCTTGTTTCATTATATTTCAATAAAATACTGCTTGTCAAATAATTATTTTTAAATTATTTATATAAATAATTACTTTATCATAAATGTCTCTTAATTATGTCTCCCTGCTTTTTCTCTAAACTCTGTTGGTGACATTCCTGTCTGCTTTTTAAATGCTAATGAAAAGTAGTTTGTGTCATTATACCCAACTAAAGTGGCTATTTTACCTGTCTTCATACTTGTTGTTTCTAGTAATGATTTAGCTTTTTGTATTCGCTTGCGTATAATATAATTATTGCACCCTTCTCCTGTGCTTTGTTTAAATAATTTCGAAAAATAAGTTGGAGTAAGATAAAACATTTCCGCTATGCTATAAACAGAAATATCTTCATTTAAATGATCTTTAATATATATTTTTGCTTTTCTTATAATCTCATGACTTTCACCTATATCTGCTTGAAGTATTTGCATTATAAAATCTCTAGTTATTCTAACCGCATCATTTCTCTCACAATTTTGTAAAGATATTAACAAAGAATTTAATTTATTATCTGCTATATCTCCTTTTTCCATTATATAAGAGAAATAAATTCCTCCACCAATATCAAAACAAGTTTTTTTTACTAATTGAGTTGATAAATTATAAAATTCTATTGCCTCTTCATAAGCTTCATAGATACTCATAACTTTTTCAATATCATCTATATTATCTATAATACCCTTACGAAATTCCTGAACCCTTTCATTAAATAATGTTAATCTTAACTCCCTAGGCTCTTTTGTGACAATTCTACCATATGTACCTTTATTGTTTAACAAAGTACATGCATCATTATATGAAGTATTAATTTTATTAAATCCTTCTACTGCACTTCCAAGAAGTACTTTGGGATTAATATCATATTCATTTTTCAAATAATCAATTAAACGCTGAATTCTAATTGTTACTTCATCTAAATCTTCCCTTACAAATATGGCTATCACTATATTTTTGTTTTTGTCTTCAAAAGTAATTCCTTCTTTTTTAGAATCAAATACTTCTATACACGTATTTTTAATAGATAAATTCAATAGATCAAAATGTTGTTTCCATGCTAAATTATCATCTATAACCAGACAAACTAGTGCTATCTGCAGAACTCCCTCCACATTATACTCGTTATCATCAAATACATTTCTAATTTCCTCCGCTTTCATCCGTTCATAAAGTAAATTTTGCATAATCTGTTCAAGCTTTAGCTGTTCTGTTATACCTTGTATTCTGTTATTAATCTTTTGCTGATGGTGTGCAATTTTCTCATTCTCTAATTCTTCTATTAACCTCTCAATAGTATCTTCAAGTTCTATTTCATCTACTGGCTTTAGTAAATAATCATTAACTTGCATCCTACAACATTTTTGAGCATATTCAAAATTATCATATCCTGTTAAAACAATAATCTTAAGTTTTGGGTTTATGCAATTCATTTTCTCGACTAATAATAATCCATCCATTTCAGTCATGCAGATATCTGTAATCATAATATCAAAAGTTTCCTCTTCCATAATCCTTAGGGCTTCAATTCCAGAAGACGCCATCTTAACATTATTTATTTTGAGCTTTTCCCAAGAAATCACATTGCATATTCCTTTACGAATCATCTCTTCATCGTCTACAACTATAGCCTTATACATTAATTATTCTCACCATTCTCCCCTTTAGGTAATAGAATATCTACAGTAGTTCCATCATATTTATTTTTTCTATAGTATAACCCATATCCACTACCAAATAATATTTCGATTCTCTTATGCACATTCCTTAATCCATAACCTGTTTTCTCGTCAAATACAGAAATAGAATTGTTAATCTCATCAATCTGCTCCTGCCTCATTCCAACTCCATTATCTGATACTGATATAACTATCTTATTTTCTATTAAAGGCTGAAGGGTAAGTTTAGGTATTAATACATTTTTAAATGTCTCGCCTATATTTATTTCACATTTTGCAATTCCGCTATATCTCATGTTTTGTATAATCAAATAATTTTCTATGTTAGCTAGCTCTTGGGAAAGTGGGATAACATCTTTTCCTTTACTTAAACACAAACGATAATAGTTAGCTAATGCTTTCACCATTCTTGATACATCTTTATTTCCATCTGACAAAGCCTGCCAATGTATACACTCTAATGTATTATATAAAAAGTGTGGTTTAATTTGAGATTGTAATCTGTTTAACTCAATTTGCTTAATCTCAGACTGTTCTCGCTTTATTCTATACATAAGTATGTTTATTTCCTCAATCATAATATTGAAGCCATTCGCCAGTTGTCTAAAATCTTTTCCCTCGTAATCTCTTTCCATTCGAACTTCTAGATTTCCCATAGAAACCTCCCTCATCGTCCTTACAAGGGCATCCATTGGTTTGTACAGATTATTACTCAACTTATAGAAAGCTAAACTAATAAGCCCTCCTGCTCCCAATACTAATATTACAATAAAAAATATCATTGTATTAGTGTCTTTTAGCATTGATTCTGTTGGTATCTCGCCTACCATATACCAATCCCAGTTATCTAATTTTTCGTATATAATCATCTTGTTTCCAACTTTTTTCTGACCACGTTTTCCTTGTAATACATATTTATAAAGACTATCAGTTCCAATCCTAGATTTATCTTCATTGGATATTATAACTCCGTCTTTATCAGTCAAATAAGTCTGCACACTTAGTCCTTTATCCAGATTAGAATAAAATTCTTTAATATTTCTCTCTCCAATCCCTATGACTAAAAAACCTGTATACTTATTAAAATTATATTTATCATAAATTGGCTGATAGATATTTAAGACATACTGATCAGGGTAAAATACTTTTCTTTTCATACTTATTTTGCAATTACCAAATTTAGTTCCCACAGCATCTTGATAATCCTTTAAAGTTTGGCTCCTAAAATCATCGCCTGTCCAAGTCTCTCCAACATATATTAGCTCCGGACCATCAAATTTTACTAATGCAATATAGTCTATATAACTATTAGAATCTAAGAGATATCTTACCGAAGAATAAGCATCACTTGTATCCTTATTATAATTTTTAGAAGTTAAGCTATTATTCATTAAAAACTCTTTTACTCTACTATCACCTGTTATTATGTTTGATGTTTCAATTATGTTTTTCAATGTAATATTCAAAATATCTGTTATAGTTTCAAATTGTCCTTGTACTAATCCACTTGACTTTTCAGTAATTTGCTTCCCAGCTAGCTGATAGACTGCAAAAATCACAAAACTATTAGTAATTAAAACTGCTAAAATAAAAAATATAGTAATTTTTTGATTAAATTTCATTTTAGACAGTTTACTTATAATTTTTCTTAACCCTTTATACATATCTGTACCCTTTTCCATATTTATTTTATATATCAGAGATAATACTTCTATGCATATTGAAAATATCCTTTTTTAACCTTTGACAGCTCCCGCCATCATACCTTTAATTAATTTATCTTGTCCGAAAATAAAGGCTATAATCATTGGTAACATAGAAATAGTTAATACTGACATGATCATTGGCACATTCATTGTATATTGACCTTGATATTCCCATATAGCAAGGGGCAAGGTTCTATTTGGAAGAGTTTGAGTTAAAACTAATGCAAAACTAAATTCATTCCATATTGCAACTCCATTATAAATTGCTAAGGTTGCTAGCCCTGGCTTTACTAATGGAAGCATAACATTAAAGAAAATTTTATACTTATTACAACCGTCTATTTCAGCTGCTTCTTCTAATTCTTTAGGGACAGCCTGCATAAACGTAACCAATATAAATACTGAAATTGGTAAATTAAAAGCTACATAAGGACCGATTAATGCCCAAGGACTATCATATAAGCCTATGCTAGTTGTCATTAAGAATATAGGAAGTAATGTTACATGCACTGGCACTGACATACACGCTACTATTATGGCATAAATTGGCTTATTTAGTTTAAACTTAAATCTTGATAATGGATAAGATGCACATGCACTTAAAAATAATAAAATTATTAATGAAACTATAAGAACTAATATACTATTTTTAAAGTAAATAAATATATTTCCTTTAAATACATCAATAAAGTTCTTTAAATATAAACCTTTTGGTAAATCAAATACGCTTCCCATGAGCATTTCAAATTGCTGCTTAAATCCTGCAAGTAACATAAATATAAAAGGAATTATTGTAATTAAAAGCCAGGCTATCGCTAATATTCCAACGATTGCTTTTATAGATAATTTTTTTATTGATAAATTTTGCTTCATAATACTCAATCTTCCTTTCTATTTAATGCTTTGATTGTGATTAATGATATTATGGTTATAAGAATAAACATTCCCGATGCAATTGCAGAACCATATCCCATCCTTTGAGATAAAAATGCATTCTTATACATATAAGTTGCCATCAGCTCCGATGCAGTACCTGGCCCTCCACCCGTCATAACGTAGATAAGATCAAAATACTTTAATGATCCAACCATTGATAGTACAATTGCACTTTTAATAGCTGGTTTCATTAATGGAAGTGCTATTTTCCAAAAATATTGGCTTTTCTTAGCTCCATCAATAATTGCTGCCTCATATAAATCTGACGGTATACTGCTATATGCAGCAAGAAAATACACCATATAGAAAGGAATAAACTGCCAGCAGATAGCTACCGTAATTGTTAATAATGCTGTCTTTGGGTTACCTAATAAATCTATTGAGTGCCCGCCAAACGCTTTTGATATTCCAGTTACTATACCACTACTTGCATCTAATGCATATTTAAATAAATAACCTATTGCAACAGACGACATTAGCATTGGTATAAACCAAATTACTTTAAACACATTTAATTTCTTTCCACCAAAATCTAAGAAGGTTGCAAGTGCTATACCAATTGGTAATTGAACAATTATAGATAAAACCATTATAATAACATTATTTAAAAATGCTTTTCTGAAAACATCATCACCAATAAGCTCTTTCCAGTTATTGAAACCTACAAATACCTTATTTGATGCAAATCCATTCCAATTATAGCAACTTAGATTGAAAGAATAGACAATTGGATATGCTATATATATTATTAGAAATAAAAATGCTGGTACAAGAAATATAATTGCTGCATTTCTCGTTGACGCAGCACGTCTTTTAGCTAAACTATTAGTTTGTGATTGCACTTTTTCTCTCTCCTTTATATAATTATTGGGCTGCCACAAAACTCATTCATAATGCAACAGCTCCAATCTTATTTTTTAATGTTGCTATATTTATTTATTTTTTGCTTTATATGCATCCATGGCGGATTGTAATTCTTTATCTGCATCTTGTGGAGTCTTAGTTAAACCAAATATTTCTTGACAAGTAGATTTGTGCACTTCCGCAACTTCTGCTGGTAAGTATTGGTCATACCATAATTGAACTCCTTTTGCTTTATTAACTGTATCTAGAATTTTTTGTGTTAGTGCGTCATCTGGTTTAAAATCTTTAAGTGGAATAATTTTACCTAATTTCTTACGATCTTGAAGTGCTTGATCATCTAATAAAGATTGAATTAATTTAAAAGCACCTTCTTTATCTTTACATGTTTCCGAAATTGAATATAAGTTATCTCCTACAGTTCCTGCACAAAGTGATTGATCTTCTTTCGAACCATCTAATGCTGGGAATTGGAAGAATCCTAATTTACTCATAAAATCTGGATTTTCACCGAGTACTGTACCTGTAAACCATGATCCCATTAAATCCATAGCTGCATCGCCTTTATATAATGCTTGTCTAGCTTGACCACTGTCATCATCCATACCATTAAATCCATCTATAAAGTAACCTTTTTTAACCCAATCTTGAATCTTATTTCCTGCAAATTCAAATGCTGGATTTTCAAACTTACCTTTTCCTGATGCTGCATCTGCAAACGCGTTAAGTCCACCGAAACGAGTTGCTAAATACATATAATACATAGAACCTGTCCACTTTGTAGCATTAGCTAGAGCAAATGGTGTTACTCCGTTAGCTTTTAACTTATCACATGCGGCTTCTAATTCAGAAATAGTTTTTGGTTCTTGTATTCCATATTCTTCAAAAACATCTTTATTGTAGAAGAAACCTGCAACGGATACGTTTTCAACTGGTACTGCATAAATTTTACCATTGTATGAACATTGGTTAATTCCAGCATCAATAAATTTATCTTTATAGTTGTCTTTTTTCATTAGGTCTGTAAGATCAGCAATTTTGTTTGAATTTACATAATCAATTAATCCTGATCCACCCCATTGAATAAATACATCTGGAGTTTGATTTGAACTCATTGCCATGGCTAATTTTTGTTTATAAGAGTCATTAACCTGATCAACAACTTCTACTTCATATTGAGGATTCTTTTCCATAAACCTTTTTACAGAAGCCTTAATTGCATCTGCTGCTGTTGATGTTTGAATATGCCATAATGTTAATTTTGTCTTCCCTGACGCCGCACCTCCACTTGCCTGTGACGTACTATTTCCACAGCCAATCATTGCTGTAGAAACCATAGCTACTGTCATTATAACTGAAGCTATTCTTTTTAAATTCTTATTCATATACCTTTCTACCCCCTAGAATTTTTATATATTTGATACTCCTATATATTAGCATTGATAACGTTTAATAAACATTGAATAATTTGTCTTTTATATATAAAATTATATCCTTTTGTAAATTTTTTCTCATAGATCTCTTATGGGATTATCTTTTATCCCTTTAACTTTACTAATAAATTAATTTTCTTTAATTAAAAGTAATTAAATACTTTTCCCCACATTATTAATTTCTAAGATCTATTTTTAATTTAACTTAGGGGTTTTATCCTTTAATAATTAGAGTTAAAACTCCATGAATTAAATAATTTATTATCTAAATCATTTAATTCATGGAGTTTTTATGTAATTATTCTTTAAGTTCAAAGTTATCTAATATATCTGCCAATTTATTAGATTCTTTCATCAATTCTTCACTAGAAGCTGCACTTTCTTCGGCTATAGCTGAGTTTGATTGTACAATTTCTGAAATAAGTTCTATTTCTACACTCATATCTCCTATTGCTTCTGCCTGTTCATTAGATGCTAATGTTATTCTCTCAATAAGATTATTAGATTCCTTTACTTTATTAACTACTTCAAATAAATTTTCTGCTGTATTATTAGCTATTTCTTTACCTGCATTGACTGATTTCATAGATTCATTAATTATATTAGTAGTTTTTTTCACTGCTTTTGCACTCATATTAGATAAATTTCTTACTTCTTCAGCTACAACTGCAAATCCTTTTCCTGCATCTCCTGCTCTTGCGGCTTCAATTGCTGCATTTAAAGCCAGTAAATTAGTTTGCTCTGCTATTCTATCAATATCTTTAATAATATTATTTATATTTTGTGATGATACAGCTATCTCCTCCATAGAATTTATCATATTCTTCATCTGCTCATTGCTTTTTTCTATAGTTTTAACAAATTCATGAAATATTTCGCTAGTAACATTTGAATTTTTAGCGTTTATATCTACTTGTTCCTTAACTAACTTTGTAGTATCAGTAATATTCATAATTGCACTTGATTGGTCATTTGCACCTGCTGCTAAACTTTGTGAAGTTATAGATTGCTGCTCGGCTCCATTGCTTACCACATTAGATACTAATCGAATATTTTTAAACACAGAATTTAATGATGTGATTATATTATCAATTGATGCTTTCATTTCAACAAAATTGCCCTTATAATCTTTACTAGTATTAACATTTAAATTTCCTTTTTCTATATTAAGTAAAACTCTCGATAAATCTTCAATATATCCTTTAATTGTTGAAATCATATCGCAAAATGCCAACTCCAATTCCCCAATCTCATCTTCTGATTCCACTTGTATGGAAACATCCAAATTCCCATTAGCAATCTTCTTAGAAATTTCAACAACATTCTTTATTGGGCTAGATATTTTATTTGATAAAAATTTTGATAGCTTTATTGTTAATAATACAGTTGTTCCTAAAGCCAAAATAAGTGTTATTAATGATATAATCTCCAATCTTACTAATTTTGAAGATAAATTTTCTCCGGTTTTAACTTTAATTTCCATAAATCCATTTATACTATTTATTATGTTATTACTGGCTACACTGCCTTTAACCTTAAAAATATACAAAGCATCCTCGTTTTTCTCTTTCTCAACCAAATCAACTACTTCATTTATAGTATTTGTATATTTGTCTAAGTATGATTTTATCTGATTAAATGCTTCAACTTCATCTTTTGTGGTGCATTTAATCTCTAATTTAGATAGTATTTTATTAATTTCCTCAAATGTTTTTTGTAACCTCGCTTTTTCAATAATATAATTATCATTCGTATTTGAAGTAATTACATCTCTTATTATAAAAAATGTTTTTTCAACTTCTATTCCTAACTCACCAATTTCACCTTGAGCAAACCCATAATTAACCAAAGTATATCTGTATTTATCATTTGTTTCTACTAAAAATATTAACCCTATAATGCTTGATATATTTGATAATATTAAAATTAATATAAATGAACTTTGTATTTTTTTCTTAATGCTTTTTTTATTAAAATTGCTGTATAAATCACCAATTTTTCTTTTGCCAAAAGCAACTTGTTTACTATTGACATACCAGTTATTTCTGATTTCTTTAAAAAACTTTTTCACTATTTTATTGCCTCCCCTTCTGATATTTCAACTTTTCGATCATTGAAAAATTTATCTGTATATTTAAATAAAATGTTTCTTTTAATTTTAAATCTTCTAACTCCTAAAATGCTTTTTATACTAGTATGAAACCAAAACGCTTTTTTACAGAAATTACTCTAATATGATTTTTGAGGCAAAACACTATAGTAAAGATGACTGCTACTCTATGAATAAAAATTCCGTGTAAAATTAGAAACCATGCATAAATACACAAATAAAATTTGATATAAGCATGGCTTTATCTTCAGTAATTATAGAAATCCGTTTTTCAACAACTTCTTTATTTCCTCTACTTAGCTAACTCACCATACACAATTCCACGTCCATTAGTTCCTAGATAGAATTTTCCATATTCTCTCTTATCTCCAGTAATTGCTGTATTTGCTACTCCGTATTGATGTCGTTCATCATTTATACGAATCCAAGTTACACCCTTATCATCAGATCTAAATATTCCGCTAACACCATTAATTTTAGCATTTGTGTATAAACTCATATAATCTTTTCCCGGTGCTGCTTTTCCAAATCCTATTATGGAAGCATTCTCAACAGTACTTAATTTTTCAAAAGTCTTTCCACTATCAGTCGAATGCCATATTCCACCACCTGCAAACCATATATCTCCTTCAACTCCTGGCATAGCACTTATATCGATTTTCTCCTTATATAAACTTGTAGCAGTTTTTTCAAATGTTGCTCCACCATCAGCACTTCCGTAAAAATCTCCATCTAGAATTCCATAGAATTTTTTAGGATTTACTCTATCTGAACAAATTTTTGCTTTAGGCGGAATTCCCACTGATTTGTTCCAAGTTGCTCCATCATCAGTTGAATATACTACAGAAACATCTGCGCCATTTGGACTATATAATATAGTTGAACCATCTGCACTTAATGCAGCTGTTCCACCAACTTCTAAATAATTTCCACCCTCTTCTTTTTTAATATCAAGTTTTCCTGTAGTTTCCTTCCACGTCTTTCCTCCATCTTTTGATATACCCATAACTGCGAAATCTCCAACACGTATTATTATATTAGGATTAAGTTCAGCGTAATCTAAACTTTGACAATTTCCTAGTGTAGGATTAGTTAACATATTAGGTGATTTATCGAGATCCATATGGACAAATCCACCTATATCACCTGTTCCACTTAATAGTTTCGCATCTCCAGAAGGAAGACTCACTAACTTAAGAACTGCTGTTTCTTCAACCCCTTGAGCCTGTACTGATATATCTATTTTTCTACCTTCGTCAAGATTAGTGGCATTATGAGATCCATAAAGTGTTGCACCTGTTCCATAAACAATATGATTTGAATCAAAGGGATCTATTTGTATATCACCAATCATCCATCCTAACTTAGGCGAAGTTTTAGGTGCTTCTACTTCAGTTGAACCCCAATCTAACCATGGTGCAGCTTTATAATCAAGTCTATAATTATTTTTTCTTATATTTTTATCAAAATCAAAAAATGCATTCCAAGTCTTTCCTCCATCTATACTTCGATAAATATTGCCATCAGGATAATATGAATTTAAAGTTGAAGTCATTATAATATTAGGATTAACAGAATCTACTGTTATTCCACCATATCCCCAGTAAGCACCTTCACTAGGTTTTTTAGGCGTAATATTAGTCCATTCGTTAGTTTTTGTGTTATACTTCCAAACTCCTCCACGGTTCCCATTGTAAGGTCCCTCTTGATTATTATAACTTATATACAGCATTCCATTTAAACCTAAAGCAGCATGATGTGGCATATAATTTCCTGGTGCATCCTTAGTTGGTTCCCAATCATATGTTGGCTGCCCTTCTACTGCACTCCAGGTTGCACCTCCATCTCTACTACAAAATACAGTGTTTTCTTTTCCTGCATTCGCCGCCCCAACATATATTGTTTGGCAAGGTTGTCCTTTTTGGCTTGAAGTTGGATCAAATACAGTCCATGCAATTCCAATCGGATCTTTACTCCATTCATCTGCATAATCCCCTATTGCAGGAAATGACTCAACCTTTTGCCATGTTGAACCATAATCTGTACTTTTCCATAAACCATGTCCACTTCTTGCACCAAGATATAAAACTCTATTGTCATTTGGATCTATGTTTAAACGCTCACCCATATTACGTCCCGGCATATTACCACCAGTTTTAAATGGAAGTTCAATTTTTTCAAAATCATCTCCTCTATTAGCTGAACGCAACAAATAACCATTTTGGGTTGTCCAATTATTTGTATATGTTCCAGCTACAATATAGACTCTATTTGGATCTACTGCATCTGTCGCTACACTTTCACAGCCAAGTAAATTCCAATCCTCTGAACTAATCCAGTCTGTAAGTGGAGCCCATTTATTTTTTTCTGTATCCCATTTATATACTCCCCCCATATCTGTTCGTAAATAAGCTAAATCTTTTTCACTTTTATTAAATATTACATTTTCAACATATCCACCACCTGTAATATTAACATTACCAAAAACATATCCACTTTGATTTAGTTGATCATTTGCACTTTCAGCAAAAGCAGTTCTCGTACTTATTCCTGTTGTAAATACAGTCCATGTTATGAGCGTTATTGCTATAATTCTATTAATTAAAGCTTTCTTCAAATTCTTACACCTCCATATATTAATCGCTATTAATTCTTTAAATCTCCATTTTCATCTAATACATATCCATCTATTGTAGTACTCTTTTGCTTTTCTCCTAATTGATTAAAGTAGTACCATATTCCATCAATTTTAGACCATCCAATTTGCATTATCCCTGATTTAGATAAATAATAAGACTTTCCATCTAAATTAATCCATCCAGTCGTCATAGCTCCATTCTCACCAAAGTAATACCAACCAGAGCCAAATTGAGCCCATCCTTTTACATCCTTACCTTTAGCATCATATACGTGCCAAGTTCCATCTGCCTCTTTTCTCCAACCAGTCTTTTTAACTATTTTGGTGGCTACTTCTCCTTCCTTAGCAGTAACATAGACCTCATCGTTTCTACTCCACGCAATAAAATTGTTCTCATCATATACGTCTAGTTTATTAATACCTTTATAAACTTTGTACATATCTTCAAATTCATTTCCCTGATTAGACCTTTGTATTACTCCACGATATATACTCCACGCATTGCCTTTACTATCAATTGTCCAATCTTCTGGTTCTTCATCTGTAGAATTTGAGGAATCTATTGATACTAATTTTTCTCTAATTTCTTCTCCATTATCTAGTGTTATCTTTGCCGAATCTTTAAATAGCATTTTTGCAGATTCGAGTACTTTATCCTCATCATCATTGGTTTTTATATGGATAAAATACATAGCTCCATTTGAAAAGCTTATCCTTGAACTTGAATCATTCAAATATTGATTGACTATATAATCTTTAGCATTTCTATACTTCCAATTGTCACCACTCCATCCATTTCCACCAGATATCATACTGTCATTTAATTGATATGTTTCTACACTCTTAGGAAGGAATGCTTCATCAATCTTAGTATCAGATACTTCTTTTGATATCTTCTGAATATAATATAAAGGTTCATCAATATCTGTTGATCCATATTCCGTTTTAGCCCCAAGCACTGGAACACTTATTAAACTGTAGATATAATTATCATCTTGACCTAACGTATCTACTAGTCTAGGTAATCCTATCTTGATTTCGCTCCCATATTTAGTACTTCTAGAGTTAAACTTTTCTATTTTAGCTACACGTTCTCCATTAAATACAGTAAGATTAGCTATCTGTGAACAATCTATATATTTTCCATTCCCATTGGTATATCCATAATAAACAGCTTTACCTCTTGATTCATTGTCATCAACATATGTTTCTGCATTCATATTTCCAACAGTAATTCCAATCGATTGTACTTGTACTTGTGCTGAACTTGTGACTTCTGTTGCTAAAGAATTATCTTGTATCACTGAGCTCAGACTATTTGGTGCTTCTATATCATAAGTTTCCATGCTGGCTTTCATTGTCCAACTAGGGTCATGAATATCGCTCCATTCTTCTACTAAAATATTTCCATTAAATTTTGCTATAGTAAATGGAAACTCAGATAATTTTTCAGTTAATCCTAGCTTCACCGCAACTTTTGATCCATCATATACTGCTGAAATTAATTTATATCCTCCATTAAAACTATCAGATGTTTTTGCATCTAGCAATTTTGTTACCACACTATTAGGGTCAAAATCGCTAATACTATTATTCCAATCAGCTGAGCAGTTTACACCTGCTATTTCAATCGAAGCCCAAAATTGAGGTATATTTATCGTTATTATTGTTCCATATTCATTTTCATTTGTTCCTTCTTCTAATCCATTTATTGCGTTACTTAGATTTGTTTTTGCTAGATTCACTGTATCTTGAGTTGCATTTTCATTATCTATTACTGTCTTTGCATTATTCAATGCTGCTGTCAATACCTCCCAGCTTGCATCTGTATAACTTCCTTGCTCATCATCCTTATGAGCATTATATAATGCTGAAAGTTCATCTTTACTTACAGCTCCCTTTACCATCTTCAACCTAGCAGACATTTCCCATGTGAAATTTGTTTGCCAAGTCGTGCCATTATCAGGTGACATAGCAATAAATCCATCTTCTAATTCACTTGGTACTTGATATCCATCCTTTGGCAGTAATGTTACCTTCACATAGTAATATTGTCCATCATCTGTTAGCATAGCTGCTTGCCCTATTGTATAATGTTCAAATTCTGCGCTTAATAGTTCTTGCTTAATTTTTTTAGCTCCTGACAATGTATTTGAGCCTGCATCAAATTCTTTTCCATCTATTCTGAATTTACTATTGTATAGTGCCCTAGCTTCAACTTCAACTCGTGTTTTATTATCATATTCCGAACTCCAAGTATCTTGAATAATAGTTCCACCTATTATAGTTGGAATAGCACTAGCTTCCCACGCTTCTAAATTTTCTCTCCATACTACTTTTGAGTCTTCTGTTGTTCCAAGAGCTAAAAAACCACTTGTTAATTCTGCCGGAACTTCATACGATTCCTTTGGTAGCAACGTAAGCTTTATATAATAATTTTCTCCATCATCTGAAAATGTTCCTATTTGACCTACTGTATAGTTATCAAAATTAGCTTCTTTAATCTTATTAATAAGAAGTCTAACACCATTTTTAGTAGTAGAGCCTGCATCAAATTCCTTACCTGCCACTCTAATTTTTTCTTCCCAAAGTGCTCTTATATTTATCTCAACTCGTGACTGATCTTTGAATTTATTTTCATCATACTTATCAGTATCTTCCTTGATAAAATCGCTTTCATTATAATCATCACTTCCTTCTGCTACATATGAATACCATGTACTGTCTTTAAAACCTCCTTTGTTTATTTGATTTACAGATTCAACGTTTACATCTCTGCTATACCTATTTGTTCTTCTTAACTGCCTCTTCAATTTATTTTTAACTATGTCTTCTGCATCATTCTTATTAATATAATCTTCAATTACGCTTCCATCCTCTAGATTAATTAATATATTGTCTTTCGGACCTGAACCAATATAACTTCCATTAAGTTTAGTTGTATCATCTAGGCTATCAATATCATCAATCCTTTTTTCATTAGTCCTATCAACTCCATTATTATAATACACACCATTCTCATCATCATTTTTATAGCCTTCATAAATGTATTTTCCATCTTTATACGCTATAGCTCTAGAAATCTGTCCATCTTGTTCACTTAATTTAATAATACTAGCCATTGCTGGAGTAACAGATGTTATTGATGTTACAGCTAATATTAATGCAGTAATTTGATTTGATCTTTTTACCATCAAATTTCCCCCCTTATATCTTTTAACCTTTGGCATTAAATATATATTTCTGTGAATTTTTCTATATCATTAATCTTACATTGGTTTTATGTAATCGAATACCAACACAATTTTATCAGTTTTGCCTTAAATTTTAGTGAATTTATATAACCTTACATAAAAAAACAATACTGTATCTAGAGTATTATTTATCCTTTTACCCTGAAATACAGTATTTATTACATTATTTATTATTCTTTTTATAATTCAATGGACTCATTCCCACGTACTTTTTGAATTTACTATGGAAATAGTCAATATTCTTATAGCCTACTTTTTCACTAACTTGATATACTTTCAGCTTTTCTTCTGTTAAAAATACCTTAGCTTTTTGAATTCTAACTTTATCTACATATGTATTAAAGTTTTCTCCAGTCGCACTCTTAAATACTTTACCTAAATATGCACTATTATAATTAAATATTTCAGCCAGCCCTTCTAGCTTTAAATCTTTATAATAATTTTTATTTATATAATTAGTCATTCTTTTTATTATGTTATCTGATGAATTATCCAAAATATTGTCCGAAAAAATCGAGAATTTTTTAAATAGATAGTTCATAAGCTCTTTCAAACTATTTTGTGAATATATTTCTTCAATAATTTGTTCTTTATCTGCAATTATTTTTTCTTCAAGGTTATAATCTTTAACCAACTTTTCTTTTAATTCTAAAAATATTCTTATTGCCATTATTTTTATCTTATTTTCAGAATACTCATTTTGTTTCAAGTGATTTTCTACTTTTCCAAATGACATTCTCAATTGTTCTATATCATTAACCTCAACATAACTATATATTTTTTCAATATTAAATTCTTCTTTTTCTCTATTACTATTTTTTTCCTCTTCATGAATATCTGACGATATAATGCCTCTTTCTAAATACAAAAACTTTTCTTTCATAAGTCTTTCCGCTTCCTTATATGACTTATGTATATCTACAGTTGTTTTTACTTCATCTCCTATAGTTATAAAGATATTTTTTTCCATTTCTTTAGTGATTTTTTCTCTTAAATCAACTAAAGTTTTATTTACTCTAATATCCTTAAATCCTTTAAGCAGCAATACTACATAACTATCTATTTTGATAATATCGATTTCATTAGAATAATTATTTAATGTGCTTCTAATAATATCCTCTAATTGCACTAATTCGGAATCTATTATTGCCACTTGGAAATTCTCATATTTAGAATAGTTTCCTGCTAATTCCCCATTACCTTCTAAAAATAATTTTTGGAGGTTTATTTCTTCTATCATCTTTTTATCTTTTTCCCATTTACTTTCGTCTTCTATCTCTTTTTTTAGTTCTAATAATATTTCCATTAACTCATCTTCATCTACTGGTTTTAAAATATATGATTTTGCACCATATTTAATACCATCCTTGGCATACTCAAAATTTGAATATCCACTTATGATTACAAATTTTCCTTTATACCCTCTATCTCTAGCTTCTTTTATAACATCTATTCCTAATTTTCCCGGCATTTTTATATCTAATAAGACTATATTAGGGTTTAAATTAAATATTTTTTCTAATCCTTCATCCGCATCCCCTGAATCTCCACATATTTGAAATCCATTTTCTTCCCAAGGAACTATAATTTTAAGGCCCTTTCTTACATTTGGCTCATCATCAATAATTAAAACATCTAGCATTTATCTTTCCCCCATTGGTAAATATATTTTAACAGACGTTCCTACTTTAAATTCACTCTCAATTTTCACCCCATACTCGTTACCATAATGTATTTTTATTCTCTTATTTACATTTCTCATTCCAATGCTCTTACTTTCATCCTCTACTTTGTTTAATGTTTCATTTAGTATTTTTAATTTTTCTTCTTCAATCCCTATGCCATTATCCTCTATCTGTATTATTAATTCACTAATTTCCTTGTAAAGCCTGATTAGTATTGTTCCTTTTTCCTTTCGTTCCTCAAGGCCATGCACGAAAGCATTTTCTACAACAGGTTGAAGCAATAAAGGTAATATCATATACTCTTTTATATTAATCTCTTCATCAATAATTAATTCATAATTTACCATTCCTTCAAATCTCATAGATTGAATCTCTAAGTAGTTACTTATTAATTCTAATTCAGATTTTAACGGCACTGGTTTCCCGCTAACTTCTAAGTTCCTTCTCATTATTTTTCCCAGCTTTTTAACTATGTCTGCAATTTCTCTATCTCCTTTGCAGAAGGCCTTCATCCTTATTGTCTCTAATGTATTATATAAAAAATGAGGATTTATTTGGCTTGACAACATCTTAAACTCGGCTTCCTTTTGACTAGCCTTTAACTTTTCTTCTTGAATCTCTTGAACATAAACTTGATTTATTAAATTTCTTATACTTTCTATCATAAACTTCAAGTCTTGGTAAAGTTGTCCAATTTCATCCGTCCCATATATTTTTTCTCTTATATAAAAATCTCCGTTAACTACCCTATGCATTTCACGTCTTAGTGAATTTATTCTACTTGATATTCCTTTTGAGAAATATACAATAATTATTAATGATCCTATAACAGCTGCAAGTGCAACCTTTAGACTATTAAAAATCACGCTATTAGTTTGTTCTGTTATTTTTAAGGCTGGCAGCGAAACTAACACTTGTAAATTATTATTCAATGCTTTTTCAATTTTAAACGAATTCATTATTAAATAGCTTTCTTCTCCCCCAAAAGAAGTTTTTGTTACCAATTTATTATTTGCAGATAATTGCTCAGCTATTTCTCCTGCTAGCTCGTTTCTCAAGTCATAGTTTTCTTTAAGTAAAATTGTATATCCATCGATTGCAATTATACTATTAGAATCAGAATCGGCTATAGCCTTTAAACTATAATTATTTACATCTATTACAAGCACTGCAATCAACCTTCCATTACTATCATTAATTGATCTTATAAGAGATACATGCTCTGAATCAGACAATTTATTTTGTGTCACTTTCCATGATATTTTTCCTTTTCCATTAATTGCTTTTTTATACCATTCCTCGCTTCTTATTTCATCATTTACTTTTAATATTGTGGACGTTGAAAGCAATGTTTCATTTTCAGAATAAATAGTTATATTCGATAATTCTCTATAATACTTCAAATAGTTTTCCACCACTTGATAGTTATTATAAGCATTTATAAATTCTGAACTGCCATTATATTTCTGACTAAGCAGCGAAGCTAGATTACTATCCATGTATATCATATCAGAAACTTTTGTTGCTACCTTGGTAATTTCCTCCAATCTGTATTGCATTGTATTTACATTATTTTCTGCATCAGCAATAGATTTATTAACAACTATTTGATTCATTCTTACTGTCAAATAAATACTGACAAGTGATACTGTAATTATAACAACAATCAGATATGCTAATATTAATTTATTCCTAATTTTAATGCTATTGACAAATAATTTTATTTTTTCTTTCATAAAATCATACCCCTCAAAATATTCTGAGTAAAACTAGTTTTTTCGAAAAAGTTTCTTAATGATTAAATTTAACACAAAAATCTCCATAAAGTGAAACTTTTCAGGTGGAGTTTTATACTCCACCTGAATTTAGTTGAACCAATCCAGGAGCTAGCTATCGGATAAAAAGAAAAATTCTTATATTAAAGCTTATAAGATAATTATGTGTTTTATTAATTAATTTTATATATTATTAAATTTTATTCAAGGACATTATATCGAATCTTAACTAAAATTCCAATATTTTATTTTTTAATGTATTTCATATGTCAATAAAATATATAATTTCTCCATTGCTACACTTCTCTAATTTTTATAGTAATAATAGTTAAATTTATACTCTACTTTTTCTTGAACACCTATAGTATTATTGAACGCAAGAGAGCCATTTTAAATGCAAGGAGGAATTATAAATGATAAATTCAAATCTACCATTTATCCTTTACGGTGGAGATTATAACCCGGATCAATGGAGCCGAGATGTTATTGAAGAAGATATGAAGTTTTTTAAATTAGCTAATATAAATATTGTTACATTACCTGTCTTTAGTTGGGCTTTATTACAGCCAGATGAAGATACATATAACTTTGATTGGCTTGACGAAATTTTAAATTTGCTAAAGAAAAATAATATAAGCGTTTGTTTGGCAACGTCTACAGCTGTACAACCTTCTTGGATGTCCAGAAAATATCCCGAGATGCTTCCAGTTGACTTTGATGGAAGAAGAAGAAAATTTGGCGGACGTGTTAAATTTTGCCCAAATAGTGAAAAATATCGTGAATTCTCAGTTAAATTAGCAACAAAACTTGCTGAGAGATATAAAAACTATGATAATATTGCTCTTTGGCACATAGGAAATGAATACGATAACTATTGCTATTGTGATAATTGTAAAAATAAATTTATTGAATGGCTTAAAAATAAATACACAACTTTAGAAAACTTAAATAAAGCTTGGAACACAAATTTCTGGGGACATACTCTTTATTCATGGGAAGAAGTTACCGTTCCATCAGGCTTAAGTGAAATGTGGTATGGGCAAGATAAACTTTGCACTAATTTTCAAGGAATAGCTTTAGATTACAATCGTTTTATGTCAGATTCAATCTTGGGATGTTATTTAGGAGAATATAATGCACTAAAGAAAATTACACCTGAGCTTAAGATAACAACCAACTTAATAGCGGGTACATTTAAACCATTAGATTACTTCAAATGGGCTGAACATATGGATGTAGTATCCTGGGACAACTATCCCTGTTATGGTGATAAGCCAAGTATTGTAGCTATGCGTCATGATTTAATAAGAAGCTTAAAAGGTGGAGAGCCTTTCATGCTAATGGAACAAAGTCCAAATCAACAAAACTGGCATCCTTACAGTACAGTAAAACGCCCTGGTGAGCTTAGACTGCAAAGCTATCAAACAATCGCACATGGTGCTGACACTATAATGTACTTCCAAATGAGACAATCAATTGCTTGTTGTGAAAAATATCACGGTGCATTAATATCTCATTCTGGTAGTGAACATACAAGAATTTTTAAAGATTGTACGACAATAGGTGAAGAACTTAAAAACTTAGGAGATTCTATTATAGATTCAAAATTTGATTCTAAAGTTGCAATTATATTTGATTGGGATAATTGGTGGGCTGTTGAATTTTCTAGTGGTCCGTCTATTGAATTAAAATATGTTCCTCAAATCGAAAAATATTATAAAGCATTCCATAAGAAAAATATACCTGTAGACTTTGTTAGACCAAATGATGATTTATCAAAATACGATGTTGTAGTAGCCCCAGTTTTATATATGTTAAAAGAAAATGTTTCTGATAACATAAAAGCCTTTGTAAAAAAAGGCGGGACTTTTATAACAACATTCTTCAGTGGTTACGTTGATGAAAATGATCGTGTTATGCTTGGTGGATATCCTTCTGAGCTTAGAGACTTATTAGGTCTATGGGTTGAAGAACTTGATGCACTTCCACTAGAAATGAAAAATAGCATTAAAATAAATAACTCATTAACTGGTTTTGATGATGAATATAAGTGTAATATGCTTTTTGACTTGATTAACTTAGAAGGTGCTAGTCCTTTAGCTGTATATGGCTCTGATTTTTATAAAGACCGTCCTGTTATTACTTGTAATAACTATGGAGAGGGTAAAGCTTATTATATCGGTACTAACACTGAAGATAAATTTATAGATGATTTAATCTCATATTTAGATCCTGATAATTTACTAGGACTAGATTTTGAAATTCAATCTGGAGTCGAAATAACAAAGCGTGTTAAAGATAATAAAAAGCTTTATTTTGTTCTTAATCATAACCTTGATGGAATTTCAATAGATCTTAAAAATAACCTATACATGAATCTTTTAACAAAAGAAAAAGTTTCTAATAAGTTATTCTTAGATTCTAGGGATGTTGCTATATTAGAACAACTAAATTAATTAAATATTATTCATAATTTAATATTGCTCATATTTTAATCTCTTTTTATATTAAAGGGATAAACTGTACCCTTTGTCAAGGACAGAAAAAAGAGGGAGTCGATTCAAAAAATAATCTGAATCGACTTTCTTAATATGGCATTTTTCCAGTCATCATATATTGATGATATTCATTCGGAGCCATTTTCTTTAATTCCCATTGATATCGAAAGTTGTTGTAATAGTCCATATATGAGTCAATTTCTTCTTTTAGTTGAGCAAAAGTCGTACAGTTTTCTAAATGTAGTTCATCCTTCATATGTCCATAAAATGATTCTTGAGGAGCATTGTCCCAGCAATTTCCACAACGAGACATTGATTGTGTGAGATTGTATTTTTTTAGTTCTTCTTTTAGAATTAGGCTCGTGTATTGAACTCCTTGATCGGAATGAAATAATGCATCTGCATGCAAATGATATATTGGATTTTTTCTCAACAGATGTATCGTATTTGTAACAATACTAGTTGTCATATCTTTACTCAAGCAGTAGGCCGGTATTTGTTTTGTACATCCGTCTTTTATAGTGGACAGATAAGCGCATTTCCCAGAATTATAATAAATATAGGTTATATCGGTTAATAACACTTTGCCAGGAATCCCTTGATTGAAGTTCCTTTCTAAAAGATTTTTAACGGTATGACTTTTTAATGCTTTTCCTATCTTTTTATATGGATTAGGTTTTCGAATCGGACATCGAAGATGAAATTTTTTCATCAGCCTTCGTATCTTCTTTAAATTCATAACTATACCATATTCCCTGAGCAGAACCATTTTTATTCCACGTGCATCCTTATAACGGTTCTTATATGAATATGCTTTTAGCATTAATTCAAAATCCTGTTTATCCTGAATTTCTTTTTTCATTCTATTTTCTTCTTGCTCCAGCCATGCATAATATCCTGAACGAGAAACCGCTGCAATTTCACACATTCGGCTAACGCTAAGACTGTTACGATGTTTTTGCAGCATCTGAGTAATTATTTTATATTTTCTAGAAGAACTTATTTTTTCTTTGGCATCACCTGCCTTTACAAGCATTCTATTTCCCGCAGGAAAGAGTTTTCCTGACGTAAATATTCATTTTGCTGTTTCAAATACTCAATCTGTTCTTCTGTAGATATTTGGCCATTTAATGTATTTTTTCTTCCCGAATGTCCTTTTTTCTGATCAAATCCCCCTCATGGTCTGGAGGCTTTTCTTCGCCAGCGACAACCAGCCTTATCAATTCGTCCTTGCCCAATCATTTGTGGATCAGATCCTGCTTCAATAAATATTTGTAACGGAAGTTTTCCAGCAGCATATTCATTAAGAAAATGCATTTTGAAAGAATCAGTATAATTAATTTGCTTTGCAGAAACGCTTTTTATATTTAAATTCTTGGAGAGAATTTCTATTTCACCATCTGTGAAATCTTTATTATGATAAGTGTTTTTGTGTTTTCCTCCCATAGTTATGTCTCCCATTTTTTATAGTTACATTATAACAAAAAGTACCCTGTCAATTAACACAGCCTCTTTTTCTGTGTCTAACTGACAGGGTACAGTTTACCCCAAATTATCTTAACTAAACTAAGGTCAGGTCAACTAGAAACAATTCATTCTTTTAGCGTAAGTCTCACTATTTTCAATATGATCTTCTTTGAATCCATCTTCTAATATTTGAGTATATATTTTTTCAAAGACTTCAATTTTATCTAAGGTCAAAACGTTAGCTATATTCCAATTCAAATCTACTCTTTCTTTATTTCAATTAATAGATTTTTCATTAGTTCTGCCAAGCTTGTTTTTCTAATGACTTGACGCACTTATTTAGAAGTTTATTCTCTTTAGAAAGTGTTTCTATTGATAAAATATTTAACTACTAGCACTAGAATACCTTTTAATAGCAAAGTTCCAGAATGTTATTGCAATTCCGAGAAATAACGGCACAGATATAATAGCATAAATTATATATACCTTGGGTAAAATACCTATTACAAACATAGGTGCAAAATTAGTAAGTAAAAAAATCGGAAAAATAAAAACACCTATGGTCTTTAACACTCGATTATAAATAGTCATTGGCATATTGTTAAAATCCCACATAGCCCAAATTATACCCATTAAAGAATCTGCTTTAACAATCCAGAACGAAAAACTTACGGGAATTAACAATATAGGAAATGTTACAATACAACCAATTAAGGTAAAGAATAAATATCCAATAATATTATATAAATTAATTGGCACGCCTGATTTGCTCCAAGAAATCACAATCATTACTATTCCTGCTAATACATTAGGTATTCCAAGACCAATATCAAACTTACGAAACCCTGCCATAAAAAGCGTAGAAACTGGTTTTGTTAAATAAACATCTAAGGTTGCATTTCTCACATATTCCGGTATCGCGGCAATATTAGGATAAAAAATAGCATCCATAATGCCTGTAATCAAAGTATATGAACCAATAAACATTAACATTTGTTCAGGAGAAAGACCATTAATTGACATTCCTGCTGAAAAAATAACAATGATATATAATGATTTAGCAAATAGAAACCCCACCTCTGTAAACATAGCTATAATAAAATTCGCCTTATATTCCATTTGTGCCATTATATTGTTTTTTACAAAATAGAAATATAATTTAAAATAATCTCCAATACTCATTTTAACCTCCTATAGCAACATATTTTTTGAGACCAACTCCCCATAATCTAGGAGTTATGATTACAAATATAAATATCCATAATATTTGCATACAAATTCCCTTAAGAATTTGTGAATATTCCATAGTATTACATAAAATAGATACTGGAAAGTAACTCGTATATGAAAAAGGTAAAAAAGTTAATATACTTTTCACCATATCACCAAAAATATCTAACGGAAAAATACCGCCGCTCACAATATTTCCAACTAGAGTTGTAATAAATATTGCTCCTGATGCGTCCTTCATCCAAAATCCTAGTTCACTAATACAATAATATATATAAAAATTTAGTATTAGTGACAAAATAAGCGTTATAAGATATAAGATAATATGTGATATAGATATAATATTGCTACTAATTGTATAAAAAATAACACAAAGAACTAATATCATAATTAATGAGGTAATGATAGTTCCAATCTTTTCGCCTAAATAACTAAATAAATTATATGAAAAATAATTTACAGGACGAATTAAATATTTTGCCAATCCTCCCTCTTTAATATCTGAATTTATTTCATAAACAAAATTACTGGAAATAATTCTAGAAGTCAGGCAAGCAAAAATAGAATATGCTAACATTTGATTAAGGGTATACCCAAATGTAATATTATTTCCTGAGGCGCTAAATACTCCTGTCCATAAAAAATATTGAATTGTCAGAGGGAAAATAAATCCTATTAATTCCAGAAAGAAATTAATTCGATAACGAAATGATTTTTTTAATCCCAATAAAAATACTTGCTTATAAATATTCATGTTTCCACCTCCTAACGGTATAGCTTCTCTAAGCTTTCTTCTAATGGAATATTTTCAACTGAAAAATCATGTATCTCATATTTTTCAAAAACTTTAGAAATAACTTCTTGCATTTCATTTTTTTCAACTTCCAAAACTATTGCTCCATCCTCTTTATTTCTAATAAGATTATGTTTTTCAAAAATAGCTGCATCTTTATCCTTTGCAAATTGAAAAGTGACAAGTTTTTTTTGCTCCAGCTTTTCATTTATTGATTTTATATTCCCATCATATACAATCCTGCCATGATTTATAACAATTGTTCTTTTACATAAATCCTCAATATCTTCTAAGTAATGGCTAGTAAGCATAATTGTTGTTTTTTCTTTTTTGTTATAAAATTTAAGAAATTCTCTAATATTTTTTTGTGCAATCATATCTAAGCCAATTGTGGGTTCATCCAAAAATATCACCTTTGGTTTATGTAATAAAGCTGCTATTAACTCCATTTTCATTCGTTCACCCAAAGATAAATTTCGTACTTGAACATCTAATAAATCTTTTACTTGAAGTAATTCACAGAGTTCATCTAATGTACGTGAATATTCTGCATCATCAATTTTATACATGCATTTATTCAAATATAAAGACTCACTAGCAGGCAAATCCCACCACAATTGATTCTTTTGACCTAATACAATAGATATTTGGCGTTTAAATTCATTTTTTCTCTGCCAGGGTACACAATTTAAAATTGATACGTCTCCACTAGTAGGATGCATAATTCCCGACAGCATTTTTAAAGTTGTAGTTTTGCCAGCACCATTAGGTCCTAAGAAACCTACGATTTCACCTTCTTCTATTGAGAACGATATATCATTTACTGCTGTTTTTGTATAACTTTGTCCATTAAATAAATTTTTAACTGAATTTTTGAATCCTACTTCTTTTTTGTGGTACTTAAAACTTTTAGTTAGATGATTTACTGATATAGTAGTCATAAATTTTCCTCCTAGTATTCATCGATAATCGTATTTTTACTTAACTTCTTATATATAAATTCGAATTAACAATGTACAATTAACAGTTAACTTTCAAAAAATACTGAAGAGCTTTCAACCACAATTATTAATTGTTCAATATACATTGTTAATTGAATCATAGAACATTTCCTCTTATTCTATTTTTTTATCATTCATTTTTAATGGTCACTTCATCTTTTATAATTTATCTAATAATTTATTAATAGATTCAGCTATGTCTTTTCTTCTTGGAGGACACCCAGATACAAAATATGTGAACTTGCCTTCTCCAGCTTTTGCACAATTTCCTATCCCTATTGAATTTTCGATATTTTTATTAATGTTATATGAAGAACCACAATAAAAATTAATATTTTTATTTGCATCTAATAATTTCACTTTATGTTGACTTAATGATTGCTCAATAATAAATCTACATGTGCTACAGGCAGATTCTTGGCAAACATTTACCTTTCCATTGCCTAAATTGCGTCTTGACAAATTAGAACGTACAAAATTTTTTTCTACTGAAGAGATAGAATCCCCCACAATATTAATATTCTCAATGTTCTTTTCTCCAAATCCAGCATCATAAGCCATATCAATATATCTCATATAAACATCTTCTAAACCCATTATTTTTATAGCTACTATTTCAGCTGCTAACGGATCTAAGGAGGCTATTAATACTTTAGAATTTGCAGGTATTCCATTAATTGGTCCATCTCCTTCCATTCCTATTATCCCATCAATTATTGTTAAATCTGCTAATGCAATACGATTGGTATCTATAATTCCTTCCTCTAGTCCTAGTGTATGAAATCTACGCTTGTCTAAATCGCTTAAAACACCCTTCATATTCTTGAGACCTAAAGTTACTGGCAAATAATCATGTGTTTTTAATGCTGGTAAATTTATTACAAATTGTGCTTCAAGTAACTCTTTAGGAAATCCCAATCTTCTATAACGCAAAGCATTAGGAATGCCTAAATAGTTATATTCAGACTTCTTAAAATCAATTATTTTAACCCTTTTTGATTCTAATTCCTTTAATCCACTAATGTTTATTGCATCATCCGTTTTCATACCAACCATAGAACTATCGCCTACATAAACCTTCTTTATTCCGCATTTCAATACACTTTGTATGCAGCTTTTAATTAATTCCGGATGAGTAACAGCACCAGTAGAATAATCTTGTCCCGAAACCCAATTAGGTTTTAAAAGTACAGTTTGAAATGGCAAAACATAAGATTCCATTCCACCTAAATAATCCATTAGTCTTTCAAACGCTAAGTCTATTCTATCTTCTACCTTAACAACTGCTACTACTGATTTTTTCATTTGATCATTTTTCATTTATAATTTTCCTTCCATGCAAATACAAATTATTACATTTAGTACATACAGGCATCAACTGTTTTTGTATTACTTTTCGTGTTTCAGTATAATTTTCACCATGCCATATATCATAGACAGAATCTTTAGATAAATCCCCAATAATTAATTCCGGAAAGTGTTTACAAGATGAAACATGCCCATTGGGTAATACCTCCATTCTATCTGCAACTGAATAACAATTATATTTTAATAGACTTTCATCCAATTTATCATTTAAAAATCCATGTATTCCTTCTTCTGATAAATCAGGTTGGAATCTAACCTGCAATTTCCAAGTACGATCTAATATACGCTTTCGTTCTTTTAAAAGTTTTTCATATAATTCAATTGGAAATTTATATTTAAATGCATGCCAACTAGGTGTATGATTATTTAAACTTCCTAAATTTTCTGAATAAAAAGAGTCCATTTTCAGGGATGTACATTCTGAAATATACCAAGGGTAGCACAATACTATCGAATCAATGCCTAATTCTTCAAAGAATTCTAAAAAATCATATAGTTTATGAACCATATCTTCATTAATTACACAATGTAAAGAAATCTTACCTTTAAAAACTCCTTTTCTCCTAAGTGAAAGCAATTCTTTAATATTAGATAAAACTTTTTTAAATGTGCCTTTTCCTCTTATTTCATCATTTTCTTCCTCGAATCCATCTACTGCTATTAATAACTCTAACTTCTCTCCTAAGCGAAGAATAGAATCCATTTTCTCATGTATCAATTGACCATTTGTACATATAGCTACTATTCTATTTTCAAGTTCTAGAATACGTGAAATTTTATCAAATTCGCTATAAACCAAAGGTTCTCCACCCCATAAATATAAATTAGACTGAATGCCTTTAGTTTCATTTATTACCTTTTCAAAAATATCAATATCCAACTCTTGTCTTTGTTCTTGATCTGTCATATTATGATGATATCCTTCTTCGTTCCATTCATAACAAGTTTTGCATCTAAGATTGCATTTATTAGTTAGTTTAAATCCTACTATAAGAGGCAATTCCGTGCAAAAACTTTTATTACTTTTTAATCCTCTAGATACAATTGCTGTATTTTCAGCTGCTTTTTTTAAAATATCAAGAGACTTTCTATCAAATTTTTTACTTGTTCTGGGTTGCATCTATTTTCCCTCCTTAAATATCACTGTAATATCTTGAACATGCCACACAAATAGGCAACATATTCTTTTTTATTACTTTCCTATATTTCTTAGCCTCTTCTCCATTCCATATTTCCTTCATGGTGTTATTATTAATATTCCCTATACTATAGTCATAAAAAGTATGGCAATTAGACACATTGCCTGTTGCACTAATTTCAGCATATACCCATGGCAAAGAACAATGCTTTTTTCTCTCTGCCATTTTGTCCCAATGTGCAGAATAAAAACTTTTCAAATTATCTGCTTCTATGACTTTGGGATATCCTATTAAATTAATGTTATTTTCAGAACAATGTTTTTTTATAATATTGATTTGACTAATTAACTTGTCAATATCAATGGTTTTAAACATATCTGGATTACGAACTAATCCTTTGGCACACAAGGATTCTGATATATTAAATTCCTTTTTTAATAATTGTCTATATTTAGAATATATATCATCTGTTATATATAATTGAAATTCTATACTAAACCAATCAAACATTTCTGGATTTAATTCATTCCTGAATAACTGCTCTATTGCTAAATAGTTATCTGGAGTAACTACCATTGTAGCTCCTATTTCTGGATACTTACTACCTCTTTTTAACTTTTCTTCATGTAGTTTTTTTACACCATTTATAGCTTTTTGGAATACACCTTTTCCTCGTTGGCTATCATTATATTCTTCTGGACCATCTATAGATACCCATATTCTTTTAGGTGGATATTTAAGTAATATATCTGTATATTGGCTTAATAAAGTTCCATTGGTTGGAATATCTACCTTACAATTTGCCTTATTTATTTCATATAAAACCTCTTCAATATGAGGATACAGCAATGGTTCACCACCAAATAACTCAAAATATGGGTTTACAACACTACATTCTTGAATTACACGTTTCACAACCTCAATATCTAATTGTTTTAAATCTTTCTTTTCAAAATATGATCCATTCTCTCCCCATTCATAACACATTTTACATCTTAAATTGCATTGTTCTAATAATTGAAATACAATCCATCTGGGATATTCATACATTTTCTAATCTCCTTATCTACTCAACCTCTAAACTTAAGCATATTTGATTCATTATCCGTTCACCAATAAATGGAAGTTGTTTTCTATATTCAAGTATTCTATAATATATTTCTTCCAATATACTGTATGAAAAATTTAATTCTTCCCACTTTTCATATGAAATTCCAAGACCTAATTTTTCCCATAAGATTTGATTTTGCATCTCATGTTTCGCAATTGGTTTTAAGAAAACAAGTGGAGTCGCAGTAATTAAGCAATCTAATAGTGTACCTCCTCCAGGCTTGCTAATTATTGCACAGCAATCTTGATATAAATCATACATTCCATTTTGATGTTCATTATTAATCTCTCTTTTTATTCCTTTTTCTATTTCTAACACTCGTGGATATAAATTTTTTTCACGCTCACTTTTTAGCCATGGTCTCCAACTTGAATCCATCAAATAATATTTCCAATTCTCACATTCTACAATTTCACTAACATCATGAACTGTTGTTTTTACTGAATAAGGTATTTTTTTTATAAATTCTTCGTATTGATTTTGATAGGTTCCCATTCCCCATCCACCACCATGAATATACACAGATGATGACTTTACTTGTTCATTTTCTTTAAATATTTCTTTAGTCCTAAGGGGATGTTCTATCATAAAATTAACTTTTTCTTCATCAAAAACCCAAATATCTTCTGATAGCTTGTCTTTATTTGAATAATTATGCCAAGAAGGTGTCTTATCTGCATCTAAATGCACAGTAAAAATCTTAGGATTTATTTCAGTATATTTTTTCTTGTAATCATCAATTATTTGCATCCAGTTTCCAGATAAAATCAAAAATAATTCACTATTGCTAGATTTCCATTTTGCTGTTACTTCTTCAACTATATTTTGATCTACCAAAAAATTCAATTTCTGTTCTGCTAATTTATGTCCTAATAATGCCTTTTTAAAACTTTTATGATAAGTTTCTTTGCTTTTTAAAAATTTTTCCATGACACTATCAGATAAATATGATTCAATTATTTCAATTTCTACATCATATCCATTGCTTATAAAATACTCATATAAGAATAATGAAGGTACATATGTTCCAAGTCCCATGGAAGAAGTTAATATCTTAATCTCAGGTTTCATTAAATCACCACTTTCAGTAGATTCAGCTATATCTAATAGCTTTTTATTTTAGCTTTTCAATACTTACTGCTTTCATTTTAATTTACTTAAATGATAAGCACATCTCTTTTGTTCTACTTATAACTGATAAAATGTCATTTTCACTTAGCATTGATGCAAAAAAATACAAGCGACCTCTTGCTGCTTGATTATCAGATTTTTTCAATAAACTATTAACAAAAAGTGTATTTGCCGTTAATGGCATAACACCTATAAAATTATTATCATTTATTAATAAATCTCTTTGTTTCATTGATTCTAAAATATTCTCAAATGTTAATAAATTATTATAACTAAATTCTAAAGAAAATAAACTAGTTATTAATTCTTTTTCATCTGCTACACCTAATTTTTTATCATAAGCATTTTTAATAAGACTCATAGATTTTCTTGCATTAATTTCTACTATAGGTATAACTTGTTCATCAGTAGTAATGAAAGAATCAATGCATACGTCTCCATAGTATCCACCTTTATACATCCTATTGCATACTTTTTCTATTATTTCAAAATAGTTCTTCTTATATAATAATTCTAGCGTTTCTGCATCCATGCTTATAGAACCACTATAAGAAAATCCATTATTGAGTACTTTTTGTATTGATATAAATTTTACTTCTCCGTTAATTTCAATTTTTACCTGTACTGAAAAATCTGTTTTTACTTTCATCAATGGCTCAAGAATGAAACTAATTTTTTTACCACTTTTACTTGATTTTTTTACATAAGTAAATAACCTTTGTAGTTCCTTATCAGAATTTATTGTTAAGTTACCTTTGCCCGATACTCCATATTCTTCCTTAACAATTATTTTCCCGTACTGATTGAACATTTCTGTTCCTACGTCATATAATTCCATGTAATCTGATACTATTTTTCCATAATTATTTATTCCTAGCTCGCGCGATAAAATTGTAGAATACTTTTTCGAGTTAACTTCTTTAATTATACTTATAGGTGCATGGCAGTAATCTAATGACATCTCTTTTGCAAATTGTTCATAACACGGAATAACAGCAAATGTCTCCAGTTTTCTATTGACTAAACTGTTCTCACGTGAATTTTCACAAGCATATATTTTATCGCCTATTTTCATGTCTTTTTCAATAAAATTTGTACCTGAAATATTTTCAAATTCAAATCCTCTAGTATTTAGAAATTCTTTATGGGCATTATTCATAGGTATCGATGTCAATAAGTAATCGTCTGTATTACAGAATGGAACTAATAATTCATCCATTGTAGAAACAATATTTTCAAAATAATTACTTGTTATAGACGGTAAAATTACATAATTGTCATCGTTCCAATATTTTTCAGAATTAAATTTTCCAGCTAGTATTTTATTTCTTTTCATATACTTTTGCCTCAACATAAGCTAATAAATTTTTTACTGTACTAACTTCTTCAAAATCAAACTCATCAAACTCAATTTCTATATTAAATTCCTCTTCAATTGCTACAATCAAATTAATTAATTGTAAAGAATCCAAGCCAATATCATGGATTAAATCTGAATCCTCCTTAATATTGTTTACAACTTCTGGATCTTCAATTACTTCAACGATATTTCTAATAATTTTTTCTAACATGTTCCTACCCTCTTTCTAATATCTCTTTTATAATTTTCTATAAATTTTTAACAACTACTTACTTAGCTTTTGCTGTAAAAAGTAGCTTTTCCTTGGTATAGAGAGGTAAATCCTCAATAAAACTACCCATGACTTATGGATTTTAATTCAGTAATTGGATATGAGGATACCAAAGTCTAAATTAATGCTATTAGACCAAAGCTTTTCAAAAAAATTAATATATTTAGCACAAGTTATAGCAAAATATACCTGTAACTTTTCTTTACATGTGCAAGTACGATATTTGATATTTATTATTTCTAGAATCTTGTTCTTTGCTAACTCTAAATTTCTAATGCACTGCATGTTCTAAAATAGGTCAAAAAATTAACCAAGTCAGTATAATTTTCTAATTGAATTCATTTCATTATTTAACTTAATGTAATATATTCACATCAAATGCATAGCTACTGTATATATTACTTATATCTGTAAATTTTTTAATAATACAAGCAGCTTTTCTAATAAGCTTTGTTCAAAAGTAGTACTCTTGTGTAAAAATTTTGATATGCAACTCAATAGTTTTTTTTGCTTGGTAACATTATATTTTAAAGCAATATTCCTTAATTTTAAAAACTCTTTCTTTAATTTTATAAAATCATCAATTTCAATATTTTTATGTGGCAAATACCCTAAATCAATTAAGTATTTTATTCGTAATTCCATTAGAATTTTATGTTCATATAATAGATGAAATGTCCTAATGTCTAGCTCTGAATCTTCTTGGAAATTGTTATCAATATGTTTTTTCAACATATTAATAATATTTATTCCAAAATAACAATCCTGTTCATACAACATGTCAAATGTCTTTCTTGAGTATAAATACCTTTCAATTCCATCTATTATCTGATCTATATCAATGTAACTCTGACTCTCTGGTTTTACAGATATGAATCTAATATCTGTTATAAAATCATATTCATTTTCGATATTTCGATATCCATTTTCCAATGCAGAAAAAGAACATTCCATAGACATGTATTTCCCATTTTGGAAATTGTCCGCTGCATAAACAATATCCTTATGTAAATCATATCCATAAATAAAAATCTCATGCTCAAAATGATATGTTTCATATTCTTTGGTTCCAGGCAAATAATATCTATCTATATACATGAATATGTATTGATTTGCGTTAATAGCTTCAATAATTGCATTTTTTAAAGTGGTGTTAAAATTATTTTTAAATATCGTCTTTGAAATAATATAAAAAGAAATTCCAGGGCAATTACCTATAAACATGCGATGATTGTCAAATGTTAACATATCCCATGACTTTGCATATCGAATTTGAATAAAGTTATTATATACCCAGGGCATCATATTTTCTGGAATAATTGAAAAAAGTGCTCCATATGATGTATAACAACTCACAATGGGTTCCTTTAATTCCAATACGTTTTTATTCATATATAACTCACCTCCTTTCTTAACTTACATATATTATTATGTTTGATGGCATAAATTAAAATTTATTGTAGCAATGCTACTCAGATTGTCCTTTAAATAGCTATCAAATATTCATATCTGCTTTTTGTAAAAATATACATATTACCATTAGTTTATTTCATAATTATTCCATATAATACTTACTATGTAATCATAGTAAATTAGTTATATTTTACATTATATTTTTTACATTTTTCTATTTAATGGATGAAACTTAAAACCTCAATATTTAATTTATGCCCATTGGCTCAAAACTATATTGCATTTCATAGTTAGCTAAAACTTTATAAATTTTCTACAAAAAAACATGGTGATTCAACTAAATAAATGTACAGTAAACAAATTATTAAAGTTCAAAGATGAAGATGATTTTGTGGCTTGGTTAAAATCATTTCCTTAAATAACGTGAGTTCGATGAAAAAATTTAAGGGATAAAAAAATCCCATCAAAATGTTTTATTATATAAGAGCGACCAAATAAATAAAACAAAGGATGGGATTTTATGCAAAATTTATTAGTAGAAAATTTTATGATGTAGATAATTTTTGTATCGAATTTGAAAATTACTGTAAAAGTCATTTCCTCAAGGAAAATAGCGACTGCAACTTTGCAATGATTAAAATAAAACTTTATCGCTAAGCGAAGTTATAACAATAACTATCTACTTTCATTTGTCAGACTACAGAACTTTTAAATCATACTATACGGATCACATATCTACAGTACTCAAACCGTATTTTCCTACGCTTGTGAGCTACAATAGGTTTGTTGAATTAATGCAAGAAGCATTAGTCACACTACTACTATATATGATTAAATTTAGAACTGGCAAGTGCACAGGCATTTCATTTATCGATTCTACAACCTTAAATGTATGTCATAATAGATTAACTGCTTGCACTACAATAATTTTTTATTGATAATTTCCATAAAAATCTTACTAACATTAAGAATATAATAGGTGCAGCAATTCCCCATAATATATTAAACCGCTCAAGCTTCCCCAATATAAAAAGTGGAGAGAAGTTAGACACTAAGAATATTGGAAATATAAAAATTCCTGTTCCTTGCATCCATTTGTTATAGATATTCATTGGCATGCTGTTGAAATCCCATAAAGAATCTGTAATTTCCCTAAGAGCATTTCCTTTAATGATAAAGAAACATAATAGCTGTGGAGCTAGCATTATTGAGTAAGAAATTACTACCCCACTTACAATAAAACCGATATAACCTAAAATAGTTTCAACGTTTACTGGTATTCCCATTCTGTTCCATCCAACTATTAGGGTAATCATTCCACCTATAATATTTGGAATAGCTGTACCAATATCTATAAACCTAAGTGTTGTAATGAATTGAAGTGAAATTGGTTTAGTTATATACATATCTAGAGAACCTTCACTTACATATTGCTGTATATTTGTAAAATTAAAATAAAAAAAGGATAAATATATTCCAGTCATAATAAGGAAAGTACCAGTGAATAGTAAAATACTATCTGGTGAGAAACTATTAATTGTCACCCCAGTCCCATATACAACAAAGGCATATAATAGTTTTATAAAAAGAAACGCAGTCTCAATAACTATCATTAAGAAGAAGTTTGTTCTATATTCCATTTGTTTAACTACGCAATTCTTCGCAAAGATTAAGTAAATATAAATATATCGATTAGCTGTTTTAAATATTTTTTCCATGTTTTTAACCTCCAATAGCAATATATTTTTTCATTCCAACATTCCAAATAATTTTTGAAAATATAAACATAAAAATTATCCAAGCGCACTGAATACAAATTCCAAAACCTACTTCAGTAAATGATATTTTTCCGTTAATTATATTTGTTGGGAAATAAATAATGTACTTAAATGGAAGAAGGTCTAATACTCTCATCGCTTGCTGCCCAAATATATCTAAAGGAAAAACACCTCCACTAGCTACATTGACTACTAGTCCAAGTATCATAAATGCTGCCCAAGCTTCAGTAATCCAAAAGGCAAATGAACTTATTATTAAAGAAAGTAACAAATTTAGTATTAATGCTAGAAAAATTGAAATCAAAAAAATCCCTACTCTTTTGGGTTCAATTTCTAACCCAAGTTTGATATTCATCATGATTAAAATAAAACCAAGAATTATGTTGATAATTATTAACTGAAGAAACTTCTGCCTTAGAAAGCATGATATTCTATAAGAAAAATATGAAATAGGTCTTGTAATAAATTTATTTAATCCTCCCTCTTTTATATCTGAAGATATTTCCCACTCTACACCAGTAGCTACTAGTTTGCTAACAATTCCAGCCACTACTACATAAGTTAACATCTGCATATAGTTATATCCATATACAACTGAACTTTGTGAATTTTTGAAAACCGCAATCCATAAGAATATTTGAATTATCATAGGAAAAATACTGCTTAAGATGCTCATAATGAAATTTGCTCTATATTCCATAGCACTTTGCAGCCCGAGGCCAAAGGCCTTAAAATATTTCTCAAGCCACTTCATTACTATCACCTTCTTTTTTATAAAGCATTGCAATACCTTCCTCTATAGGAATATCTTCAATGTTAAAATCTAAAATTGGTAATTTATCAAGCATCATTTTTGATTGATTTTTTATATCATTTTTATTTATTTCTAAAATCGCATTTAATCCACTATAATCTTTTACTTTTCCGAAAGTCTCTAGTAATTCTGATTTTACTGGAACTTCAAGCTGAAGCTTTATTATCTTTGTCTTACTAAAAACCTCATTCACTTTTTTCAAATCACCGTCATATACAATTTTCCCATCATTTATTACTATAGTTCTCTTGCATAGATCTTCAATATCATGCATGTAGTGACTCGTAAGTATAACTGTAGTTTTTACTTCCTTATTATAATTGTTTATAAATTCTCTTATATTTCTTTGAGAAATAATATCAAGTCCAATGGTAGGTTCATCAAGAAATAATATTTTAGGTTTATGAAGAAGAGAAGCAATAAGTTCCATTTTCATTCTCTCACCAAGTGAAAGTCTTCTAACCTGAACCTTTAATAAATCTTTCACATCTAATAACTCAGTGAGTTCCCCAACCGTTTTCTTATACTCCTTATCTTCAATTTCATATATACACTTATTTAGATAAAGAGATTCATTTGCCGGAAGGTCCCACCACAATTGATTTTTTTGTCCCATAACAATTGAAAATTGTTTTTTAAACTCTTTTTTTCTTTCCCATGGGGTATATCCCATAATAGAAGCACTTCCTCCAGAAGGATATAAAATTCCTGATAACATTTTTAATGTTGTTGTCTTTCCTGCGCCATTTGGCCCCAGAAATCCAACTATTTCACCTTCTTCTATTTCAAAAGAAATATCTTTTACAGCAGTTTTAATTAATTCTTTTCTTGAAAATAAGTTTTTCAAAGAATTTTTTAGCCCTGCATCTTTTTCATAGTAAGTAAACTCCTTATTTAAATTATTTACTTTTATGATTGACATATTAACACCTCCACTTATTAATTTGCAATATATCTGATGTCTAGTCACTGTACCCCCCACTATATTATGAAACTCCTCTTCCTAAAGTCAGATGAGTAAGCGATTCACACTAGTTATCTGCTTAAGTGGGGGATAACAGTGGCACGACTCTAGACAAGTTCAACTAAGATTCCGCTTGGAATCCCCCCACCCAAATCAAGTTTCACTTTATATTGAATTCGATAATACAATTATAATATACTAATATTATAGATTCTTGCACGATTATGTAGTTATAATAACACTATTCTGTAATTATTAGAGGGATTAGAGGTGATTAATAAATGAAAAATAAAGTTGTATGTGAAGAACCCCATGGGAATAATTCCTTTCCATTATCATTACACTATGCTGATAACAAATTATATGAAGATATTATATATTGCCACTTGCACAGTGATATTGAAATCCTTTATGTCACTGAAGGTACCTTAAATATTCAGATAGATATGAATACCTTTATAATAGAAAAAGACGAAGCAGCTTTAATTAATAGCGGCGAAGTCCATTTTGGAAATTCAAATGATGGAAATGATTGTAGCGTATATGCTATTGTGTTTAACCCTGCATTGCTTAGTTTCAATAGTTTTGATATTTGCCAAAGCAAGTATATAAATCCGTTTATTGATGGTAAATACAAGCTTCCTAATCATATAAAAAGAGATACCTGTTATGAAAGAGAAATTTTAAATAATATACAGAAGATAATAAATACAATAGAAGATGAAGCATTTGGTTATGAACTTAAAGTAAAAGCCGCTCTCTATACAATTTTTCAGAGATTATTTCTAATAATGCTTTTATTAAAAATGCAGAGATAATAAATCAAAAACAATATAAAATTGATAGGCTGAAAAAAGTTTTAAACTACATTCAAAGCAATTATATGAATAAAATTTATATTTCTGATTTAGCTCAACTTGTGAATATGAGCGAAGATAATCTGTTCAAATTTTTTAAAACCCTTACTGGCAAGACGCCAATAGGCTATATTAATTTATATCGCATTGAAATGGCTGAAGGATTACTAAGGGATAATCACATTCCTTTAACAGAGATATGTTTTTCAGTAGGCTTTGATAACATTAGTTATTTTATAAAAACCTTCAAAAAGTATAAAAATTGCACCCCTAAAGAATATAGGAAAAAACTACTACAAAACTCATAGATTCTTTGTATTATTAAACTAATTTCATCATAAAAATTGGCTGTTGGATAAGGAGTCTTAGCTATATTATTCATTTGAAAACTAAGACTATTGTTTTTTACTTAAACAATATTACATTAGATATTACATAATTTTTAAATCAAATGGCAATCTAGTACTATATATTTAAATTCCAAATAAAATAAAGGAGATTAAATAATGCTAAAAAAATTGTTGGTAATTAGCTGCATTTTAGCGATAATGATTGAAACATTATTAGGTTGTACTCAAAATACTGTTAGTGTTAACTTAAGCAATACTAACAAAAAACCAGTCAAAGTAGCCGTATTATTATATAATTTTAATGATATTTTTCAATCTTTGTATATGGAGAGCTTAAAACAAATTCAAAAGGAAAATGAGGGAAAAGTTGAATTTACTTTTTATGATGGAAAGACAGATCAAAATGTACAAAATGAAACTCTTGACACAATATTGAAAGAAAAAACCTTTGATATCATAGCATTAAATTTAGTTGATTCGGGAAGTTCACGAGAGGTTATTGATAAAATTAAAAATTACAATATTCCAGCAATTTTTATTGGGGGAGAAGTTAAAGCCGTTGCTTCTTATGAAAAAGCATACTTTATAGAATCACATCCAACAGAAGGTGGTGAACTACAAGGAAAAATTATAATTGATGCATGGAATTCTAATAGAAGTAGCATAGATAAAAATGGAGATAACATAATTCAATATATTATGTTAATGGGCAGAAGTGAGAGTCTACAAGCACGTGACAGAACACGGTATTCCATTTCAACAATTAATAATGCGAGAATAGAAACTCAAGAACTTGGAACATACGTTGCTAATTGGAATAAAGAAGAAGCATATATTGCTATTAAATCAGCATTTTCAAAGTTCGGAAAAAAGATTGAATTGATAATTTCTAATAATGATGCTATGGCAATAGGTGCTATTCAAGCTTTGCAAGAGTACGGCTATAACCTTGGAGATAAACAAAAGACAATAGCAGTTGTTGGCATTGATGCAATACAAGAAGCACAAGACTTGATTAAAAAAGGATTTATGATAGGAACAGTTATTCAAGATCCTTATGACTTAGCTATGGCTCTTTACTTAATGTCAATGAACTTAGCGAATAATAAGAAACCTTATGAAGGTATAGGTTATGAATTTGATCAACTTCGATCTACACTTATTGTCCCATACAAAGGTGTAATAACTAATTTAGGTAAGATGAGTGATAGTAACTCTAATACTTAATTATCATTCCAGTATGAAAAAAGTACCTTGTAGGACAAACAGCGTCTTTTTTCTGTTTACCCTACAAGGTACAATTTTTATATAATAAATTGTTTTATTGGCTATATTATAAACTGAATTCTACGCACTATATAACTATATAAATGTAATGTTAATATTAACTTATTACCTATTAATAAATTAATCTATATTCACACCCTTTGCTCACGTAAAACTCCAATGTCTCATTATTAATATCTTTTAGTTTTATATTAGATAAAGCTATGCTAGGACATATATTATTCCTATGTCTTATTTTGCAAATTCCATCTATATTTGATCTTATTTTAACTTCTTCTAACTGATCATGTTCCCATTTCATATCAACTTCAAAGCCGCCTCTAGCTTTAAGCCCTTTTATATAACCTTCACTCCACTCAAAAGGAAGTGCTGGTAAGAAACTTAAATACCCTTCATGGCTTTGTAATAGCATTTCTGCTATTGCTGTTGTGCCTCCAAAATTACCGTCAATTTGGAAAGGAGGACAGACATTAAATAAGTTTGAAAAAGTAAGTTTTCTAAGTAAGGTCATTAAATACGTATGTGCAGATTTCGAATCCTTAAGCCTTGCAAATAAATTAATTACCCATGAGCAGCTCCAACCAGTATGACCGCCTCCATGGCTTAATCTTCTTTGCAACGACACTCTACAAGCTTCATATAATTCTTTTGTTTTTTCCTCACTTATTTCCCTTCCTGGATATAATCCAAATAAGTGAGACAAATGCCTATGTCCAATTTCAAATTCTTCAAAATCCTCAAACCATTCTTGTAATTGCCCATACCTGCCTATTTTATAAGGATACAGCTTTTCCTTTGCAGCCTCTAGTTCTTTACGAAATTCTAAATCATTATTTAAGATTTCTATAGCTTTTTTGCAGTTAGTAAATAATTCTCTTGTAATAGCTATATCCATTGTTGATGCTATACTTGCCGAACATTTTTCCCCTTCGGATGTTAAGAAATTATTTTCAGGGGAAGTAGACGGACAAGTAACCAAATATCCACACTTATCCCTTACTAACCAATCTAGTAAAAATATCGCTGCGCCCTTCATAGTTGGATATACTTCTTCTAGAAACTTTTTGTCTTGAGTAAACTCATAATGTTCCCAAAAATGACTACATAACCATGCTCCTGCCATAGGCCAATATGCCCATTCTAAACTTCCACCAGATGGTGCAGATTGCCTCCATAAATCTATATTATGATTTGCAGTCCACCCTTTGCATCCATACCTAACTTTAGCTGTTTCTTCTCCATTTTCAGCCACTTCTTTTATCATCTTAAATAAAGGCTCGTGACATTCTGATAAATTACATACTTCTGCTGGCCAATAATTCATTTGTACATTTATGTTAGTTGTATAATTACTGCTCCAAGCTGGTCTTAAATCTTCATTCCATATACCTTGAAGATTAGCTGGTTGACTTCCACTTCTTGAGCTTGCTATTAAAAGATATCTTCCATATTGAAAATACAATGGAATTAATGATAAATCTTCCTCGCCATTTCTTATTCTTTCTAATCTTTTGTTTGTTGGTATTTTATAATTTTCATCATATCCTAAATTAAAGTCAACTCTATTAAATAATTCTTTATATTCATTCAAATGCACTTCATATAATTGCTCAAATGACTTTTCTTTTATTTTCTCTGAAGTTTCATTACATAATTTCTTTACATCCTTACCACAAGTTCCAGCTTCATTTTTGAATCCATTAAAGCTCGTGTGTGCAATGACTTTTATTATTACACTATCAGCTTGTCTTATTTTTAAAATTCCATCTTTAGAATCAATACTTCCATTACAAACTTCTGTATCTACTAATACCTGAAAATCCATTCCTCTTTTTCCTTCTTCATCATAAACAATCGGATTTTCTCCACTTTCATAAGAAGGTAAAGCATGTATTGGTGCCTTTCCCTTCAAGATTATTGAAGATTTATCTAAGGTTTCTGTTTCAAACCTTAAAAGACTATCTAAAGATGCGTTAAAAGTTAATTTACCCTTTTCACTTGCAGTAATACTTATTACAACTGCATTATCTGGTTTAGAAATAAACATTGTTCTGTTAAATTCTATTCCATCTACTTTATAATTTACTCTTACAACGCCTTCATTTAAATCTAATTCTCTAATATATGCTTCATAATTATTAACATGTTCAAAATCTAAATATAAATTTCCCATAGGCGCATAAGATTCATTCCAAGGTCCAAGTAATTTTTCATTAATTATTTTTTGTCCTTTAAGATACTTACCTTCAAATATTAATTTCCTAGCTTCATTTAAATTATCTAAAAACACTCCATTATTTTGCTCTTTATTTGGAACTCCAGTCCATAAGGTATCCTCATTTAATTGGATTCTTTCCCTCAAGAAACCACCAAAAATCATGCTGCCTAGACGTCCATTCCCTAAAGGAAGTGCTTCTATCCATTCTTGCGCTGAGTTTTCATACCATAATTTTAATCTATTATCTTTATTTGCATTAGTTGGCATATAAAATTCTCCTTTAAAAAACAAAAGGTAACATTCATTTATAGATAAACAAGTTGTAAATCATATTTATGTGCATATTGCACATCAGAAAGAATAGGTACTCTTTTGTGCAGTATTGCATTGAGAATATGGCTATAGGCATTTCTTCAGTAGAAGTTGTCCCATTTATGCTTGTCCTTAACTTGCCTAAGGAACACGCATAAATGGTGCAACTTTTACTGGTAGAAATCCATAGTCATATTCTCTAGCAATCGAAACAACAGAGTACCTGTTCTTTCGACAGGATTCAATATAATTATGATTTCTCCAATTGGGTATCTATATTAGAATTTATAATTAGAAGCTACATTAATATCTTTTTCTAATCTAATATCTTGTGCAGAACTACCAACAAGAATATTAAATTTACCAGGTTCAACTGTCCACTTCTTATCTTCTAAATTATAAAATGCCAATGCCTTTTTATTTAATTTAATTTCAACTTCCCTAGTTTCACCAGCTTTTAAATTAATCTTGTTAAAGCCTTTTAACTCAATCTTAGGTCTTTCTACTGATGCTTCTATATCACTTACATATACTTGAGGAACTTCTGCTCCATCTACTTCTCCTACATTTGTCACTTTAAACTTCACTAATATATCAATATCATCTGATTTCTCATTAGTTGATATTTCTAAATCATCATATTTAAATTCTGTATATGAAAGTCCATGTCCAAATGCAAATAACGGATTTACATCATATGTTGAAAAATATCTGTATCCAACAAATATCCCTTCTCCATAATTTATAGTTTCTCCACCTGGGAATTCTCCCAATTTATGTGCTGGAGAATCTTCTAATTTTCTTGGGAATGTAGCAGTAAGTTTTCCTGAAGGATTTACATCTCCGAAGATAACTTCTGCAAGCGCTCTTCCACCTTCCATTCCGTTATACCAAGTTTGAACCACAGCATTTGCTTCATCTGCCCACTCACTCATATCAATTGGAGCACCGCTTAGCATTACTACTACTGCATTCTTATTAACATCTAGTACACGCTTAATTAATTCATCTTGTTCATATGGAAGGTTAAGATCTGTTTTATCATATCCTTCGCTATCTATTCTTCTTTTTATTTCTTCATCTTTAGTTACTGAAAGAGCATTATTTTCTAATTGTAAATCTTCTGCTGTATGTTTTAATCCACCTACAATTATTACAGCATCAGAAGTCTTTGCAAGTTCAACTGCTTCATTAATTAATTGTTCTTTAATAGATGAATCTGCACTATATCCCTTTGCATATTTTACTTCTGTTTCTCCACCTAATCTCATATTAAATCCAAGAAGTGGCGTAATTTCATATAGAGATTTAATTTCTGCACTTCCCCCACCATTTGAATGAGCTATATTTGCATTTTCACCTATAACAGCCAAGGTTTTTATTTTGCTATCTTTTAATGGAAGAATATTTTTTTCGTTCTTTAATAGAACTATAGACTCTCTAGCAACGTCTAAAGTTAATTGTCTATGCTCAGGAGCATTATAAGTTCCTCTTTTTCTGTCTTCAGAAAATATATTTAATTTGTACATTAATCTTAAAATTCTTCTAATCTTTTCATCTACAACTTCTTCTTTTACTCTACCTTCTTTTACTGCTTTAATTAATGGAGTTGCAAAAAAGTAATCATCAAAGTTGTAAGTAACATTCATTTCAATATCCATACCAGCATTAGCTGCTAATTCAGTATCATGAATCGCTCCCCAATCTGATACAACAATTCCGTCAAATCCCCATTCTTCTTTTAATATTCCCTCTAATAATTCCTTATTATGTGAACAATGATAGCCATATAACTTATTATACGCACTCATCATAGAGTAAGCATTTCCTTCCCTTACCGCTTGCTCAAAAGCTGGAAGATATATTTCTCTCAATGTTCTTTCATCTACAATGGCCTCAACATTTAATCTTTCTGTCTCTTGGTTATTAACTGCAAAATGTTTTACACATACCGATACATCATTATCTTCCTGTACACCCTTTATAAATGGTACAGCCATTTCTCCTGTCAAATAAGGATCTTCAGACATATATTCAAAGTTTCTTCCACACAGAGGACTTCTAATTATATTGATTCCAGGTCCTAATATTATATCTTTACCTCTTCCCCTAGCTTCATTTCCTAAAACTTGTCCGCTTTTGTATGCCAAATCTTTATTCCATGTTGAAGCTAATGCTAAACTACATGGAAGATAAGTAACATAATCATCAGAATAACCTATAGGAACCCAGCTATCATCCGGGAATTCATTTCTAACTCCCATTGGACCATCGGACATTTTTATAGGCGGTATATTTAATCTTTTAACTCCTTCTGTTCTAAATAATCCATTTCCATGACACATGGCTGCCTTTTCTTCGATAGTTAATTGAGCTATTATTTCTTCTATTTTTTCTTCATATTTTAATATATTCTCATTCATCGTTTGCTCACTCCTTAAACTTAAATTCTCTCTTTTATTATTCGCCGTATATGCTTGTAAAAATCATGACCATTATCTATATATCGTTAATTTTTTTCTTTATAAAAATCCTTAGGTCTTGCTGCCTTAATAAATTATATTCAATAAGGATAGGCTCCCCTATCCTTATTAAAACTTATATAAATAAAGTGAAACTTTTCAGGTGGAGTTTTATACTCCAGCTGAATTTAGTTGAACTTATCCAGGAGCGTGCAGCCGTTATCTCCCACTTGTAGAAGAGGGAGTGTTACGGATGCTAGCTATCGGACAAAAAACTAATATCCTTCTTATTTATATTCATATTATTATTTAAATTTTGCTATTAGCATTTTATCTGATGACTAGACATTGTGCCCCTTAAAGGTATAAGTTCAACTAAGATTTAGATGGAGATTAAGCTAAGTAACATACAACGCTGCAATTTCCTGATGGCATTGTTATCTTTGTATCATTTCCTTCTGTTTCAACTTTAGCAACATCAATCTTATTTATACCTATTACATCTTTTAAAATCATAGTCCAAGGCTTATCTATTCCTGTTGATTCTATATTTATTGTTTTTCCATGTTTTAGCACTTGAACTTGAAGAGCTTCATTTCTATTTTCATCTAATATTTTTGCACTTGCTGTTGCACCATCTATTAATTCATATGCTAGTAAGCATACATCTTCTCTATAATCATAATCTGGCTTATTATTTTCATGACCTATTGCTATAATGCTATTTTCTTTTACCATCATAGGTATACTTAAATAATCATGGTTTTCAGTAATCCATCTTCCACCATCATATTTTTTACCAGTAATAAAATTAGTCCATCTTCCTTCTGGTAAATAGTAGTTAGCTTTTCCTTCTTCATTAAATATAGGAGCTACTAAAATTGAATTCCCAAGCATATATTGTTTATCTAGGTAAGTACAAGCTTTATCGTCTTGGAATTCTAAAATCATAGATCTCATCATTGGAATCCCTTTTGTATGAGCTGTATTTGCTGCTTCATATAAATATGGCATTAAACTGCATTTTAATTTACTAAAGAATTTTACTACATTTGAGGCATCTTCATCATATGCCCATGGCACTCTATATGATGTGCTTCCATGCAATCTACTATGTGAAGATAATAAACCAAATGCAACCCATCTCTTATAGACGTCAGCTGTAGATGTACTTTCAAATCCACCTATATCATGGCTCCAGAAACCAAATCCAGACATACATAATGACAATCCGCCTCTTAAGCTTTCAGCCATTGATTCGTAATCTGATTCGCAGTCTCCTCCCCAATGTACTGGGAACTGTTGCCCACCAGCTGTTGCAGATCTTGCAAATACAACCGCTTCATTTTCACCTTTAATTTCCTTTATTGTATCAAATACAACTTTGTTATACATTTGAGTGTAGTAGTTATGCATTTTATATGGATCTGATCCATCAAAGTAAACTACATCCGTTGGTATACGTTCACCGAAGTCAGTCTTAAAGCAATCAACACCCATAGCCATTAATTCTTTTAGCTTATCTGAATACCATTTGCATGCATCTGGATTTGTGAAATCTACTATCGCCATTCCCGGCTGCCACATATCCCATTGCCATACATCACCATTAGCTTTCTTTATGAAATATCCGTTTACTTTGCCTTCTTCAAATAATTTTGATTCTTGAGCTATGTACGGATTAATCCAAACACAAATATTTAAATCTTTTTCTTTCAATCTTGTAAGCATTCCTTTTGGATCTGGGAATACTCTATTATCCCATTCAAAATCACACCAGTTAAATTCCTTCATCCAGAAACAGTCAAAATGGAATACTCTAAGTGGAATATCTCTGTCTCTCATTCCGTTTACAAATTCATTTACTGTTGCTTCATCATAATTTGTAGTAAATGATGTAGATAACCATAAACCAAATGACCATGATGGAGGCATTGCTGGTTTTCCTGTTAAATTTGTATAGTTTTCAATTACTTCTTTCATTGAATCCCCGCCAATAATGAAGTAATCTAAACATTCACCTGGCACACTAAATTGAACTTTAGTAACCTTTTCTGATCCTACTTCAAAGGAAACTTTTTCTGGATGATTTACAAATACACCATATCCTTTGTTTGTAAGATAAAACGGAATGTTCTTGTAAGATTGTTCTGTACTAGTTCCACCATCTTCATTCCATACATCAATTGTTTGACCATTCTTTACAAATGGTGTGAATCTTTCACCTAAACCATATACCAATTCACCTACAGATAATTGTAACTGCTCTCTCATGTAGATACCTTCATCAGTAGGTTCTAAAAACACTTTATCTTGTTCAGTTTTTACATAAGCTAATCCTCTATATTTACTAGAAGTTAATTTTTTATCTCCTCTGAAAAAGCCTATTTCTACAGTTTTCTTATCAAATTCCATTTTAAGATTTCCTGATTTGAATAAAACATGATTTTCATTATCTTCTATTAAAACTTTAGTGTTTTCATTTTCATATATTTCAAAACTTGGGCTCTTCTTTTCTTGCCCCATATAATGATAAGCTCTTACTCTTATAACATTTTCCATTGGTGATGAAATCTTATAAGTTATAACTGCACCCCCAAGTGTGCATCCTCTATTAAATATCTTGCTGCAAGGTGCGTTTATAGTTAAAATATTTTTTTCAACTTTTGTACTATATATTTCTTGTGGACTAAATGTTTGAACACCTGGTTTATTTAACCAACAACCATTGCTAAATTTCATTGCTAACACTTCCTTACTATATTAATTATTTAATTTCTCTAGAATTACAAAAAATCGATTATATGTTATAAGTAAATAGAGGATAACTCGTCATAAAGATTTTTTCTAAACAATCAAAATAATAAGTCCTCCTCTACCACCAACTAGTCATGATTTTATATAAATATTATTAAAGTAACTTAATAATATATGTTCTAATTAGTAAAATTCATTTCTTATAAAATTAACTCGCTTATATTTACGAAATTTATTGGTTAATTTTAAATGAATAAACTTTATTAGAACTTATAAACTATTATTTTAATTAGTTATTCCAAAGTTTAATTCTTTCTTCTGTTAATTTGCTCATACCTTCATTAACTTTTTCAATGTCCATAGCTTTAAGATCTTCTTGAATCTTATCCCAAGCTGAATCAAAATCTGCTGGACTTCCTAAGATTGCTTGTGTTATAGCTTTTTGAGTATAATCATCTGCTTTTTTTAGAATTATAGCTACATCACTATCACTAGCAAGGTTATATTGCCATACTTGCCCATGTTTTGATACACTTAATTCTTCTCTTTGAGGAAATAATTCTGACCATGCTTTAACGCCATATCCAGCTAATGTTGCTTTGTCACCTTCATTGTAGTTTGCCATAAAAGTTTCTAAAGTATTAGTTGTGTAAGGACTTCCTGTTGGATCAACTGCACCATCTCCTCTTTGTGGGAATGGATATACATATTGACCTATACCGCTTATTTTCTTAAAGTTTTTATCAGTATTCTTTTGTTCTTGTACTTCTGGTAACACTACTCTCTTACCATTTTCAACTTTATAGTGCTTTCTTTCGATTCCCCAGTTTAGTAACACTTGAGCTTCATCAGATGCCATCCAATCTAAGAATTGGAATGCTCTATCTGCATTTTTACTTGTAGATGAAATTGCAATACCAGGCGATCCACCAAATCCATAATCTTTTAGGGAAGGAGCTTTATATTTTTCGTTTACTACAACTGGAAGTTTTGCAAATGTTCTTTCATCCATTCCTGCTTTACGTAATGATTGCATTGCAGTATCATAATCCCATATTGCATCTGTAATACCTAATACATTACCTTGTGCTAACTTAGCTCTATATGCATCTTCTTTTTGAGTGAATGATTCTGGATCTAGTAATCCTTCTGCATTCATGTGATTTAGCCATTTGAAGTATTCTTTAACTTCTGGTAGTAAGAACTTATAAGTAGCCTTTTGTGTTTCGTCATCTACCTTAAATTGCCCATCATCTGGAATTCCAGCTGTAAGTGATGCAGTATTGCCAACAGTTGTTAACCATCTCCAGTCACTAGCCATTAATGACATTCCTATTGTCTTTTTACCATTTATTTCTGGATGTTTTGCTATATAATCTTTTATAGCTTTTTCATAATCATAAATAGTATTTATTTTAGGATATCCTAATTCCTTTAAAACTGCATTTTGTAATTGCATAGTTCCATCTGGATTCCAAGGTGCTGTACTAACTCCACCTGTTCCAACAGTATATATTGATGGATCAGCAGCACTAAATCTTAATCTCTTTAATTGATCACCATATAATGCTTTTAGATTTTTTCCGTTTTTCTCAATATAATCATCAAGCTTAATAATCGCTCCAGCATCTACTAATTTACCTGTATCCCCTTTAGCAAAAATTAAATCTGGATACTCCCCACTTGCTATCATCAATGGTATAGCTTGTAAATCACCCGCTGTAACCGGATGAATTATTTTTAATGTAACTCCTGTGAGTTCTGTTATTTTCTTTGCTACATCGTCATCAAATGGCATGTCTTCTGATGAATCTACATTAAACATTGTTAAAGTTATTGGTGACTTATCCATTTCACCGCTACCTGAAGCGGTAGATGATTTTGAATCTTTCCCTCCACATCCTACTAGAAGTGAAGCTACTAGAGTAACAGAAAGTATTGCTGATAAAATCTTACGTTTTTTCATAAATTTCCCCTTCTTTCTTCGTTTTTAAAAATATATAAAATACTATGTGATTAAATATAGTTATTTTAATCTTATTAACTTTTAACGGCTCCTAATGTCATTCCTGTAACAAAATACTTTTGTACGAATGGATAAACTAATAATATTGGTAATGTTGCAACCATTGTAATCGCCATCTTTATTGATTCTGGATTAACACTAGCTGCTTGTACTATAGGATTGTTAGGATCTACTTTTGCAGTTCCTGTTGCATTTCCCATAACCTTCATAAGCTCATATTGAAGTGTTGTTAATCCATCATTTGATCTTGCATAAAGATAAGTATCAAACCAACTATTCCATTGACCAACTGCTATAAAAAGAGCTACTGTTGCAATTACTGGTAAACATAATGGTAGTACTATTTTAGTGAATATTATGAAATCATTTGCACCATCGATCATAGCTGATTCATTTAATGCTTCTGGTAATCCATCTATAAACGATCTGATAACAATTACATTAAATGCGCTGATTAACCCTGGTAGTATATATACTGCAAAGTTATTAACTAACCCAAGACCCCTTATTACCATATATTCAGGAATTAATCCGCCTCCTATATACATTGTTAAAACAAATAATATGGTAATAAATTTGTTAAATACAAACTCTCTTCTGCTTAATGTATAAGCTACCATTGCACTCGCTAAAACTCCTGTAAATGTTCCTATTACAGTTCTCAATACTGATATTAATAAACCTTGTGGTAATTTACTGCTTCCTTCAAATATCTCTTTATAATTTTGTAATGTAAACTCTCTTGGCCATATATAAATTCCGCCTTTGACAGTATCTGTTGCATCATTTAGTGATATAGCTAAAACATTAAGAAACGGATATACTGTTACTACTGCAATTATTATCATTATTATTGCTAATACCGTATCAAATGCTGTGATTTTCCTCCTCATTAAACTTCCTCCTTTAATAATTCTTAATATTTGCTATCATCTTATTAAATTAAAGCACCCTCGCCAGATTTCTTAGCTAACCTATTTGCAATAATTATTAAGATAATACTAATAACTGACTTAAATATACCTATAGCAGTACCAAATGAATATCTAAACATTCCAATACCATAATTTAATGCATAATAATCTATTACTAAAGATTTATCTGCAACTACTGGATTTCCAAGCAGCATTTGTTTTTCAAAACCTATATTTAATAAGTTTCCTATACTCATTATTAATAGTACTATTATCGTTGGCTTTATTGATGGTAATGTTATATTTATTATTTGCCTAATTCTGCCTGCCCCATCAACTTTTGCTGCATCATATAATTCTGGATCTATAGAAGTTATTGCTGCTAAATATATTATTGCATTCCATCCCATTTCCTTCCAAACATCACTACCTGTAACTATCCCCCAGAAAAAATCTGGATTTGACATAAATGATAATGGCTCTTTTATTATGTGAAGACCTAATAATATTTGATTTATAACTCCACTTGGTGCAAGCATACTTGTGATTATACTAGCTGCAACCACCCATGATATAAAGTGTGGTAAATATGATATAGTTTGAACTGACTTTTTAAACTTTGCATTTTTTAACTCGTTCAATAGTAATGCAAATGCGATTGCAGTTACTGTACCAAATACAAGACCTAATATACTCATTGCTAAAGTATTTTGCAGTGATTGGTAAAATTGAGGTTCTTTAAACAATACCTTAAAGTGTTTTAAACCTACCCAAGTTTGATCAAACAAAGATTTTCCTGGCTTGTAATCTTGAAATGCCATTACCCAACCAAATAGTGGTAAATATTTAAATATAATAATCCAAATTACAAAAGGCAACGACATAAAGATTAAAAATTTTTGTTTTTTTAATTTTTTTAACGAAATTTTCTTTTCTTTCTTTTTTGTATATTTTACTTCTTTTTCTGTATCAATAGTTGAAACTTCCATCTATGTACCTCCTTGCTTATTTCTTGATTATGTAATCATTTTAATGCGTATTATAACTTTCAACTACCTGAAAAAGTGTATATGTTATCATGTGAAAATTAGAGTTTACATAAATAATTAGAGTTAAATACCCCTATTTTTTAAGAATTTTTATACCTTCATTTCATATATTTCTCTAGTTTAAGACATCTATTTTTTACTTTAGGCACATGAAAGAAAATAACAAGTCCAAAATATTCTGATTATTTTTCGTCAGGCAAAGAAGTAGATTGGTCTCATAGCAGGCCTATTAGAGCAATCTGCTGATGCAGCATGACGGAAAATAGGCTTGGCAGATGGACTCGTTATTTTTTTGATTGTGCCTTATATCTAATTTTGATAAAAAAGTACCCTGCAAGGTTAGGTTAACATTGCATCTTTTCTATGTTAACCTTGCAGGGTACAGCTTATCTCTATTTTATTGTATTATATTTTTATGGTTTTATTTAGTATATTATTAACTAAACTGAAATCAAATAGAATTTCTTATAAAGCTTCACATATTTATATTATATGATTCTAAGTTAATCATCCCAAAGTTCAATCTTTTCAGCAACTAATTTACTCATTTCTGCGTTAACTTTTTCAATATCCATAGTTCTAAGATCTTCTTGAATCTTATTCCATGCAGCCTCAAAATCCTCTGGAGGCCCTAAAATTGCTTGAGTTATAGCTTTTTGAGTATAATCATCAGCTTTTCTTTGAATTACGGCCATCTCACTATCAGTTGGTATATTATATTGCCATATTTGTCCACGCTCAGATTTACCTAATTCTTCTGCTGATGGGAAAAACTCCACAAAGGACTTCTTTCCATATTCTTCTAAAGTTGCTTTTTCTCCTTTATTATAGTTTGAAGTATAAACCTCTAAAGTATCTGATGCATAAGGATTTCCTGATGGATCTATAGCTCCATTACCTCTTTGTGGGAATGGATATATATATTGCCCAATGCCAGTTCTGTTTTTAAATTCTTTATCTGTATTCCTTGATTCTTTTACTTCTGGCAACATAACTCTTTTACCATTCTCTACCTTATAATGTTTTCCTTCAATTCCCCAATTTATCAAAACTTGAGCTTCATCCGATGCTAGCCAATCTAAGAATTGGAATGCTCTGTCTTTATTTTTACTTGTTGAACTTATAGCTACTCCCCAGCCACCACCATATCCATAATCTTTAAGATCCTGAGCCTTATATTTTTCTCCTAATGTAACTGCAAGAGGTGCAAATGTTCTTTCATCCATTCCAGATGATATTAATTTTTTTATTGAAGCATCATAATCCCACTTAGCATCCGTAATACCTAGAACATTACCCTGAGCTATTTTTGTACGATATGTATCTTCCTTTTGAGTAAAAGATTCGGGGTCTAATAAACCTTCTGCATTCATATGATTTAACCACTTAAAATATTCTTTAACTTCAGGCAGCTGAAACTTATAAGTAGCCTTTTGAGTTTCATCATCTACTTTAAATTGTCCATCATTAGAAATTCCAGCTACTGCACTTGCTATGTTCCCACAAGTAATAAGCCATCTCCAATCGCTAGCCATTAAAGACATTCCTATTGTTTTGTGACCATTAATCTCTGGATACTTTGCAATATAATCTTTTAAAGCTTTTTCATAGTCTTGAAGGGTCTTTATTTCTGGATAGCCTAATTCTTTTAGTACTGCGTGCTGCAATTGCATTGTTCCATTTGGATCAAAATTTTGTTCATCAACTCCATACGCTCCAACAGTATATATTGATGGATCTTCTATACTGTGCCTCAATCTCTTAATTTGATCTCCATATAATGATTTTATATTATCTCCATTTTTCTCAATATAATCATCAAGTTTGATAATTGCTCCTGCTTCTATTAGTTTACCTGTATCACCCTTAGCATAAATTAAATCCGGATAATCTCCACTTGCTATCATTAATGGTATAGCTTGAGTATCCCCTGCTACTGGATGAGTGATTTTTAGAGTTACTCCAGTAAGCTCCGTTATTTTTTTAGCAACTTCATCATCAAACTGCATATTTTCTATTGCATCAACATCAAAAAATGCTAATGTTACTGGTGACTTATCAATCTCACTGCTTTTTGTAACATTTTCTGATTTTTGTTTTCCTTCTATATTACCACATCCTGATATTAAAGCAGTTGAGAGCGTGAAGAAAAGCATAGTTGATATAATCTTTCGTATTTTCATAAATTACCTTCTTTCTTTTGCACTACATCTATATAATTATAATTTATAAAAATACAATTGTGTATATGTTTCCATGAAAAATTAAATATACAACTATAGTTGAGAAAACTTCATAACATATATTTACAGCTACAAAAAATTATACTTACTTAATATTGGTAAATCTAGTTTCTATTTGTTTAAGCCACTTTACCCTTTTTTCTTTAGAACTCATTTTTACCATGTTTAAACTCAACCAATCCACTTTTTTACAGCCTGTTTTCTTAAGAGTTCCCTTTATTAACGCTTTTTTTATAGCATTACCATAAATTAAATTATACATTATAGCAGGTGTATTCATAGTGGTTATTACCGTGACTGATTTGACATCTTTCATTAGTGTAACCATCCCATAACCTGAACTCGTATAATCATAGGTTTCTCCTGGAAATATTACTTTATCAATAAATCCTTTCATTAAAGCAGGCATTAGTTCCCACCAAATAGGAAATATAAAAACCAAATGATCTGCTGCCTTTACACGTCTCACATATTCAATAGCCTTTGCATCTATTGATTTTCTATTTCTAAAGGCTAATAAGTCTTCAGCAGTCATAACTGGATTAAATTTATCATTATCCAAGTGTATGATATCAATTTCATGCCCTGCTTTACCTAGACCACTCTGAACCGAATTTAAAATAGCATTACAATAACTTCCTTCATAAGGATGATTAAAAACAACAACAAATCTCATAATAGAAATCCTCCAATTTTTTAATTTTATATTTTCTATAACTTTAATATATATATCAAAATAATGCATTAACAATTGTTAATATTGGATGAAATTCTTTTACGAATTCTGCTTAAAGAAACTGATGTTATCCCTAAATATGATGCAATATAATGATTAGGAATCCGTTCTAAAATTTGTGATTTTTGTGAGCATAGTTCAATGTATCTTTCTTGTGGAGAGTTTTTTATTCGAGAAAGAAACAATTTTGTATAACATACAAACCTTTCAGCCATAATTTGATTTGAGTATTCCTTTAGTTTTGGAAACATATTTAATATTTTTTCATAATCGTTTTTATTTATCACTGTAAGTTCACAAAATTCAATAGTTTCCAAATTAAATAAACTTGGCTCATTATGATAAAAGCTGTCAAAAGAAGATACCTGTTGTTGTTGGAAAAAAAATTGAAATGTGATATCTCTTCCATCATCATTAAACCACAATCTTAAGCAACCTTTATTTATAAAGTATAAGCAATTAGCTATTTCTCCTTCTCTTAAAAGCATTGTCTTTGGAGGAACTCGAATATCAGTAAATAATTCCTTGATTTTTTCCCAATTATCTTTTATATCAGGTATATTTTCATAAAAATATGAATTCATAGCAGTGTTCAACTCCTTTTCAATAACATTATTCTCATTCCATGATATTCAAATGTCCCTAAGGAAAATATGCTTGTTGCATACCCTAGGCAAGTCGACTTTCCACAGGATGTATCTACAAATACATAATAACATAAATCACCACTTTTACATACAGACGTAGGACTAAATAAGGCACTTTTAGAAAACTCAATAGGTATTAATCCTGTAATTGTTGCAGTTGAGCAGATAAAGGACCTGAAAATAGTAGCAAACGAACTCAGTTCATTAAAAGACTTATAGAATTTTCAGCAAAAAATAATGTAAAGATAATACTTGCGTATTATCGACCTTATCATAGCAAATATAATCCTGTAAAAAGAGTCTGGGGAATACTTGAAAAGCACCATATTAGATAGCAGAGAAACAACTTTAAAGTTTGTACGAACAATGACTTAAAATCCTATAATATATCTAGTTGGAAAAGCATACAAAATCGACAAAACTGTAAAAAAAGACAATGGATATATTTAAATTAATGATAGATATATCAAAGCAAATTGGGAAATGATCAGTTACAATAAATCCAAAAATATAAATAAGCTTTAAATATAGAAAATTAGCCATGGGTAAGGGGAAGTTATATCTAATTTCAATAAATATCAATAATTCGATACCATTAATGCTAATTTAAACCAGCTTAATGCTTTAAGCATTAAGCTGGTAATTCAAAAAAATATAAATGGACTTGTTATTTATTTTAGCAAGCCTAATAATATAAACACCAAATATCTTTAAGTATGCTAAATTATTGCACTAAACCTATCAATTAAAATAAAGAATTCTCAAAGTCTTATAATGGTTAAAGTATCTCTAAGTATGGTATTATAACAATAACTTTTTATGCTATTTACATAATGTACCCTCTAACTTCTCTCTTATTTTTGCTACTAGTCTAAAGAACAGTTCTTTTTCATCTTGCTGCATAGAATCAAGAGCAGATACTCTAAAAATCTCATTTTGAGGAAATATCTCCTCCATAATTTTTCTTCCTTTTTGGGTTATAATTACTTTTATTATCCTTCTATCATCTACATCTGGCGTCTTATAACCAATCCCTCTAATGCCATTTTATCTACTAAAAGTGTTACACCCGATCTTTCTATCTCCATATTATCTCCTAATACAGACATCTTAATTCCATTATTATCACTTATATTCAACAAATATAATACCTGAAATTGTGTTTGTGTTATATTATATTTTTTACATAAATTTTTGTAATGTTTACTTGCTAGCTTCACTATTTGAAATATTTCTTTAAATATGTCAAAAGACTTCTCTAATTTATCATTCACATTATTTGTTTTCATAAAAACTAACTCCTAAAAAACTCTTATATTTATATGCAATACATATTTTTCTTCTCTTTCAATCATTAAGCAGATGATTGATTTATAGCTAATTCTATCTATATCATAATTATTTTTTAAATTACATACTACTTCAGAATATTTCGAAAAATTTTTAGTAGTCTTTATTTTTATAAAATGTAATATTTATCAATACTTTTAAAATTATTACTAAAGCATTGAATAAAATTTACTCTTCAATATCCACACTTCAATTTCCCAATTATTTCTGACGTTGATATAATAGGTAAATAAACAGGTGATATTCTAAAAATCTCCATAGCAATAGATATTCGAGTTACTGCAAAAATCACACCATCTATAATGTCTTCCATAGAAAAACTGATTCATTAAATACTTAAAGCTTATTTAATACAATTGTATCTTTAATTATATTTCTCATGATTTCCTCTCCTTCTATCATCCTTCTTACATATTCTTTTTGCACTTCATCATCTGCCAGAAAAATAGTTGGTGACAAAATTCTAATTCTATCCTTTTTATATTTATAAATTATATTTTTTTAATGTGGTCTCCATTTTTTTCGAACATTTATTTAATTCAGTAGCAGTGTAATTCATTGTTTCGAAGATATCTAATTGAGTTTGGGTTGTTGATGCAAGTTCTTCAGTCGCAGCAGCAGTCTCTTGTGTTACGGCCGAAATGCTTTCTATCGCTGATATAACAGAGTCCTTGTCCTTATTCATTTGTGTAACAGCATCATTAACCTTATTGATCTTGGATACAATTGAATCTATAGAATTTGATATCTTATTTAATGAAATATCATTTTGGCTTACAGCATCTTTTTGTTGTACGGAAATAGATTTCATAATTTTCATATCTTCTGTTGTATTATGTGAATCCTGTTTGATATTGTTCAATAGATTATTAATTTCTTCTACAGATTGTTTACTCTGATCTGCTAATTTTCTAATTTCATCTGCCACTACTGAAAAACCTTTTCCTTGCTCTCCCGCACGAGCCGCTTCTATACTTGCATTAAGTGCAAGAAGATTTGTTTGATCTGCAATATTTGTTATAGATTCAGCAAATAATCCTATTTTCTTTAATGTATTTACTAGGTTTTCAATTGAAGCAAATATTCTTTGAGATGAAGCCTCATATTCAGAAGATTTTACATTTAAAATCTTTGTTGCATCCAAACATTCTTTATTTAATTGATTTATAATCTCACTCTCATTAATAGCAGAACTACAGCTACTAAACACCACATCAATCTGATCTGATAGTTTTTCCACCAAAAAAGCCCCCTTTTGAGCTTCTGAAGCTTGTTCTGTAGCTCCATTTGCAATTTCTTCTATTGTTTCAGAAATAGTTTCTACAACTTCTGTAACTTCTTTGGTTGATGAATCAATATCTTCTGAATATTTTATAATTGATTTACTTACTCCATAAGTATCTTGTGTAACTTCACGTAACTCATTCAAAAGAGATTCTATTGGCACAGCAAGATTTCCAAGCTTCTTAGATTCGTCTTCACCTAAACTAAAAGACAAATCCCCTCTTTGAATCTTTTCTAAGCCTTCTAATGCTTTATCTACAAAACCTTTAGTAATCTTTGATACAACTTGGAAGATTATACAGCTTAATATTAAATTTAAGATTAAACATACTAATATCATTATAAAAATCATATTATATTCTGTTTTAACTTTCATAATTCCATTAAATAAGATTCCCTCTAAGATAGAAAGTACTCCTAAAGCAACAATACCCATAAACAGAACATTTTTTAAAACAGTACCTAAACATTTACTATTGAAAAACTTATTTAATTTTTCCATTACTAAACCTCCTCTTATTCAATGACCACAGACATTAGGAAATAGCTATTATTTTAAATGCTAACATCGTGATAACAGCTATTTTATATACTTAACCTTATTTTTTCCAAAATTTCAGTGATTTAATACTTAGTTTATCCATCTTTATTGGTCTCTCTTCTAACCTAGTATTAACTAAAGAATATACTACTGGAACAACGACAAATGTAAGGAAAGTTGCTGATGCAAGTCCAAATATTATTGTTACAGACATAGGACCAAATAAGGCACTTTTAGAAAATACAAGAGGTATTAATCCTGTAATTGTTGCAGTTGAACTTAATATTATAGGTCTAAATCTTTGACTTACAGCATGAAGACACGCCTCATCTATTGAAAGCCCTTCATGTCTTCCATCAATTATATATTCTACAAGCAAAATTGCATTTCTTATAACTACTCCAATCAAACTTATTATTCCCATTACTGCAGTTAATGATATAGACATTCTAAATATTAAAAGCCCTATTACTACTCCCATTAACGATAGTGGAAGTGAACACATTATAATAAGTGGTTGTATAAAAGATTTAAATTGCATAAATAAAATTACGTAGATTATCGCTATACAAAGAACTCCTGCTACAGCAAGGCTTGCAAAATTTGTTTGTATTTGATGTTTTTCTCCGTCATAAATAACATTTACACCATTTAAATCCATTTGATTTATTTCTTGACTTAATTTATCTTCTATATTAACAGAGTTAGAACCTGTTTTTACATCACTATATATTGTTACAGTTTTATCTTTCTTATAATGCTTTATTTGGTCTAACTGTGAATTTAAATTTATAGTTGCTACTTCTGATAACAATATCTTATTATTTGTAACACTTGATTTTATTTGTAAGTTTTTCAAGTCTTCTACCGATGCAATGTTAGTTTTAACTAATATGTCATAATCACTGCCATTCTTCCTATATACGGAACTACTATATCCTTTTAATGCAATATTTATCTGTTTTAAAATATCAGATTTTAACAAACCATGCTGCATAGATTTAGTGCTATCTATATTTACGTCATATTCATAAGTCTTCTTTGCTGCATCATCTCTTACATTTAAAGTTTCTGGCATATCTTTTAATTTTTGTTGTATTTGATCTGAAGCTGCATAAAGTTTATCTAAATCATCACCAGTAAGTCTTAAACGAATTGGTGCTCCTATTGGCTGTGCTTGTTCCAAAAGTTTTACTGTTGCGGTTCCTCCAGAAATTTTACTATCTAATTGACCTTGTAAATATTCAACTAATTTTTCTCTTGTATCAAACTTCTTAGTCTTTTCTAGTTCTATTTTAACCATGATCTGAGCTGTATTTTTTGCTGGTGCAACATTAGGTACAGTCATATAAAACTTAGGCATACCACCGCCTATAGCTGAAGTATAATTTGTAACTTCTTTTTCTGATTTTAAAATATCTTCTACTTGTTTTACCAATTTGCTTGTACTATCCATGTCGTCAACTTTTTCATTAGAAACATCTATGTAAATAATATTCTTATCTGCATAAGGAAAAAACTGCATTCCTAATAATTTCATTAATCCCATAGATACTATAAATACACATATAGATGCTATAACAACTTTTATTTTATGTTTAAGTCCATAAGATAAAATTTTATGAAACATTTTTCTGATTTTACTTTCTTTATCTACATTTTTGCTCTTTTTAAAAAATAGAGATGACATAGCTGGAGTTATAAAAAGTGCTGATATATATGAACAGGTTATACATATCATTACTACCTGAGGTAAAGTTCTTAAAAATTCTCCAACAGCTCCTGGTATTTTTAAAAGCGGTGAAAAAGCACCAATAATAATCAGCGTAGAAGTAAATACTGGTACAAATAATTTTTTTATACCATGAAATGCTGCTTCATCTCCACTCATTCCTTCATCAATTCCAACCTGCACAACATCTCCAATTACAATTGCATCATCTACCAATATTCCAAGGGCTATAATTAATGCCGTAGTTGACATTTGATGCACTTTAATTCCGAGGATATCCATAGCAATAAATGACATAGCCATAGATATTGGAATTACTGCTGATACTACCATTGCATTTCTAAATCCCATTCCTATAAGAACCGTTATTACTACAAGGATCACACCATCTCTAAGGTTTTCCATAAAGAAGGAAACTGACTCATTTACATCTTTAGGCTGATATGTAATTTCATCTATTACTAAATCCTGTGGTAATTGTTTCTTTATCTCATCTAATTTTTTCTTTACATCATTACCTATTAAAACTATATTTTTATTATCTTGAAAATAACCTGCAAGTAGTACTGAATTTTCTCCATTATTAGTATATTTATAATTAGAATCATCATCATAATCCATTTGGACATTTGCAATATCTTTAATCTTTATAGTTTGTCCAGTATCTGTGGAAACTCCAACTATTGTATTTTCTATATCTTTAAGGGATGTAAAGCTTCCAGGTGTCTGAACTTTTATTTTTCCAGTGTTTAAGTCTAAATCTCCAGATGGAATTTCTATATTTTGTGCCTTTAGTACACCACATACATCTTCAAGAGAAATGGAATATTTATTTATTTTGCTTAAATCTACATCTACTTTTACTTGCTTATCTTGTTTACCTTCTATGTCAAACCTAGAAATGCCACTAACATTACTTAATTGTTTCTTTATATCATCTGCGTAATTTCCTAGTTGTTCGTAAGAATAATTATCACCAGATACACTTAAGATCATACCAGAACTTTCTGTAAGCTTCGTATTTATTTGACTATCTTGACATCCATCTGGAAGCTCAGATTTTAAATCTTTTATTTTATCTCTTAAATCGCGCCATGCTTTATCTTTGTCAGCATCATTATTTAAGTAAAGAATAACTATTGATGCACTATTTTCTGAATAGGATTCACAATAATCATACCCATCTACTTCTTCGACTTTTTCTTCAATCTTTTTTGTTACCAAGCTTTCGATATCGCTTGGAGAACCACCTGGATAAATAGTTGTAATCATAGCTGCTGGAGATGAAACATCTGGACTTTCCTGCTTAGGAATAATATAGTAACAGTAGAAACCACTTATAATAGCTATAACTACTAGAAATAATACTGTTTTTTTATTTTTTATAGCTGCATTAATCAATCCCATACTTCATTCTCCTTTATTCTGCTGAAACTTTATATCCAGCTTTTATATTTTTCATGCCTTCGCTTACAAGATTATCTCCAGCCTTTAATCCTTCTACACACACTTCATTTTCATTAGTTTGTCCTAAAGTTATGTTCTTTTTTACAGCCCGATCATCTTCGACCACATAAACATAGTCTTCTCCATCATTTAAAATACTACTTATTGGAACCCATATTCCATTCTTTTCTCCATCGTTAATATAAACTTTTACTGATTGACCTATGTAAAATTTGTTATTATCTATTGGATTTAAAAGTTTAATTTCTGCACCATAAGTTCCTGATTGTTTATCAGCCATTTGAACTATATTTATAACTTCTCCATCGGTAGTCTCATCATCAATTTTGACTTGTGCTTTTGTTCCTATTTGTATTTTCTTTACATCATTATCAGTTAATCCCACAGTAACAACTTGATTTTCACTTCTAATTAAAATAACTGGATAGCCCGCTGCCTGCATTTCTCCTTCTTTGCAAAGAACATCTACTACATACCCATATTCTTCTGCTATAAGTGAAGCATCTTGAAGTAGATTAACTTTTGAATCATAATTGGCCTTTGCAGTATTTAATTGAGCCAGTGCTGCTTGTTTATCTTCTTCTCTTGTTCCATTTTGAAGCTGATTTAAAGTTTCTTTAGCTGCATTTAATGCACTTTCACTGCTATCTAATTTATTTTTAACATCATTGACCTGCTGCTCTGTTACTGCTTTCATTTCATATAAAGCAACATTTTTATCATACAAATCCTTGCAGTAATTATAATTATCCTGTGCATTCTTTACTGCTATTTCAGCTTTATTTATGTCTTCAGTTTGAGGGCCATTAACCGCTTTATTATATTGAGCATTTGCTGCATCCATTTGAGCTTTTGCTGCATCCTTTGCTAAGTTTAAATCAGTTTTATCTAAATCAACAAGGTTGTCTCCTTTTTTTACATACTGTCCTTTTGAAACATATATTTTTAAAATCTTTGCTGAACTTTTAAATGAAAGCTTTCTCACTTCACTTCCGCCTGTTAACCCCTCATATTCCAATGAAATTGGATAGCTCTCATTCTGAAGTTGTACAGTTTTTACTGGATAAGTTTTTGTATCTGCTTTTGAATCATCTTTCCCACTACATCCACTTAATGTAACTAAATTTAAAAATACCAAACAAATAACTACTATTTTCTTATTCATATATCCTCCTATAATTTATGGCGTTGTAGTAAAATATCATCTATTATCGCCTCATTTTTCTCTTTGTTCTTTAATTAAAAACTCTATTAGTTACCTAATATCCATGGTTTTTCTATACTATCTCTTAAGTTATTGTGGGTATAAACAAGTTTTCTTAAAGAATTATCTAAATCTTCACTTGCTAATACTTGCTTATCATAATCATTTTCTAGCATTAATCCCATATCTACTTGAGCCTTTGCAAATCTAAGTTTTGTGTTTGTTGAATTAACTTGCTCTTTTAAGGTATCTATTTTATTTTCTAAATCAAAAAGTGTTGAATAACTTTCTTTTAAACCATTCTTAAGATTCTTTTTTGTATCATCTAATTTAACTTGTGCTTCATTAGTGCTATATTTACCATCTAAATAAGATTCATAAGAATTAAGCTTAGTTAAATATTTTTGTTGTTTTTGTTGATAATCTATTAAATTTAAAGCATATGAACCTGAATCAAATGTATAACTACCATCATCATTTATTGTTGTACAAGAAGATTTGTCTGGCATTTTCTCTGGTTCTTCATCCATAATATCTTTTATACCATCATCTTTTAGATCTTTCATATAATCTTTAGTTAGCTTCAATATTTCAGTGTCATATTTAAAATATTTATCAATTTTATCATCTATATACTCATCAACTGAACCATCTATCTTTAACTTTGTATAATCTATACTTCGATCTAATTCATAAGTATTTGTTACATCTAAATTGGTTAATACTTCAAAATAATCTTTATTATTGCTCAAAGAATTCTCTTTTGCTGTTATCTCATCTTGTAAGGATTTTATTTCAATTTGTGCATCATTAAGTTGGTTAGGTGTTGCCATTCCTAATGATAATTTTCCTTTCATAAAATTTAAGTCTTTATTCTTAAGTTCTAGGTTTCTTTTTGATTTATCTATATCAATTTCTTTTAAAACTATATCATTATATTTATTTGTAATATCACTTGTTATTTTATCTTTCATAAATTCCTCTGATTGTTTTGTTTGCTTCTCTTGAAGTTCAAGCTTGTCATAAGGATAATCATATACCTTTTGATTTATAGCTTCATAGAAATCATTGTTTTTTTCTTGAAGCTCCATTTTATCCTCGTACATTTTTATTTCTTTTGATTTTAATACTAATTTATCACTATTATTTATTGCTGCTTCTATGGCATCATCTAACTTAAGAACTTTTTTGTTTCTAGTATCTTGTACATCTTGACCAATACTTATATTCTCTCCACTATTATTATAAGATTGTGTTTGTTGTAAAACATTTAAACTTCCAGTAAATTCAGCTGCAAATACTGGTACAATACTACTATTCATAACACTCAATGTGACCCCAATGGCAATTACATTTTTAATATTTTGTTTCATTAACATGCACTCCTTTATTTTTAAGTTAATATTAAAACATAACATTTACTCTACATATGTATGTCGTGTTTATATAAGTATCTTAGACATATTTAAAATCTCCTACTCTAGCATTAATAAATAAATATTTATTCATTAATCCTTAAAAAATTTTTCAATTCATATATATATTTAGGTTCTTTTATTTATCCAACAATAACATTGCCATGTCAACTTCATAACTTTACACTCTTGAACAAGTGGCCTTTACTTTTTATCCGAACCTCCTTTTTCTAAATATCAACATCGTCTACTTCATTTGATAATTCCTTTGTTAATGCTAATATTTAATTAATGTTTGAAACACGCTAATTCTAATCTTTATTAATAAATAAATTTTCATTCATTAATAAAGATTAGAATATTATTTCAGTGCATTTATACACATTTGCGCTATTCTTTTAACTTCCTCTTCTGTGAATATTTTATTTTTATCAATCTCTAATGAAAATGATAAATATCTAAATGGAATTGTAAAAGAAATAATTAATACTTCTAGTGGAGTTATATCTGGATTAGTTTCACCTGTCTTTTTACATAATTTAATGCACTTTTCTGCCAGTTCTAGAACACTTCTAAAGTTATCCGACTTTTCTTGTGCTGGTATTTTAAAATCCATAACTACCGAAGCTGCGAACTTTGCAACCATAGGTTCCAAATTTGCCCTCATAAATAATTTCTTTATTGTTTTGTATCCAGCTTCATATAATGTACTAGAGGAATCTATGTCTGATATAAAATTTTTAATTATTAATTGCATCTCTGAATCTACTAATTCCTGCACCAGCTCTTCCTTACTTTTATAGTATCTATATAAATACCCTGGAGAAACCTCTGCTTTTTCGCAAATTAAAGAAGTTGATACTCCTGCATACCCATAATCTATTATACATTCCATTACTGCTTTCTTAATACTGTCCATTTTTTCAGGATCTGCAATTCTTGCCATTTTATATCACCTCGAACCAAAAAATTAATGAATGAAGATTCATTTATTGTTTGTATTATATCTTTATATTTTTTATCTGTCAATATAAATCTTTTACTTAAAATCTGTACAAAGTCATATTCTTCACATTATTTATTTTCTACTGATGAAATTACATTCAATCCCTATGAACATATTGATATAAACTATCATCTTTTCTCAACAATCTCCTAGTATTTATCAAGAACTTTTCTATATAGAAAGTTAATAAGCTACCAGAACTTTCGCACCTAAATTCCAGTAAAAACTTTATTTTTACTGGAATTGTATTTTATATTATATAAGTTCTAATTAATAAAATTCATAGCTTGGCAAAACAGCTTTATATTATTCGATGAGTTTGCACAAAATAAATCTAGATTTATTTTGTGAGGTGATTCAAATGGTTATTATAAAAGATAATC
>Ga0209281_1000253_pt1 | contig 105600 bp, 96 predicted proteins | sample MedtruBG_FD_187514 | JGI IMG/M metagenome (GOLD analysis project Ga0209281, IMG submission 187514) | Root nodule microbial communities of legume samples collected from California, USA - Medicago truncatula BG (SPAdes) (version 2) | ecosystem: Host-associated > Plants > Roots > Nodule | place...
GGTTATCGCTATACGGTCGAGGCGAAAGTGATCGACGGCGAAAAGCTAGGCCGTCAGCTCGGCTTCCCGACAGCTAACATGCGGCTGGCGCCAGAGGCGGAGTTGAAGCCCGGCATCTATGCCGTTCGTTTCCGCCGGCCCGACGGCGCGCTCTATGATGGTGTCGCAAGCTACGGCCGCCGGCCGACGGTGACCGATAACGGCGCTCCGTTGCTGGAAACCTATCTCTTCGATTTTTCCGGTTCGCTCTATGGCGAAGTCTGCGCCGTTTCCTTTTTCGGCCATCTGCGCGACGAGCTGAAATTCGACGGACTGGACCCGCTGGTCGCGCAGATCAAGCGCGACGAGGAAGAGGCAAGAGCGCTGCTTACCGGCGTTCAGCCGATCAGTGAACTGGATGCGAAGATCGCATTCGCCTTCCACGCAGAAAACGAAGGATAAGACCATGGCAAGCACCCCGCGCCGACCGGCCAACCCGATGGATGCCGCCGAAGCCCTGTTCAAGCCGGCCAAGAAAACCGCCGCAGCCCCTGTCGAAAAGCGCGCCGTGCCGGAAGTGAAGGAGCTTGTCTCGATCAAGCTCGACAGCGCGGTGATCGAATATTTTCAGGAAGACGGCCCCGGCTGGCAAGATCGTATCAATGACGCGCTGCGCGGTGTGATGGCGGCCAATCCGAAGGACTAAGCCGAGAGCGGTCTCCCTAGAACGGCTTTTCCGAGCCTGCATCTTTCAGGATTGCATTGGCAGTGTGTCGGCTCAAAAGATGACGCGGAAGCAATATGATCTTTCCCGTTTCACGCGATCGCCATTTCTCGTGCGAGCCTTTCGCGTTGGTCAGATATTCATAGCCGAGTTCTGAAATAATGGTGCGGACGGTCTTATAGAAACCGTCGACCATCAGGCGGCAGCCGGTATGTTTGCGGGTCTTTCCCAAAGGATTGCAGGAATGAGATCCCTGATCGGCGTGTCAGCGAGATCCGATGCCGACATGTGGTTGGCGACGATCAGGTCTATGGCTGCGTCAAAGAGGACTTCCTCGAAAGCGTCCAGGGTCGCGGCTTCGATATGGAGGCCATCGATATCGCTTTCAGAATAAAAGACCTTGGCCTCGGCATCCCAAACGGCTTTTACGAAAAACGTTCTTTTCATAACCAAGGCCCAAACCTGTTTTGGTATAGTCGCAAGAAGAATATACGACCTCGCGGCGGTCAGGCAATCATGTCGTCTCGCCTATCTGATTTCCCCCTTCCTTTCCGCCCCAAAACGCCTTAATAACCGCGTCCATGACAATTTTCCGGTCGGCCCAGATCATTGCGAAGATGATCATACGAATTATCGGCCCGGCTTTCCGCGCTGCTTGATCAAGCTGCGGGAAGGTCCGGGATTTTGGCGTTTGAACAGCGCCTCCGCCACCGAATTCTCATCCGCATCGCGCCCTGACGTGGCGCAAAGAGACGATTGCTCAAAATGACCGATACAGCCGAAAAGCTCGATTACTCGAAGACCCTTTATCTGCCCGAGACTGAATTTCCGATGCGCGCCGGCCTGCCGCAGAAGGAGCCGGAAACGGTTGCCCGCTGGCGCGAGATGGATCTCTACAAGAAGCTCCGCGCTTCAGCCGCCGGCCGCGAAAAGTTCGTGCTGCACGATGGCCCTCCTTATGCCAACGGCAACATCCATATCGGCCACGCGCTCAACAAGATCCTCAAGGACGTCATCACCCGCTCGTTCCAGATGCGTGGTTATGATAGCAACTACGTTCCGGGCTGGGATTGCCACGGCCTGCCGATCGAATGGAAGATCGAGGAAGAGAACTACCGCGCCAAGGGCAAGGCCAAGCCGGACCTGAAGCAGCCGGACGCGATGATCGAATTCCGCAAGGAATGCCGCGCCTATGCCGAAAAGTGGATCAAGATCCAGGGCGACGAGTTCAAGCGCCTCGGCATCGTCGGCGATTTCGACAATCCCTATCTGACCATGAACTTTCACGCGGAAAGCCGCATTGCCGGCGAACTGTTGAAGATCGCCATGAGCGGCCAGCTCTATCGCGGTTCGAAGCCGATCATGTGGTCGGTCGTCGAGCGCACGGCGCTGGCTGAGGCCGAGGTCGAATACCACGACTACGAGAGCGACACCATCTGGGTGAAGTTCCCGGTGGCGGACGTCGCTGTTACCAAGGAAAGCCTGACCTATCTCGTCGGAACTCAGCTTGGCGCTGTGACCGAGGGAGTTTCGTTGGATACTCCTCAAGCGAAGGCCTTGTTTGATCAGTATCTGGCTGAGGCGAAAGACCTCATCGGTTCGCATGTTGTCATCTGGACAACCACGCCTTGGACGATCCCGGGTAATCGCGCCATCGCCTATTCGCCGCGAGTTGCTTACGGTCTTTATGAAGTTACGGCCGCTGAAAACGAATTCGGCCCGCGTCCCGGCGAAAAGTTGATCTTTGCTGACGCACTGGCCGAAGAGTCGGCTGCGAAGGCAAAGCTGACATTCAAGCGCCTTCGCGATGTGCCGGCTGCTATCATGGCCGGTATCAACGCTAACCATCCCCTCCATGGCCTCGGCGGCGGTTACGACTTCGCCGTTCCGCTTCTCGCCGGCGATCACGTCACCGACGATGCCGGTACCGGTTTCGTCCACACCGCTCCCTCCCACGGCCGCGAAGACTTCGAGGCCTGGATGTCTTCGGTCAAGGAACTGGAAGCCCGTGGCATCGATGTCCGCATCCCGTTCCCGGTCGATGACTCGGGCACCTACACCGCCGATGCCCCCGGTTTCGAGGGCGCTCGTATCATGGATGACAACGGTAAGAAGGGCGATGCCAATGATCGCGTCATCAAGGCGCTGATCGAACGCAACGCGCTCTTTGCCCGTGGCCGTCTGAAGCATTCCTATCCGCATTCCTGGCGTTCCAAGAAGCCGATCATCTTCCGAAACACGCCGCAGTGGTTCGTCTATATGGACAAGGACCTGAAGGACGGCACGACTTTGCGCACCCGCGCGCTTTCGGCGATCGACGACACCCGTTTCGTCCCCGCCGGCGGCCAGAACCGCCTGCGCGCCATGATCGAACAGCGCCCGGACTGGGTTCTGTCGCGTCAGCGCGCCTGGGGCGTCCCGATCTGCGTCTTTGCCGATGAAGAAGGCAATGTCCTGCAGGACGAAGAGGTCAACAAGCGCATCTTGGAAGCCTTCGATGCCGAAGGTGCGGATGCCTGGTTCGCCGAAGGCGCCAAGGATCGTTTCCTCGGTAACGGCCATGACCATGCCAAGTGGACGCAGGTCATGGACATCCTCGATGTCTGGTTCGACAGTGGCTCGACCCACACGTTTACGCTCGAAGACCGCCCTGATCTGAAATGGCCGGCCGATGTCTATCTCGAAGGCTCCGACCAGCATCGCGGCTGGTTCCATTCGTCGCTTCTGGAATCGGCTGCCACCCGCGGCCGCGCGCCTTATGACACGGTTGTCACCCATGGTTTCACCATGGATGAAAAGGGCCAGAAGATGTCGAAGTCGCTCGGCAACGTCGTGTCCCCGCAGGACGTGATGAAGGATGCCGGTGCCGATATCCTGCGTCTGTGGGTCATGACCACCGATTATTGGGAAGACCAGCGTCTCGGCAAGACGATCATCCAGACCAATGTCGATGCCTATCGCAAGCTGCGCAACACCATCCGCTGGATGCTCGGCACGCTGGCGCATGACGAAGGCGAGGAAATCGCCTACGCCGAATTGCCCGAACTCGAAAAGCTGATGCTGCATCGCCTGTATGAGCTGGATAAGCTCGTGCGCGAAGGTTATGACGCATTCGAATTCAAGAAGATCACCCGCGCGCTGATCGATTTCGCCAATATCGAACTGTCGGCCTTCTATTTCGACATCCGCAAGGACGCGCTGTATTGCGACGCGCCGTCTTCGCCGCGCCGCCGCGCCTCGCTCGCCGTCATCCGCAAGATCTTCGAGGCCACCGTCACCTGGCTTGCCCCGATGCTGCCCTTCACGACGGAAGAGGCTTGGCTGTCGCTTAAAGCCGATGCGGTTTCGGTCCATCTCGAACAGTTCCCGGAAATTCCGGCCGAGTGGAAGAACGATGCCGTTGCCGAGAAGTGGGCAAAGATCCGCAAGGTCCGTTCAGTCGTCACCGGCGCGCTCGAAATCGAGCGCAAGGACAAGCGTATCGGTTCGTCGCTGGAAGCGGCCCCGGTGGTTTACGTTGCCGATGCCGAACTCATGAAGGCGCTGGAGGGCCTCGAATTCGAGGAAACCTGCATCACCTCTGCGATCACGATCACGGTAGGTGAAGGTCCGGAAACGGCTTTCCGTCTGACTGAAGTCGCAGGTGTCGCGGTCGATCCGAAGCTGGCCGAGGGCACGAAATGCGCCCGTTCGTGGCGTGTGACGACCGATGTCGGCTCCGATCCGGCATGGCCGGATGTCTCGGCTCGCGATGCTGCGGCACTGACCGAACTTGCCAAGCTTGGCAAGTTGTAATGTCATGAACCGTGCCGGATGATTGCGCTTCTACGCTTCATCCGGTATTCCTGCCTGAAATTGGCCGGATTTATCCGTCAGGTCGATGGCAATAGTCTATGAGGCGTCGAGGCGGGCGTCCGTGGTAGGGGTTTGATGGAAACGACGAAAACCTTGCGTATGGCCCTTGGTGCGGCCGGTATTCTGGTTGCGACCGTGACGCTTTCCGGCTGCATGGGAAGCCCGACCTACGGCACCGACAAGACTGCCATGGAACAATTGGGCGATGACGTGACTTCGGCCATCGATATCGGTGGCGATCGCGCCAAGGAAAAGGCGAAGATCCGCTACAACCCACGTCCTGCGCTGGTCGTCGCCAGCCATCAGGAAGGTGGAGCGTTGCCGCCGCCGCAGCAATCGCTTGCCAACCGCGAAAACAACCCGAACTGGGTCGAATCGCCGGAAGAGGCACGTGAGCGCCTTCGTCAGGAAGCAACCGACAACCAGGGCAACCCGAACTACCGTTCACCGCTTCTGGCCGGCAAGGGTCAGGCTGGGCAGTTGACGGAATCGCAGAAATGGGAAGCCTTCCGTCAGGCGAAAGCCAACGCAAACGATCCGGGCATCAGCGGAGGCCGCCGTTCGCTCTCCGATCCGCCGACGGAATTCCGAACCGCCGATGCGCAGACCTTGCAGGATCTGGGTGAGCCGGAGACCAAGAAGGAAGCTCGCCGGAAGAAGGAAGCCGAGGCTGCCTCCACAAAGGGCTCCGCCTGGTGGAAGCCCTTCCAGTAAGATAGAACGAATGAGGCTCGGCTCGGCCGGGCCTTTTTTGTAAGCCTTATCTGTCCCGCCGGGACCGGAAAAAGCCGGTGAGCAGGTCTGCTGCCGGCACTTCGGCAATGCCGGAATAGACTTCAGGCGCATGGTGGCAGGTGGGTTGCGAGAAGAACCGCACGCCGTTTTCCACAGCGCCACCCTTCGGATCGTTGGCGCCGTAATAAAGCCGGCGGATACGGGCGAAGGATATGGCGCCGGCGCACATGGTACATGGCTCCAGCGTCACATAAAGATCCGCTCCGCCAAGCCGCTCGCTTCCGACCTTGGCGGCAGCCTCGCGGATCACGGCAATTTCGGCATGGGCGGTGATGTCGTTTTCGGCGCGGGTGCGGTTGCCTGAGCGGGCAATAATCTCGCCATCGATAACGATGACGGCACCGACTGGAACCTCGCCGCGTTCGGCGGCATTTCTGGCTTCTGTCAGTGCGGCATCCATGAAGCTGTCGCTCTTATGCATTTCAGCGATTTCCTCTTAACCCGGATCGCATGAACTGGTAGGAAGCATGCAACGCGAAGCGCGCCCTAAGGGTGTGCATCCATCTGGTCAACACGAACAAGTATGTCCGGGATACTCCGTCGACATCCTGCTTCAGGCAAACAACATATGAATTCAAAAGACAAGCCGAAGCGCGGCGAAGCGAAAACCTTCGTTCGCGAAATCAAGCCGAAAGCCGAAGGCAGCACTGCTTCCAAGTCGGGGGGCAAGCCGGGCTTCAAGTCCTCAGGCAAGCCGGGAGCGAAATTCAGCGACAAGCCCGCTGGGGCTGCAAAGCCGCGCGCCAAGGCGGAAGGTGCCGTCAGAAAGCCGGTTCGTTCGGCCAAGCGCGAGGAATTCGTGGGCGAGGGTGCATCCGCGCCGACCGACGGCAAGCCCGAGCGTATTTCGAAAATCCTCGCCCGTGTGGGTGTCGCATCCCGTCGCGATGTTGAGCGGATGATCCTCGAGGGCCGCGTCACATTGAATGGCAAGCCGCTCGATACGCCGGTCGTCAACGTGACGCTGGAAGACAAGATCGAAGTGGATGGCGTGCCGATCCGCGGCATCGAGCGCACCCGCCTTTGGCTCTACCACAAGCCCGGTGGCCTGGTGACGACCAATTCCGATCCGGAAGGTCGCCCGACCGTGTTTGACAATCTGCCGGAAGGTCTGCCGCGGGTTCTCTCCATCGGCCGCCTCGACATCAACACAGAAGGTCTGCTCCTGCTCACCAATGACGGGGGTCTGTCGCGCACGCTCGAACTGCCGACCACGGGCTGGCTGCGCCGTTACCGCGTCCGTGCCCATGGCGAGGTCGATCAGGAAGCGCTCGACAAGCTGAAGGACGGCATTGCCGTTGACGGCGTGCTCTACGGTTCGATCGAAGCGACGCTCGACCGTGCCCAGGGCCACAATGTCTGGATCACCATGGGCCTTCGCGAAGGCAAGAACCGCGAGATCAAGAACGTGCTCGGCGCGCTCGGTCTCGAGGTCAACCGCCTGATCCGCATTTCCTACGGTCCGTTCCAGCTGGGCGACCTGCCGGAAGGCGAAGTGCTGGAAGTGCGCGGCCGCACCCTGCGCGACCAGCTCGGCCCGCGCCTGATCAATGAATCGAAGGCCAATTTCGAAGCCCCGCTTTATAACGAGCGCAGTTCGGAAGACGAGCAGCCGCAGCGTGCCGAAAAGGTAGAGCGTCCCGCCAAGCCCGAACGCGGCTGGGCGAATGATCGCTCGGATGACCGGGGTGACCGTCGCGAGCGTGCCCTTGGCCGCCTCGACACCAAGCGTCCCGATAGCCGTCGCGACGATCGCAAGTTCTCCGACAGGCCTTCTGGCAAGTTCGGGGCGAAGTCTTCGGATCGCGATTTCGGTGACGAGAAGCCGAAGAAGCGTCCGCCGATGGGCACGAGCCGCACGGCCAATGTCTGGATGGCGCCCGGCGCGCGCCCGACGACGGATGAAGGTGGCCGCAAGGTTTCGGCCCGCGCCCAGGCCGAGCAGCTGTTCAAGAAGCCCGCACCGGAGAACGATCTCCGCGTAAAGATCAACCGCGTCAAGGATGACAGCGACTGGATCCGTGGTGAAGACCAGCCGGAACGAGGTGCAAGGCGCGGTGACCGCGAGGACCGTGGCGACCGTGGTTTTGGCGACAAGCCACGCGGTGAGCGCTCGTTCGGCGACAAGCCTAGGGGCGAGCGTTCCTTTGGTGATCGTCCATCCGGTGATCGTAATCGGGGCGACAAGCCCTATGGTGATCGCAAGCCGCGCGAGGATGGCGACCGTCCTGCACGTGCCAAGTCGTTCGGCGGAGAGGGGCGCTCCGAGCGTCCGCGTGGCGAACGCTCCTTTGGTGACAAGCCCCGGGGAGAACGTTCCTTCGGCGACAAGCCAAGGGGAGAACGTTCCTTCTCGGATCGTCCGCCGCGTGGTGACCGCCCGGCGCGTGACGATAGAGGCGAACGCTCCTTCGGTGATCGTCCCGCAAGAGGTGACAAGCCCTTTGGCGGAAAGCCTTCAGGCTTCGGCGGCAAGCCCTCGGGTGGCAAGCCCGGTTTCGGTGGCAAACCGGGTGGCGGAAAGTCCTTCGGTGGCAAGCCTTCCGGCGGCAGACCCAATAGCGGTAAGCCAGGTGGTGGTTCGCGTGGTGGCCCAGGCGGTGGACGCCCGGGCGGCAAGCCGCGGACACCGAGGGGCTAAGCTGTGCGGATCGTAGGGGGTGAGTTCCGCGGCCGCGCTCTGGCCACGCCGAAGACGAATGATATCCGGCCGACCATCGACCGGACGCGCGAAAGCCTGTTCAATATCCTCGGGCACGTCTATCCGGACGCGCTCGATGGCACACGGGTGATCGACCTTTTTGCCGGAACCGGCGCGGTGGGGCTGGAAGCTCTGTCGCGCGGCTGCAAGCAGGCCTTGTTCGTTGAAAACAGCGTCGAGGGCAGGGGTCTGCTCTGGGAGAATATCGATAGTTTCGGTCTGCATGGCCGGGCGCGTATTCTCCGTCGGGACGCAACCAGCCTCGGTTCGATCGGCAATATCGAGCCGTTCAACCTGATCTTCGCCGATCCGCCTTACGGCAAGGGCCTGGGTGAAAAGGCACTCCATGCGGCGCATGCCGGCGGCTGGTTGGCCGCGGGTGCTCTTGTTCTGCTGGAAGAGCGGATTGATGCCGAGATCGTCGTCGATCCCGTTTTCAAGCCGCTGGAAAGCCGGATGTTCGGCGATAGCCGCATCGAATTTTATCGATATCAGCCAGGCTGAACCTCGCCATGAACACACGCCTCTCCCTGCCGGATCTGGATACTGAAAACAGCGGGGAGGGCCTGCGTTATGCCGTAGCCTTTGGTGGCGGGGGAGCAAGAGGCATCTCGCATATCTGTATCATCGAGGCGCTCGATGAACTCGGCATCAAACCGGTGGCGATTTCGGGATCTTCGATCGGTGCCATCATGGGGGCCGGCATGGCGTCCGGCATGCGAGGCGCCGACATCCGCGACTATACGGTGCGCACGATGGGCAACCGCAATTCGCTGTTCAATCGCCTCTGGACGCTCGGACCGGCTTCAATGCGCGACAAGCTGGGCGGCTTCCGCTTCGGCCATTTCAACCTTGATCCCATCCTCGATGCCTTCCTTCCTCCTGATATCCCGGAGGATTTTTCCGACCTGAAAATCCCGCTTAAAATCTCCGCCACCGATTATTACGGGCAGGCCGAGGTGATCCTCGAAGAAGGGGATCTCAGAACCGCAATTGCCGCATCGGCCGCTATTCCCGGCCTGTTCATGCCGGTCTGGGTCAATGGAAGGGTAATGATCGACGGCGGCGTCTTCAATCCGGTTCCCTATGAACAGCTGCTCGACCTTGCCGACGTTGTCATAGGCGTCGATGTCGTCGGCGCACCGGAAGGCGACGGCACCCATCCGCCGACCCGCATCGACGCGTTATTCGGCGCCAGCCAGCTGACCATGCAGGCCTCGATCGCGCTGAAACTGAAGCTGAACCCGCCGCACATCTTCCTGCGCCCGCAGGTCAACCGTTTCCGCGTGCTGGATTTCCTCAAAGCGCAGGAAATTCTGGACGAGGCAAGCCACGTCAAGGACGAATTGAAGCGTGCAGTGGATGCACTGGAAGCATCCGTGGCCAAGGGCTGAAGCCGTCCGGCTCACCATTTCCCCAGAGACAGACCCGCTTCCACCTCATCGGCCGCGTCTTCCTGAACACTGATACGTTTCGGCTTGATCAACGGTTCCGGCTTGACGGGGCTGTTGAACAGCTTGTCGCGTCCTGCCGAAATGCCTTCGACGGCCTGGATCTGCAGGCGCTCCTCGTCGCGGCGGCGGATATCCTGGAGAATTTCCTCGGCGCGCGCTTCGGACATGCCGAGAGCTTCCAGCGTCTTGGCGCCAAACAGAAGACCGGATTCCAGCGTTTCGCGCAATTCGTATTCGACGCCCTTTTCTCTCAGCCAGAGAGAATGAATGCGGTCATAGGAGCGGGCGAAAAGGCGGACATTGGGAAAATCAGACTGGATAAGCTCCACGATCCTGTTGGTCGTTTCCTTCTTCTGCGTCGCGACAACGACGATCTTGGCCTTTTCGATCCCGGATGAGACGAGTACGTCGCGGCGGGTGCCGTCGCCGAAATAGATGCGGAAACCGAAATTGGCAGCCTGGCGGATACGATCGGCGGAATCGTCGATCACGGTGACGGCGCTGCCGCCGGCAAGCAGGATTTGCGCGGCGATCTGGCCGAAACGCGAAAAGCCGATCATCAGCACGTCTGCGCCGGCACCTGCGAAATCCTCATCCAGTTCCTCCCGCGCCTCGCCATGCATCAGGCGTTTTGCAAGCGCCGAACCGAGCGGGGTAAGCGCCATGGAAAGCGTCACGATGGCGATCAGCAGCGAGGCGGTAGAGGAAGACAGAAGCCCGGCGGCGGTTGCCGTGGTGAACAAAACGAAGGCGAACTCACCTCCCTGCGGCAACAGGAAAGCGATCTGGATCGCATCGTTATGGGACGAACCCCAGAGCCGGCAGAGCCCGTAGACCAGAAACGCCTTCACTGCCATGAACACGATGACGGCCGGGATGATAAACAGGATGTGATCGACGATCACTTCGAGTTCGAGCGACAGCCCGACCGCAACGAAGAACAGCGCCAGAAGCAGGCCGCGGAACGGCTCGATATCAGCCTCCAACTCGTGCCGATAGGAAGATTCCGCCAGCATCACACCGGCGAGAAACGCTCCCATGGCCATCGACAGGCCAACCATCTGCATTGCCGCGGCCGATCCGAGCACGACGAGCAGGGCGGCCGCGATCATCACCTCGCGCGCGCCAGTGCGGGCGATAATCTGGAACATCGGGTTGAGAAGGTATTTTCCGGCAATGATCATGGCTCCGATGGCCGCAATAGCAATGGCGAAATCGACAAGCGGGGTTGCTGCCTGTTCCTCCGTCCCCGGCGCAAGCACGGTGATCAGCGCCAGAAGCGGCACGATCGCCAGATCCTGGAACAGAAGAACCGAGAACGACCGCTGCCCGTATCGGCTGTTGATGTCGCCGGCATCGTTGAGCAGCTGCAATGCAAAGGCGGTGGAGGAAAGCGCAAGGCCGAAACCGACGATCAGGCTTCCCTGCCATGTCGCCATGCCGGTCTCGAAGGCAAGTGCGGCAAGCGCAAGCCCGGTCAAAAGAACCTGAACCGGACCAAGACCAAACACATCGCCACGCATCTGCCACAGGCGCGAGGGTTTCAGCTCCAGCCCGATGACGAAGAGCAGGAAGACGACGCCGTATTCGGCAACATGCAGAACCTCTTCCGTATCGGTGATACGCTGAAACACCGGGCCGATGATCACGCCGACGGCCAGATAACCGAGAACCGTTCCAAGCCCCAGCCTCTTGAAGATTGGTGCGGCGATGACCGCTCCGGCCAGAAGAAGCAACATTTCGGTGAATAGCGAGCCCGGTGCGGTCATGCAGAAACTTTCGAATAGGCGGTATGGATCAGTCGGGCCGTTCGCGGATGCGACAACCCGGTCAAGAAAAGGTGTGGCACACTTGATGCTTCGAAGCGCTCACAATAAATGGGACAGGAACGAAAGGCTTGCAAATATGAGCTCTGAAATTGATTCCGCCCAGCTTTTATCCCGTGCTTCTGAACTAATCGACCTGGCGAAGGCGGCAGGCGCCGATGCGGCCGATGCCGTCGTGGTCCGCTCGCGCTCGCGCTCCGTATCGGTGCGCCTCGGCAAGGTGGAGGGGACGGAATCGTCCGAAAGCGACGATTTCTCGCTGCGCGTGTTTGTCGGCCAGAAGGTTGCCAGCGTCTCGGCCAATCCGGGCTTCGACATGAAGACGCTTGCCGAACGCGCGGTTGCCATGGCGAAGGTCTCTCCCGAAGACCCCTTCGTGTGCATGGCGGATGCGGACCGGCTGGCTAAATCCTATCCGGATCTCGATCTTTTTGACTCGACCGATGTGCCGACCGATGCATTGCGCGAAGCAGCCCTTGCTGCCGAAGCCGCTGCCCTGGCCGTCAACGGCGTGACCAACTCCTCCGGTGCCGGCGCCTCTGCGGGCATGGGCGGCATGGTTCTCGTCACCTCGCACGGCTTTTCCGGCAGCTACATGGCCACCCGTTTCGGCCGTTCCGTCAGCGCCATTGCAGGCGAAGGCACAAAGATGGAGCGTGACTACGATTTCGACAGCCGCCTTTATGACGCCGATCTCGATGCGCCGGACCTGATCGGCCGGCGTGCCGGCGAACGTGCGGTTGCCCGCATCAATCCGCGCCAGGTACCGACAGCAAGCAATGTCACCGTGGTTTTCGATCCGCGCATGGCGCGTGGTTTCGTCGGCACGATCGCCGGCGCCATCAACGGTTCATCCGTGGCGCGCAAGACGAGCTTCCTGCGTGACAGGATGGGCCAGCAGGTGTTGAAAGCCGGTCTCAACATCACCGACGACCCGCTGATCGTGCGTGGTTCATCCTCGCGTCCCTTCGACGGCGAAGGCGTTTCCGGCGAGCGGATGACGATGATCGAGGACGGCGTGCTGAAACACTGGTTCCTGTCGACCTCGACGGGCCGCGAACTCTGCCTGCCGACCAATGGCCGTGGCGTGCGCGGCGGCAATTCAGTCACTCCCGCCTCGACCAATCTGGCGCTTGAGCCGGGCGATATCTCGCCGGAAGAGCTGATCGCCTCGGTCGGCACCGGGCTCTACGTGACGGAACTGATCGGCCAGGGCGTCAACATGCTCACCGGCGAATATTCGCGCGGCGCCAGCGGTTTCTGGATCGAAAACGGCAAGCTTGCTTATCCTGTCTCCGAGGTGACGATCGCGTCCAACCTCAAGGACATGTTCATGCGTCTCACGCTGGCAAACGACATCGACCGTAAATACGGTGTCGCTTCGCCGACCATCGCGATCGAGGGCATGACGCTGGCGGGAAGCTGACGCCATGGTCTCCTCTGACAAAAACTGGAGCGCCGATCTCGATCTCATCCTGGATGCCGCCCGGCAGGCAGGTGAGATTGCCAATGGCTATTTCCGGCAGTCGCCGGAAGTCTGGTGGAAGAATGAGGGCCGCTCGCCGGTCAGCGCTGCCGATTTCGCCGCCAATGACCGTCTCCAGTCGCTTCTTTTGAAGGCGCGCCCGAACTATGGCTGGCTCTCGGAAGAGACGGACGACGACAGCGCCCGGCTGGCCTGTGAGACGCTGTTCGTGGTCGATCCGATCGACGGAACCCGCGCCTTCATCGCCGGAGAACCGATCTGGTGTGTATCCGTCGCGGTTGTCCACAAGGGCCGTCCGGTGGCGGGGGTTCTCGTCGCGCCGGCGCTGCAGCAGGAATATCAGGCGGTGGCGGATGGCCCGGCATTGAGAAACGGCGCACCGATCTCTGTCCGATCCGAGATGGAGGTTGAGGAACTTGTGCTGGCCGCGGACGAGAAGATCGTCAAAAAGTTGCAGCCCGAGCTTGCAATCCACCGCGTCAGCCACGTTCCCTCTCTCGCTTATCGGCTGGCCATGGTGGCCGACGCACGCATCGATGGGACGATCGTGAAGAGGGATAGCCATGACTGGGATCTGGCCGCGGCCGACCTGATACTGGAGCGTGCAGGCGGGGCACTGACCGGACTTGATGACCAGTCCCTGATCTATAATCGCGAAACCGTCCGTCACGGTGTTCTGGTGGCTGGAACCCGCCATGCGCGCCATGTGCTTCTGCCCCATCTTGTGACCGGTGCAGCGGGTTGACCTTTGTGACGGAATGCCGCAGAGGAAGGGCTTCTAGTCAAGAAATGGACGGATTTGGAAATGACGCAATCGAGCGAAAAGAAGCAGCTCCTGCACCTGGTATTCGGCGGTGAACTTTCGAGCCTTGACGGCGTTCAGTTCAAGGATCTCTCGGCTCTCGACATCGTCGGCATCTATCCCGACTACGCAACGGCGCTGACCGCCTGGCGCTCAAAGGCGCAGTCGACGGTCGACAATGCCGAGATGCGCTACTTCATCGTCCACATGCACCGCCTTCTGGATCCCGAAACCAAGTAGGCCTGACACAAGGTGCGAAAAATATGATAGACATTCAGGTCTAGGCTGTCGCAGCCTGAAACTCGCTTTTTTGACGCATTTGTGAAACAGACAGGCTGCAATAGGATATTGCTTCAGGGGTGAGGTATTGATGGCGCTAGGCAGGGATATGGAGCGAGGGCTATGAGCGGCGCTGTGGCTCGCATGGCTCTTGCCGGCTATCGCCTTGCAGGCGTCGCGTTGTATCCGCTGGCCGGCCCCTATCTCGCCTTCAGGGCGATGAAGGGCAAGGAGGATCGCTCAAGACGACTTGAGAGACTGGGTTATGCGAGCCAGCCGCGTCCTCGTGGACCGCTGGTCTGGGTTCATTCGGCAAGCGTCGGAGAAACCCTTTCCATCCTGCCGTTGATCCGTGAACTGCGCCGTCGCGAAATCCATGTCGTGCTGACAACCGGCACTGTCACCTCCGCTGCCCTTGTCGCCGCTCGGCTGGGCGACGAGGTCATCCATCAATATGTGCCGATCGACCTTAAATTCCCGATCAAGCGTTTCATCGCCTATTGGCGGCCGGATGCCTGCATTACGGCGGAATCTGAAATCTGGCCGACAACCGTCGCTGAACTCGCGCGTCGCCGCATCCCGCAGATCCGGGTCAATGCCCGCATTTCGGATCGCTCCTTCGCGCGCTGGAGCAACCACGCCAAGTTGGCTGAGGCGCTGTTCGACAAGATGGCGCTCGTCGTCGCCCAGTCCGATCTGGATGCAGAACGCTTCCGTGACCTCGGCGCATGGCCGGTCATCGTCTCCGGCAACCTGAAGAGCGATACAGACCCGCCGCCCTGCGACGAGTTGCTGCTGGCGAAATACAAGGCAGAGATCGGCGACCGCAAGACCTGGGCGGCGATCTCCACCTTCGATGGCGAGGAAATGGCTGCTGCCACCGTTCACCGGGCGTTGAAGCCGAAGAATGGCCAATTGACCATCATCGTTCCGCGCCATCCCGACCGGGCTGATGCGATCGAAACCATGCTCAAGGAAGAGGGCCTCGTTGTCGCCCGTCGTTCGCGCAATGATGAACTGACGCCTGAGACCGATATTTTCCTCGGTGATTCCATCGGCGAAATGGGGCTTTACCTGCGCCTGACCGAAATCGCCTTTGTGGGCCGCTCGCTGACCAATGAAGGCGGCCAGAACCCCCTGGAGCCGGCAATGATCGGTTGCGCCGTGCTGACCGGCCCGAACATCCAGAATTTCCGTGATGCCTATCAGCATCTCGTCCGCAAGGGTGGGGCGCGGGTAGTCAAGGATGTCGAGATGCTGGCCAAGGCCGTGCATTACCTGCTGATTACCGATCCCGCCCGGGCCAGGATGGTGGAAGCCGGAGCTGATGCGATGGAAGACCTGCGCGGTGCGCTCGCCAAGACCGTCAAGGCACTCGAACCCTATCTCAATCCCTTGACCGTGACGGCACGCCTGCAGCCGAAGGTCGCCGCTGCCGGTAACGGCCGGTGAGCCCGCCCCCCGCGATCGCGGGTATCCTGTTTGACAAGGACGGCACGCTTATCCGTTACGATGAAAGCTGGGGGCCGGTAAACAGGGAGGCCGCACGCATCGCTGCAGCCGGAAACGCAGCGCTTGAACCCGTTCTGCTGGCCGCCGGTGGCATGGACCCGGAGACGGGTAAAACGAAAGCCGACAGCCTGCTTGCCGCCGGTAATTCCGCCGAGATCGCCGAAGGTTTCGTCGCAGCCGGATCGCCGCTTAATGTGGCCGACCTGACGCGTGAACTCGATGCGCTGTTCCTCCGCGCTGCCGAATTTTCCGTGCCGGTCGCCGATCTCCCTTCCGTGTTTTCGGATTTGAAGGCACGCGGTTTGAAGCTCGGCATTGCCTCCAGCGACAACGAGAAGGCCATCCGCCGGATGGCCGAAAGCTCCGGCATTGCCGACTATGTGGATTTCATCGCCGGCTACGACAGCGGGTTTGGCACCAAGCCCGCGCCGGGCATGATGGTGGCTTTCTGCAAGGCCGTCGGTCTTCAACCGGCAGAGGTCGCGATGGTTGGCGACAACAGCCATGATATGCATATGGGACGTGCTGCAGGCGCCGGACTGAATTTCGGGGTTCTGACCGGCACGGGAACATTGCAGACCTTACGGCCGCTGGCTGATCATTGCCTGGAAGACATTACCCTTATCGGAGACCTGCTGCACGAACTGGCGGCAGCTCGCCCCGGCTTGTCGAGAGCCTAGCCGCGATGGTTTCCGAAGCACCGCCCTTCTGGTGGGAAAAGGCCGATTGGCGCGCTTATGCGCTGACACCTTTTTCGGCCATCTACGGCGCGGTTGCGGGTAAACGGATGCGCACGGCCAAGCGCGCGTCAGCCCCGATACCTGTGATCTGTGTGGGCAACTTTACCGTTGGGGGCGCGGGTAAGACCCCGACCTCGATCGCGCTCGCAAGGGCTGCCAAGGCAATGGGCCACACACCCGGTTTCCTCAGCCGCGGTTATGGCGGCTCACTGGATGTGACGACGCTGGTCGATCGCGATCGCCACCGGGCCGATGCAGTCGGTGACGAGGCGCTGCTTCTCGCGGCAGAGGCCATGACGGTGATCTCGCGCAAACGTGTCGATGGCGCAAGAAAGCTGGCCGCGGAAGGCGCCGACCTGATCATCATGGACGACGGGTTCCAGAGTGCCCGCCTGCATCTGGATTTCGCTCTTGTGGTGATCGATAGCGTGAGAGGCATCGGTAACGGCCATCTCGTGCCGGGTGGCCCGGTTCGCGCTCCGATAAAGGAACAGATGCACCAGCTCTCTGCCATCCTCAAGGTCGGTAATGGGGAAGCTGCGGATGCGCTTGTCCGCAAGGCAGCTCGCGCCGGCAAGGCGATCCATGTCGCCACGATCGAGCCGCGCCCGGATGCCAGCCTGTCGGGCAAGAATGTGCTGGCCTATGCCGGAATCGCAGATCCGGAAAAATTCTACCGCACCGTCCGCGCCATCGGCGGGCTGATCTCGACGACCCGTTCCTTTCCCGATCATCATTATTTCACCGAGGACGAGATCCAGTCGCTGCTCGACGATGCCGAGCGCGAGGACCTGATACTGGCGACTACGGCCAAGGATGCCGCCCGCCTTGCCGGCCATTCCGGCCCGGCCCGCACACTGTTGGAGAGATCGAAGATCGTCGAGATCGACATGGTCTTCGACGATCCCAATGGTCCTTCGACCATGATCGAGGCGGCATTCAGGAATTTCCGCGAAAGACGGCTGCGCGAGGGCGCAGCCAAAGGCTGATCGTTCAGCCCACCTTTTGGTTTGGCAACGTGCCGGCGCGTTTTTCGGCTTCGAGCGAGGTTGCGCAGTCGATATAGGCTTCTTGGCGGGCAACGCTCCAGTAGCGAAGTTCATCGACCGGAATATGCGCGCCGGTGGCGGCGCAGGTCACGTAGGAGCCGGCGCTCAGGATCTGATAGTCGCCGTCGAGATAGCGGATCTTGGCCTCGCGAAAGCCGCTTCCTTCAAACCGGTTCATAACTCGTCTCCTGCGAAAAAACATCGGTCCCCTCTACTCCGAACCAATCACGATTACCAGAGCACCGTCTCAGCTGCGCCCGAACAGCCGCTCTATATCAGAAAGCTTGAGTTCGATATAGGTTGGCCGCCCATGGTTGCAGGTTCCCGAGCCGGGTGTTGCTTCCATCTGGCGGAGCAGGGCGTTCATTTCGTCCGGCTTCAGCCGCCGACCGGAGCGGACCGATCCATGGCAGGCCATGGTCGCGGCAATATATTCGAGCTTGTTCCTCAAGCCGCTCGCCGTGTTCCATTCCGCGATCTCGTCGGCGAGATCGCGGATCAGTGCGCTCGCATCCACTTCTCCCAGCATGGCCGGCGTCTCGCGAACCGCAACCGCACCGGGACCGAAACGCTCGATCGCAAGGCCGAGACGGTCGAGTTCCGTTGCATGCACCATCAGCCGGTCGCAATCTTCTTCCGGTAGGTCGATGATCTCCGGGATCAGCAGCACCTGCGAGGCAAGGCGGTCATTTTCCAGCGCCTTGCGCAGGCTCTCGTAGACCAGACGTTCATGCGCGGCATGCTGGTCGACAATAACGAGACCCTTCTCTGTCTGGGCGACGATGTAATTCTCATGAACCTGCGCGCGGGCAGCACCCAGCCGGTAACCGGCGGCGGTAGTTTCCGCGATATACGCACTTTCCTCGACAACATCGGCCCGTGCTGTCGGGGTGGAAAAAGCATCGAAGCCGGCCTGTGTCGGACGTGGCTGATAGCTAGGCGCAGCCGCCTGATCGAGCGGTCGGGAAGGCGATGATGATGCAGTCCAGCTCTGTTGGGGAGGCGCGGAAAGCGGATAAGAGCGTTGCGGAAAGCCGGATCTCGAGCTCTCGGAAAAGCCCGGTTGAGCGGGCGGCTGCTGGAACGAACCGGATTGGAAGGCCCGCAACATGGCGGCAGCCCCGGTTGTTGAGGCACGGTCGCCTTCGCGGTGCAGCGCCTGGCGGATGGCGCCGACGATCAGTCCGCGCACCAGTTGCGGATCGCGGAAGCGCACGTCGGCCTTGGCCGGATGCACATTGACGTCGACGAAGGCGGGGTCGAGGTCGATCGACAGGACTGCGACCGGATAACGCCCGGCCGGCATCTGCTCGGCATAGGCACCACGGATCGCAGATAGGATCAGCTTGTCCTGCACCGGCCGCCCGTTGACGAAGGCGAACTGATGCGCCGAGTTGCCGCGGTGAAAGGTCGGTACGCCGACGAAACCGGACAGCGAAACATCCTCGCGCCCGGCATCGATCTCGATTGCATTTTCCTTGAATTCCGGGCCGAGGATCTGCGCCATACGGGCGAGATGGTCGTCACCGGTGGCGGCAAATTCCAGCGTCGAGCGGTCGGAACCGGACAGCACGAAACGGATATGGGGGAATGCGATCGCCATGCGCTTGACGACTTCGGTGATCGCTGCCGCCTCCGCCCGCTCGGTCTTCATGAATTTCAGTCGGGCAGGGGTGGCAAAGAACAGGTCGCGCACCTCGACCACCGTGCCGGGGTTGGCCGGCGCCGGCTTGACCGGGATCGCGGCACCGCCATTGACTGAAACCTGTGAGCCGGACGGATCGCCGTGGCGGCGGCTGGTGATCGTCAGTCGGGCAACCGAACCGATCGACGGCAGCGCTTCCCCGCGGAAACCGAGCGTGTGGATATCGTCGAGCGTCGTCGAGATCTTCGACGTGCAATGGCGACGCACGGCCAGTTCCAGATCCGCCGCATCCATGCCCGATCCGTTGTCGGTGACGCGGACAAGGCTCTTGCCCCCGCCGGATGTGGCGATTTCGATGCGCGTCGCACCGGCGTCGATCGCATTCTCGATCAATTCCTTGGTCGCGCTGGCGGGCCGTTCAATGACTTCACCGGCGGCGATCTGGTTGATCAGGGTTTCAGGCAGGAGCTTTACAGACATGTCGCTATTTTCGGGGATTCTGCGGCCGGAGGAAAGTGCTGCAACAGGATTATCCTCGGCAATCGTCTCAATGGGAAACGCCATTAATCCGGCCTTAAGGTAAACGGGCTAGGGTTCATATGAGAAATTGGATGAATCCGGGAGAGTATCTCTGCTCTTCGCGAATGACCGGAGTGGTGGCCAGCTGGGCACCGCCACAACAATCCGGTCATTCGTTGATGACTTGCAGCCAGCATGTTCCCATTGACGAGCGTGAAGGAAGTTTTGCCGATCGTACGTTGAATCGGCTGACCGGGAGTGGCCTAAAGCCATCCCGAAAGCATACGGAGTTTCATCCATGAATGATTTGGACGCGGCGGATCCGAACATTCAAACTGCCATTCTGGAAGCACTGGCCGAAGGCTTGTCCGCGGCTGTATTGCTGTATGACAGGAACGATCTTGTCGTATTTGCCAGCCAGCAGATCGCGAGCATCATGCGGGTACAACCCCGTCTGCTGATGCCGGGAACCCGTATTCGCGATCTTCTCGCTGCCATGTATGATGCCGGTATCCGCCTTGTCGCCGACACCTACAATTATCGCCGTGCGCTCAATCGCGAGGATTGGGTTGCCGAACAGATTGCCGGTCTGTGGAAGGAGCGTTCGGAAAGCCTGGAGCGCCCCGGTCCCGATCGCTGGCTGAGTGTCGTCAAGCGCCGTCTTCCATCCGGCTACGGCGTCTGTGTCATCAAGGATGTTTCCGAACAGAAGAAGCGCGAGGAGCAGTGGCGCCTCGATACCGAACGGGTCCAGGTAACCGAGGAAGTCCTCGACAACCTGCCTTTCCCGATCAGCGTCAAGGACCGCAACTCCACCTTCGTCGCGGTCAACAAGGCCAATTGCGATTTCCTCGATTTGCCCGCGGATGCGATCCTTGGTCACAAGGGTTCTGACATCAATTCCAAGGCCTTCGAAGACCGCCTTACGCCGATCAACCAGCATGTCTATGAAACCGGCGACCCGATCCAGCTTCCCGAGCACATCACCCGCCCGGATGGTTCGACCGCGCTGACGATCGTCCACAAATATCGGATCGGCAAGCCCGGCCGTTATTATCTTGTAACCGTCAAGCAGGATGTGTCGTCGGTTGTCGCCGGCGTCCGTACCGATCTGTCGCAGCAATCGAGCGAATGGGTCTCCGGCTTCGTTCCGATTGACATGACCCGGAGCGCCGTTTCGAGCTCGGCTGTCGACCCGCTCTCCGCCGTCGCTGGCGCAAAGATACTCGTTGTAAGCCGTTTCGCCGACACGGTAGCGGAGGCGATCGATGTCCTTTCCCGCCAGGCCGCCGATGTTTCAGCCGCAGCCGACGCCGACGAATTCACCCTGTTTCTTCAGCTTGCGGCCGAAGCCGATGTCCGCATCGATCTCGTCGTTATCGATGCCCGCATGCCGGCCGAGTTGAAGCAGATCGCAGAAGCCTATGGCGTAACTTCACTGCGTGTCGAAGAAGGGATTTTCGGGTCTGGCCTGCCAGCTCGGATCGCCACCGAACTGGCCAAACCAGTTGATGAAATCGTATTGCCGCCAATCGACGAGCCGTCGTTCGGGCCGGTTTCGAAGGACGAGAGTGTCGATGTCCTTGTTGCCGAGGATAATGAGGTCAATCAGATCGTCTTTTCACAGATCATCGAAGGGCTTGGTTATAGCTACGTTCTGGCGACCGATGGCGAAGAGGCAGTCCGCCTGTGGCGCGAGCATTCGCCGCGCCTTGTTCTGATGGATGTAACGCTGCCGAAACTAACCGGTTTCGAGGCGTCTGCGGCGATCCGTGCACTTGAGGACGGAGTTAAGGCGGTGCCGATCATCGCTGTCCTGCCGCAAGCGTTCGACCGTGACCGCGAGGCCTGCATCGAGGCCGGTATGAACGATGTGATCCTGAAGCCGATCAGCCCGGAAGCACTGGATGCGGTATTCCAGAGGTATTTGCTTTCGGACGAAGACGAGATAGCAGCTGAAGCCTGGCCCGTTTCGTGACCATATTGGCATAAGCTGATACATAACCAGAGTTTCTTAATCTTTGTCCCTCATCCTTCGCTCGTTTCGATGAGCAGGATTTTTTATGAAGCTAGCGGGCAACCCATTGCCGCACGTCAGCCAGAACGAATTGCAGGCCATGGCCTACAGCGATCCGTTGACGGGCCTGGGCAACCGCTACCGGTTGCGCGACAAGGTGCGCCTGCTTGCAGCCGAACGCGCCGACGATCCGGCCCCCTTTGCCATCTGCATCGCCAATCTCGACGGCTTCAAGCCGATCAACGATCTGTTCGGCTCGGAGGCTGGTGACGAAATTCTCTGTCAGGTCGCCCATCGCCTCAAGGCCTGCATGCCCGACGGCGCGACTGTAACCCGCCACGATGGCGACGAATTCGCCTTTGTCCTTCCTCTTGTCTTCGAGCGGTTAGGGGCGGAGCGCATCGGTCAGATGATGAAGGATGTGCTTTCTGCTCCCTATGATCTGGGCGACCGCAATGTTCGCCTTTCGGCATCCTTCGGTTTTGCCATCTACCCTTTCGCAGGTGAGGAATTCGAAAACCTGCTGAAGAGCGCCGAAACGGCCCTCTACCGATCCAAGCGCCGTGGCCGCGCCCAGATCACCGTTTATTCCACTGAAATTGCCCAGGAAATGAAGCGTGCCACGCAGATCGAGCAAGCACTGCGCAACGCGATCATCACGGATGCGGTCGACGTGCATTTCCAGCCGATCGTGCGCATCCGCGACGGCGTGGTGGTGGGTTTCGAGGCTTTGGCGCGTTGGCGCGATGCAGATCTCGGTTTCGTCTCGCCTGCTGTCTTCGTGCCGCTGGCCGAAGAGCGCGGCTTTATCGACGCGTTGTCGGATACGCTGCTGCGCAAGGCGGCAGAGGCTGCACTTTCATGGCCACGAGAGCTTTTCCTGTCCTTCAACCTGTCTTCCGCCCAGCTCATGGATCCGGGCACGTCCCGCAACATCCTCTCGACGCTGTCGCGCGTCGGGCTTGATCCGCGTCGCCTGGAACTGGAAATCACCGAAACCGCGGTGATGACGTCGGCCGATACCGCCCAGCGGATCATCTCGGAATTGCGGGCAAGCGGCGTGCGCATTTCGCTCGACGATTTCGGCACCGGCCAATCCAGCCTTGGCCGGCTGCGCGACTTCACCTTCGACAAGGTCAAGATCGACCGCGCCTTCATCTCACGCATCACCTCCGACCGCGCGTCGGAACATATCGTGCGCGCCATTATTGCCATGTGCCAGGGGTTGGATCTCTCCGTCGTTGCCGAAGGTATCGAGGAACAAGCCGATGTCGACATGCTGCGCGCGCTCGGCTGCGGCATGGGGCAGGGATATCACTACGGCAGGCCCGTGGATGGCGCAGCGACACTGCGCTACCTTCAGGATCACTACCACGACTTCATGGCGCTTGAGCGGATCTGAGATATTGCACGAAGCATCCGCAAACAGTGCTTCAGCGTCATGGCAAGCTTTAGGTTCATGCCTGGCGTTGAGTGGCTCAGGGTTCTCTTTGTTCAAGCTTCGACTTATACAGGTATTGACCTAATACCATCACCGCAACGCCAATTGGCACGAGCGGGAAAGTTACAAGCGCTTGGCCTATAGCCAACAGCATGTACGGATGAAAGCTCGTTATCGCCGTAATGGGAACGAGGCCTAAGACAAAAATTACGAAGCCGAGCCAGGTAATTGCGGTTTTGTTTGCTTTGGCAAACCACCATGATGCCAAGCTCAAAAAAATGATGGCAGCTGCAACTCCCATAGCTTCTCTCCTTCTTCCTCGTCGGTTGGCCGCTACGGCGTGTTCTCAGTAACTGTGTCCGAGGTCCTTTTTGACAAGAACAAAGAGAAGGCCATCGCAGACTGCATAATCCGCTCCTGCCGTTTTACAGACACCAAGCGGCGCATCTGCTCGTCGCGGAAAGCCCGCACCTCGGCGATGATCCTTTCTCGGCTGAACGAGAGCGCGCCCATGTCGATATCGAAGCATCTGACATCTAACGATCCGCTTCTGCAGCCGTTTCAGCTCAGGCATCTGACGCTGAAAAACCGCATCATGTCGACAGCGCATGAACCGGCCTATTCGGAAGACGGGATGCCTAAGGATCGCTATCGGCTTTATCATCTGGAAAAGGCCAAGGGCGGCATCGCCATGACCATGACGGCGGGGTCGGCCAGCGTTTCGGTCGATAGCCCGCCGGCCTTCGGCAACCTTCTGGCTTACAAGGACGAGATCGTCCCATGGCTGAAGCGGCTGACCGACGACTGTCATGAGCTTGGCACGGCGGTGATGATTCAGCTCACCCATCTCGGCCGGCGAACCAACTGGAACAAGGGCAACTGGCTTCCGGTGCTGGCACCGTCCCCTATCCGCGAACCCGCTCACCGCGCCTTTCCCAAGGAAATGGAGGACTGGGACATCGAGCGGATCGTTGCCGACTATGCCGATGCGGCTGCGCGCATGAAGGAAGGTGGTCTCGATGGGATCGAGATCGAGGCCTATGGCCATCTGATCGACCAGTTCTGGTCGCCCGCCACCAACCGGCGCGAGGATGAATTCGGCGGTTCGTTGGAAAACCGCATGCGCTTTTCCGACATGGTGCTGAAGGCGGTTCGAAAGTCGGTGGGGCCGGATTTCATTGTCGGCATTCGGCTGGTGACGGACGAGGATTGGGAAAAGGGCCTGTCGCACGAGGAGGGTATCGAGATCGCAAGGCGGATGGTCGCCTCCGGTAATGTTGATTTCCTCAATGTCATAAGAGGCCATATCGATCACGATGCCGATCTCAACAATGTCATCCCGATCCAGGGCATGCGCGCCTCGCCGCATCTGGATTTTGCCGGCGAGGTGAGGGCGGCGACGAAATTCCCGGTCTTTCATGCGGCCCGCATCGCCGATGTTGCAACCGCCCGCCATGCGATCGCGGACGGCAAGCTCGATATGGTCGGCATGACCCGTGCCCATATCGCCGATCCGCATATCGTCAGAAAGATCATGCGGGGCGAAGAGGCGCGCATTCGCCCCTGCGTCGGCGCCACCTACTGCCTCGACCGGATCTATGAGGGCGGCGAAGCGCTCTGTATCCACAATGCGGCGACCGGCCGCGAGGCGCTGATTTCCCATGATATCGCTCCTGCGCATGAGGTACGGCGTGCCGTTGTCGTCGGCGCCGGTCCGGCAGGGCTGGAGGCGGCGCGGGTTCTGGCCGAACGCGGGCATTCGGTAACAGTGCTCGAAGCGACGGGAGAGGCTGGCGGCCAGATCAATCTTCTCATCCGCAATCCCCGCCGGCGCGAAATGATCGGCATTATCGATTGGCGCCTGTCGGAACTCGAACGTCTCTGTGTGGAAATCCGTTACGACATCTACGCCGAGGCGGATGACGTCCTGTCGCTCGATCCCGACCTTGTTGTTGTCGCGACAGGAGGTTTCGCACAATTGCCCGAGCTGGACGAGGGTGAGGATCTCGTTACCTCGAGCTGGGATATCCTGGCGGGTACTGCAAAGCCTCAAGCTCCAGTTCTTCTTTTCGACGACAATGGCGGCCATCCGGGCATGAGTGCGGCCGAAGTTATCGCATCAAGCGGCACGGAGCTGGAACTGGTCTCTCCCGAGCGGTTTTTCGCACCGGAAATGGGCGGCATGAACCATGTGCCCTATGCAAAGAGCTTCGCGGAAAGGAACGTGAAGGTCACGATTAACACGCGGCTTAAATCCGTGCGGCGTAATGGCAATGGCCTGACAGCGGTTCTCGGTTCGGATTACTCGCCCGTGACTGTTGAGCGTCAGGTCGGTCAGGTGGTGGTGGAACACGGCACCGTGGCCAATGCCGACTTGTTTCTCGCATTAAAGCCATTGTCGAGAAATCTCGGAGCGGTGGATTACCGCGCCCTGATTGACCGCCGTGCTCCGCTGCCTCTCAAGAGCGAAGATGCCACTTTCGATCTCGTCAGGATCGGCGATGCCGTATCGAGCCGCAACATCCATGCGGCCGTCTATGACGCATTACGGCTCTGTTCTCTCCTGTAGATCGACGAAAGGGCGGCGCCGCGGCACCGCCCTCTGTCATTCTCATCGCATCACACGTGGCGGATGGCTCGTTACGGGCTTTAAGCTTTAAGGCTTTGTCGCCGTCGACGAGTTTGTATCGCCACCCGTTGCGGGGGCTGCCGGCGCGGCAGGGGTGGCCGGCGTCGTAGTCGTGGACGATGTCGTGGTTGCATCCGTCTCAGCCTGCTTGTCGCCCAACGTCTTGAATTCCGGTGCGGACTGAAGCGCTTCGGCCGTTTCCGTCGTCGTCAGGCGTACGTCGTTTTTCTCGGCATCGCGGGTCATGCTGATCTTGCTCATCGGCAGTGCGACATCCTTGGTGCCAATGCCGAGGAAGCCGCCGACACCGACAACTGCCGCGACGATGCCGCCGTTTTCTTCGAGGATCAGGTCGTTGACCTTGCCGATGCTCTCGTCGCCCGCGTTGTAGATCTGCTTGCCGATGTAATCATTGGCGCTGACCTGGGTTTCCGACTGCTGGGTCAGATAGGATGCATCAGCCGCAGCGGATGTTGCCGAGCCGGCTGCCGGTGCCATCGTATTGGTCTCGGCCGGCGCCGTCGGTGCTGCAGGGGTAGCCGGCGTAGCATTGTTGGTCTGGGCGAATGCCGGCGCAAGGGCGGTGGACGTCATGAGGGCGGCCGCAATAAGTGCTCCAAAGGTCTTCTTCATGGTGTTCCTGCCTTTTCCATTTGTTATCGTTACATAAAACCACTGCCTCGACCGGGAAGTCGTCGCGGCTGCGGCTCGATAATGAAACAAGCAGGGACAGCATTGGTTCCCCGAATGCTGTTTTTTACGCTGAGAACGTTTTGGTTTGAGACGCGCCTTTGGTCGTCAGAGGCGATAGGCGGGGTCGTATTTGGCCTCTGCGCCGGCATCGACTGCAAATGTCGCACCGGCCATCGCATCAGCCGCGCGGCCGGCAGCGTCCAGCCCTTCCCAGGCGGAAGTGACAGCGATGCGGCCGTTACCGATAAAAGCGGGGCAGGTCGTCCTCTTGGCCGGCAGCTGGTATCGCTGAATGAAGGTTCCGGCAGCATCGTAATGATCGAGCGCCGCTTCGCCCCAGCGTGCATTCCACAGATGGCCTTTGGCATCGCAGATAGAACCATCGATACCGCCGGCATCCGCGCTGCCGTCGACGAAGACGGATGGCTGGCCCACTGGAAGACCGGTTGAGGGGTCGATCGCAACTTTCATCAACCGGTTGCCGCGCGTATCGACGAAGTAGGCTGTCGCTGCATCGGGAGAAAAGCAGATGGAGTTCGGTATGCTGATTGCGTCGTAAAGCTTCGTCACCACTCCTCGGGAGACATGATAGATCGCGCCGGCACCATCGGCAGCAGTGCGTCCCATCGTACCAATCCACAGGCTGCCAGAGGGGTGTACGCGCCCGTCATTCGAACGATTGCCGTCATTGCCGGGTTCGAGTTCACAATGCGGCGCAAGTTCGCCGGTTGCTCGGTTACGGAGGAACAGCCCCTTGTCGCTGCCGATCAGTTGTGTGTCGGCATCGATCCGCGCAACGACGCTCGCCATCACCGGAAGCGGATCGACGCTCTCGATACCGGTTGCCATATCAAGGGCATGCAGCGCCTTGCCGAGAATATTGCACCACCACAGCGTATTGGTCTCGGCCTCGAAGCTGATCCCTTCGCCCAGTTCGCACAAGCTGGAAGACAATACCGTGCCTTTGAACGAATGAACGGATGCCATCTTTTTCCCTCCCGGATACGGTGATGTTATCGCCGCTGCCTATTCGCCATATTGCGGCGTCCCTGTCCACACCGGCCGCGCAAGATGCGTCATCCCCAGCTAATAACCTGCAGCCTCGTGTCGCCCGCGCGAGAACTCTGCTAAGACGAGTACCTGTCAGTATTGATAAAACGGTTGATGGCGAAAAAAATTAACATCTCTTTTAAGTCTGCAGTGGAAGCTCCTATATTGTAAGACACGCGATGCGGGAAGAAATGCAAGGAAATTGCAACTTTTGCCTTTTCTCCCAATGAGCGATCTCCGAAAATCACCTGAATGATTCGTGTGCTTGCGCCGCCAATCCTGCGCATTCGGAACAGAGAAGTTAGAAAATGTCTAAAACGGAAACGGCCGCCGACCTGATTACCTTCGACGTCGATGTCGAGGAGATTGCAGGTTTGAAGACACAGTTCGATGTCTTCCGTTTCACCAAGAAATTGGCGGAGTTTTACGGCTTCCGCAATTTCATGGTTCTCAATCTTCCTCCGGCAACCGCATTGGGCCTGTCCGGCAGTGCTATCATCAATAACTGGCCGTCCGAACTCGTTTCGCTTTTCGATCGCGAAGGCATGATCCGCTCAAGTTTTGTCGTGCGTCATCTGCGCCGCTCCGCGGTGCCATTCACTTTCGACCTTGAGCGCGATGCAGAAACGCCGGAAATGGCTGCCGTGTTCGGCAGGTTTGGGATCGTGCGCGGCGCTTGCATTCCGGTCCACGATCCGGCTGGAGCCAGGGGGGCAGTTGTCATCGGCGGTTTGGGGAGCGAACCGAATCGCCAGCAGTTGATGGAAATGACTTTTGCGGCGATCCATATTTTTGACAGGCTTGCCGAAATCCGAAACATGGACGTTCGTGCGACCGATCTTTTGACGGATCGCGAGATCGATTGCCTGACCTGGACAGCAGCGGGCAAGACAAGCGCCGAGATCGCCGATATCCTGGGCCTGTCGGAACATACCGTTAATCATTACTTGAATCGTGCCGCCAAAAAGCTGGATACCGTCAATCGCACCCAGGCTGTGGCCAAGGCTTTGCGCATAGGTCTGATTAAATAGGCTTTCGCTAATCTGCACAAATGATGTGCGAACCTTGTTTGCTGCAGTGCGAAATGCCGTCTTATACGACGGTTGCTCCGAAAATTACTGCAAAAAAGTGCTAAAATACCCTCTTTCAGACTGGCACGTTTCATGCTTGCTTAGAAATAGGTCCAGAGGGGACTTCAAAAGCGTACCAAGAGACGCGACCAAGAAAAAGCCGCTGTCCGGATCGAGCGCCCACTGGCTGCCATCCAGACAGCGGCTTTATTCGTCTTGCCGGTATGTGGCAGCAACTCCTATATAGCAGCAATGAATGTGCGCCGTGGCGAAAAGCCGGGATGCGCTTGAGGACAAGCAGGAGCTCGACATGCCGGATGTAACGAAAACCCAGGTGCTCGAAGCACTCGGCAAGGTTCGCAGTCCGGACCTGGAAAGCGACCTTGTGAGCCGCGGCATGGTGTCCGACGTCTTCATCTCCGATAACAAGGTCTATTTTTCGATCACCGTGCCTGCAGATAAGGCTCAGGAACTGGAGCCTTTGCGGCTGGCCGCCGAAAAGGCGGTCACATCAGTGCCGGGGGTCAAAGGTGCGCTGGTCACATTGACGGCGGACCGCAAGGCGTCTGCCGCACCGCAGCAGGCTGCGGCCCCCTCGGCTCATGGTCATTCGCACGCTCATGCCCCCTCCGGCAGTCCATCCCGTGGTCCGGGCAACGTGAAGGCCGGCGTACCCGGTGTTGGCGCGATCGTCGCGGTCGCATCCGGCAAGGGCGGCGTCGGCAAATCCACCACTGCCGTCAATTTTGCGCTCGGGCTGCAGGCCAACGGCCTGCGTGTCGGCATTCTCGATGCGGATATCTACGGGCCGTCCGTACCACGGCTCCTGAAGATTTCCGGCAGGCCCGAACAGATCGACGGCCGGCTGATCAAGCCGATGGAAAACTACGGTCTCAAGGCCATGTCGATGGGTTTCCTCGTCGATGAGGAAACGGCGATGATCTGGCGCGGCCCCATGGTCCAGTCGGCGCTTCTGCAGATGCTGCGTGAAGTCGCCTGGGGCGATCTCGATGTTCTCGTCGTCGACATGCCGCCCGGCACCGGCGATGCGCAGCTTACCATGGCCCAGCAGGTGCCGCTCGCTGGTGCGGTGATCGTGTCCACGCCGCAGGACCTGGCATTGATCGATGCCCGCAAGGCCGTGACGATGTTCCGCAAGGTGGAAATCCCGCTTCTCGGCATCGTCGAGAACATGAGCTATTTCCTCGCCCCCGATACCGGCAATCGCTATGACATCTTTGGTCATGGCGGCGCCCGCGCGGAAGCCGAGCGCATCGGCGTTCCCTTCCTCGGCGAAGTGCCCTTGACGATGGATATTCGCGAACGTTCCGATCTCGGCACGCCGATCGTGCATGCCGAACCGGACAGCCAGATTGCAGGCATCTATAAGGATATCGCCGCTAAGGTCTGGGCGCAGCTTTCGCAAGGCAAACGTCGCCAGGCGCCGTCAATCGTTTTCGAATAGGACGGCCGCAACTCTGGCGCCTTCTTTTGCGGTGTCGCGGCCTTATGCAGTGAGGGGCTTGTGGCCGATCGCCGCAAGGCCCTTGCGCAGAAGGCTTTCAAGCGCCATTTTCCCTCTGCTGTCCGGGGCACCCCGCCTCCTATGTTTTGGCTATTGCCGCTCTTATCGTCGCCTCGCTTGCTGGCAGGCGACGGGGTCGCTGGCTGGTTCCGGGCAAAAATTGAGAGTGATCAAGGCCCGACCTGCCAAAATAGTCTGCACATCGTAACCCTAGTCTGGAAGTTCGTCCGCTCTGTTCCGCCCATTCTGTTGCGCATGCCGTTATCCGTTTTATCGTCCGTCGTCTTCTGGAAAGGCTGACTGAAGTCAGGCACTCTATGGGTCACCCCGCTGAACATCACGCTGCCGAAAAGACGCGTACTCACAGCCTGTTTGCACTCACCCTCGGCTCCGTCGGCGTCGTTTACGGTGATATCGGCACCAGCCCGCTTTATGCATTCCGCGAGGCGCTGAAACCCGTTGCCAGCGACGGTCTCACTCATATGGAAATCATCGGCCTGATCTCGCTGATGATCTGGACCCTGACGATCATCGTTACGCTGAAATACGTGATCTTTTTGCTCAGGGCCGACAACGACGGTGAAGGCGGCACGCTCTCGCTTCTGGCGCTTCTGACCAAGTCAGCCAATGGACAACGCGCCATGCTGATGCTGCTCGGTCTGATCGGCGCAGCCCTCTTCCTTGGCGATGCGATGATAACGCCGGCGCTGTCTGTGATGTCTGCGGTCGAGGGCTTGAAACTGGTCACGCCGAAGCTGGATAGCGCGGTTCTTCCCATCTCCGTGGTTATTCTGATTGCGCTTTTCGCCATACAGTCGAAGGGCACTGCCCTGGTGTCGCGTTTCTTCGGGCCGATCACCGCCCTCTGGTTCATCGTCATGGGTGCGATAGGGCTCGTGCATATCGCCGATGATCTGAATATTCTGAAGGCCTTCAATCCCTGGTATGCGATGGAATTCATGCTGCGCGAGGGCTTTGCCGGCATCGTCGTGCTTGGTGCGGTCTTTCTGACGGTGACCGGGGCGGAAGCGCTTTATGCCGATCTAGGTCATTTCGGCCGCAAGCCGATCCAGTTGGCGTGGTTCCTTCTGGTCTACCCTGCGCTGACGCTGAATTATCTGGGCCAGGGCGCGATGGTGCTGCAGCATCCGGAAGCGATGAGCGATCCCTTCTATCTGATGTTTCCCGAATGGGCGCTGATCCCGGTCATCCTTCTGGCGACAGCTGCGACGATCATTGCCAGCCAGGCGGTGATTACCGGCGCTTTCTCGCTCGTGCGCCAGGCGATCCATCTCGGTTACCTGCCGCGCATGCAGATCCTCTTCACCTCGGAGACCAATACGGGACAGATCTTCCTGCCTGGCGTCAACACGCTGCTGCTTGTCGGCGTGATTGCGCTCGTTCTCGGCTTCGAAAGCTCGGAGGCGCTTGCTACCGCCTATGGCATTTCGGTGACCGGCGCGATGGTGGTAACGACCCTCATGGCTTTCGAATTCGTCCGCCTTCGCTGGAGCTGGCCGCAGACGGTGGCGATTATGGTTTTGGCGCCATTGCTCGCCTTCGAGCTGGTTTTCCTTGGAGCCAATCTCCTGAAGATCCATGATGGCGGCTGGGTGCCGGCGATGATGGCCGCGTTCTTCACCATCATCATGTGGACCTGGAAACGCGGCACCGCGATCCTGTTCGAAAAGACGCGTCGCATCGATGTGCCGCTCGACACCTTCGTGCCCATGGTGGAGAAGAAGTCGGATCATGCTCCGGTCTCGGTGCCCGGCATCGCCATCTTTCTGACCAGCGATCCGCAAACTGCACCCGCGGCACTGCTGCATAATATCAAGCACAATCACGTTCTGCATGAGAAGAACGTCATCCTGACCATTCGCACCGTCAACAAGCCGCGCGTTTCGATCGAGGAGCGATATCGTGTCGAAAAAATCTCCGAGCGCTTCACGGTGATCGAACTGCGCTTCGGCTTCATGCAGTCGCACAATGTCTCCCAGGCGCTCGCCTATCTGCGCAAGACCGGCTTCAAGTTCGACATCATGTCGACCTCGTTTTATCTTGGCCGGAGGAAGCTGGTGCCTGATGCCGAATCGGGCATGCCCATGTGGCAGGATCGGCTCTATATCGCCATGGCCAATGCTGCGACCGATCCATCCGACTATTTCCATCTGCCGGCTAATCGTGTGGTCGAACTCGGTGCGCACGTCATCATCTGAGCGGAATGGATCACCTCTACCGCGTGTCCTCGAGGCAACATTCACGTCTTTGTTAAATGCGCGTGTGCTGAAGGAGGCTGTGGCGCAAGGCTTTCCGTCAGTGCGTTAACCGCTCATCAAGGTTAATGATTCACTCTTCAAGCATAGTCGCTGTCCCGCACATCCTCTTGCGGGCTTCTATGGTTACCTTGTGGAGTTGCCGTTTTGCGTTCGAAAAGAGTTCTGCGTAAGAGGTCCCTGCCGCGTTGGGACAGATTGGCCTCTCCGGTTCTGTTCGGTTTTGCCGCCTGGCTGGCCTTTCCTTCCGTTCCCTCCCAGGGTGACCTCACTGACCTGTTTTCCGGTGTGAACGGGCCGTCTGAAAGCTGGAGGATGGTGATTACCCAGTCGCCGGCCGGATCGCTCCACACGGCCTCGCTTGCCTTTCCAGGTGGCTCGCATGTGCTTGGCGGCGATGCCGGCGTCGCACTGCCGGACGGGCGCAGGGTGGCGTTGGCCGACAAGGACAAGCCGGGCGAAGGGACGCCCGACGAAGATCGCATCAACCGCTCTGAAAAGAAGGGCCGCATCGTTGCCGTCATGCCGATGCTGCCGCCGAAGGCATTCTCTGCCGGCTCCATCCTCGATCGTTCGAGTTCGCTGACAAAGCCTGTCGATGACGAGGATGAGATGACTGCCTTCGTCAAGGTCGCCAAGGGCGAGCAGGCCAGTCAGCAACCGATCGAGGTGGCCGAATTCTATTTCCGCAAGGACGAGGTGAAGGAAAAGAGCCTTCCGCCGATGATCGCCAGCCTCGTGACCAACGATCATGCCGATATCCTCGCCACGGCCTATGCCTCGTCCGCACCGGATTTTTCCCGCCAGTCACCTTTCGATGCAATCCTGAAAAAGCCCGAGGCGGGAAGGTTCATCCCGCCGATCGGTCCGGAAGACCATGCCTGGGCGGCCAATCCGCTGCCGGCCGATTCCTTCTCACCCAAACAGCAGCAGTGCCTGGCATCCGGCATCTACTTCGAGGCGCGAGGCGAATCGGTGCGCGGCCAGGCCGCTGTCGCCCAGGTCATCCTCAATCGGGTGCGCAATCCGGCATATCCGGATACCATCTGTGATGTCGTCTATCAGAACGAGGATTGGCGCAATCGCTGCCAGTTTTCCTTCGCCTGCGACAATATCAAGGACCGGATACGCTCGCAGGATCATTGGAAGACGGCGCGTGAGGTGGCCATGGCTGTCACCGCGGGCAAGATCTGGATGCCGGAGGTCGGCTCTGCGACACATTATCACGCAACCTATGTCCGGCCGAACTGGGCGAAGACGATGAAAAAGGTCGGACGCATCGGTTTGCACGTCTTCTATAGAACCTATGGTGGTGGTTGGAGCTGATACAAGCGCCCCAGTGCCCGCCGATTCCCGCAACAGTTTTATCCGCCATAGCGTCACTTATGCTATAAGGCGATGAATTCATTAGCTTTAAAACGCTTGTGGCAAGCTTGTTCAGCGCCTTGACTAGCAAGGCGGTGAAAACTATGTTGCGCGCACTTGAAAGAGGGCCGGAAGGCGCGAAATCCCTCGCTAACCGTTGCACGGCTTTGCCGTGCGGGAGAGCCGGTGATGGAGGATGCGATGGACGACCCTGATGATGGTCTGGATGAGCGCCGGAAGCGCCTTTCTGCAGCCTTGGCTGAAAGAAAGGCGGAAGACGCGGCAGAGGATCGGAAGAACGGACAGTCGGAAGCCAGCCGCAAGGGCATGGCGCTCGGATTGAAGATTTCCTCCGAATTCATCTCTGCGATCGCGGTTGGCGGGATCATAGGCTATCTGATCGATTGGGCCATCGGCTCAAAACCCTGGGGGATGATACTTTTTGTCCTCCTCGGTTTTTGTGCCGGTGTGCTAAGTGTGCTCCGCGCTGTAGGTATGGTGGCTCAACCGCCGCACCTTGAAAGCCGGAGCAGTGAAGACAAGAAGTGAGGCGACCTCGGGTCGTCTTGGTGAACAGGCCGCGCGGGCGGTCATCGAAAGAGGGTAAACGGTGGCAAACGATCCGATCCATCAGTTCCACATCAACACGATCGTGCCGATTGAAATCGGTGGCATCGACTTCTCTTTCACCAATGCTTCCCTGTTCATGGTTGCGACAGTCGCTATTGCAGCCGGCTTTCTCTATTTCTCGACCTCGCAGCGCTCGCTGATCCCGGGCCGCGCGCAGTCGATTGCCGAAATGTCCTATGAATTCGTCGCAAATATGTTGCGAGAAGGGGCGGGCAGCCACGGCATGAAATTCTTCCCGTTGGTCTTTTCGCTGTTCATGTTCATCCTGACGGCGAACCTGATCGGCATGTTCCCTTACTTCTTCACCGTCACCAGCCAGATCATCGTCACCTTCGCCCTGTCGATCCTGGTCGTCGGTCTCGTCGTGGTCTACGGTTTTGCCAAGCACGGTTTTCGCTTCCTCAAGCTTTTCGTGCCGTCTGGCGTTCCCGGCGCGCTGCTGCCGCTGGTCGTTCTGATCGAGGTCATCTCGTTCATCGCCCGCCCGATCAGCCTCTCGGTTCGTTTGTTCGCAAACATGCTGGCCGGCCACATCACGCTCAAGGTTTTCGCAGGCTTCGTGACCTCGCTCGGTGCACTCGGTGCGCTCGGCATCGGCACGGCCATCCTGCCCCTCATCATGACCGTCGCTCTGACCGGTCTGGAATTTCTCGTTGCATTCCTTCAGGCCTACGTCTTCGCAGTCCTGACATGCATGTACCTGAACGATGCCCTGCATCCGGACGGTCACTGAGAAATAAAGTCGTTGGTGCTTGAGGGCACCAGTCCAAAGCCGCAACAAACCATTCGAAGGAGTTCATCATGGACGCGGAAGCAGCAAAGTACATCGGCGCAGGTATCGCTTGCCTCGGCATGGGTGGCGCAGGCATCGGCCTCGGCACGATTTTCGGCAACTACCTGTCGGGCGCTCTGCGTAACCCGTCGGCTGCTGATGGCCAGTTCGGCCGCCTGATCTTCGGCTTCGCCGTTACGGAAGCTCTGGGCATCTTCTCGCTGCTCGTAGCTCTCCTTCTCCTGTTCGCTGTCTAAGACTTAATCGTCTAGCGGCATAGGATAGGATCACGGCCGGCCGGAAACGGTGAGCCGTGATCCACTTTATATGGAATTCACCTGGAGGTGATGATGTTCGTGACCTCGGCATACGCGCAGACCGCGCCGGCCGCATCTGAAACGCCTGCTGCGCCCGCAGGCGAGGTTCATACCGAAACCGGCGTCGCTCACGGCGGAGAGCATGAGTCTGCGGGTTTCCCGCCATTCGACTCGTCGCATTTCGCGTCGCAGCTGCTCTGGCTCGCCATCACCTTTGGCCTTTTCTATCTCGTCATTCAGAAGGTCATCATGCCGCGCGTTGGCGGCATCATCGAAGATCGCAAGGGCCGTATCGCCGGCGATCTCGAAGAAGCAAGCCGCCTGAAGGCGGAAGCCGACGCAGCTGTCGAGACCTACGAAAAGGAACTGGCTCAGGCCCGTTCCAAGGCGAACGGCATTGCTGACGCTGCCCGCAACGACGCCAAGGCAAAGGCCGCTGCCGATCGCACCGCGATCGAAGCGGAACTTGCAGCCAAGCTCGCTGCAGCCGAAACCCGCATCGGCGAAATCAAGTCCAAGGCTTTTGCCGAAGTGGGCACGATTGCCGAGGAAACCGCGACCGCGATCGTCGATCAGCTGATCGGCGGCAAGGCCACCGGCGACGACATCAAGGCTGCTGTCGCAGCTGCCAAGACGGGAGCCTGATCCATGGACGCAACATTTTGGGCCCTTATCGGTCTCGTCCTCTTCCTGGGCCTGATGGTCTACATCAAGGTTCCGGGCGTGATGGCGAAGTCGCTGGACAAGCGCGCCGACAACATCCGCGCCGAACTTAACGAGGCAAAGCGCCTGCGTGAGGAAGCCCAGGCGCTGCTGGCCGAATACCAGAAGAAGCGCAAGGAAGCCGAGGCCGAGGCTGCAGCCCTGCTGGCCGCTGCCGAACGCGAAGCCGCTCTTCTCACCGAGGAAGCCCGCCAGAAAACCGAGGAATTCGTTGCTCGCCGCAACGCGCTTTCCGAACAGAAGATCAAGCAGGCTGAAGCTGACGCCATCACTGCCGTCAAGTCCGCTGCCATCGACATCGCTGTCGAAGCAGCCGGCAAGGTGATTGCTTCGAAGACCGACAAGACCACCCAGACCGCTCTCTTCAAGGACGCTGTCGCCAAGGTCCAGTCGCGCCTCAACTGATTTCGCTCGGATCAGATATGGAATTTGAAAAGCCGGGTGGAAACGCCCGGCTTTTTTGTTGCTCAGAAAAGTCTGGCAGGTTGCTGACTTATGGGTCATTCTGACGCAGAGACGGAGGCGGCTTCGCCTCTAACGGTAGCGGCTATTCTCGGCGATGCGCCTAAGAAGCTCGGAAACAGCTTCGGGGTCTGGCGGATCGATGAGACGATCAAGCAAATTGCCTTGCTCAGCCGCCCAATGCACGAACATATCGTACCCGCTGTACGACTTCTTTAATATGAAACCGTCGACGGATGGATCAACGACATCACATTTGTTCTCACGAACGACAATCAATCCCTCGAAGCCTTCGTAAGGAATGACAAGATGGCTTCGCCTTCCATCGACCCAATAAAATGCATAAACGTCAAGTACCCTTTTCAAAGGGTCTTCCGTATCGATAATTTTCAAAATGAGTCCTTTGTTGTTTTAGGACCGCTTTCATTCTGAGCAGGCGGTTAATTCTGGAATTACCCGCGAATGGAGTTCCATTCTATCGGATCTATTTGGCGGAATTGGACCGTATGTAGAAGCGATCAAGGGCGTCAAACACAGAGTGATGCCCGTGACCATGTGCCGTTGTATCCGGTTGTTCTCAGGGCGTGTCTTTCTTCAGCGGCCGAAAACTCATCCTGTGCAGCGGGCAGGGCCCGTCCGAGATGATCGCGTCCCTATGCTGCTTCGTCCCGTAGCCGGCATGTTTCGCAAAGCCGTAGGCTGGATAAACGAGGCCGGCGCGGTCCATCATCCGGTCTCGCGTTACCTTGGCGATGATCGAGGCGGCGGCGATCGAGACGGAACGGCTGTCGCCCTTGATCACGGCAGTACCGGAACAGGAAAGGCCCTTGGGCACGTCACGGCCATCGACCAGTACATGTGCCGGAGCGATCGGCAGGCCGCCGACAGCACGACGCATGGCATCGAGGCTGGCGCGCAGAATGTTCATGTCGTCGATCAGGCGCGGGCCGGACGAGGCGATCGACACATGGGCGGTCGCCATGATCGCCTCAAACAGGGCTTCGCGCTGCCTGAGCGATAGTTTCTTGGAATCGTTGAGACCGGCCGGGATATTGTCGGGATCGAGGATCACCGCTGCGGCGACCACCGGGCCTGCGAGCGGCCCACGGCCTGCCTCGTCGGTTCCGGCAACCGGCCAGTGCCCGGCATTGCGGGCGGCAAGTTCCAGGCTGAAATCACAGGTGAGGGGAATATCGAAAAGCATCGGAGAATCGGGCGGCGTGTGAACCAACATGGCGGCAGGCTCGCACGCCGTCCCGATCTCCTGCAACCCCGAAAGCGAGTCCGGCTTCGCTTTCCACCGCGCTCATGGCGGTGGGCTCGGGGCAATGTTCTCGGCGGGGCAAGGGGGCGGAGACCTTACCGAGAACGAAGTTGAATACGCCGTGCCTCACGGGAGGCGCATGAGTGATACGAAACTCGGCATACGAAGGACTGAAGAAAAATCTGGCTGAGAATGCGCAGGCATTCTTGGACGATTCCCTTCTTGCGTGTCCTTCTGACGCTATGGTTCCTTATCTTAGAGAAGCGAAAGCTGGATGCCGCCGCCATTCGGGCGGATGAACAGGTCGTCGCGCAAATGCATGCCGCGCCGCCCGAGCCCCAGTCGCTTGGTCGTCATTTCGAAACGGCGGCCGATCTGCCAGGCATAAGGACCGGCACCCTTCATCCGCTTGCCGAACTCGGCATCGTAATCCTTGCCGCCCCGCATCGAGCGGATCAGCGACATCACATGTCTGTAGCGATCCGGATAGTTGCGCAGCAGCCAGTCGCGAAACAGCGGGCTTACTTCCAGCGGCAGGCGAAGCAGGACGTAGCTTGCTTCCGTCGCACCCGCCGCATGGCCGGCATCCAGAATGCGTTCGATCTCATGGTCGTTCAGCGCAGGAATGATCGGCGAAGCCATGATCGCCGTAGGTATGCCGGCATCCGAAAGCGCCTTGATCGCTTCCAGTCGCTTGGACGGTGTCGAGGCACGTGGTTCCATCGTGCGCGCCAGCTTGCGATCGAGCGTCGTTACCGAAATCCCGACCTTGGCCAGGCCCTTCGAGGCCATGTCGGAAAGAATGTCGATATCGCGCATGACGAGCGCCGATTTCGTCACGATCACCACCGGATGATTGGCCTTCTGCAGCACTTCGAGGATCTGGCGCATGATCCGCCATTCCCGCTCGATCGGCTGGTAGGGATCGGTATTGGTGCCGATCGCGATTGCCCGGACCTTGTAATCCGGTTTGCTCAGCTCACGTTCGAGCAGCCGCGGCACGTCCGGCTTGGCAAACAGTTTTGCTTCGAAATCGAGACCCGGCGAAAGGCCCATGAAACTGTGGCTCGGCCTTGCAAAACAATAGATGCAGCCGTGCTCGCAGCCGCGATAGGGATTGATCGAGCGGTCGAAGCCGATATCGGGGCTGTCGTTGCGCGTAATCGCCGTTTTCGGCTTCTCGACCTGCACTTCCGTGCGGAACGGCTCCAGCTCCTCGAGCGTCTGCCAGCCGTCATCGAATACCTCGCGGCGCTCCTCCTCGAAGCGTCCGCTCGGGTTCAGACCGGCGCCTCTGCCGCGCCGCCGATCGATCTCGATCCTAAGCCCGGACGTTTGGACCAGTGCATCGGCAATGTCAGCCGTATGGGCGGGCGCAAATGCACCCTGCCGCAGTTGGGACAGCTCTGTCATTGAAGGCTCCTGACGGGATCATTTCCCGTTCTCGATGACTAAATTCCTATCGCCAAAACGAGAACATTGCAAGAACAAACTTTGTTCGTTGCTGGCTTTTGCGTGAGCTATGGGTTAAAGGTCAGAAATGCTGACTGTTTTGATGGAATGCAGGGATCAGGAAGCCGAGCTTGCTCAGACGCTTTCGATCCTTGTCACTGCCGCTGTGGAAGGACTTGTAAGTGACGTGATCGTGCTCGATCACGCGTCGCGCGATGGTTCGTCCCGCGTGGCGGATGCTGCCGGCTGCCGGTTTCACAATCATTGGGACATCAAGGATGTCTTGCGCAGCGCGCGGGGTGAATGGTTGCTGTTCATCGAGGCCGGCGCACGTCCACAAAGCGGCTGGATCGAGGAAGTTATCGAGCATCTGGCGATCCATAAGCAGCCGGCGCGCTTTTCGCCGTCGCGCAATTACCGCCGGCCGTTCCTCCAGCGTATAGGGCGATCCGTTCCGCCGCTGGAATACGGGCTGATCCTGCCGAAGAAGAGCGCGATTGCGGTCGCCAAATCGGGCATGAGCTTGGAAACGCTGGCAAAGGGCCACAAGGCGACGAAGCTGATGAGCCAGCTTATTCCGGCATGGGTCGTCAAGAGCCGGTAATCTTAGCCTTTAGTGCGCTTAAGATGTTCGTCCAGCCGCGGCAGGATCTCGACGAAATTGCAGGGCATGTGGCGATAGTCGAGCTGCGCCTTCAATATCCCGTCCCAGGCATCCTTGCAGGCGCCGGGTGAGCCGGGAATGACGAAGATATAGGTGGCATTGAGCACGCCGCCCGTGGCCCGCGACTGGATCGTCGATGTGCCGATCTTGTCATAGGAAATCCGGTGAAACAGCGCCGAAAACCCATCCATCCGCTTTTCGAACAACGGCTCCAGCGCTTCCGGCGTCACGTCGCGGCCGGTAAAGCCGGTGCCTCCGGTGGTGATGACGACATCGATCTCCGGGTCGAGCGTCCAGGCAGTCACCTGTCCGGCGATCTTTTTGCGGTCGTCGGTAACGATGGTGCGGGCTTTCAGTATATGCCCTGCCGCCTCGATACGGTCGACCAGCGTCTGGCCCGACTTGTCGTCTTCGAGTGTGCGCGTATCGGAGACAGTCAGGACGGCAATGCCGAGCGGAATGAAGCTGCGCATTTCGTCTATCCCGATCATTGTTTCGCTCCGATGGTCCGTGCGGCTGTGAAATACCAGTCTGGCCGCTTGCTCTGAAGATTGTTCGCAACGTTTACCGCTTTGGCTGACGTTTCAAACAGTCCGAAATATGTCGCACCGGAACCGGACATGCGGGCAAGCCACGCATCTTCGGTCGCCATCAGTTCGGAAAGCTCGCTGATCTCGCTGACCAGCGAGCGCGCCGGCGGCTCCAGATCGTTGCGCAGGGCGCTGAGATCGGCTTGCCAGTCTCCGGTAAGGGCTGGAATTGCAGGATTGTTCTTGTTCGTCAGCCGCCGAAAAATATCCGGTGTCGAAACGCCGCGAAGCGGATTGCCGAGCACGATGGCGAAAGACGGCATGGTATCGAGCATAGTGATGTCCTCACCGATGCCTCTTGCGGCAAGCGGCCGGCTTTTCAGGCACATCGGCACATCGGCGCCGAGCACAAGCGCAAGTGCCGAAAGTTCAGGCTCGCTAATCTGCGCATCCCACAGGCGTAGCAGACCGCGCAGGGTTGCTGCCGCATCGGCCGATCCGCCACCGATGCCAGAGGCGATCGGGAGGTTCTTTTGCAGATGGATTGCAACCGGCGGAGCAGCAATACCTTTCGCGTCAAGCACAGTACGCAGAATATCGCGAGCCTTGAGTACCAGGTTCTGCTGGGCTGCATCTGGATCAGGTGAGAGCCCTTCGCCAAACCGGCCGGAAATCGAAAATGCGTCCTTTTCGGAAAGGCTGAAACCCAGCCGGTCTCCGGCGGGAGCGCCTTCTGTTGCATCATCCGTATCGGCGGCAAAGGTCACGAGACTGTCGAGCAGGTGATACCCGTCCGCGCGCTGGCCGACGGCATGCAGCGCCAGATTGATCTTCGCCGGCGCAAATTCGGTGAGCGCGAAGCCGAAAAGGCCCGCATCTGTGGCGGGCCTTTCGATTTCGGACGATGTCATGTCCAGAGACATCAGGACTTCTTGTCGGGCGTAGCAGGAGCCGGAGCGATCTGAGCCGGCGTTTCCGTCTGGTTGCGCACCGTATTGGTGGCATTCGGATCGAGCGCCGGCAGGCCGTTTTCGATCTTCTGCTTCACATGCTCGCGGTTGACGTCTTCGCCTTCGGAAATAAGCGTGCGGTTCCACTGGTAGACGGCTTCGAGCTTGCGCCCGACCCGCCAATAGGCGTCACCCAGATGGTCGTTGATCGTGGCATCGCCGGCGCGCAGCTGGATCGCCTTTTCAAGCTCCGTCACCGCATCGTCGAAGCGGCCGAGGCGATAGTAAGCCCAGCCGAGCGAATCGACGATATAGCCGTCATCGGGGCGCGCATCGACGGCCGCCTGGATCATCTTCAGGCCTTCGTCCAGGTTGAGGTTCATGTCGACCAGCGAATAGCCGAGATAATTCAGAACCTGCGCCTGTTCAGGGTTCAGTTCCAGTGCCTTGCGGAAATTGGGTTCGGCCTTCGGCCATTCCTTCAGGCGCTCATAGGCAATGCCGCGCTGGAAGAACACCGACCAGTCGCTCTGCCGCGGCACCGAGCCGATGACTTCTACGGCCTTGTCGTAATTCGCGGCCATCTCCTTGTAGTCCTTGGCCTCGGAAAGAACGCTGCCATAGGCGATGTAACTGCGGATATCGGCCGGGTCTGACTGAATCAGTTCCTTCAGGTGGCTCTTGGCCTCATCGATCTTGCCGGTATCGGAAAGCGTGATGCCGAGCTGCAGTTCGGAAATCCGCCGCATCGGCGAATCCTCGGGAACCTGCTGGTAGAATGCGATGGCGCGCTGAGGCTGTTCCAGCTTTTCGGCAATGCCGCCGAGCATGATCAGCGTATCGGCGCTCTTCTCGTCGAGTGCATGCGAGATCTGCAGGTAAAGCGCCACCATGTCTTCCGCACCCTGGCGGTTCAGTGCCCCGCCGATGGAGAAGAGCACGCCGGCTGCACCTTCGGCAGCGGTGGTGACTTGCTGGGCCGGCGTTTCACCCTTCTCGATGCTCTGGCGAAGCGCCTTGAGCGGAGCGTAATTGGAGATCATGCCGTCGCCGACCGAGATCGCATCGAGCGCTTTCTGCTTGTTGCCGGCCGAGGCTTCCAATCGCGCCAGCGCCATGACGGCGCGCATGAACGTATCCGGGGCGGTAGCGACCGCTTCATTATTGGTCACGGCCCGGTTGAGATACTGGCGGGCGGTCGAGGTGTCACCGGCGACAATCGCCATTGCACCGAGATGGTAATCGGTAAAGACCTTGAACCAGGCGGGGCCTTTAAGGCCGCTGATCGTCGAGATCGCCTTCTTACCCTTCCCGGCACCGACCTCGGCCCAGCCGGACAGAAGAAGATGCGTCAATCGGTCGAGATCGTTCGGTCCCTCATAGGCAAGGATCTTCTTGGCGCTGTCGTATTTGCCGCTGCGCAGCGCATCCAGCCCGCGCACGATCTTCGTCACGCGCTCGACGGCGGTATCGCCTTTCAGCGCGTCGGCTTCCTTCAGCCCCTCGGCAAAATCGCCGTTGAGAAGAAGCGAGATCATCAGCCGTTCGCGGATTTCCAGATTGGCCGGCTCGAAATCGAGCGCCTTGCGATAAAGCGCGATTGCTGTCGGATAGTCGTGATCGACATCGGCCGTGCGGGCAGCGAGAAACGCGCCGGCAAACGACTTCACGTCACGCGCCCCGAACGTCGCCGCCTTCTCTTCGGCAGGCTTGGCTTCCGGTGTGGCGGCGCCCGCCACAGAACCGAACACCAGGCATGCCGCGAGCGCGACGCTGGAAAGCAGGAGATGACGGTTTGTCTGCCGCATAAACGGGCCTTTCATGAAAGCTGGCGTGTCGGCGACGCGTCGCCGCAGGAATGCGCCGAATGATTCATAACAGAATGGCTTTTTTGAAGCAGGTCCGCAAGGAAATCTGCCGCGAGCACACCTATCCCCAAAGGGGTGTCACGGCAGATTGATCAGTTCACCCGCTGGATGGTGAAGTCGATGACTTCCATCATCGCATCCTTGAGCGGACCGGCCGGAAGCGGCGCCAGCGCATCGCGAGCGATCTTGCCGTAATGCAGGGCGCGCGCGATCGTGTCCTTCAGCGCATCGTGCTTCGTGATCAGACCTAGCGCCTTTTCGAGGTTCTCGTCGCTGCTCTCGCCCTTTTCGATCGCGCTGCGCCAGAAAGCCTGTTCTTCCTGCGTGCCGCGACGGAAGGCGAGGATGACGGGAAGCGTGATCTTGCCCTCGCGGAAATCGTCGCCGACATTCTTGCCGAGATCGGCAGACTTGCCGCCGTAATCCAGTGCGTCATCGACCATCTGGAAGGCGTAGCCGAGGTTCATGCCGTAGGAGCGCAGGGCCGAACGACTTGCCTTGTCGGCATTGGCGATGATCGGGCCGACTTCGGCGGCCGCGGCAAACAGTGCTGCCGTCTTGGCGCGGATGACGGAGAGATAATCATCCTCGGTCGTTTCAAGGTTCTTGGCGACGGAAAGCTGCAGCACTTCACCTTCGGCAATCACGGCGGCTGCGGTCGCAAGAACGTCGAGCGCTTCGAGCGAACCGACATCAACCATCATCTTGAACGCCTGGCCGAGCAGGAAGTCGCCGACGAGGACGCTTGCCTGGTTGCCCCAGATCATTCGGGCGGTGGACTTGCCGCGGCGAAGATCGCTTTCATCGACCACGTCGTCATGCAGAAGCGTCGCCGTGTGCATGAACTCGACGGATGTCGCGAGTTTCACATGGCCTTCGCCCTGGTATCCGAACATCGAGGCCGATGCGAGCGTCAGCATCGGGCGCAGCCGCTTGCCGCCGGAAGAGATCAGATGGTTGGCCACTTCCGGGATCATCTGTACATCCGAGCCGGCCTTAGACAGGATCAACTGGTTGACGCGATCCATGTCCGTCTTGGTGAGATCCACCAGCGGCTTTACGGATGCAGATTTGTTTTTGCCTTCTTCAAGCGATATGACGACGCCCAAGTTCAGGCCTCCCTGGAAATGTATGAGACGAGACTAGTAAGTCGTCATAGGGCGGTAGGGCAAAAACATAAAGGGCTTTTCACGAAAGGGTGCCTGATGATCGAGCTTATCCGCACCAATGATGTCGTCACACTGTCACTTGCGGAAAGCCTGATGAAGGATGCCGGTATCCATTGCCTTGTCGCCGACCAGTCCATGAGCGTGCTGGAAGGTTCGCTTGGCCTTTTGCAACGCCGTCTGTTGGTGGAAGATGGTCGCGCCGAAGAAGCCCGCACCATCCTGCGCGATGCCGGCCTGGAGGCCGAACTGCGGCCATGAATGCACCCGACCTGACCAAGCCCGATCCACGGGAACCTGCCTTCACTATAGATGCCTTCCATCGGGGTCGCTTTCATGTCGTACAGCCCAGGAATGAAGGGCATCGCTCGGGCATAGATGCCATGCTGCTTGCCTCGCTGGTCGCGAGCGAAGGGCCTTCAAGCGTTGCCGATCTGGGCTCCGGGGCAGGGGCGGCCGGCCTTGCGGTCGCCTCGCGGCTTGGCGAGGCTCGTGTTCTTTTGATCGAGAAGTTCCCGATCATGGCCGATTACGCCAGACGGAGCATTGGACTACCCGAAAACACCTTCCTCGCGGACCGCGTGAGCGTGGTCGAAGCGGACGTGACATTGACGGGCAAGGCGCGGGTCGCGGCAGGTCTTGAGGACGAGGTTCACGATCACGTCATCATGAACCCGCCCTTCAACCACGCCGGGGATAGGAAGACGCCCGACAACCTCAAGGCGGAAGCGCATGCGCTGACGGACGGCCTGTTCGAAGCCTGGCTGAAGACGGCAGGGGCAATCATGAAGCCCGGCGGGCAGTTGTCGCTCATCGCGAGGCCTGAATCGATTGCCGATATTCTTTCCGCCTGCGGAAAACGTTTCGGCGGCGTGGAAATCACTCCCGTTCATCCGCGACCCGGCGAAGATGCGACCCGCATTCTCGTGACGGCGATCAAGGGATCGAAGGCAAGGCTGATATTCCGCGCCCCGCTTGTCGTGCATGGTCCAGACGGCCATTCGTTCAACGCCGATGTCGACGACCTGAACAATGGCCGCTCGGCCTATGTGCGTCGCGTTGTCAGCCGCTCACCACGTCGATCAGCAGTTTGACATTGAGCGCGGCAATGGCGAGCGCGATCAGATAGGCAAGCGCCGCCAGCCAGCGTGGTGCGACGAGTGTGCCCATCTTTGCCTTGCTGGTCGTGAACATGACGAGCGGAAACACGGCGAAGGAAAGCTGCAGGCTGAGCACGACTTGTGTGAGGATCAGAAGCTCGGATGTTCCCGCGTCGCCATACCAGATGGTGACGATGCCGGCCGGCACGATCGCGATCGCCCTGGTGACCACGCGCCTGACCCATGGTTTCAGCTTGATATGCAGAAAGCCTTCCATGACGATCTGGCCGGCAAGCGTTGCGGTCACGGTCGAGTTGAGGCCGCAGCATAAAAGCGCTACGCCGAAGAAAATCGGTGCCAGAGCCAGCCCGAGGATGGGCGACAGAAGCGCATTCGCCTGGCCGAGTTCGACCACATTGGTGTGCCCGTTGGCATTGAAGGCCGCGGCCGCAAGAATGAGAATGGCAGCATTGATCATCAGCGCGAAGGTAAGCGCAACGGTGGAATCGATCGTTGCAAACTTCAGGGCTTCGCGCTTTTCCGGCACCGTCTTGCCGAAATCGCGTGTCTGCACGATGCCGGAATGAAGGTAGAGATTATGCGGCATCACGGTCGCGCCTAAAATGCCGAGCGCCAGATAGAGCATTTCCGGGTTCTTGACGATTTCCGTCGTCGGCACGAAGCCGAAGGCGACCTCCGACCAGACCGGATCGGCAAAGAAAATCTGCACGCCGAAACAGACTGCAATGACCCCGAGAAGCGTGATGATGAAGGCCTCGACCCAGCGGAAACCGAGCCGCTGCAGATAGAGGATGAGAAACACGTCGAGCGAAGTAACGAGAACGCCGACTTCCAGCGAGATGCCGAAAATCAGGTTGAGCCCGATCGCCGTGCCGATCACCTCGGCAATGTCTGTAGCGATGATGGCGATCTCCGCCAATGCCCAGAGAACGACCGAAACCGACCGCGGAAAGGCATCACGACATGCCTGCGCCAGATCGCGGCCCGAGGCGATCGCCAGCCGGGCGCAGAGCGATTGCAGCACGATCGCCATCAGGTTCGAAAGCAGTGCGACCGAAAGTAGCGCGTAACCGAATTTCGACCCGCCGGCGAGCGAGGTCGCCCAGTTGCCGGGATCCATATAGCCGACTGCGACAAGATACCCCGGCCCGGCGAAGGCTAGAATGCGCCTGAGCTTCGAACCGTGGCGGGTGATCTTGACCGATTGATAGACATCCGACAGCGACGCCTCGCGGGCATCTTGCCGCCAGCCACTCTCGGTCTTTATGCGGGAGAAATCCATGTGATCCTCGGATAGGCAATGCCGGCATCTTGCTTGTTTGGAATGAAATTGCAAGTCATTCGCAATAAGCCGTAAACCTTGGTTGGAACACAGCGATTGCACTTGTCGTTCCAATGCCTACATGCATTGCTGAACCGATATTCTGGAAGGATCTTAAATGGCTGGCTTGTTCAATCGTCTGCTCCCGAAGCGTTTTCGCAAGAAGGGATTGGCGATACCTGTCGTTCGCCTGCATGGGGCGATCATGACGGGCGGAAGCCAGTTCAAGCCGACATTGAGCCTGGCGACGGCAGCCCCGATGCTGGAAAAGGCATTCGCCAACAAGGAGACGCCGGTTGTTGCAATCTCGGTGAACTCCCCGGGCGGCTCGCCCGTGCAGTCGCGGCTGATCTTCCAGCGCATTCGCGCTCTGGCGGAAGAAAAGCAGAAGAAGGTGCTGATCTTCGTCGAGGATGTCGCGGCCTCAGGCGGCTACATGATCGCGCTGGCGGGTGACGAGATCTTTGCCGACCCGACCTCGATCGTCGGTTCGATCGGTGTCGTCTCGGGCGGCTTCGGTTTCCCTGAAATGCTGAAGAAGATCGGCATCGAGCGCCGCGTCTATACCGCCGGTGAAAACAAGGTCATCCTCGATCCGTTCCAGCCGGAAAAGGATAGCGATATCGAATATCTGAAGACGCTGCAGGTCGAGATCCACAAGGTCTTTATCGACATGGTGAAGATGCGCCGCGGCGAGCGTCTGTCCGATGACGGGGAGATTTTCTCCGGCCTGTTCTGGACCGGTTCGAGAGGTCTGGAGCTCGGCCTGATCGACGGGCTTGGCGATATGCGCGAAGTCTTGAAACGCCGCTTCGGCAAGGATGTCCGCCTCGAACTGATCGGCAGCGCCCGCACCCTGTTCGGCAAGCGGCTGCCAGGCGTGGACGTATCGACACCGGCCTTCGGCGAAATCGCCGCGCAAGCGGGGGCGGGACTTGCCGCCAGTATCGAAGAAAGGGCATTGTGGAGCCGATACGGGCTCTGATGCCTGATGCGCTTCGCCTGAAGGCGAGGCGCTTTTTATAAGGACTTCGAGGGGAAATGGCCCAGCTTATATTCATGGCCGTGCTGATCGTCGGCGGGTGGATGCTCTACAAGCGTTTCATCAAGGATGCGGAAAGACTGACCGCACGCCGCAAGCAGCAGGAAAAAGAACGCCAGACCGGCGCTGTCGGTACGCTTGAGAAGGATCCGGTAACGGGCGAGTATCGGGTGAAGAAGGAAGAAGAATAAGGCACTCGTGCCTTCATGCTTGACCCCCGCCGCCTCGCGTGGCACTCGTCCGCATCCTCAATCAAACGATGCCGATATGCCCATGACCGATCTGCCCGAACACATGGACCCCAAGCGCTCTTTCCAGGCGCTCATCCTGACGCTCCATAACTACTGGGCGGACAAGGGCTGCGCCGTGCTGCAGCCTTACGACATGGAAGTTGGTGCCGGTACCTTCCATCCGGCAACCACGCTGCGTGCGCTTGGTCCCAAGCCGTGGAAGGCCGCATACGTTCAGCCTTCGCGCCGCCCGTCCGACGGCCGTTACGGCGAAAACCCGAACCGCCTGCAGCATTATTACCAGTATCAGGTCATCCTGAAGCCGAACCCGTCCAACCTGCAGGAGCTTTATCTCGGCTCGTTGAAGGCGATCGGCCTCGATCCGCTTCTGCATGACGTGCGTTTCGTCGAGGACGACTGGGAAAGCCCGACGCTCGGCGCCTGGGGTCTTGGCTGGGAATGCTGGTGCGACGGCATGGAAGTCTCTCAGTTCACTTACTTCCAGCAGGTCTGCGGCATCGAATGCTCGCCTGTTGCCGGCGAGTTGACCTACGGTCTCGAACGCCTCGCCATGTATGTGCAGGGCGTCGACAACGTCTATGACCTGAATTTCAACGGCCGCGAAGGCGAAGAGAAGATCTCCTATGGCGATGTCTTCCTGCAGGCAGAGCAGGAATATTCGCGTCATAACTTCGAATACGCCAATACCGAAATGCTGCATCGCCATTTCATCGATGCTGAAAAGGAATGCCTGGCCCTTCTCGCTGCCGGTGCACCGGGCGACAATGCCAACCAGATGCTGCACAAATGCGTCTTCCCGGCCTATGACCAGTGCATCAAGGCATCCCACGTCTTCAACCTGCTCGATGCCCGTGGCGTGATCTCGGTCACCGAGCGCCAGAGCTACATCCTTCGCGTCCGCACGCTGGCAAAAGCCTGCGGCGAAGCCTTCCTGCTGACCGATGCAGGCGGCGCGAATTTCGGCGAAAAGGCAGCCTGAACCTGCCGATCATCAATTTCCGGTGACAATCCGGCGTTAGCGACATAGTCTCCCCCGCGGTTTAGGTACCTCGGGGGATTTTTATGTACATCGCACTCGGCCTTATCGCGCTTGTCGCTCTTTATGTGATCGTCATCTATAACGGCCTCGTTCGCGCTCGGCAGATGGCGGAAGAGGCTTGGTCCGGCATCGATGTGCAGCTGAAGCGCCGCGCTGATCTCATCCCCAACCTGATCGAGACCGTGAAGGGCTATGCGGCCCACGAGAAGGGCACGCTCGAAGAGGTTGTGAAGCTGCGCAACCAGGCGCAGGCGGTGCCGACAGGTGATGTTGCCGGCCGTGCGCAGGCGGAAGGCCTGCTCTCACAGGCGCTCGGAAAACTCTTTGCGCTCGCTGAAGCCTATCCGGACCTCAAGGCTAACCAGAATTTTGCCGAGTTGCAGACCTCGCTGGAGACGATCGAAAGCGAGATCCAGATGGCGCGGCGTTATTACAATGGCTCGGCCCGCGACCTGAACATCAAGGTCGAGAGCTTTCCGGCCAATCTCGTCGCTGGCCCCTTCGGCTTTTCCAAGCGCGAATATTTCGAAATCGAGAACGAGGCCGATCGGGCTGTACCTTCCGTGAAATTCTGAGCCGGAGGCCGCGGATGTTTCGGCGCCTTCTCGTTGCTCTTGCCTTGCTTGCCACCTTCGTTCTGCCTGCCGTGGCAGATGAACGGATCACCGACTACCGCTCCAAGGTTGAGGTCGCGCGCAATGGCGATCTGACGGTCAGCGAGACGATTACGGTCAATGCCGAAGGATTGTTTATCCGCCGCGGCATATTTCGCGATTTCCCGCTGACCATGCTGGATGGCGACGGCCGCCTCATCCGCGTCGGGTTCGATGTCCTTTCCGTCACGCGAGACGGACGCACGGAAGCCTATCGCACCGAGACGATCGATCGTGGCATCCGCATCTATTTCGGGAATGCAGATACGCTTCTGTCGCGCGGCCTGCACACATATGTCCTGACCTACAGAACCGACCGGATGATCCGGTATTTTGCCGATCATGACGAGGTTTACTGGAACGTCACCGGCACCGAATGGCAGTTCCCGATCGGCAAGGTTTCGGCGCGCATTGTCTTTCCGGGAGGTCGTGTCGACAGGGTGGCAGCCTATACCGGGCCGTTCGGATCTCGCGCCACCAATGCGACATCGGCGATCAACGGCAACGAGGCAACCTTCGCAACGACGCAGTGGCTCGGTAGCCGAGAAGGCCTCACGGTTGTTGCCGCCGTGCCGAAGGGTGTCATCGCGCCGCCTTCTGCGGAGCAGCTGCGCAGCTGGTGGCTGCGCGACTACAAGGCCGATATCATCGCGGTCGCGGGGCTTGTCCTGATCGTCCTCTATTACGTCGTCTTCTGGATGCGTGTCGGGCGGGATCCCGATGGAGGTACGATCGTTCCGCGCTGGGATGCACCGGACGGGCTTTCGCCCGCTCTCGTCAATTACATCGACAACAAGGGGTTTAACGGCGCCGGCTGGCCGGCGTTTTCCGCCAGCATCCTCGATCTTGCGGTAAAGGGATATGCTGTCCTGACCGAGATCGGCAGTACGATTACCATCAAGCGAACAAACAAGCCCTTGCCGAAGGATCTTCCAGCCGGCCAGTCGGCGCTTCTCGGTGCGGTCGGCAAGGCGGGCAACACGCTGACGATCAGCTCATCGAATGGCGAGAAGGTGCAGGAAGCGGGTCGCAAGTTCCGCCAGGCGATCGAGAGCGAACATCGCGGCAGATATTATCGCTCCAATATCCTCTACACGATCGGCGGCATCGTGTTCAGCCTCGCGCTTATCGTCACCGTGATGATCCTTGGTGAGATCGAGACGGACGTCACCGGTTTTCTCGTTGCTGTCGTGTTCGTGTCGGTGTTCATGAGCATTCTTTCGGCGCGGCTGGGACTGAGCTTTCGGCGCGGTGCTACGCTGCGCAACAAGATCGGCGCAGTCATCATCGGCGGGTTCATGGGCTTCGTGCTCCTGTTGATCTTCTCTGCCATCATGACCGCGCTTGTCGAGGAGCTGACGGCCAATGATCACTGGCCCATCCTCGTCGCCGTCGCCGGCATCGTTGTGACCAACGTGATCTTCTTTTTCCTGATGGGCGCGCCGACACCGCTTGGTGCCAAGCTGATGCAGCATATCGAGGGCCTGCGCCTCTATCTGACGGTCGCCGAAAAGGATCGGATGAACATGGCCGGCGCGCCGGCCATGTCGCCGCAGCATTTCGAGAAACTTCTGCCCTATGCGGTGGCGCTCGGTGTTGAGAAGCCCTGGAACCAGGCCTTCCAGGCATGGCTTGCCACCGCGACAACGGGCGCTGCCGCACTCGCTTATGATCCCGGCTGGTACCATGGCCATTCGGGCAGCAATTTTGGCGAAAGCATCGGTGGCTTTTCCTCGTCCATGGCCTCCACCATCGCCTCGACCATTCCCGCGCCGGTTTCTTCCGGCTCCTCGGGCTTTTCCGGCGGCGGCTTTTCATCCGGCGGTGGCGGCGGAGGCGGTTTTTCCGGCGGCGGCGGAGGAGGCGGCGGCGGCGGAGGCTGGTAGGCCTCCACTTTCCCGATGAGAACTGATGACTTTTGCGGACGGGCTTGCTAAGCCCGCCACACAATTATTTTCAGCGCAAAGACTTGAGCCCCATGCCCGACCTGCTTCTAGAACTTCGCTCCGAGGAAATTCCCGCCCGCATGCAGCGCAAGGCGGCGGGTGACCTGAAAAAGCTCGTGACCGACGCGCTGGTGGATGCAGGCCTAACCTATGAGGGTGCGCGCGAATACTGGACGCCGCGCCGGCTGACGCTCGACATTCGCGGCCTGACCGCGCGCTCCGCCGATCTGCGCGAAGAGATCAAGGGCCCGTCCACCAAGGCGCCGGAACAGGCGATCGCGGGCTTCCTGCGCAAGGCAGGCCTTGCCGATATTTCCGAAGCCCAGGTGGCAACCGATCCGAAGAAGGGCGATTTCTACGTCGCGATTGTTTCCAAGGCCGGCCGCGCCGCCGAGGAGATCATTTCAGACGTGATGCCCGGCATCATCCGCTCCTTCCCCTGGCCGAAATCGATGCGCTCCGGTTTCGCTTCCATGCCCAAGGGGTCGAGCTATGGCGGCATCGAAGGCAAGGGTTCTGAAAGCCTGCGCTGGGTGCGCCCGCTGCAGTCGATCATCTGTACCTTCGGGTCCGAACACGACGAGACCAAGGTCATCCCCTTCGAGATCGACGGCATCACCGCTGGCAACGTGACCTATGGTCACCGTTTCCATGCGCCGGATGCCATCACCGTGCGCCGTTTCGATGACTACGTGGCAAGCCTCGAAAAGGCGAAGGTCATGCTCGATGCCGACCGCCGCAAGGACATGATCCTGCATGATGCTCGTGATCTGGCATTCGCAAGCGGTCTCGATCTGGTCGAGGATGAGGGCCTGCTTGAAGAGGTTTCCGGCCTGGTCGAATGGCCGCATGTTCTGATGGGCACGTTCGAGAAGGATTATCTCGAAATCCCGGCCGAAATCATCCGCCTGACGATCAAGACCAACCAGAAATGCTTCGTCACGCGCCCTCAAGGGGCGGAAGAGGGTCTTTCCAACCATTTCATCCTGATCTCGAATATCGACGCCAAGGATGGCGGCAAGGAAATCATTCACGGCAACGGCAAGGTCGTGCGTGCCCGCCTGTCCGACGCCAAGCACTTCTGGACCCGCGATCAGGGCGACCTGCCGGATCTCGGCACGCTGGTCGATTCCGCGAAGAAATTCGATCTCGACCTCAAGAAGCCGCTCGACCAGCGCATGGCCAAGCTCGATGCACTGAACGTCACCTTCCATGCCAAGCTCGGCACGCAGGGTGAACGCGTTACCCGCATTCGTGCGCTTGCCAAGGAATTGGCCCCGATCGTCGGTGCCGATCCGATCCTCGTTGACCGTGCCGCAGTGCTTGCCAAGGCGGACCTGCGCACCGAAGCTGTCGGCGAATTCCCCGAATTGCAGGGCCTGATGGGTCGCCGTTATGCCGGCCTGCAGGGCGAAAACGAATCCGTCGCGATTGCCATCGAGGATCACTACAAGCCGCAGGGCCCGTCCGATCGCGTGCCCAAGGACAAGGTTGCGATCACCGTGGCGCTTGCCGACAAGCTCGATACGCTCGTCGGTTTCTGGGCCATCGACGAAAAGCCGACCGGCTCGAAGGACCCTTATGCGCTCCGTCGTGCGGCGCTGGGCGTCGTGCGCATTCTGCTGGAGCGAAATGTTCGCCTGCCGCTGCTGGCGACGACGAAGGATGCCGACCTTCTCTCCTTCTTCCACGATCGCCTGAAGGTTTATCTGCGCGATATGGGCGCGCGCCACGACATCATTGATGCCGTGCTGACGCCTGAGACCGACGACCTTCTGCTCGTCGCTCGCCGCGCCGAAGCGCTGACCTCCTTCATTTCATCGGATGACGGCCTTAACCTGCTGGCCGGCACCAAGCGCGCCACCCAGCTGCTTGCCGCCGAAGAGAAGAAGGGCACCGTTGTTGCCGAAGGCGTCGCGGAAGAACTCCTGAAGCTCGATGCCGAAAAGGCGCTCTGGACCGCGATCAAAGCGGCCTCCGGCGAAGCTGCTGAAGCGAGCAGGAAGGAAGACTTCCAGTCGGCCATGGCGGCCTTGTCGAAGCTGCGCGCGCCGGTCGACAAGTTCTTCGAGGACGTTCTGGTCAACGACGAGGACACCGCCATCCGCGCCAACCGCCTGGCCTTGCTCAAGGCCATCCGCGAAGCGACCGGTACGGTTGCGGATTTCTCCAAAATTTCGGGGTAAGGCGCGGTTCCGCGCACTGGCTCACGTCCTCTCGCTATGCAAAGCCCCGTTTGTCCGGGGCTTTTTGCTATGCCGTGCTCCGTGTTAAACTGCGTGCGGAATTGTCCTGGAGCCTTCGATGAACAAGCCCGTGCAAGTCACAGTCAGCGATCAGGCCGCAAGTTTCGTCTCGCGTGAACTGGAAAGCGGACGCTTCGACACTGTTGATGAGGTTGTCGAAGCGGGGCTTCGCATGATTTCTATGTAAGTGCCGATGACGGCTAGGTCGAAATCGTTCGTATCCTCCACGAAAAGGTCGATATCCGCCGCCATCTCGATGAACAGCAATGACACCTTCAAAAATCCTCATTAGCGCCTGCCTTCTCGGCCATGCCGTTCGCTATGACGGCAAGGGAAAGCCGCTTGTCCATCCGGCGATCGATCGCTGGCGGGAGGAGGGGAGGCTGGTGACGATCTGCCCGGAGCTTGCCGGCGGCATGAGCGGGCCGCGGCCACCTGCCGAGATCGAGAAGGGTATGACCGGCGCCGATGTGCTTGAGGGGCGGGCGCGGGTCATGGAGATCACCGGCGGCGACGTGACCGAGGCCTTTGTCGCAGGTGCCCGTCACGCGCTGGAATTTGCGAAGGCCCACGGCTGTACGCATGCTCTCCTGATCGATGGTAGCCCATCCTGCGGCTCGGGCTTTATCTATGACGGATCGTTCGGCGCGCTGAAACACGCGGGAAACGGCGTGACGGCAGCGCTTCTGGAGCAGGCGGGTATTGTCGTGCGCTCCGACAGACAGGTGGACGAACTGGTCGAGCTTTTGGCAGAGGCCTGACACCGGTTATTCGCGGGCATGGCACTGGTCCGGAAAAGGTTCTGAAAAAGAGAAAGCCGCCGGACCATATTGTCCTGACGGCTTTCTTCCCCGCGTCCCCCGCGTAACTTGGAGAGAGCCCCGTCCGAGTTGGACGGGGTCTCGATAGTGTGTAATCAGCTAGCCATGCGCATCTGGCCGGCCATGTCGCGCAGGTTGTCGGCATGGCGGGAGCCGCTGACGCGGAAGCCGCGGATCAGGTTGAGCAGGTCTTCCGTATCGACTGCGAGAGCTTCGGCTGATGCCGTGGTCTCTTCCGCCATGGCGGCATTCTGCTGGGTCGCCTGATCGAGATGGTTGAGCGACGAGGAGATCGAGCGCAACGTCGAATCCTGTTCGGCAGCAGAATCAGCGATCTTGCTGACGATGTCGCTTGCAGCCTTGACCTGGCTCGAAATTCGCTTGAGCGCTTCGCCGGCCTCGCCCACCAGGCGCACACCGTTTTCCACCTGATGCGAGGAATGCGAGATCTGGTCCTTGATCTCCTTGGCGGCGGCTGCCGAACGCTGGGCGAGTTCACGCACTTCCTGGGCGACGACGGCAAAGCCCTTGCCGCTTTCGCCGGCACGTGCGGCCTCGACACCGGCGTTGAGCGCAAGCAGGTTGGTCTGGAAGGCAATCTCGTCGATGACGCCGATGATCTTGGAGATCTCACCGGAAGACTGCTCGATGCCGCTCATGGCTTCGATCGCTTCGGCGACCACGGCATCGCTGCGGTTCGCTTCGCCGCTGACCGTGACAACCCGCTGGGCAGCCTCGCGAGCGCCGTCCGCAGTCTGCTTGACGGCAACCGTCAGTTCGTCGAGAGCGGCTGAGGTTTCTTCCAGGCTTGCCGCCTGGCGCTCGGTGCGCTGCGACAGTTCGTTGGAAGCGCGACGGATTTCCTCCTTCGAGCCGCCGATATCGATGCCCTTGGCATTGACCTTGGACATGGCCGCTTCGAGATGGCCGAGCGCCTCGTTGAAATTGTCGCGCAGGCCGGCATAGCGGCTGCCGAGATCGCCGCAGCGAACCGTGAGGTCACCCTTGGCGAGGTTTTCGAGAGCGGAGCCGATCGTGGTAACCACGCGGGCCTGGAGTGCTGCCTCGTCACGCTGCATATCAAGGTTCTGCTGGCGTTCGCCGTCCAGCTCTTCCTGCTGGCGCTGCTGGCGTTCTTCCATCGCATGGCGCTCGCGTACCTTCTGCTGCAAGGCTTCGGTGGCGCGGGCCATCAGGCCAACTTCGTTCGTCATGCCGGTATGCGGGATCTTGAGATCGACATTCTCGTCGGCAACGGCGTTCAGTGCGTTGCGAATATCGCTGAGCGGCCCGGAAATATTGCGGATGACAACCAGCGCAAGAATGGCGGCAAGCAGAAGGATGCCGGCCCCGATGCCGACCGCCTTCATGATGTCCGAACGGACCTGGGCTTCGAGGTCATCGACATAGACACCGGTAACAAGAACCAGCTGCCAGGGTTCGAAAGCGAGCGCGTAGGAGCTCTTGCGGAAATCCTCGCCCTGTTCGCCGGGCTTGGGGCCAAGGAAGTCGGCCGTGCCGCCGCCGGCGCGGCCGATCTTCACCAGCTCGTCGCGATACATGAAGCCCTGGCTGTCAGGCTTGCCCTTGAAATTCTGGCCCAGACGCTTGGGGTCCGGATGCAGGCGCATCGTCACGTCATAGTCATAGGCGTAGAGATAGCCATCCGGCTTGAAGGTCATGGCTGCGACGGCTGCGAAGGCCTGTTTCTGGGCATCTTCGCGCGTCAGCTCGCCGGCTGCTTCGCGCTCCTGGAATTTCTTCAGGATGCCGATGCCGGATTCCACCTGGCTGCGCAGCATGCCGTAGCGCTCTGCATAGATGGCGCTGGTGGATGCGCGCAGTTCGAAATAGGTACCGACCGCGAAGGCGACCATTAATGTCAGCACGAGCAGGACGAGCTGATGGGAGATCTTCAGGTTCTTCATGGAATCCTCGCGACCATGCGGGCCGCCATTGTCCGGCAGCCGAATAGACTTCAAGTGTGGGGAAGAGCGCATCCTGCGCAAAATTCGTGCTGCATCGCACAGGGCTAAAAATGCCCTGTATTTTTGAATAAAAATTTAAGTTTTGGGCGAATGCCTGATCATAACGGATATATTATCGACCGTTATCGCGAATTTTCGGCTCGATATGGAATTTAACAAGTCTGGGTAGAAGTATTAGAAATATTGTATCTTGCTGACGGCGAAATATGCAGCTCTCGTTATTCGCTCAACCTCAGTGGAGTATCTTTTATCTTCTGCTCGCTGGAGGTGTTTTTCTCCACGGCGCCTGTCTTTGACTCAAGGTCGATCAGGTCAGCTTGATGACTGGCGGTCTGGACTTCCGTCTGGACATATCTGCCGCTCGTGGTTGCAATCACAGCCTGAATTTGATCGACATTCATCCAGTCCGGTACCTTGCTGATATGGACGACCGGCGAGCCGCCCATCCAAGCATTGGTACGCACGATCTTCTTCTGGCCGTCGATCTCCATAAGCGAGACCGATTGGATGCTGCCTTTCAGCTCCGGAACCTTGTAATTACTGTCTTCGGCCGTCTTGAGAGGAGGGCAGGTTTCGCAAGTCATGCTCAGCATGCTTGGGGTCGTTCCATGCGTATTGCCAGGAAATGGCATGACAGACTGCGCCTGGGCAGTACCGGCGAAAAGCACGAAGGCTGTAAGGGCCAGATGGCGCATGATGCAAATCCTCTCTTTGCATCATGCCTAGTCCATCAGTGGTTTCGATCCCGTCAGGAGAACCGGTAAATAACGACTTAACCTGTAACGATCGGTCACATCACCAAAAGGAAAGCGACCAATCCGTCAGGAGTTTTCCCGCGCGGCCGCACGCCAGCCGATATCGCGGCGGCAGAAACCGTTTTCCCAGGTGATGCCTTCGACGAGAGAATAGGCCCCGGCCTGTGCCTCGCGGACATTATGGCCGATGGCGGTAACGTTGAGCACACGGCCTCCGGTCGCGACCAACTGCCCGTCCTTGATCGCCGTGCCGGCGTGGAAGATCTTCTCGCCCCGGGCGGTTGCCGGCAGCTTGGCAATCGGCGTGTTCTTGTCATAGGCGGCGGGATAACCCTTGGAGGCCATGACGACGCTCAGCGCCACATCATCGCTCCACAGCGCTTCCACCTGGTTGAGCGTGCCGGTTGCGGCGGCATAGAGCAGTTCGAGAAGATCGCTCTTCAACCGCATCATCAGAACCTGGCATTCAGGATCGCCAAAGCGGACATTGTATTCGATCAGTTCCGGACCCTTCTGGGTGATCATCAGGCCGGCGAAGAAGACGCCGGTAAACGGATGGCCGCTTTCCGCCATGCCGCGGATCGTCGGCTCGATGATCTCCTTCATCGTCCGCTCGACCATTTCGGGCGTCATCACCGGGGCAGGGGAATAGGCGCCCATGCCGCCGGTATTCGGCCCGGTATCGCCGTCGCCGACACGCTTGTGGTCCTGCGCGGTTGCCAGCGCCAGCGCCGTCTTGCCGTCAGAAAGGCAGAAAAAGCTCGCCTCTTCGCCATCGAGATAGGCCTCGACCACGACTTCCGCGCCGGCTGCCCCGAAAGCGCCGTCGAAGCAGTCGTCGATTGCGGCAAGCGCTTCCTCGACAGTCATCGCAACGGTGACACCCTTGCCAGCGGCAAGTCCGTCCGCCTTGACGACGATCGGTGCACCCTGCTCGGTCACATAGGCCTTGGCTTCCTCACCATTGGTGAAGCGACGGTATGCTCCGGTCGGGATATTGTAGCGGGCGCAGATATCCTTGGTGAAACCCTTGGATCCTTCGAGCTGCGCTGCAGCGGCCGAAGGTCCGAAGACGACGATGTTCTTGGAACGCAGCACGTCGGCGATACCGGCAACCAGGGGGCCTTCCGGGCCGACGACGACGAAGTCGATACCGTTGGTCAGGCAGAATTCGGCAACTGCGCCGTGATCATCGACATCGAGAGAAACGATCTCGGCATGTTCCGCGATACCGGGATTGCCGGGAGCGGCATAAAGGGCAGTCAGTTTGGGAGACTGTGCAAGCTTCCACGCCAGTGCATGTTCGCGGCCGCCTGAGCCGATCAGCAGAACCTTCATAAACCGCCCTCATGGTTGTTTTCACTGGGGCGGTTAAGGCTCGTTGCCGCAAAGGTCAAGGGTCTGCGGCCGATATGCACCCGGTTGGCGGCCGGCCCCACAGGGATAACAGGGTCGGCACGGCCTTGATGATATATTTCTAGAGCGTGAAATATTCCTACCGGCGCAACGCCAGTGTCGTTTGGAAAATCAGCCGGTTTCTATAGGCGAGGAAGGGAACCGGTTCGTCTCTTTTGGCCGCATCTTTTATCTTTTCGCTCAGGTAGATGATGGCGGCCTCAAGCTCCTCGGAGCCCACCGCCTCATCACTGGCTAGTTGGGTGGCGATTCTTCTGGGCATTCATACCTCCATGCGTGCCGCATCATGCGACGCGGCTAACTATAGGGAGGGCTGCAAATGCGAGAAGATGTCATGTATTTATCCACCGAGTGACGGTTATCACTTGCTGAACGCTGGCACGTTTTGGCACACGCTCCTCATCATCCTGTGAGCGCAGGGCAAGGCGGTGTTGTCTTGCCGCAAAGTTTGACTATGGTCGCGCCTCCCGAATTTGACGAGGACTTCCATGGCCGCCGACATCCAGAAACTCAGCCTTGCGATTGCTGCCGAGATCAACGCACGCCCGGATCAGGCCAAGGCCGCAATCGGTTTGCTGGATGAAGGCGCGACGGTTCCCTTCATCGCCCGCTATCGTAAGGAAGTGACCGGCGGTCTCGACGACACCCAATTGCGCAATCTCGCCGAACGTCTCGTATACCTGCGCGAACTGGAAGCTCGCCGCGTCTCGATCGTCGACAGCATCAATACCCAGGGCAAGATGACCGATGAGCTTGCGCGCAAGCTGGCCGGTGCCGTTACCAAGGCCGAACTGGAAGACCTTTATCTCCCCTACAAGCCGAAGCGTCGCACCCGCGCCGAGATCGCCCGCGAACGGGGACTAGGCCCGCTGGCAGAAGCCATCTGGGCCGATCGCAACGCCGATCCGGCGAAGCTTGCCGAAGCATATGTGCAGGGTGAGGTTGCCGACGTGAAGACGGCGCTCGATGGCGCGCGCGATATCGTTGCCGAAACCATCTCCGAAAACGCCGATCTTCTCGGTCGCCTGCGCCAGCACATGCGCGATGGCGCCGTGCTCCGCGCCAAGGTGGTCGACGGAAAGCAGGAAGCGGGCGCCAAGTTCGCCGACTATTTCGATCACACGGAACGCTGGGCAACCGTTCCCGGCCACCGCGCGCTCGCCATGCTGCGCGGCTGGAACGAGGAAATGCTGACGCTGACGATCGATGTTGATGCCGACGACACATCCCCGGTCAAACCGGCGCAGCGCATCATCGCCGCGGCCTTCGAAATCCGCGGCTCGGGTAAGGGTGACCTGTGGCTGATGGAAGCTGCCGGCTGGACCTGGCGCGTCAAGCTCTCGGTTTCGCTGTCGCTCGACCTGATGCGGGAAATGCGCGAGCGCTCCGAAGAGGATGCCATCCATGTCTTCGCCCGTAACCTCAAGGACCTGCTGCTCGCCGCACCCGCCGGTTCCCGCTCCACCATGGGCCTCGATCCGGGCATCCGCACCGGCGTCAAGGTCGCGATCGTCGATGCCACCGGCAAGCTGATCGACACCTCGACCGTCTATCCCTTCCCGCCGAAGAACGACCTGCGCGGGACGCAGGCGGAACTTGCTTCGCTGATCCGCAAACATAATGTCGAACTGATCGCCATCGGCAACGGCACCGGCAGCCGCGAGACGGAAAAGCTGGTGGCAGACATGCTGTCATCTCTTCCGGGGGCTAAGCCGACCAAGGTTATCGTCTCGGAAGCCGGCGCATCGGTCTATTCCGCTTCGGAAACGGCGGCCGCCGAATTCCCTGGGCTCGACGTGTCGCTGCGCGGCGCGGTCTCCATCGCCCGCCGCCTTCAGGACCCGCTGGCTGAACTCGTCAAGATCGAACCCAAGGCAATCGGCGTCGGCCAGTACCAGCACGATGTAGATCAGGGCAAGCTCGCCCGCTCGCTCGATGCTGTCGTCGAAGATGCGGTGAATGCCGTCGGCGTCGACCTCAACATGGCGTCCGCGCCGCTGCTTGCCCGCGTTTCCGGCCTCAGCAAGTCGATTGCCGAGGCAATCGTTGCCCATCGCGATTTGAATGGCGCTTTCGAAAGCCGCAAGGATCTCCTGAAGGTCGCGCGCCTCGGCAACCGCACCTTCGAACAGGCTGCCGGCTTCCTGCGCATCCCGAACGGCAAGGAGCCGCTCGATGCTTCCTCCGTTCACCCGGAAGCCTATGGCGTGGCGAAGAAGATCGTCGCCGCGTGCGGTCGCGATCTGCGCACCCTGATGGGCGACAGCGCGGCTTTGAAATCCGTAGATCCGCGCCAGTTCATCGACGAGCAGTTCGGTCTGCCGACGGTGAAGGACATCATCGCCGAACTGGAAAAACCCGGCCGTGACCCGCGCCCGAGCTTCAAGACCGCCACCTTTGCAGACGGTATCGATGAGATTACCGATCTCAAGCCCGGCATGCTGCTAGAAGGCACGGTCACCAACGTTGCAGCCTTCGGCGCTTTCGTCGATATCGGCGTGCATCAGGATGGTCTCGTGCACGTCTCGCAACTGGCCGACAAGTTCGTCAAGGACCCGCATGAAGTGGTCAAAGCCGGCGACGTGGTGAAGGTTCGGGTGGTCGAAGTCGACGTCAAGCGCAAGCGAATCGGCTTGACAATGCGCAAGGACGGAGGCGAAAGCGCCCCTCCGCCGCGTGGTCCGGGCAAAAATGAGCGCCCTTCCAATCAAAAATTCATGAAGACCGAAAAGCCCTCTTCGCAGGGCGCATTCGGCGCAGCGCTCGCAGAAGCTTTAAAAAAGCGCTGAATTCTACAAGCATCAATGTCATTGCTACCATTAGGTGTACGCCGTCAAACAACCCGTTTGACGGCGTGCTGTTTCGTGTCATTTTCATGACCGGAATGTGCTTGCAGTCCGAGGAATAGACGCTAGATTTCGAAAAATAGTAAGGTTCCCTTAGTATTCAGGAGGTGGGTCCGTGAACTCGTCCCTTCACGATCTTCTTAGCAAAATCATCAAGATAGGCACTCTCACCGTCCGTGGGACGGGAGGCGAACAACGATATGGAGGAGGGGGAGGCCGGTCGGTGGCCATCCGCTTCACCGACGAGGCTTCGGAATTGGCGCTTCTGCGTGATCCGCAGTTGCAACTCGGCCAGCTCTACATGGATGGCCGTCTCCTCGTGGAAGAGGGGGACATCTATGAGTTCCTGGCCCTGATCAAGGACAACACCCTGTCCGAAGGCCTGACATTCGGCATGATCGTCCGCGGTATCGGGCGCATGATCGAGGCGCAGTTCCGCAATCGCGTTCCCATCAACCACAATCGCAAGAACGTCTCGCATCACTACGATCTCGACGAAAAGCTGTTCTCGCTCTTTCTCGACGAGGACTGGCAATATTCCTGCGCCTATTTCAATCCGCCCGGCATTTCGCTGGACGAGGCGCAGATCGCCAAGAAGCGCCATATCGTGGCAAAGCTTCTGGCCGAGCCGGGTCAGAAGGCGCTGGAAATCGGCTCCGGCTGGGGCGGCATGGCGATGTATCTGTCGGAAAGCTCCGGCGTCGATGTGACCGGAATCACGCTATCGACCGAACAGCTGAAAATCTCCCGCGAACGCGCCGCCAAGCGGGGTCTCGCCAACAGCGTCCGCTTCGAATTGCAGGACTATTATTATCTGCCGCCGACCAAGAGCTATGACCGCATTGTCTCCGTCGGCATGTTCGAACATGTCGGCCGGCTGAACTACAAGAAGTTCTTCAACAAGGTGAACGACGTTCTGTCGGATGACGGCGTCATGGTCCTGCATTCGATCGGCCAGCCCTATCCGGCGATCTACAACAATCCCTGGATCGAGAAATACATTTTCCCGGGCGGCTATATCCCGTCGCTGGCGGAGGTCATTCCCTCGATCGAGAAGGCGGGTCTGCTCGTCTCCGATGTCGAGATCCTGCCGATGCATTACGCCTATACGCTGCGTCACTGGCGCGAGCGCTTCATGGCCAACAAGGAAAGGGCGAAGGCTCTTTACGACGAGCGTTTCGTCAGGATGTGGGAATTCTATCTCGCAGCCTCCGAAATGGCCTTCACCCACGAAGCCTTCCACATCTTCCAGATCCAGATCGTCAAGAAGCGTCAGGCTGTGCCCGATACGCGTGACTACATCTACGAGCGGGAAGCGGAGTTGCGGGCTTTTGAGCAGAGCCGGTTGCCGCTGGACAAGATTGCGGTGTGACGGTGCGGCTGCGGCTTGGTCCCTTCTCCCCGCAAGCGGGGAGAAGGTGCCGGCAGGCGGATGAGGGGCAGCGACACGCGAGCGGCTGCGACCGCTTGACCACCCCAAATCCCCGGCGCTAGAAACTCGGCCATGATGACAAACGCCCCAAATGATGCCGCCCGCGTGGCCGATGCTCCTTCCGACAATTTTGTCTATCGCGTGCTGCCGCGATCGCTCTGGGGATACTCCCAGCTTGCCCGCTGGGATCGTCCGATCGGCTGGCAGCTTCTGATGTGGCCGTGCTTCTGGTCCATCGCTCTTGCGGCGGACGCGGCACCCGATGGTCTGGAGCCATCGGCGGGCACGATCATCTTCTATCTCTTCCTGATGTTCATAGGCTCGGTCGCCATGCGTGGCGCCGGCTGCGCCTATAACGATCTCGTCGACCACGATATCGACATGGAAGTGGCGCGCACCCGCTCGCGTCCGTTGCCGTCGGGCCGCGTGTCCCGTTTCGGTGCCAAGGTGTTCATCGTCTTGCAGGCGCTGGTCGGACTACTTGTCCTTATTCAGTTCAACACCTTCTCCATCGTGCTCGGCATCGCCTCGCTCGCTGTCGTCGCGATCTATCCCTTCGCCAAACGTTTTACCGATTGGCCGCAGTTCTTCCTGGGGCTTGCCTTTTCCTGGGGCGCGCTGATGGGCTGGGCGGCAATCTTCGGATCGCTCTCCTGGGCTCCGGTCTTTCTCTATATCGGTGCCGTTGCCTGGACGATCGGTTACGACACGATCTATGCCTATCAGGATATCGAGGATGACGAGTTGATCGGTGTCCGCTCCACCGCACGGCTGTTCGGCGACAAGGCAAAACCCTGCCTTGTCGGGCTCTACGGCGTCACCGTCCTGTTTCTTCTCTTGTCCTTCATCGCTGCCGGTGCGGGTTTCTTCGCCTATGCCGGGCTGATCGCCATGGTCGTCATGTTGGGCTGGCAGATTCTCATTCTGGATATCCGCAACACCGCCCAGTGCCGGGATCTCTTCCTTTCCAACAATCGCGTCGGCGCAATACTCTTTGCCGGCCTCCTTCTGTCGCTGATCTTCTGATGCTGGAAATATCCTGAACTGAAAAAGCCCGGCTTGATCAAGCCGGGCTTCGCGCTACGCCTTGCAGGCTAGGGGACAGTCCTACCGGCGCGCGATGATTTCCCGGCCTTCGATCCTCATCGCGACGCCGAGGCTGCCGGTCGTGCGGCGAACGAGGAAACGGGGACGCCTTGCGGCGAAATAGGAGTGACGGCGGCGCTGCTTGGTGCCATGGTTGCGCACGTCGCCGATATGGTTTTCCAGCGGACGGGCAACGCCATCGGCTTCCACCATCAGCATCGGAATGTGAAAGGCTTCAGACCAGCTGCGCCAGTCGGCGGCGATGTCGCAGAGATCGTGCGCTACCAGAAGCGGAATGCAGAGATCCGGATCGTCGTGATGGAGTTCGAGCGTGACGGTAACTTCGCCGTCGCCATGGTCGATCGCGCGGGCGGCGACACCCTTGAAAGCGCGTGCCGGCAGGGCGAAGGACAGCGGCAGGCCGCTACCCGGAAGGATCTTGCGCAGCACAGCGCCGCGCTCGTCGATGGTGATTGTGACATCTCCTGAGGTCTCGCGCAGCGCATAGGTAATCTGCTGCGGAAAACGAGACGGATCGAGCCTCAATGTCGACCCTGCCCATTCGGGCTTCAGAACGGTTTTGCTCATCGCTTTATGCTACCCTTGTTTTACCTGAGAGCCGCTTCCGGTTTCCCGTATTCGTTTCTCTGCGGGACTTTTGTCCTCTGATGGGCTCACATTAGGCGGCGGGCTTACGAAAACCCCTTAAAAATCGCGGTTAAGGAAAGTTTGCCTTGGTGGATGGTTACCGAATGCCGCAATTATTGCAGTTTCCGAAGAGTGAACGCGTCAGCTTGGATTGAAGGCGTATCGCTGCGAGACACGCCTTTGCGATCGCGTTTTCGGGTCTGTGGAAAACCGCCCGGATCGCCGATGCCGCAGGCAGAAAGCCCGGGCGAAAAATCAGCCGTCGTCTTTTTTGGAGAAGGGTGTGAAGGTCGCGTCGATATTGGACGACAGCCATGCCAGATCCTGGTCGGCAGCTTCCAGCATGGCGGTTTCCATCCGTCGATAACGGGAAAGAAGCTCCCGGCCGAACTCGGTAAGGCCGGCCCCGCCGCCGCTTTTTCCACCATGGCGAGTAAAGATCGAAGGTTCGCGGAACATCCGGTTAATCTCGTCCGAAAGCAGCCATGCGCGCCGGTAGGACATGCCGATAGAGGCACCGGCGGCGCGGATCGAGCCATGTTCCTCTATCAGTTCGAGCAGTTGCGCCTTTCCCGGCCCGAGCCTGACGCCGATATCGAAATCGATGCGGATCGTGGTTTTCCGGATATGGCTCATGGGGCGATGATGACCTTGCCCGGGTTCATGATGCCGGCTGGATCGAAGGATTTCTTGATCCGGGCCATCAGCTCCATTTCGATCGGCGAGCGGATATGCGCAAGCTCGTCGCGCTTCAACTGGCCGATGCCATGTTCGGCGGAAATAGACCCGCCCGCGGCAAGAACGATCGTATGGACGATCTCATTGATCTCGCGCCAGCGGTCGAGAAACGCCTGCTTGTCGGCGCCTACCGGCTGGGAGATGTTGTAGTGGATATTGCCGTCGCCCATATGGCCGAAGGCGCAGACGCGCGCGCCTGGCATGGCGGCGAGAACCGCCTTTTCGGCTTCTGCCATGAACTGCGGGATCTTCGAAACAGGCACGGACACGTCGTGCTTGATCGATCCGCCTTCCGGCTTCTGGGCGCCGGACATGCTTTCGCGCATGGTCCACAGCGCCTTCTGCTGCGCAACCGAGCTGGCAATCACCGCATCGCGCACCAGACCGGCCTCGAAACCCTGTTCCAGCAGCGAATGGATCATGACTTCGGCAGTCTCGGCCGAGTCCGATGTCGATATGTCGATCAGCACGTACCACGGATGCGGTTCCGACAGCGGATCGCGAACCCCCTCGATATGGCGTGAGGTGAACTCGATGCCGATCCGCGGCATCAGCTCGAAGCCGGTCAGGGCCATGCCGCAAAGCGTCGAGGCCTTGTCGAACAGCGCGAGCGCGTCTTCGGTCGAGGCAACCCCAGCAAACGCCACCTGATGGCCGACCGGGCGGGGAAAGAGTTTCAGCACCGCGCCCGTGATGATGCCGAGCGTGCCTTCCGCACCGATGAAGAGGTCGCGCAGGTCGTAACCGGTATTGTCCTTCTTGAGCCGGCGCAGCCCGTCCCAGATCTCGCCTGTCGGAAGCACCACTTCAAGCCCGAGGCAGAGCTGGCGCATATTGCCATAGGCAAGCACCGCCGTACCGCCCGCATTGGTGGAAAGATTGCCGCCGATCCGGCAGGAACCCTCCGACCCGAGCGAGAGGGGGAACAGCCGGTTCACTTCTTCCGCGGCCTTCTGCACATCGGCAAGGATTGCACCACCGTCCGCCACCAGCACGTTCGCAACCGGGTCCACGTCACGGATGCGGTTCATCCGGGCAAGCGAGACGATGATGTCGTTGCCGCCGGCACGCGGCGTCTGTCCGCCGACAAGACCGGTATTACCGGTCTGCGGCACGATGGATGTCCCGGTTTCGCTGGCAAGTTTCAGGATTGCTGAGACCTCCTGCGTCGAGGCAGGCTTCAGGAGCAGCGGCGAGGAACCCTTGTAGAGACCGCGATCCTCCACCAGGTGCGGGGCAAGGCCTGCCGCATCGCGGATCACATTGGCGTCTCCGACAATCGCGGCAAAACGGTTGATCAGTCCGGAAGCCATCTCTGAACCAGCCTTTGCGCTCTCGCCCGCTGCATTGTCCCCCGCTGAACCGTCCATTGTCATTCCTCTCCGTCGCGTGGTGCGGCTGCCCGTCCCAGCCTGTCATTGATCGCTTCGCCGAGTCCCTCGTTCGGGATCGGCGTAACCGCGATGCTTGAGGCACCGCTGGCATCCGCGCGCTTCAGGTATTCGAACAGGTTGGCCGCCGCCTGCGCAAGGTCGGCCGATGGGCTGAGGTCGAGATCGATCGCAGCCTTTTCCGCACCGGCAACCGGCTGGCCACCGAAACGGATCAGCGCTTCGCCCCGTTCGATTGCCGTCGCGTCGAGACGCACGGTAGCGCCCGGCGCATAATGCGAGGCGAGCATGCCCGGCGCCTCGATGATCGCGGCAGGGCCTGAGCGACGCTCAAGGTCACGCCCGGCAACATCGGCGATATGCATGGCCGCAAGACCACCAGGCCTCACAAGCAGGATCGTGCCGGTTTCAGGATCGACGCGGATGATCGTCGACTCGACGCCGACGGGCGAATAGCCGCCGTCGATGATCAGTTGAAGCTTGTCGCCGAGATCTTCCATCACATGGCGCGCGGCCGTCGGGCTGACCCGGCCGGACGTGTTGGCGCTCGGCGCTGCAAGCGGCCGGCCGAAATCGCGGATCAGGTCGTTGGCAAAACCTTCCGGGCAGCGAAGCCCGACCGTTTCCAGCCCCGCCGTTGCCAGCGGATGGATGGCGCTGTCTTTCCTGAGCGGAAGGACGATGGTCAGCGGACCGGGCCAGAAGGTTTCGGCCAGCTTTCGCGACGCCGGATCGAACACCGCATAACGCTCTGCCATATCGATATCGCAGACATGGCAGATGAGCGGATTGAACTGCGGCCGCCCCTTGGTTTCGTAGATGCGCGAGATCGCCTCAGGCCGCGTCGCATCGGCGGCAAGGCCGTAGACCGTCTCGGTCGGGATGGCGACGGGAAAACCGTCATGGAGCACACGGCTTGCCTCACTGATGGCGCGCTGGGGCTCAAGGGTGATGTTGATGATTTCGGCTGTCATGGTGCTGTCAATACAGCGGAGTGCGGGCTCTTCAAAGCCTTTTGACGATTTCGCGTACTGCGGCACTCGGCGCGCCAAGCATCAGCACGTTGCGCATCGCCTCGCGCGGGCTGTTGGTCTGGAACAGAAGCCCGTTTCTGCGCCATGTCCGGTCGATCCGCGCCTGTTCGCCCGCTTCACCTTCCACGGCGACGGCGAAATACATGCGGGAATTCCGTGGATTGATTCGGGCGAAAAACACCTCGTCGCCGCCGATCTCGGAAGAGAAGTTGGCGATGTAGAATGACCAGCTGACCATCGCATCCTGCGAAAAGAAGGTGCGTGCCGCGGTCACATGGCAATAGCCCAGATGCGGGCTACCCTCCAGCGTGCGGTGAAAGATGATCTTCGGCAGGTGGATGGACCGGTGAAAGCTGTTCAGCCGCTTATGCGTGGTTTCGCCGGCAGTTTCGAGCTTCTTGCCCGTCTTTTCAGCCACTTCGTCATGGGTGAGATAGCGGCGTTCGTCCGGAACCCAGACAGGGCGTGAGCGTGGAATTCTGCCGGTTCGCAGGAATTCGGTATGGGCATTGCCGCTGCTTGGCGGCACCATCAAGGGCCTGGGCCTGTTGACTTCGTAATAACGGAGCTGTCCTGGCATGGTGGCGGCTCTTCCCAATGAATTTTCAAGAACACTATTAGCAAGACCTTAACAGTCGGTTTCCCCCGACATCGAATGCTATTGCGCGATCGTCGCCAATGCAGTGGCCGATGTCGCAATGTCGTCTATGCGACAGGCCGGCATCCCGCTTAAATATGACAAAGCTCAAGGTGCCGCCTCGCTAGGGGAGGTGGAGAATTGGGAAGCCGGCGGATCGCAAAGATTTATCCGGCGCTGCCCCCGCAACGGTGGTGGAGTTGAAGGCATGGTAGGGGGCGACCCCGGCCACTGGGACAGAGCCGAACGGCCGACCGGGAAGGTACCATGCAGTCCTTTTGGGACAACTCCTCAGCCCGGAAACCAGCCTGAGTTTGATGACACCGGTCGCGGAGGGCGCACGGGACGGGAATTGGCTGCATTGATTGTTGCCGGCTTGTCCATGCCCTGAAGCTTGCTTGTATTGCGAGGAAGCATATGGACATTCACAATCAGGTTCTGCGGCAGCTGAAGAACCGCCGCGAAGGTTTCAGCCTGGAACAGCCCTTTTATATCGATCCCGATTATTACAAGCTCGATCTCGAGATGATCTGGTATCGCGACTGGCTGTTTGCCGGCCACGATTGCCAGATCAACAAAGCGGGCATGTATTTCACCCTGCAGGTTGGCGACTATCCGGTTCTCGTCATCCGCACGCGCGAGGGCGATATCCGCGCCTATCACAATACCTGCCGCCATCGTGGCCACCGCGTCTGCACCAAGGAAACAGGTTCTGCGACCCGCCTCGTCTGTCCCTATCACCAGTGGACCTACCAGCATGACGGCTCGCTGATGTCGGCCCGTCATATGGGCGAGAATTTCGACAAGAAGCAGTTTGGACTGAAACCCGTTCACTGTCAGGTGGTTGCCGGCTACATCTTTATCTGCCTCGCAAAGGAAGCTCCGGATTTTGCTCCGGTTCGCGCAACGGTAGAGCCTTACATGGCGCCGCATCGCCTGCCCGAAACGAAGGTTGCTGCCCAGAACACGATTATCGAAAAGGGCAACTGGAAGCTCGTCTGGGAAAACAATCGCGAGTGTTATCATTGCGCCGGCAACCATCCGGAACTCTGCCGTACCTACCCGGAAGCGCCGACTGCGACCGGCGTGCAGGGCGCAGGCGACGATCCGTTCATTTCCGAACACTGGAGCCGCTGTGAAGCGGCCGGCTTGCCGAGCACATTCAACATGTCGCCGGACGGCCAGTTCCGCGTGGCGCGTATGCCGCTGATCGAGGATGCCGAAAGCTACACGATGAACGGCCGTCCCGCAGTTCAACGATCGCTTTCCGACGACGTGACGATTTCCCATATCGGCACGATGCTTCTGTTCCATTACCCGACCACCTGGAACCATATGCTGGTCGACCACGCGATCTCTTTCCGAGTCATCCCGATCGGGCCGGAAGAGACGGCGGTCACCACCACATGGCTGGTCCACAAGGATGCGGTGGAAGGCGTCGATTACGATGTCGAGCAGCTGACCCATGTCTGGAACATGACCAACGACCAGGACAGGCAGATCGTTGAGGAAAACGCCTTCGGCATCCGCTCGCCGGCCTATGAACCCGGCCCTTATTCCGAGGCGCATGAAGGCGGTGTGATGCAGTTCGTCGAATGGTATTCGAACTTCATGATTGATCGCCTGCAGGGCAAGGACAGCACGCTTTACGCGGTGGCGTGATACTGAGCGCTCCTCCGCAATGTGCCGTCAGTTTGCGGAGGAGCCTGTTTTTACGCCGAGTGGGACGTGCGATCACTCCCGATTACGGCGTCGAAGGCTTGGTGTCCTTGGGTCGCAAGCCAGGTCCGAAAGGAAATGATCTCGGGATTGATCTCGCGCATCGCGGCAAGGTCCACGTGATCCGCCAGCGGGCCGTTATCCAGGATCGCCGCAAGCTGACTAAGATCGCTGTTGGCGGAAAGGACTTCATCGGCAAAGCGGGAATAAACGACCGGACGACCGGCGGCTTCGCTGAAGATTTCTCCCAGCTCACGACCTGTCACGGTATCGCTCGCGATCTTCATCGTTCGTCCGCTGAACCGCATCCCATCGGCAAAGATCGCGGCGACGAATTTTCCGATGTCTTCCACGGCAATCAGTTGCATCGACTGGTCCGGCCTGAGGAGGAACGTGTAACGGCCTTCCGAAAGGCCGAATGCCGGGTTGATCAGCATGTCCATGAAGATCATCGGTCTGATTATCGTTGCGGTGACCGGTAGCCGGCGGATATGCGCCTCGATCCGCGGCTTGGCGTCGAAACGGGCGATGCCGGTCGGTGTGTCGCCGGAACTGGCGCCCGAGGAATAGACGAGATGCGCGACGCCGCTTTCGGCTGCAAGATCGGCGATCGCGCATCCTATCTGTACCTCTTCGGTCTCTGACAGGTTGGCCGGTAATACGCTGAACACGCCATGAGCACTGTCCATCACGCCGCGAAATTTATCGAGATCGGCAAATGATCCTTCAACCAGCTCGGCGCCCGCCTGACGAAGGGCGACGGATTTGGGGGCCGCAGTGTCTCGCACAATCGCGCGAACGGGCCATCTTGCTTTCAAAAGCGCTTCGGCGACCGCTCCACCCTGCCGGCCGGTGGCGCCGAATACCAGGATTGGACGTTTGTCTTCTTTCATCTGAGAACCCTCGTGGTGAACACGGGGTCTCCATATATACTGTTGAAACACAGCCGGAAGACGGCACTATTTTCAGCCTCGGGCACACAGGTGATACTCTTGGACAATTCAGGTCAGAGCAAAACCGACAGGCAGGTGAAGCGCGATCAGGCTTTCCTGCCGCAACCTGCAAACGGAATATGCGGGCGTCTGGGCGACAGGTGGACGGTTCAGGTCATCTGGCGCCTCTCGCTTGCAGAGGATCGAAAGCTTCGTTTTTCGCATCTGAAAAGGGACATCGAAGGCATTACGCAGCGCATGCTGACGCTGACGCTACGCGGCCTGGAGCGCGACGGTTTCGTCAGGCGACACTATTTTCCCGAGGTGCCGCCTCGCGTCGAATACGAGCTGACCGAATTGGGGGCCGGCATACTGGTGTCTCTTCAGGGCCTGAATTTCTGGATCAGGGACAACTTCTCCCGCATCGAGGAAAACCGGCGCATTTACGACGAAGCCGGCGAATAGGGCGTGGCATTCCTCTGCCAAGGAATATAACCCGGAACAAAATCGGCATGTCTCGCGTTTTGAATCGCTGATTTATATCTGAGGAAACAATCCCATGACCGCATTTCGCATGCGCATTGCCACCGCCTTCACGGCAGCGGCCGTTCTTGCTACGAGTTTTATTCCGGTTTCGGCCGCACCTGTGATGCCGGCGGCACCGATGGCGGTGCAGACTTCCGCCAACCAGGCGACCGAGGTCCAATACCGTCGCGACGATCGTGATCGCCGCTATTACCGCCATGATCGCGATCGCCGTCACTATCGCCATGATCGACGCGCCTATCGGGAAGGATATTACAACGGCCACCGCGGATATCGCGAGCGCCGCCAAGGCTATCGCTATCACAACGGTTACTGGTTCCCGCTGGCAGCATTCGGTGCCGCTGCAATTATCGGCGGCGCCATCGCCAACCAGCCGCGTGCTTCGGGGGGCAGCCATTATCAGTGGTGCGCCAATCGCTACCGGACCTATCGTGCTTCGGACAACACCTATGTCGCCAGCGCCGGTGTCCGCCGCTCTTGCGTTTCGCCTTACAGGTAAGCGGATATCATGACGAACAAGCCCGGACGCTTACGCGGCCGGGCTTTCACATTTCCGCGCATAGAATGCTTTCAGGATAAAAATCCTAGCGTTGTGGAATGTTTGTTGACTATCGTGCGAGTTGGTGGCGCGGGAGGCGTCGCCTCTTCAACTAAGGGAATGGAGAGTACGAAATGACTCTGTTCAAGAAATTTGCTGTTGCAGCTGTTTCAGCCGTGGTTCTCGCTGGCTCGCTCGGAACCGCGCAGGCGCTGCCGCTGCCGGCCGCACCGAATGCGCCGGTCGTATCCGACGTCAGCAACGTGCAATATTATCGCGACCGCGGCTGGCGTGGCGATGGCCCGCGCCGTGGCTGGTACGGAGGTCATCGCGGTTACCGTTATCACCGTGACGGATATCATCGTCACAGCGACGGCTACTGGTATCCGCTTGCAGCTTTCGGCGCCGGCGCGATCATCGGAGGAGCGATCGCCTCGCAGCCGCGTTATGTCGAGCCCGCACCCCGGCCTGCCTATAGTGGCGGAGGCGGCTTGAACCCGCGCCACTATGAATGGTGCGCGGGCCGCTACCGGTCCTATGATAGCTATTCGAACTCGTTCCAGCCGTATAACGGGCCGCGCCAGACCTGTTATTCGCCCTATTACTGAATGGGGCGGGAAATGGCACGATAGATCAGCCCGCGCTTCGGCGCGGGTTTTGTCGTTTCAGAGAATGCCGACGCGCCTGAGCAGCCACCATGCGGCGGCGACAGAAAGCCCGATCGCGCCGAAGGCGAACAGGGTGCCGTGCTCCAGATGCGCAAACGGCAGGCCTTCCGTATTCATCCCGAAAAAGCCGGTGACCAGTGAAGGCGGCAGCAGGAAGGCGGTCATCAGCGACAGGATGTAGAGGTGGCGGTTGGTTTCCGACGAAAGCTTGGAATCGATTTCTTCATGCAGCAGCCGCGCCCGTTCCTGCAGCGCATAGACGTCATGATCGACCGCTTCGAGACGGCTGATCAGCCTTGCTGCGGCATCGTCGAAACCATCCGGCATTTCGTCCTCGTCGGAAGCAGCAGCACGCCGCATCAGGGTCAGCACCGTTCGCAAATGCCGGTGAAGCCGAACGACGGTGCGGCGCACGGGCGCAAGCTTGCGGCGTTCATCGCGCGGTGCGTTGTCGTAGACGAAATCCTCGATCAGGTTCAGCTCTTCCGTCAGTTCCATGACGAGCGAGATCAGCGTCCGCTGGAATTCCGCCACCAGCGTCTCGAATACGTCGATCGGTCGTTTGTAGCGTGCCGCGTTCTTTTCCATCTGGGCCTTGAGCCGGTCGATGGAGCGTAGCGGCTGCAGCCTTGTGGTGATGATGATGCGGTCGGAGACGAAGAAATGCAGCCAGCCGATATCGCGCGTCTCGCTGTCGAACTCCTTCTGGAAGTCGATCAGCGTGCCGTAGATCAGCTGCTCGTCGAGAATGATGGCCGCGTGGGTGTCACGGGTTGTCAGCGCAGCCAGCACCGGCGGCGTCACGCCCGGCAGGTTTTCGAGAAATGCCGGCACCCGGCTGTCGGCAAGGTTCAGGTGCAACCACAGAAATCCGTCCCCGCTATCCAGCTCCCGTGCCGTCGTCTCAAGCGGCAGCCGCGCGCAGGATCGCGTCGGCCCATCGAAGCGGTAGGCCCAGACGAGACCGGGAATGGCAGGCGTCATCAGCGGTGGCGTATCCATCGGCAGAACTCCGGTATCCTGAAGGACGTTCTAGATCAAACTCGCGAAGGAATCTTTAGCGCCCCGCCTTGTCCCGCCTTTATCATTTTTCTTTCCCCTCATGCGCGACTGCTTCATGATGGAACAACCTGCCGATTGACAATCTCCTTTACGTTTACGTAAAAGGAATTACTTGTCTGGAGAGGCAAGGCTGCACGGCTGATGAGGAGGATCATATGTACAGCGCCCCGGTGGAGGAAATTGCCTTCACGTTGAACCATGTTGCCGGTCTTTCCGCCGCCCTTGAGGAGGGGCGCTTCGGCGACCTCAGCGGTGATCTGGTAGCGGCGATCCTCGAAGAGGCCGGCCGTTTCGCCTCAAGCGAGATCGCGCCGCTGGGCGAGAAGGGCGATCGTGAAGGCGCGAAACTCGAAGACGGCGAGGTGACGACGCCGAAGGGCTGGCCGGATCTTTACCGCCGCTGGCGCGAGGGCGGCTGGAACGGCCTGACCGCGCCTGAAGCCTATGGCGGCCAGAACCTGCCGCATATGCTCAACGTCGCAGCGCTGGAAATGTGGAACTCGGCCTCCATGGCCTTCGCGCTTGCCCCGACACTGACGATGGGCGCGATCGAGGCACTTTCCGCCCACGGCTCGGATGAGCTGAAAGCGGTCTTTCTCGAAAAGATGGTGTCCGGCGAATGGACCGGTACGATGAACCTGACAGAACCGCATGCCGGTTCCGATCTCGGGGTGCTGAAGACCCGCGCCGAGCCGCGCGACGATGGCACCTACCGCATCTTCGGCCAGAAGATCTTCATCACCTGGGGCGAACATGACGCCGCCGACAACATCATCCATCTGGTTCTTGCCCGACTGCCGGATGCGCCGGCCGGCACGCGTGGCATTTCGCTGTTTCTGGTGCCGAAATTCCTGGTCAACGAGGATGGTTCGCTGGGTGAGCGCAATGATGTTCTCTGCCACTCGATCGAGCACAAGCTCGGCATCCATGGCTCGCCGACCTGCACGATGATCTTCGGCGACGGCCGTTTCGGCGAGGAATGGGGTGCTGTCGGTTATCTCGTCGGCGAGGAAAACAAGGGTCTCGCCTGCATGTTCACGATGATGAACAATGCGCGGCTTGCCGTCGGCATCCAGGGCGTAGCGATTGCCGAAGCCGCCACCCAGAAGGCCATCGCCTTCGCCAAGGAACGCACGCAGGGCAAGGCCCCCGGCTGGTCCGGAGACAGTAAAAACGGCGGCCAGAACAGCGGGATGAGCCCGATCATCGAGCATCCGGATGTCGCCCAGATGCTCTTGACCATGAAGGCGCTGACGCAAGGCGCGCGGGCGATTTGTTATGCCTGCGCCCATGCGACAGACATGTCCCATCATCATGAGGGTGAAGAGGCCAAACATTGGGCAGAGCGTGCGGCGCTGCTGACCCCGATCGCGAAGTCCTTCTCCACTGATATCGGTGTCGATGTCGCATCGCTCGGCATTCAGGTCCATGGCGGCATGGGCTTCATCGAGGAGACCGGTGCCGCGCGCTATCTGCGCGATGCCCGTATCGCCCCGATCTATGAAGGCACCAACGGCATTCAGGCAATCGATCTCGTCACCCGCAAGCTGCCGCTTTCCGGCGGCGATCAGGTTAAGGGGTTTCTCGCCGAGCTGAAACAGGTGGCCGATGAGGTCTCCGCCCGCAACGATCCCGACTTCGGCGAAACCGGTGACCGGCTCCGGGCCGCTATCGCCGCTCTGGAGGCGGCGACCGCGTGGTTGCTGGTAGCCCAGGCGGATGGCCGCACGACCGATGCGCTTTCGGGCGCGACACCCTATCAGCGCCTGTTCGGCCTCGTTCTGACCGGCGTTTATCTCGCCAGGGGCGGCCTGGTCGCAGCCGATAATGGCGAGGGGGGCGGGCGTTTCAGCCTCTGCCGCTTCATGGCGGAAAACCTTCTGGCCGAAACCTCCGCGCTCAAGGACCGCGTCATGGCAGGTTCCGCCAGCCTTGCCGCCGCCCGCAGCCTGCTGGATTGAGGAAGACATCTTGACCGAACATATCGTCGTCGAGCGTACCGATGCCTATCCGGGCGTCCTCGTCATCCGCTTCAACCGGCCGGAAAAGAAGAATGCCATCACAGCCGCCATGTATCAGCGCATGACGGCGGCGCTCGAAGAGGCGAATGCCGATGACGAAGTGAAGGCCGTCGTGTTTCTCGGCACCGAAGGCTGCTTTTCCGCCGGCAACGACATGGGCGATTTTGTCGGTTACGCCATGTCGGGCACCATGGAGCCGCCCGCCGGAGCCGTGTTCATCAAGGCGCTGGCGCAGGCTGAAAAGCCGCTCGTTTCGGGTGTCGATGGCCTGGCGATCGGCATCGGCACGACGCTCAATCTTCATTGCGACCTGACGGTCGCTTCCGGCCGCAGCCTGTTCAAGACACCCTTCGTTGATCTTGCGCTTGTTCCCGAAGCCGCATCAAGCCTGCTTGCGCCGAGGATCATCGGCCATCAACGGGCGTTTGCGCTTCTGGTGGCCGGTGAGGGTTTCTCGGCCGAGGCGGCACTTGAGGCAGGGCTGATCTGGAAGGTCGTCGGTCCGAACGAGGTGGAGATGGAGGCGCTGGCAATCGGTGCCGAACTGGCCAAAAAACCGCCCCAGGCTCTGCAGATCGCCCGTAATCTCGTCCGCGGTCCACGCGATGAGGTTCTCGCCCGGATTGACGAGGAACTCGTTCATTTCTCCGCGCGGCTGAAAAGCGCCGAGGCACGCGCGGCCTTCGAGGCTTTCCTTCAGCGTTGACAATAAGTCAGCCTGCCGATGCGACTGTGACGTCGGCACCGGCAGGCCTCGCCTGCGGGCGGGCAGGCAATTTCGACTTTTTATGGTTGCGGTTCCAGTGCCTGTTCCAGGGCGGTGCCGACCGGGTTGATATCGCCGACGAAGCGGATCAGATCCGCCATGGTAAAATGCCCGGCCTTCGCGCTTGGCAGCTCCGGCTTCCAGTCGGACTGTTGCCAGAGGAAAGAGTCATGGTCGCCATGCACCATGCCGAGGAAGGTTTCGGCAACGATGGTCGAGGCCATCGGGCCGAGGCGTTCGCCCTTATGGTAATGCTCCGCCTCTTTCAGCGCATAATACCAGAGCGGCGTTTCCTCATGCAGCCCGTGTTTCTTGGCGGCCTTGCCGTCAGGTCCGGTCGCAACCTGCGACGGTTTCAGCGGCGTGATACCTATCGCCCGACAGACCGCCTGGCCGGACGGAAGCCCGATCTGTACTCCGCGTCTGAGATTGCGGAAGGCGAGGTTGAATTCCCGCACCAGCTGCGGCGGTGCCTCGGGTATCAGTCCCGGCAGCGTATGCAGTGCCGGTGTGAGCAGCGGATCGATACGACGGCTGTGGTTGAGTGCGAAGTTCCCGCCGGCGGGTGTGCCGAGATCGAAATAGCGCCGCCAGTCGATCACCCAGTTGGAGGGAAGCGTGTTCTGTGCTGCGGGCGGCGGGGCAGGCGGCACCGGTGCCAGTTCGCCGGTGATCGATCCTGATTTTCCGGTGAAGAAGAACAGCAGCCCCAGCGTACCGTTAGCGATGGAATCCGCCGTCGGGTTGAACACCTGGTTATGACTGTAGGTCTGCCGCACCATCGAATGCCCGAGCCGGTAACAGGCCGCCGCAAATTCCGCCGGCATATAGGGCCGCTGCTTGAAGCGGTAGAAACGCCGTCCCTGATGTTTGATCTTCTGGATCAGACCCGGTTCGGTCAGCCGTTCGACGAAATCGAACAGCACGATCCATTGGTAATGCCAGGTGACGATCCGCCTTGTTTCCTTAAACAGCGCGTCGTCGCTGAGACCGGGATTGGCGGCCACCACTTTGTCGAACACCTTGTTGTGGAATTTCAGCATCAGAAGATGCATCTGCGCCACCAGCAGGTTCTCGTCATTGCGCTCGTCGAAGATCAGCGCATGGCCGACCTGATTGCGTGGCAGGTCGTTTGGCAGCGTCGGGATTGTGCGCCCGTTCTGGTCGGGTGATTGCGCCGCATGCCCGATCAGCATCTTGCCGATGATCTTCGGCTTGGCGGGATCGCGCTGGTAGAGATAGGGATGGATGCCCGGTCCGTCGCCATAAAGCGAATCGAGATCGAGTGCCGGCGTGCGGAAATTCACCGTGGCCAGCGGATCGGCCTTCTGCTGGTCGAGCGGTGTCGTGTCGAGCGTAATGTCGTGGTCGATGAACTGGCCGAGATAGGTATATCCGGCCGGGATGTTCATGTTGTCGCCCGCGGGATCCGGATTGCCCGCAGCATCGAGCCTGTCCAGCATAGCTGCCGCCAGTTCAGCCAGCGCGTCGTCGCTGGCTGAAAGCGGCAGAAGATTTGGAAACATCACCCCGAATTTGCCGGGATCGCCTATGCCGTCGAAGGAATGCAGCGTCTCCGGTTTCATGCCGCGCACGCCATGCCCATGCATCGCTACGTCTGTCATGATTTCCCCTCCCGTCGCAGCAAAGCAAGTCATTTGCTTCAACAGGCTGCGAGGCGGCGAAATATGCTCTCGTCCTAATGTTCGGTAAATCGGAGGGAATTCAAAAGTGCCGAAAGCAATACTGGAACGTGTATCTTCGCGGCACTTCAGAATAAGCCTGCCCCGAACTGGGGCGAGATTTGCGTCAGATTAACGCGAAAGCAGCGCCACGGCTTCCACATGCGGCGACCAGAGAAACTGGTCGATCGGCGTCACCGACTTGATGCGATAGCCCGCATCGACGAGAATTTTGAGGTCTCGCGCAAGTGTCGCAGGGTTGCAGGAAACGGCCACGACCGTCTTGATGCCGGAGCGGACAAGCTCCTTCACCTGAACTTCGGCGCCGGCGCGCGGCGGGTCGAAGACGGCCGCATCATAGACCTTCAGCTCCTGCGCCATCATCGGACGGCGGAAGAGATCGCGCTTTTCCACTGTGACCGGTTTCAGCCCCTGCGTATTGCGCGCCGCAAGGTCGAGTGCCTTGATCGACTTGTCGTCGCCTTCGACCGCATGAACCTTCGCCTTGCGGGCTATCCTGAGCGTAAACGTGCCGGAGCCGGCAAAGAGATCGATCACCCGCTTGGCCTTGCCGAGATGGCCCATGACCAGTTCCGCCATCGCCTCTTCCGCAGGCTTGGTCGCCTGGGTGAAGGCTCCTGGCGGCGGCGAGACATTGACGCCGCCGAAATCGATAATCGGCTTCGTCGGTTCGAGAACGATCTCGTCATTGACGGAAACCCGCGCGATACCCTTCAGCGAAAGGACAGCCTCTGTTACCGCACGGCGCTGCTTGTCGTCGAGCTTCTTTAAGCCATCGGCAGCCAGATCAAGTCCGGAGAGCGTCTCCAGCACGGTCAGGCGGAAGGTTTCTGAACCCTGTGCAAGCGACGATGCAACTGTACGGATCGCGGGAAGCCTCGCCACGATGCCGGGCGAGGTGATGGGACATTCCTCGATCGACACGATATGGTTGGTTTCGGCGCGGTTGAAGCCGAGCAGCAGTTCCTTCTCGGTGCGGCGCACGGAAAATACGGCGCGGCGTCGCTCGCCGGGATGGCAGGTGATGGTCTCGCCGACTTCCGGCGTCAGCCCGCGCGCCTTCAGCGCATCGATGACCAGTTCACGCTTGAAAGCGTTATAGGCCGGTGCCGCCAGATGCTGCAGAGAACAGCCGCCGCAATTGTCCCGATCGGGATTGAAATGCCGACAGATCGGTTCGATCCGGTCCGGTGACGGATTGGAGGTCGACATGACGGTGCCGTAATCGCCATTGCGGGCGATTGCCAGCGTTTCGCCGGGCAGCGCGTAAGGCACATAGACCGGCCCGAATTCGCTTTCGGCAACGCCATGGCCCTGTGCACCGAGCCGCTCGATCGTGACGGTGACCGTGCTCATGAAGGCTTCCTTCCACCAAGCAGGAATTCGACATTGCCGTCGCCGCCGGCGATCGGCGAGGGGATCAGCCCGAGGCTTTCCCACTCCATCTCTTCGACCAGCCAGCGTTCAAGCTCCGCTGCCACATCCGGCGCGGTGTCCGGCTGTTTCAGGAGACCGCCCTTGCCGACATTCTCGCGGCCCGCCTCGAATTGCGGCTTCACCAGCAGCACGCAATGGCTGCCCGGCTCCGCCATTTCCAGTGCGGGGGGCAAAGCCAGCTTCAGCGAAATGAACGATACATCCGAGACGATGAAATCGACCGGCTCGTCGTCGATATCGTCCACCGTCATCTCGCGGGCATTGAGGCCCTCGATATTGGTGACGCGCTCGTCATCGCGCAGCCGCTCATGCATCTGGTCATGGCCGACATCGACGGCGATGACATGGGCAGCACCGCGCTCCAGCAGAACCTGGGTAAATCCGCCCGTCGAAGCCCCGACGTCGAGACAGGTCAGCCCTTCCGGGTCGAGGCCGAAATGGTCGAGTGCTGCAATCAATTTCAGCGCCGCGCGCGACACATAGGTGCTTGCCGGATCATCGACGACGATCTCGGCTTCCGCCGAAACGGACTGTGCCGGCTTGGTCACGACCTTGCCGTCGACCTTCACGGTGCCGCGCGCAATCGCGTCGCGTGCTCGCGAGCGGCTGTCGAAAAGGTTGAGCGTGACCAGCAGCTGGTCGAGACGGACGGATGAAGAGTGTTGGTTCATGCGGCTCTCTTGGCGGTTTCCGTGTCGCAAGGCAAGCAATTCCAGCAAAAGTGGCAACCGGTCTTGCGTATGGAATGGCGTAAAAGCCAAACAGACGAGCAATGGCGACTTTCCGTTGAAACCGTCGGAATTCCCGAAATCGGGCAGAAGTGGAAAATCGCTAAAATAATAGGAAGCGTATAAAGCGGCGGGTAGCGATTTTTCGATAAGAACGGCTGCACGGCATTCATGACGAATTTGTCGTGGAGACACCCATGGGAATTCAACGCGAAGTCAGGATCGATCTGTTACGCGGCATTACGCTGCTGCTCATCTTTATCGGCCACGCCGAATTCACCTTCTCTGCCACCTTCCAGCACTCGCGTGGCTTTGCCGATGCATCCGAGCTCTTCGTGCTTCTCGCCGGCATGTCCTCGGCGCTTGCCTATTATCGACCGAATGGTGATCTCTCCCTGAAACGGCCCTGGGACCGTGCATGGCGTATCTATCTCGCGCACTTGCTGCTGTTTCTCGTCATGGGAGCACTTGCCGCTTGGCTCGCGATCATTCTGCCACCCACCGAGGCCGCCAGAGACATGGCCGGTTTCCTTGCCGAACCGGGCATTCGCGGAATGCAGGCCATGCTGCTCACCTATATGCCGGGCAATCTCGACATACTGCCCATGTATGTCGCGCTTATGCTCTGGGCACCCTTCATCTTTCTGCTCCACGATCGTCGCCCGGGCGTTCTTTTTGTGATCTCGGCAATGCTCTGGCTGATTGCCGGTCTGGGCCATGTCAACCTCGTGAACCACGCGCTCGATACGGGCCATTGGTTCTTCGATCCTCTGTCGTGGCAGGTAGTGTTCACCATCGGGATCATGCTCGGCATACGCATCAAGAAAGGTCTTGATCCGATGCCCTATAACCGGGTTGTTTTTGCACTTGCTGCGGCCTTCGCCGTTATCGCCATCCCGGTCAATCTCGCCGTCTTCCGGGAATGGGTCGCGCCGCCATTTCCGGGTTTCTACAGGGAGCTCGTTTCCAAGACGAATGCCGGCCCGCTGCGTGTCGTCGATGCGCTCGCCATTCTCTATCTGGCCTGGAATATCGACCTGGTGAAAACAGCGGCGGACTGGCCTTTGCTGAAGCCCGTCGCCATGATCGGCCGCCACAGCCTGCCGGTCTTTTCGGTCGGGATTTTCATCTCTGCTGTCGCAAGCGTCTATATGGATCTCAATGCGCAGGCATCCATCCTCGCTCAGATGGCGATCCTTGTTGCCGGCTGCGCAATCCAGTTGGTCCTCGGCTGGCAACTCGAACGGCGGCGCAAGCGGCACGTTTCATCGGGTAGTCTTGGGATCGGGAGCATCAATCCGGCTTGACCGGGCGAGATCCCGATTGGATTTGCGACAGGCTGAGAGTTTCGCGTGCGAAGGAATGGCGGAAGCGCTCCAGGGCCGCCATTCAGCATATGTTGAAAGTCCGTGACGCTTTTTGAGTTGAAGCAGGTTTCATGCGGGTGCAATGTTTTTCGATCAGGCAGCCGGAATGCCAGCGATGCGTCGTTATGCGGATGCTTTCGAACGATACAACTTTCTGACGATTACGCTGCATTGGCTGATCGCCGTGCTTATACTCGGGTTGATCGTGCTGGGCTTCATCATGACGCGCAGCTCCATCGACCCGGCCCTGCAGTTTTCGCTTTTCCAGTGGCACAAGTCGTTCGGCATGCTGACCTTGCTGCTGTCGCTGATACGGTTTGCCCATTCGTTTTTCTACGTTCGGGCAAAGCCTGTCGCGGGCATGAGCGGGGCGGAACATCTGGCGGCGCGAGCAATGCATCATCTGTTGCTACTGCTGGCCGTGATCGTGCCGTTTGCGGGCTGGATGATCGCCTCGGTCTCGACGCTGGAAATCCCGACATTTGCCTTTGATCTCTTCGTCATCCCGCATTTGCCGGTCGAAAAATCCGATGCCGCGGAAGCCTGGTGGACGACGGCACATGCAGTACTCGCCTATTTTGTCCTGGCACTGGTGGCGCTGCATGCCGGCGCGGCACTCTACCACCATTATGCAAGGCGTGATGCCGTTCTGATCCGCATGCTCGGCATTCGCCGCTATCGATGAGACAAGGATTCGTCAGGGAGGTGACGCGTCATGATCAGAGGAACAGCAATCCTGACCGCAATCATTATCTGTTCGCCATATTTTCAGTCCGTTCAGGCCGCGACGGATGTCCCGAGCCTGATGGACGCGGCGGGGCGTTACACCATCACCAACGCGTCCGATATTCGTTTCCATGTCGATCAGGTTGGCGGCGGCGGCATCAAAGGGAGTTTTGGAAGCTTCTCCGGCAACTTCAACCTCAAAGCCGGCGACCTCAGCCACTCCATGGTGAATTTTGAACTGAAGCCGCAAAGCGTCAGCACCGGCCAGACACGCGTCGATGCATTCCTGCGCTCAAGTGCCGTGTTCGATAGCGACAACTACGAGAAGATTACCTTTCGCTCCAACCGTATCGAGCAGACCGGCCCGGATAGCGCGCATGTCACTGGCACGCTGACTGCCAAGGGACATAGCGCTCCGGAAAGTTTCGATGTCAGGTTGACGTCGTGGAACGGCAGGACGATTGGCTTCACGGTCAGCGGCCAAATACTCCGGTCGCATTACGCCATGGATGTCGGCACACCTATCTATTCCAATCTCGTGCAATTCGACATGGTGGTTGAAGGTCAGCGAAACTGAGGCGTCGCTTAGCCCGCCGCACCCACGTCGATCACGGTCTTGCCGAGCGCGCCGAAGACCGTCCTGACGATGCCGGCGCGGTCGAGACCGGCCTTGGCATACATCACGTCCGGGCTTGCCTGTTCCATCCAGATATCCGGCAGGACCATCGAGCGGACCTTCAGGCCATGATCGAGCAAGCCCTCGGAGCTCATGAACTGCAGAACATGGCTGCCGAAACCGCCGACAGCGCCTTCCTCGATGGTGATCAGCACCTCGTGGTGGCGGGCAAGCTGGCGGATCAGGTCATGATCGAGCGGCTTGGCGAAACGCGCATCCGCAACCGTCGTCGAAAGACCGGCGGCTTCGAGATCTTCCGCCGCAAGCAGACAGTCCTTCAACCGCGTGCCGAAGGAGAGAAGCGCCACCTTGGAGCCTTCCTTGACGATACGGCCCTTGCCGATCTCAAGGATTTCGCCGCGTTCCGGCAGCTCGACGCCGACGCCTTCGCCGCGCGGATAGCGGAACGAAATCGGGCCGTCGTCATAGGCAACGGCTGTGCGCACCATATGCTTCAGTTCCGCCTCGTCGGCGGCAGCCATCACCACCATGTTCGGCAGCGTGGCGAGGAATGTCGTGTCGAACGAACCCGCATGGGTCGGCCCATCGGCACCGACGAAACCGGCGCGGTCGATCGGGAAACGCACGGGAAGTCCCTGGATCGCCACGTCATGCACGACCTGGTCGTAACCACGCTGCAGGAAGGTGGAATAGATGGCGCAGAACGGCTTGAAGCCCTCGGTCGCAAGACCGGCCGCAAAGGTCACCGCATGCTGTTCGGCAATGCCGACATCGAAAGTGCGCGACGGATAGGCTTTCAGCATCTTGCCGAGACCGGTACCATCCGGCATGGCCGCGGTGATACCGACGATCTTGTCGTCGAAACCGGCTTCCTGCACCAGGGCGTCACCGAAGACGCTCGTATAGGATGGGGCGTTCGGCTTGGCTTTCGCCTGCGCGCCAGTGATGACGTCGAACTTGTTGACGCCGTGATATTTGTCGGCGGCAGCTTCCGCCGGCGGATAACCCTTGCCCTTCTGGGTGACGACATGGATCAGCACCGGGCCATGGGCATTGTCGCGCACATTGCGCAAGACCGGCAGAAGGTGGTCGAAGGAATGACCGTCGATCGGGCCGATATGGTAGAAACCGAGTTCCTCGAACATCGTGCCGCCGGTCACGTAACCGCGGGCGTGTTCGACGGCGCGGGTGATGGCGCGGTCGATGGACGCGCCGAGATAACCCGTCAGCTTCTTGCCCATTTCGCGCACGCCCATATAGGCGCGGCCCGATGCCAGACGCGCCAGATAGGCGCTCATCGCACCGGTCGGCGGGGCAATCGACATGTCGTTGTCGTTGAGGATGACGATCAGCCGGGCGTCCAGCGCGCCGGCATTGTTGAGTGCTTCGAATGCCATGCCGGCCGACATCGAGCCGTCGCCGATCACCGAGATGACGTTGCGCTTCTTGCCGGCAAGCTCCGCGCCGACGGCCATGCCGAGACCGGCCGAAATCGAGGTGGACGAATGTGCGGCACCGAAGGGGTCGTATTCGCTTTCCGCCCGGCGGGTAAAGCCGGAAAGACCGTCTTCCTGGCGCAGCGTGCGGATGCGGTCGCGGCGGCCGGTCAGGATCTTGTGCGGATAACACTGGTGGCCGACATCGAAGATCAGCCGGTCGTCAGGCGTGTTGAAAACCTTGTGGATGGCGATCGTCAGTTCGACGACACCAAGCCCTGCGCCCAGGTGACCACCCGTCTTGGAGACCGCATCGATCATCTCGTCGCGCACTTCACGGGCAAGCCTGGGCAGGTCGCGGTCATCGACTTTTTTCAGATCTGCGGGGAGCTTGACGGTGTCGAGCAGCGGCGTCGCGGGCAGGGAAGTCACGGAAGCTGGCTTTCTCTTCTTGTTTTCTTGGAAGGCGTTTCGTTTCAGAAGATGAGCAGAAAACGGCTTTTTTCAAGTTTTACGCACAACCGGTTCTAATCGATTTTAGCTGGCGGGCAAGCGGAAAGCCTATGGCGAAGGCAAAGGAACGAACTCTTTCTCGTCGCCCGGAACAATGTCGAAACGGCCTGTTCTCCACTCTTCCTTGGCTTTTTCGATCCGTTCCTTCGAAGACGACACGAAGTTCCACCAGATATAACGTTTCGAGTTGAGTGCTGCTCCACCGAACAGCATCACATGACAGCCGAGCGGTCCGGCTTTCAGCGTGATCTCGTCGCCGGCACGAAACACCAGCAGCTGATCGGCTGCGAACCGGTCGCCCGCGATCTCCAGTTCGCCGGCAAGTATGTAAAGCGCGCGTTCCTCATGACCGGCGCCGAAGGGGAAGCTCTTGCCCGGCTCAAGCCGCAGATCGACATAAAGCGTGTCGGTAAAGGTCGGAACCGGCGAGGAAAGTCCCTCGAATGCGCCGATCACCACGCGTCCATGCGCGCCGTCCCATTCGATTTCAGGCATCACTTCCCGGCCGGTATGGGCAAAGGCCGGGTCGATTTCTTCCCGGTTGTCCGGAAGCGCCAGCCAGGTCTGCAGCCCGGACATGGAAAGCGGGTGTCCGCGCAGGTTCTCCGGCGTCCGCTCCGAATGCACGATGCCGCGCCCGGCCGTCATCAGGTTGATGTCGCCGGGCTTGATCACGAGTTCGGTGCCCAGGCTGTCGCGATGCTTGATCTCGCCGTCGGACAGATAGGTGACGGTCGACAACCCGATATGCGGATGCGGCTTCACATCCAGCGCCTCGTCGGGCTTGAGGATCGCCGGCCCCATGCGGTCGAAGAAGATGAACGGCCCGACCAGCCGCCGCTGCCGGCTTGGCAACGCGCGCCTCACCGAAAATCCGCCGATATCGGAAGACCGCGGGATGATCAGGTTCTCGATCGCATCACAGGCAAAGGCATCGCCGGGGGCGGGGTCTGTTCCGGGGAAAAAGGACATCCAGCAATCTCCGTCTTTCGGTTCATCCTAGCGCGTTCGCCCCAGGGTGGACAACCGCGGGGTAACAGGGGCGGGCAGCTGTTCCGCCAACCTCAATATGGGTGTGGATCTTGCGAATACAGGTCCATCTGCTCATCGCCTTCGGATGGCGGAAACATTTCTGCGACGAAAGTTTCCGGATCGGAGGTAAACTCCTTCATCAGCGCAAAATGGTCGGTCTCGCGGAAGTCTGTTTCCGCCAACCCGTCCTTCGTCATGCGCAAAAGCCGTGCGCCGGGATAGGCCATGATCAGCGGCGAATGGGTGGCGATGATGAACTGCGCTTCACCGGCATGTTCCGCTTCACGCAATATCCTCATCAGCTCGATCTGGCGCCTGGGAGAAAGTGCCGATTCCGGTTCGTCGAGGATGAAGATGCCGCGTCGCCGGCAGCGTTCGTGGAAGAAACGCAGGAACCCTTCGCCATGGGAATAGGAAAGAAAGTCCGGCCCCATCTCGTTGCTCTCTCTGGCGGCCTGATCGAGATAACGGGCGACGGAGAAGAACGTTTCTGCCTTGAAGAACCACCCTGCAGAAACTTTCGGCAGCCATCCGCCGATTAGGCATTTGGACAGGATGCCGCCGGGCGTTTCGATCGCCATCGAGTGATCGACGGGACGATAACCACTGCCGCCGCCGGCATCATCGAATCCGGCAAGCACGGCAATGCCCTCCAGAAGGGTGGATTTGCCGATGCCGTTCTCCCCCACGATGATCGTAATCGGGTGGTCGAACCTAAGGGAGAAGTCCCCGTCCCGCAAAAGCGGCAGGGAATAGGGATAGGACTCGAAATCCGTCCATGTGCTTTTGATGGAAATGCTGCGCAGGTAAGGCGGCTTGGCCCGGATTTTCGGTTTCTTGCTCATGGCATCCTGTATTGCGGCATCTGGTATCGGAGGCACGCATGCAGTCATACGGCGGAGCGTCTCCCGACGTACCCGCCTGAGCGCTGAGCCTTATTCCCCGTCGAGCGCCTCGACGCCCTGCACCTTGCCGGCGCGGTCGAGGCGGATCTTTTCGATCCGGTTTTCGGCCGCATTGAGCAGCTTCTCGCAATGTTTCTTCAGCGCTTCGCCGCGCTCATAGATAGCGATGGACTCGTCGAGCGCCACGTCGCCGCGTTCCAGTCGCGCGACGATGCTTTCGAGTTCGGCGACTGCCTTTTCGAAGGAATAGCCGCTTACATCGATCGTATCGGTGGTTTCGGTCATGTCCTTCATCCTCTCATCAGTCTCACGATATGCATGCCGGCGGATTCTGCCAGTCCTTCCAGATCATAACCACCCTCAAGCAGGCTGACGACCCGGTTATTGGCGTATTTCCCAGCAATTTCCATCAGCCGCCCGGTCGCCCAGTCGAAATCGTCGCCGACAAGGTTGATCTGCGCCAGCGGATCGCGGTGATGCGCGTCGAAACCGGCCGAGATGATGATGAAATCCGGCCGGAAGTCGTGAAGCCGTGGCAACACGCGATCCTTGAACGCATCGCGGAAATGATCGCTGCCGTCATTGGGTGAAAGCGGTGCATTGACGACGGTGTTCTTCGCACCCGTCTCGTTTTTTGCGCCTGTGCCGGGATAAAGCGGCATCTGGTGAGTGGAGCAGAACAGCACCGACGGATCGTCCCAGAATATGTCCTGCGTGCCGTTGCCATGATGCACGTCCCAGTCGACGATCGCGACACGCTCGACACCATAGGTCTGCTGGGCATGGCGTGCGGCGATCGCCGCATTGTTGAACAGGCAGAAGCCCATGGCCTTGGTCTTTTCGGCATGGTGACCGGGTGGCCGTGCTGCAACGAACGCATTGTCGACCGCACCTGTCATCACATCGTCGACCGCCGCCATCGCACCGCCGATCCCGGTCAGGGCCGCCTGCAGGCTCTTCGGCCCGACATAGGTATCCGCCTCGACCTGATGGATCGTGTCCTCTTCCGGAATTTCGCGCATCACGGCGCGAAGATGCTCTTCCGGATGCGCAAGCAGAACCGCATCCTCGTTGGCCTGCGGCGCTTCCTTGCGTGCCAGATCGGAAAAATTCGGATGCTGGAGCGCGATCGCCAGCGAGCGCAGCCGATCGGGCCGCTCCGGATGGCCCTCTGGTGCTGGATGTTCGAGAAAGATCTGGTGTTCGTAAAGGCGGGTGGTCATGGAACGTGTCCCCGACGGTCTGTTGCCCACGACATGGCGCATCCGTGGCATTTTTTCAAGCAGCAGCCCTTGCCCTCGGCCCGGTTTGGCCGGAAAGAATAGGGCCTAGGGGAAATGGCTGTTCAGAGGTGTGCGTGGCCAAGGATACGATCAAGGCGTCGGATTTTCGCGTTGCCTTCCGCGACGTCGACATGAATGGCCAGATGTTCCGTTCGGTCTATATCGACCGCGCCGAAGAAGCGGTTGCCGCATTCTGGCGTCGCCGTAAGACCAAGGACGATGACCCATTCTTCATCACCGGCAAGGTTGCCGGAACATTCCATGTGCCGCTTGCAGTCGGGGATATCGTCCACACCCATGTCGGCGTCAGCAAGATCGGCGGAAAATCGGCCGGTTTTCTTGTCCGCATGACCCGTGGCGAAGAAGCCGTCGCCGAAGTCGAGATCGTCTGGGTGGCAACAGATGGAAAGGGCGGTAGCCCAGTCGCACTTCCGGAAGACCTGCGCGACTGGCTTTATTCGTTTCTCGATTGAGCCTTATGGTCTGGCTCAGGCCCTCTTAGGCAGGAGCGGGTAGCCGACCATGACGGCGCGGCCGGCAAGCGCTGCGATCACGGCCTTCAACACGTCGCCCGGGATGAAGGCGAGCGAACCCATGAATGCCTTGGAGAAACCGAGGCCGGTGATCAGCGCCAGATAGCTGATGCCGCAAACGTAAAGAACGATCACACCGCCGAACAGCGCTGCAACGAAGAAATTGACCGTCTGCACAAAGCCGGCCTGGCTGTGGCTGACGAGAAGTTGCGACAGGTAGCCGGTGGTGATGACGGCGAATACCCAGCCGATAAGATAACCGGTGGTCGGCGCCATGAACACGGCAAGACCGCCACGGCCGCCGGAAAGAACCGGGAGCCCGATCGCGGCAAGCACCAGCACGAGCAGCACCGAAATCGTGCCGCGCCTTGCGCCGAGCACGACGCCTGCGAGCATCACGCCGAGCGACTGGGCGGTGATCGGAACCGGAATGAAGCCGAGCATGATCGGTGGAACGAGGCCGAGAGCCACGATGATGGCGGCAAAGAGCGCTGAAAGAACGAGGTCGCGGGTTGCCATGGTTTAGGGTTCCTTGAGGCTGACAATTCGTCACTTCTGACGGCGGATGCCGCGGGCGTCAATGGCGGCTGCAATCTCGTCCGCGCTTCTAAGCGTCGTGATGATCAGCGGAACGATGAGCGACACCGGCCGCGGCTTCAGCCCACGGGCGTAGTGTGCGTCCCGGATCACCTCGTAGCGGCTGAGGATTTCCGGCACGAAACGGATGACCAGCCCGATCGAAAGCCCGACATCCCGTGCTTTCAGAATGCCCAGCCGCTCGAGCGGCATCGCAGCCCTGGTGATCACGTCGATGAAATCGCCGGTCGTCGTCGTCGCGGTGACAAGGCTGGCGAACAGCGCCAGTGCCGCCAGCCGGAAAAGTGCGATCAGCCCCTCGGTCGTGCCGTTGAAAACCGCCGTAAACAGCGCGACCACGACAACGATCAGTGCAAACGGGCGCATCCGTCGCCAGATTTCCGCAGCGCTGATTCGCAGCAGCGTGTGGCCGGCAAGACCGACGAGCGCCGCACCGGCGAGAAATGCGGGGTTGCCGATCATAAAGAGAGCGAGGCTGATAACCGACAGCGTCGCCAATTTCACACCCGCGGGCAGCCGGTGCAGAACGCTGTCGCCGTCGATATGCAGCGAGCGCATCAGTCTTTTCCCTCATGCATCGCCCTGTACTGGCCGATGACCTCACCCGGCTCGCCATCCGCGGCGATCCGTCCTTCGTGAACCAGCAGGACCCGGTCCAGACCAGCGACAAGATCGAGATCGTGGCTGATGACGATCACGTCTTCCGGCAGCGTGTGGATCGTCCGTTCCACTAGGTTGCGGTTCTTCAGGTCGAGCTGGTTGGTGGGCTCGTCCATCACCAGGATTTTCGGTTCGGTGACGAGCACCGAGGCAAGCGCTGCAAGCTGCAATTCCCCGCCGGAAAGCTCGTGCGCGCGCCGGTCGCCGAGATGACTGATGCCGAAACGGTGGAGTATGGCGTCGACCGCTGCCGTCACCTCCTGCTTCGGCAGCTTTCGTGACTTGAGGCCGAGCGCGATATCTTCGCGCAGGAGCGGCAGGATGATCTGGTTTTGCGGGTTCTGGAAGATGAAACCGCTCTGTCCGCGCGCCTCGTCTTGCTTTTCGACCGTATCGAAACCATTGACCGTGACCCGGCCGGCCGATGGCTTGACCAGCCCGTTGATCATCCGGGCAAGCGTGGTCTTGCCGGAGCCGTTCAGCCCGATAATGCCGATCCGCCGCCCGCTTATTGTCAGGTCGAGCGGATGGATGACGGTGCGGCCCTCGAAACGGACCTCGACCTTTTCAAAATGGATATCCAAGCCAGATCCTCAAAATTCTCCCGCGTCTATAAACCGCCATCGGCCACAAAGGAATTCGGAACAAAAAAAGAACATTGCAAAGGTTGCATTAAGCCCATAGTCTCCCGCCATGGCTATTTTGATCGACAACGAGCAAGCACGGCGGATCTTCCTGGAACGGCAGCAGCTTTGCGCTCCGCCCGGTCGCGCGCTGGCCAAGTCCGGTCTGCTGCAACTGATCGACGATCTCGGCTTCGTCCAGGTGGATAGTATCGCCACCGTCGAACGCGCCCATCACATGATCCTGTTTTCCCGCAACCAGACCTATCGACGGGAGCACCTGACAGCGCTTCTCGAAAAGGACGGCGAGCTTTTCGAGCACTGGACCCACGACGCCTCGATCATTCCGGCGCGGCTTTTCCGTTACTGGAAACACCGCTTTCGCCGCCGCGGCCCGGTTCTTGCCGAACGCTGGCGCAAATGGCAGGGCGAGGGCTTCGATTCCGCCTTCGAGGAAACGCTTCGCCACATTTCCGAAAACGGCGCGATCATGTCCCGCGACATGAAGGTGGAGGATCACAAGTCCGGCGGCTGGTGGAACTGGCATCCGAACAAGAGCGCGCTCGAATATCACTGGCACACCGGCAGGCTGGCGATTGCCGGACGGGTGAATTTCCAGAAGATCTATGACCTGACCGAACGTGTCATCGCCGCCCATCATCATGAGCCGGACGTGCAGCATGAGGAATTCGTCGACTGGGCCTGCCGCAGCGCCATGACAAAGCTCGGTTTTGCCACATCCGGAGAACTCGCCGCCTTCTGGGATATCGTCACCCCGGAAGAGGCGAAGGCCTGGGTGACAAGCCACCGCGACGAGCTGACCGAGGTCGTGATCGCAGCCGCCGACGGCAGCCGTCCACGGGCATCCTTCGCGCTTCTCGGTTTTCCCGATCATCTCGGCGACATTCCCGATCCGCCGGCCCGCATCCGGGTGTTGAGCCCGTTCGATCCGCTGCTACGCAACCGCGACCGCGCCGAGCGCCTGTTCAATTTCTTCTACCGTATCGAGGTTTTCGTGCCCGAGCCGAAACGGCAATACGGCTATTACGTTTTCCCGCTTCTGGAAGGCGACCGGATGATCGGCCGCATCGACATGAAGGCGGACCGCAAGACGGGCGTGCTCGACGTCAAGCGCCTGTGGCTGGAAAAGGGCGTGCGTGCCTCTGCCGGCAGGCTGGAAAAGCTTGATGCGGAGCTGCAGCGGGTGGGCAGGTTTGCCGGTGTCGAAAAGGTTATCTATCAGCCCGGTTGGCGAGGATAGTTACCCCCGCCACCTCACAAACACCGTCGAAAGCGGGGGGAGGTCAAGCGCGATCGAGTATGGCTTGTCGTGCTGGGGAGAGCGTTGCGCCCAGGCATCCAGCTGGCCGAAATTCGAGCCGCCATAGATTGCTGCATCCGTATTGAGTACGATCTCCCAGCGGCCGTCTTCGGGCACGCCGACACGGTAGCCGTAGCGCGGCACTGGCGTCATGTTCGACATGACCAGCATATGCGATGAACGATCCCGTGATGAGCGAAGCATGCCATAGACGGAGTTTTCCGCGTCATCCGCCACGGCCCATTCAAATCCCTCGGGATGCAGGTCGCTGAACTGCAGCGCCGGCTCGGTCGCATAAAGCTGGTTGAGGTCGCGGATGAGGAACTGGATACCGGCATGTTCCGGCCGGTCGAGGAGATCCCAGACGACGGAAGCGTCATGGTCCCATTCGCTTTCCTGACCGATCTCGCAGCCCATGAAAAGCAGCTTCTTGCCCGGATGTCCCCACATGAAGCCGTAATAGGCGCGCAGGTTGGCAAGCTTCTGCCACGCGTCTCCCGGCATCTTGCCAAGCAGCGAGCCCTTGCCATGCACCACTTCGTCATGGGAAATCGGCAGCATGAAACGCTCGGAATAGGCATAGATCATCCCGAAGGTCATGCCGCCATGTTCATACTTGCGGTAGACCGGGTCGTCCGAGACATAATGCAGCGTGTCGTGCATCCACCCCATGTTCCACTTGAAATCGAAGCCCAGCCCGCCGTCTTCCGGTTTCCTCGTCACGCCAGGCCATGCGGTGGATTCTTCCGCAACGGTGAAGGCATGCGGGCAGCGGTCATGGATGATGCTGTTCAGGTGTTTGAAGAACTCGACGGATTCGAGGTTCTCTCGCCCACCATACTGGTTCGGGATCCATTCACCCTCGTTGCGGCTATAGTCGCGGTAAAGCATCGAGGCGACTGCATCGACGCGCAATGCATCGACATGGAAATGCTCAAGCCATTCGAGCGCCGAGGCGATCAGGAACCCTTTCACTTCGTTGCGGCCAAGATTGTAGATCAGCGTGTTCCAGTCCTTGTGAAAGCCCTCGCGAGGATCGGAATGTTCATAAAGTGCGGTCCCGTCGAAACGGGCAAGACCCCAGACGTCGGTCGGGAAATGCGCCGGCACCCAGTCGAGAATGACACCGATGCCTGCCTGATGGCAGCGGTCGACGAAATAGGCGAAGTCCTCCGGGGTGCCATAACGCCCGGTCGGTGCGAACAGGCCAAGTGGCTGGTAACCCCATGAACCGCCGAACGGATGCTCCATTATCGGCAGCATCTCGATATGGGTGAAGCCGAGGGATTGCGCATAGGGGATCAGTCGCTGGCTGAGCTCTACCCAGTCCAGCGAGCGGTTGCCCTCTTCGGAAATCCGCACCCAGGAACCGAGATGCACTTCATAGACAGACATCGCGCCGTCGCGGCTGCGATCCTGTGCCTGCCGTTCCATCCAGTCCGCATCATGCCAGCGAAACGATCGCGACGAAGCGACGATAGATGCCGTTGAAGGCGCCGCTTCCGATGACCGCGCCACAGGGTCTGCGCGTTGCGGCAAGAGGTTGCCGTGGCTGTCGAGCAACTCGAACTTGTAGCGCTCGCCATGCGTCAGCCGCGGAATGAACAGCTCCCATATCCCCGCCTGAGGGCGAAGCCGCATCGGGTTGCGCCGCCCGTCCCAGGCGTTGAAATCACCGACCACGGAAACCCGCCGCGCATTCGGCGCCCAGACGGAAAAGCGCACGCCCGAAACGCCGTCAATCTCCATCGGGATGGCCCCGAGCGTGCGGCCGAGTTCGTAATGGGTGCCCTGGCTGATCAGATGCAGATCGAGTTCGCCGAGCAGCGGTGAAAATGAATAAGGGTCTTCCGTCTCCTGAACCGCGTCCGGCCATTCGATCCGCAAACGGTAGGGTGACGGGCCACCGACAAGACCGGCGAAAATGCCGACGTCATGGATCGGCTCGAGCTCTGCCACCACCCGTCCGCTATCGCTTTCGATCACCGACACGGACAGTGCGCCGGGAAGCAGTGTCCTGACGACGGTGAGGTCGCCATATTGATGCTGTCCGAGCATGGAGAACGGATCTCCGTGACGCCCTTCGGCAAGCGCCTGCAGGCCTTCCTGTACCATGCCGGTCATCAGCTCTGCGCGTTCATATCTCATCGGTCAGTCTCCAGTAGTCGGGAGGCGATCGCCGAAAAACCGGCAAGCGGAAGGGGCAGCCAGTGCGGTCGGCTGCGAACCTCATAGGCGACTTCGTAAGCGGCCTTTTCCAAAAGGAAGAGATCGAGCACTCGGTCTCGGTTGTCGTTCGATTGCATCAGCGCATCGGATTTCTCGACTGCAGTGAAATAGGCGCTGAGGAAGGCAGGCTCGGCCAGTTCGATGAAGCGGGTAATCAGCTGGCGATGGCGGATATCGTCTACCTCGCTCACAACCTCGCGGTCCATGTCGGCCGCAGCGGCGAGATAGCTGAGTGAACGTAGGAGCCCTGCCACGTCGCGCAGCGGATTGGTTTTTGCCCTGCGCTCGCCAAGCGTCTTGGTCGGCTCGCCCTCGAAGTCGATGATATAGGCATCGCTTTCGGCAACCAGGATCTGGCCGAGATGAAAATCGCCGTGGTGGCGCGTCTTCAAGGTGCCGCCGGTCGCTTCCGTCAGGCGGCTTGCAAGTGCGGTAAGTTCGTCACGGCGGGCGATCAACGACCGCGCGATCTCGGCCATCTCGCTCTCCAGTCCCGGCAGGGTGCCCTCCAGAATGGCCAAGCTCTGGCCGATCTGTTCGGCGACTGCACGGCGCGCTGCGGCCACATCCTCCTTCGTGCCCCATTCGGGCTTAAAGGCCTCGTCATCGGTATTTTCCGCCAGCGCCACATGCAGCTCGCCAAGCCGTGTTCCTATCGTTGCTGCGAAATCCACCAGCGGTTTGAAGTGCTCGTCGGCGGCTTCGTTCTCCAGCCCGGTGACGACGATCTCATCGATCGAGCGGCGCAGATTTCCGAGCATCCAGTTCCATGCATCACCCTGGTTGCGGATTGCCTTCTGTACAATGATCAGGGTGTGGCGCGTGCCGTCCGGCCCGGTGCGGGCAACTTCGCCGAGAAGCTGCGCCGTGTTCAGGTACCCCACCTTGGTGAGGTGCCGCGTCATCTCCACCTCCGGATGGATCCCCGGAAAGATATGGCGGATCAGCTTGACCATCGCCAGATCGCCGACGATCAGTGAACTGTTGGACTGTTCGGCGGAAAGCCAATGCACCGGCAGTTCGTCGCTGATCTCCAATCTGTCGAGATGATCCGTGCCGATGAATTCAAGGGCCCCCGTGCGACCGGTAATCACGGCGCGCTCTGACAGGCCGCGCAGGATAGCGCGTGCAAAACTTTCATGCGCAAAGCCGTCGGTCAGGAAGCCAACCCGACGCCCTTGTCTCAGCCGCGCCATGGCAAGCTGCTGGGCAAGCGCGCTCGGAAAACTGTCGTCCCAGGATACTGCCAGCGGCAGGAGATAGCTGTCCATGCGGCCGGCGATATCAGCTTCCAGTTCGCCGAGAAGGATGTTGTTTGCAAAGGGCAGGGGCGTTGCCGAGATGAGCGCGGCGTGGTTCAGGATCTCTCCCTTCGCGCCGAACCAGCGCCGCATCGTGAGATATCCCGGCAGAACCTCGTTCGACATCGTGTCTGCCAGCTTCGGCTGGTCGACCAGTTCCTGCAGGTCGCGGCGCACCACCATGGTTACCATGTCCTGCACCTGTTCCGGCGGCGCCTTGCGCCAGCTCGGCCCATCGGATTCCGGCGACAGCTGAAACCAGAAAAAACCATAGGGCGGCAGCGTCAGAAGATAGGTCAGTTGCCCGATCGGGGGAAAGGGCGACATCCCGGTAAGTTCGATCGGCACCGACCCTTCGAATTTGGAAAGGTCCAGCTCCACCGCCTGCGGCAGTCGCGAAAGATTGGCGACGCAGAGGATCGTCTCGCCGTCATGCTCTCGCAGATAGGCCATGATCTTGCGGTTGCCCGGCGTCAGGAACCGAAGCGAACCACGGCCGAAAGCCGGATGCCGGTTGCGTAGCGCCAGCATGCGGCGGGTCCAGTTGAGCAACGAATGGGCGTCAGCTCCCTGCGCCTCGACATTCACCGCCTCATAGCCGTAGAGCGGGTCCATGACCGGCGGGAGCACGAGACGGGCAGGATCGCCCTTGGAAAACCCGCCATTGCGATCCGGCGACCATTGCATCGGCGTACGCACGCCGTCGCGATCGCCGAGATAAATATTGTCGCCCATGCCGATTTCGTCGCCATAATAGATGACCGGCGTGCCCGGCATGGACAGGAGCAGCGCATTCATCAGTTCGATCCGCCGCCGGTCGCGTTCCATCAGCGGTGCAAGGCGCCGGCGGATGCCGAGATTGATGCGGGCGCGACGGTCCGCGGCATAGGTGTTCCAGAGGTAATCGCGTTCCTCGTCGGTCACCATTTCCAGCGTCAGCTCGTCATGGTTCCTGAGGAAGATCGCCCATTGGCAGTTTTCCGGAATTTCCGGTGTCTGGCGCATGATGTCGGTGATCGGGAAGCGGTCTTCCTTGGCGATCGCCATATACATGCGCGGCATCAGCGGAAAGTGGAACGCCATGTTGCATTCGTCGCCATCGCCGAAATATTCGCTCGTGTCCTCCGGCCACTGATTGGCCTCGGCGAGCAGCATCTTTCCGGGATGGCTTTCATCGAGTGCAGCCCTGATCTGTTTTAATATGTCATGGGTCTCGGGCAGGTTCTCGTTATTCGTGCCCTCGCGCTCGATCAGATAGGGGATCGCGTCGAGCCTGAACCCGTCGATCCCGGTATCGGCCCAATAGCGCATCACCTGCAGAAGCTCTTCCAGCACGGCCGGATTGTCGAAATTGAGATCCGGCTGGTGCGAATAGAACCGATGCCAGTAATACGCGCCGGCGACCGGATCCCAGGTCCAGTTCGACTTTTCCGTATCGAGAAAGATGATCCGGGTTTCGGGAAATTTCTGGTCGGTATCGGACCAGACATAGAAATCCCGCTCCGGCGAACCGGCCGGCGCATGCCGTGCCCGCTGGAACCAGGGATGCTGGTCGGATGTGTGATTGATGACGAGCTCGATGATGACCCGGATTCCGCGCTCGTGTGCGGCTTCCACAAACGCACGAAAATCCTCCATCGTGCCGTAGTCGGGGCTGACGTTGCCGTAGTCTGCGATGTCATAACCATCGTCACGGCGCGGCGAGGGAAAGAAGGGCAGGAGCCAGATCGCATTGGCGCCGAGCGAGGCAATGTGATCGAGCTTTTCGGTCAGCCCTTTGAAGTCTCCTATTCCGTCGCCGTTCGTATCGTGAAACGACTTCACATGCAGCTGGTAGATGATCGCGTCCTTGTACCATAGCGGATCGTCATTCTGCTGCTGGTTCTGGCCGATCGCCTCCGAAAGGCTGTTGGTCATGAAATCCACGGCTCATTCCTCCCTTATCTGACACGCCAGATGGCGAACGGCAGTCCCGCCTGCGGGTCGAGCCGCAGGCGTTGGATCTTTCCTGTCCAGGTGAACCGGTTGCCGGCGATCAGGTCTTCCAGTTGAAGCGAAGCATGGTCAGGCTTGTTCCACGACCAGAGCGGGATTTCGACATCCGCCTCATGCGCATTGTAGGGGTCGAGATTGACCGCGATGAGCAACACGTTTTCGCGTCCTGCACTGGCCTTTTCGAAGAACATGATATTGTCGTTCCACGCGGTCAGGAGCTGCAGGCCGAGATGCGAATGCAGCGCCGGGTTTTCGCGGCGGATGCGGTTCAGGAGCCCAATCTCACCCTTGATATTGCCAGGCCTGTCGTAATCCCAGGCGCGGATCTCGTATTTTTCCGAATCCGCATATTCCTTGCGCTTGGCATCCGGCCGGCCTTCGCAAAGCTCGAAGCCGTTATAGACGCCCCACAGACCGGACAGCGTGGCGGCAAGGGCGGCCCGGATCAGATAGGCAGGGCGCGGCGCGTTCTGCAGAAAATCCGGATTGATGTCGTGGGTATTGACGAAGAAATGCGGTCGGAAGAAATCCTTTGGCTCTTCCGTGGTGATCTCGCGCATATACTGTTCGAGTTCCCACTTGGCGTTTCGCCAGGTGAAGTAGGTATAAGACTGCGAAAAACCGACCTTGGCGAGCCGGTACATCACCTTCGGCTTGGTAAATGCTTCCGACAGGAACACCACATCCGGATGCCGCGAGCGGATATCGGCGATCATCCATTCCCAGAAGGGAAACGGTTTGGTGTGCGGGTTGTCGACGCGGAACAGCTTGACGCCGTTATCGACCCACTTCTGCACCACATCTCGCAGTTCGATCCAGAGCGAAGGAACTGCCTCTTTTGCGTAGAAATCGACATTGACGATGTCTTCATATCGCTTCGGTGGGTTTTCCGCATAACGGATCGTCCCGTCCGGCCGCCAGTCGAACCAGCCCGGATGTGATTTCAACCACGGGTGATCCGGCGAGGCCTGGATGGCGAGGTCGAGGGCAATCTCAAGCCCATGATCGGCGGCTGCATCCACCAGCCGGCGGAAGTCGTCGAACGTGCCGAGTTCGGGATGGATCTCGTCATGCCCACCCTCCGGCGAGCCGATTGCGTAAGGACTGCCCGGATCTTCCGGTGCGGGCGTGAGCGTATTGTTCTTACCCTTGCGGTTGGTCTTGCCGATCGGGTGGATAGGCGGAAAATAGAGCACGTCGAAGCCCATCTCGCGAATGGCGGGCAGCCGGGCGATTACGTGATCGAATGTGCCATGGCGGCCCGGATCGCCGCTCTGCGAGCGCGGAAAGATCTGGTACCAGCTGGCAAAGCTCGCCGCCGTCCGTTCCGCATCGACGGGGATCGCTTGCGAGCGTACCCGATGTGGTCGACGGTCGGCCATTGCCATCAGCTCGGCGGTTTCCGGCAGAAGCAGGGTCTGCGTCCGCTGCTTGTCCTGTTCTGCCGTCAGCCGGTCGAACAGCTTTTGCAGTTGGGGTTTCAAACCGCCGGAGGCATGATCCAGCGCATCGAGCACCAGATTGATGCCTTCTTGGATCTCCAGCCGCAGGTCCAGGCCGGCCTCATGCTTTTTGGTGATTTCGTAGCGGAAGATCTGGAACGGGTTCTTCCAGCCTTCGACCACAAATTCGTGCCGGCCCATGCGCTTCAGCGGAAATTCCGCCTGCCAGCGGTCGTTGAGAACGAGCAGCATCGGCACTTCCTGCCAGCCTTCGTCATCGGCGCAGCGATAAAGCAGGGCGGCCGAAAGCGGATCATGCCCATCGCCAAAAATGTCGGCCTCGACCTTCAGGATCTCGCCCACGACGCGCTTGACGACAAAGCGGCCCTCGTCGACAGCAGGCGTAATTTTCTCGATCGCCAGCCGTGGGGAAGCTGCCGCCGCTTCGGCTTTGGGAACCGGAACGGCATCGACAATCGGTTCGGAAACATAACCCTCGAAGATGCGGATTTCTCCGGGTCTGAGCTTCAGTTTCGCATCAAAAACCTCTGTCCCGTCCTCCGGTGCGACCAGGGGCAGGAATGGCGAGGCGGCCTCACGCAATACGTTGAACGGGGCCGGAGCAGTCTTGCGCAGATCGCGGTTCAAAAGCACGACGCGCATCTTTTCGGATGCTCGGCTGTCCTCTTCATCAGTCTGGAACAGCCCGACGACGGGGCCCTGGCTCGCGGAAACGAGCTTCAGCGGGCGACGGGCAAAACCGGCGGTCGTTTTGTTCGTCGCGCCGTTGATTTCGCGGATTTCGGCCGAGAGCTCGTAGGAGCCCTGGTCTTTCAAACCCCGCAGCCCCGATCCGTCTCCATGGAGCGGATCAAGTGGAAGTGAAACGCCATATTCGAACCCCATCGGGATCATCAGCCCGCTGGTAAAGGTCGAGGCGAGCTTCAGAGCCCGCACGGCCTTGCGCTTCAGTACCTCGCAACCATCAGTGCCATGAGCGATGCGCCTGCCGAAGGGCGCTTCGGGAAAGGCAATCTGGTAACCGAGATCACGCTGGATCTGGTATTCGTCCATGATCCAGCGCTCCTCCATGTCCCACCAAGCGAGCGAGGAAAAACTGCCATCGAATCCGTTGCCCTTTAGTGCCTTGCGATCGGCAAACGAGCTTCCGGGCGTCCAGGCAATGAATATCGTCTCGGGCCTGGACCGGCGCGCATGAGCGACCAGAGCATGCCATGCTTCCGGGGCAACGCTACCGATGCCGATACAGCGGAAACCGGCGACACCGGCTTCGGCCAGAGACACCAGCCGCTCTTTCCATTCTTCGACATGACGGGGTTGCGCGGAAAAATCGATCTTCTGCGCGCCCATCTGATGCGGCTTCAGGCGTGGATCAGCTGCGACCGATGGATAGGGGGGGCGGGCTGTAGCGATCTGATCGATAACCAGATCGAGCATGAATTTCAGCTCGCATTCGCGCGCGGCCTGCGTGAGTGCGGTAATCGCCTCCATCGGGTCCGAGCCTAGTCCGAGAGAGGGGGCCAGACGATCGAAGTCAGATGTCGTAAAGATGCTTGCACCACTGCCGCGATCAAACAGCGGACCTGACAGGATCGTGTCGAAGCCCAGGGCGCGGGCATGAGTAAAAACCTCCTTCCACGTTTCCATTCCATGGAGCGCAAGCGGATGCACATAATAGATCTGTGGTGGCAGAGCGGTCAGCGGAATGCGGGATGCAAATTGAGGGCGCGTGTTCATCGGTCCTGCCTTGCCTTTGATGGTTGGGGGCACGTGATCGGATCCACGAAGTCCCTCGACTAACTGCAAGCCCGCATGGCTGGTTCCGATAAAATCGCAGCAATCAAATCCGTCGGCGCGGCCTCGTCATTTTCTTCGGCGCCGAAGATGTTGAAGATAAACAGCAATTGGGGATTGCGCCGGGAGCGCTTTCCTGCTCGGTTTCGCAGCAGTTTATGAAAGGCGTCCATTCGTCACGGCAGGCCGATGTTACTGACGAATGTTCCGGCATCGCAAAGCAGCGAAGATCCGGTTAAGTCTTGGACGCTGCATATCGGGAGGAATACGACATGGCAAAACTACAGGTGGCGATGATTGGTCTTGGCATGGCGGCAGGCCACCACGCCCGGGCATTGCTCGATCTTGCCGATCAGGTCGAATGCGTTGCAGCCTATAGCCCGACAGCGGCACGGCGCGAGGCTTTCGCCGCACAATACCCGATCCCGGTCACCGACAGTCTCGACGCCATTTTCGACGATCCGGATATCGATGCTGTGCTGATCCTCACGCCTCCAAGCAGCCATTTGGAGCTTGTCGAGCGAGCCGCAACGGCAGGAAAACATATCCTCCTGGAAAAGCCGTTGGATATCAGCCTTCAAAGGGCAGAGGCTATTGTGGCTGCGGCTGAGAAGGCGAATGTGAAATTGGGCGTTGTGCTGCAGAACCGGTTTCGCCCGGCTGCGCTCGCGCTCGATCTTCTGGTCGTCGCCGGCCGCCTTGGTACGCTGGTTGGCGCCTCGGCTGCCATTCGCAACTGGCGGCCGCAAAGCTATTACGATGTCGAGGGCAGGGGAACGCGGGCGCGTGACGGCGGCGGCGTCCTGCTCACCCAGGCGATCCACACGATCGACCTTCTCCTGAGTTATGCCGGCGCGCCCACGGATGTTTCCTCCTTCGTTCGCACCACGCCCATCCACCGGATGGAGACAGAGGATCTGGTCGCGGCCTGCCTCTCCTTCGAAAGCGGCGCGATCGGCACGCTGAACGCCACGACCTCCGCCTATCCCGGCCTGCCCGACCGGATCGAGCTGATCGGCACGCAAGGCACTGCCACTCTTTCCGGCGACACGCTGGAAGCAGCGTTCATGGACGGCACGGTGGCAAAGGTGGGCGGCGAACAGTCGATCGGCACGGGTGTCGATCCGATGGCCTTCGGTCATGAGATGCATCGCGCCCTGATCGGCAATTTTATTGGTTCGATCGCCGGCGAGGAGACATTGCGCGTCTCCGGTCACGATGCGCTGCAGGCGCACCGTTTTATCGAGAAGATACTGGCCGCCAGCCGCTGATCTAAAGCCCTGCGGCCTTGCGCAATTCCTCGGCCATGCGGCTGCGCCAGTCCTTGCCCGAAGCTTTGAACCTGTCGAGCACGTCAGGATCGAGCCTCAACGTCACGGCAACCTTCGGCGCCTCGACCTTGGGGCGGCCGCGGGTTTTGCGCATCTCGTCGATGGCCTCGAAGAATTCCGGCGGCATGACTTCGCGTGCCGGCCGCATCCGAGCGAGTTCTTCATCGGTTAGTGGCGGATTGTCCGGGTCTTCCTCCGCGGCCTTCAGAATACGTTCTTCCTCTTCGTTGGTAAGCTCCCGGAAACGTGGTTTAGGCTTCATCATAACGTTTCCTTTCCCTTCGACTGGCAGGCCGAAAACTGATGATTGCGATAGCTTCGTTTCCCAGTCTTGAGAAAACGAGCGAGGTCAGATCGTCACCCAATGGGCCTATTGCCAGAAACCGGTGACGACCATCTTTCCCCGGGTAGCTGGGCTCGATCAAAGCATCTCGAAAATCGAATTCCGCAGCAGCAACTGCGAAATCCAGCCCATGCAGAGCGATGTTTCTCTGCCGTTTTATCTCATCCCAAACAAATCTAAGCATTATTCGTACACGAAAAATCGCCGCCCGACAATGAGCGACGATCCGACGAAACGAAAGACGTTACAATCCAGGGATTGTAGGGGTTTTGATTGGAAGGATCAGCAGATCACCGTCTCGGCGATCCTGATTCCGAACCCTTCCAGCCCCACATAGTGGCGCTCGCTACGGGTCAGAAGCTTTATCGAAGTGACGCCGAGATCTTTCAGGATCTGCGCGCCAAGCCCGATCTCAAGCCATTCGCTTTCGCGCGCCTGCGCTTCGGCATGGGCTTCCTGGTCTTGGCGCATCTTGCGCCCGTGTTCGGTTTGGCCGACTCCGACGGAACCTTCGCGCAGGTAGATGATCACGCCGCGGCCTTCGTTCTCGATCATCTTCATGTAGCGCTCGACAGAGCGTTCTGCGCCGAACACGTCCTGCGCCACGTTTTCGAGATGAAGGCGAACCGGAATGTCGACACCGTCGCGGATATCGCCGAAGATCACGGCGACATGCTGCATCGGATCCCAGGGCAGCGAATAGGCATGCGCCTTGGCGCGGCCGATCGGGGTCACCACGTCGAAGGACGACATCAGCTCGATCAGCGTTTCCTTACGCTGGCGATAGGCGATCAGGTCGGCAACGGAAACCTGCTTCAGCCCATGCTCCACGGCAAATGCCGCCACCTGCTGGCCGCGCATCACCGTGCCGTTGTCATTGACGAGCTCGGAAATCACGCCGATCGGCGGCAGGTTAGCGAGCTTGCAAAGATCGGTCGCCGCTTCCGTATGCCCGGAACGCATCAGCACGCCGCCCTCTCGCGAGATCAGTGGGAATATATGGCCGGGACGGACGAAATCCGCAGCACCGACATTCGGGTTGGCAAGGTTGCGCACCGTCAGCGTCCGATCGTCGGCTGAAATGCCGGTCGTCGTGCCATGCTTGAAATCGACGCTGACGGTAAAGGCCGTCGTGTGGGCGCTGTCGTTCTCGGCCACCATGGCGTTAAGATTGAGCCGCTTGGCTTCCTCGCGCGGCATCGGTGCACAGACGATGCCTGATGTGTGGCGAACGATGAAGGCCATCTTTTCGGGCGTGCAATGCACGGCGGCGACGATCAGGTCGCCCTCGTTCTCGCGGTCGTCGTCATCGGTAACGACGACAATCTCTCCGGCCTCGAAGGCGCGGATGGCTTCAACGACGTACTTCTGATCGTAGGCCATGGGAAAATTCCTATTTCAGGCGGCCGGTCTGGCCGCGATCCCTAAGATAGTGATCTGCGATGGCGCAGGCGACCATCGCCTCGCCGATCGGCACGGCGCGGATGCCGACGCACGGGTCGTGGCGGCCTTTGGTGCGCACATCGACATTGTTGCCGTCCGCATCGATCGACTGGCGCTCGGTCAGGATCGAAGAAGTCGGCTTGATCGCGAAGCGGGCGACGATGGCCTCGCCGGTAGAAATGCCGCCGAGAATGCCGCCGGCATGGTTGGAGAGGAAGATCGGCTTGCCGTCATTGCCCATCCGCATCTCGTCGGCGTTTTCCTCGCCGGTCAGTTCAGCGGACGCAAATCCTTCACCGATCTCGACGCCCTTGACCGCATTGATCGACATCAGCAGCGAGGCGATGTCTTGATCGAGCTTGCCGTAGATCGGCGCTCCGAGACCGGCGGGCACGCCTTCCGCGATCACTTCGACAACCGCGCCGATCGAGGAACCGGACTTGCGGATACCGTCGAGATATTCTTCCCATACCGGCACCATTTCCGGGTCTGGGCAGAAAAACGGGTTCTGGTCTACTTGCGCCCAGTCCCAGTTATTACGATTGATTTTGTGCTTGCCGATCTGCACGAGCGCGCCGCGCACGGTGACACCCGGCACGACCAGTCGTGCAATGCCGCCGGCGGCGACACGGGCCGCCGTCTCGCGGGCAGACGAACGTCCGCCGCCGCGGTAATCGCGAATGTCGTATTTGACGTCGTAGGTATAGTCGGCGTGCCCCGGACGGTAGCGTCGAGCGATCTCGCCGTAATCCTTGGAGCGCTGGTCGGTATTCTCGATCAGCATCGAGATCGGCGTGCCGGTCGAGATCATCGTCTCGCCGTCCTCATCGAACATCACGCCGGAAAGAACCTTGACGATATCATCCTCGCGTCTCTGGGTGACGAAACGCGATTGGCCGGGCTTGCGCTTGTCCATCCAGGCCTGGATGTCGGCATGGGTGAAACGCAGGCCGGGAGGGCAGCCATCGACCACGCAACCGAGTGCGGGACCATGGCTTTCGCCCCAGGTCGTAACGCGGAAAAGATGGCCGAACGAATTGTGGGACATGAAGACTGCCTGGCTGCAAGGGCGCTTGAACCGCCGGTTTTATCGAGGCTTTATTAGGCAAAAGCAGGGGCGCGGACAAGCCTTTCTTGCTCGCCGCCGGTACCCCTTGGGTTGAGCAGCCCAGTGACCAGTCCGGTCAATTGGCCAAGGCCCGGCGGCTTAGGCAGTGTCCCCATAAACAGGGTTCATCTTATTGGCGGTGTGTGATTCAATCTCCTTGAAAGGAGTTTGCCATGCGCCGTCACGAATTGAGCGACGA
>Ga0209281_1000254_pt1 | contig 105570 bp, 98 predicted proteins | sample MedtruBG_FD_187514 | JGI IMG/M metagenome (GOLD analysis project Ga0209281, IMG submission 187514) | Root nodule microbial communities of legume samples collected from California, USA - Medicago truncatula BG (SPAdes) (version 2) | ecosystem: Host-associated > Plants > Roots > Nodule | place...
GGCGGCACTAGCGCGGTGGTCCCACCTGACCCCATGCCGAACTCAGAAGTGAAACGCCGTAGCGCCGATGGTAGTGTGGGGTCTCCCCATGCGAGAGTAGGGAACTGCCAGGCATCAAATTGCAGTTAACCGGGATAAAATATCCGGGTAGTGACAAAGAAATTCGGTGGAGCGGTAGTTCAGTCGGTTAGAATACCTGCCTGTCACGCAGGGGGTCGCGGGTTCGAGTCCCGTCCGTTCCGCCACTTATTTAAGAAGCCGTATCTCTCACGAGATACGGTTTTTTTTTGCCTGCAATTTACAGCGAAACTGCCGACTTCACGGCTGCTGACGCTGCTTCACGTACTCGCTGAGAAAGTCGACGAAGGCACGGATACGCGTGCTAACCGCTCGGTCGCTGTAGTAAACCGCGCTGAACGGCATCTCTACCGGCAGGCGCTTATCCGCCAGCACTTCGACCAGCTCGCCGCTGGCAATCTCCTTATCCGTCATATAGTCAGACAGACAGGCAATACCATTCCCGGAAAGACAAAGATATTTCAGCGTTTCGCCGCTGTTAGAGGTTATACCGCTACTAATTTCGTACAGCTGCCCATCTTCACAGGCAATCGGCCAGGTATTAAGCGAAACAGGCTCGGTAAAACCCATGCAGATATGATGTTCAAGATCCTCAACGGTCTTTGGCGTACCGTATTTAGCCAGATAGGCAGGGGAGGCGATCATCCTGCGAGAGCTCTTAAACAGTGGTCGGGCGCGCAGGCTGGAGTCGGTCAGCGTGCCAACGCGAATAGCAACGTCCACTTTCCGCTCGATCAGATTAATAAAGGTTTCTGACGAAACCAGAGAGAGCGTCACTTCCGGATAACGCTCTCGAAACGGCTTAATCATCGGCATGAGAAAATGCAGCACAACGGGCGTCGCGGCGTCGATGCGTAGCAGGCCGCGCGGGATCTGCTGATGCTCCATCACCTCGTTTTCTGCCGCCGCCATCTCCTGAAGAATAAGCTGCACGCGGCGGAAATAGCGCTCGCCTTCCTCGGTCAGGCTCAGCTGGCGCGTCGTGCGGTTAAGCAAGCTCACGCCCAGCTTAGTCTCCAGCTTCTTTACCGCCCGGCTAATGGCTGAATTGGCTTGCCCAAGCTGCTCAGCGGCACGGCTAAAGCTTCCGCTCTCCACCACCGCGACAAATATAGCCAGCTCTTCTGATGTTGCCTTCATTTTTGCACCTGTAGCAAAATTTTATCCGCATTTTATCGATTTTTGTTATTTAACCACGCGCCTGCATGAAGTGTCACTCCCTTAGCAAAACATCTGTTTTTACATGCAGCGTTGAAAGTGTGCGCTAAAATCCCTATAACAGAGAGAGTGGCCCTGGTATCCAGGGTAAACAGGTTACAGAGGTAAGAAGCCCAAAGTGCGAAAACATACCCATGCCATGCGCTATATCGCGGGACAACCCGCCGAGCGGATCCTGCCGCCCGGGTCATTCGCGACTATTGGCCAGGCATCGCCCCCAGGCGCGCCGCTGAGTCAGGAAGAGAACATCCGCGTCCTGGTGTGGAACATCTTCAAGCAGCAGCGTGCAGAGTGGCAGTCGGTGTTGCAGAACTTCGGTAAAGATGCCCACCTCGTGCTGCTGCAGGAGGCGCAAACCACGCCTGAGCTTATTCGCTTTGCTACTACCAACTATCTGGCAGCGGATCAGGTACCGGCCTTTGTACTGCCTCAGCATCCCTCTGGGGTCATGACGCTGGCGTCGGCCCATCCGGTTTACTGCTGCCCGTTACGCGAACGTGAGCCGATCCTGCGGCTGGCAAAGTCGGCTCTGGTGACGGTCTATCCTCTTCCTGACGGACGGCTGTTGATGGTCGTCAACGTCCACGCGGTTAACTTTAGTCTAGGGGTTGATGTCTATAGCAAGCAGCTGCTGCCTATTGGGGATCAGATCGCCCAGCATAATGGCCCAGTGATCATGGCTGGCGATTTCAATGCCTGGAGTCGCCCGCGTATGAACGCGCTCTATCGCTTCTCCCGGGAGATGTCTCTGCGTCAGGTTCGCTTTACGGATGACAATCGCCGTCGGGCGTTTGGTCGTCCGCTCGACTTTATCTTCTATCGTGGTCTGAACGTGAGCGAAGCTTCAGTGCTGGTCACGCGCGCCTCCGATCACAACCCGCTACTCGTTGAATTCAGTCCCGGCAAGCCTGATAAATAGTGGTGCGTCAGGTCTGCCGTAGGGCAGGCCTAAACGGGTGCTGCCCTCTTTTTCACTTAACCTAAAAGGACAGCACAATGGCAGCAAAATCCCATCATGATAACGTCGAAGATCAGTTTGGCTCCCAGGCAAGCGCCTACTTAACCAGCGCCGTACATGCCGTAGGCCGCGATTTAGAGCGGCTGCGCGATCGTCTTCAGCGCTTCCCACAGGCTCACGTATTAGATGTCGGCTGTGGCGGAGGGCACGCCAGCTTTACCGCCGCGACTGTAGTAAGGCAGGTAACGGCATACGACCTCTCCAGCGATATGCTGGGGGTGGTGGCCTCTGCGGCACAAGAGAAAGGCTTGAGCAATATCAGCACTCAGCAGGGCTATGCGGAGCATTTACCCTTCGCCGATGAGACCTTTGATGTGGTGATAAGCCGCTATTCAGCGCACCACTGGCAGGATCTCGGCCAGGCCCTGCGCGAGATTAAGCGCGTCCTGAAACCTGGCGGAACGGTATTCCTGATGGATGTAATGTCGCCTGGCGAGCCAGTACGTGATATCTGGTTGCAAACGGTTGAAGCGCTGCGCGATACCTCTCACGTGCGCAACTACTCTAGCGGCCAGTGGCTGGCGCAGATTAACGAGGTGGGGCTCACTACCTGCGATTTGGTTACCGATCGGCTGGTGCTGGAGTTCTCCTCCTGGATCGCCCGTATGCGGACGCCTGATGCGCTGAGCAAGGCAATTCGGCTCTATCAGGACAGCGCATCGCAGGCGGTAAAAGCCTACTTCGAGCTGCAAGAGGACGGCTCTTTTACCAGCGATACGGTGTTTATTGAGGCGAAAAAACGCTAACTTACGCAAACAGCAATAAAAAAAGCACCGGGGGAAACGGTGCTTTTTTATGTGAAACGGTTCGATGATCAGGAGTCTGGCGTAGCGCTATCTTTCACAAACAGCGTGAGCTGATCGCCTGGCTGCAGGTTATCCGTACCGTCATTCCAACGCATAACATCCTTAATATTTACACCGTAATCTTTCGCAATACTGGAGAGCGAATCGCCTTTACGCACGCGATACTTAACGCTATCGCTGTTGCTGGCAAGACGCTGCGCGCTGCTGCCTGCGCCAACGGTCAGGCTCTGGCCAACCTTCAGGGTTGAACCGCGCAGGCTATTCCATTGCTGGAGATCCTTAGCGCTCACGCCGAGGCGTGAAGCAATACCGGAAAGCGTATCGCCAGAACGTACCTTATAGCTGCGGCTGGTCAGCGGGGTGTTATCCGCCATCAGCGTCGGCTGTACGGCAGCGATTTCACCCGAGGCCAGCGATTCACGCAGTTGATCGGCGTGCTTCTGCGGCACCATCACATACTGCGGTCCACCGGAGCCCAGCGTTGAGCCCTTAACGCCAGCGTTAAAGGTTTTCAGCTTGCTTACCGGCATGCCAGCCATATCCGCCAGCTGGCTCATGCCAACCGGACTGTTTAGCCGAACGCGAGCCAGGGCGCGGCTGTCGTCAGGCGTAGGCAGACGAACACCGTAGCGCTTGCTGTTCTTGAGAATATCGCTCAAGGCCAGCATTTTTGGCACGTAAATTTTCGTTTCCTGAGGCAGTGACAGCGACCAGAAATCGGTAGGTTTCCCGCGCGATTTATTCGCTTTCATTGCCTTCATGACACGCCCTTCGCCGCTATTATAGGCAGCCACCGTCAACAGCCAGTCGCCGTCAAACATGCGGTTAAGACGCTGCATCATGTCGAGTGCGGCCGTAGTCGATGCCACAACGTCACGACGCGCATCGTAAGTGCGAGTCTGTTTCAAACCGTAGTTGCGCCCCGTGCTCGGAATGATCTGCCAAATGCCTGCGGCATTGGCACCAGACGTCGCGTGCGGGTTAAAAGCGCTCTCCACTATGGGTAGTAGTACCAGTTCCATGGGCATGTTACGTTTCTTAACTTGCCCTGCTATCCAGTACATATACGGCTCTGCCCGTAAAGTTACATCGTGGAGATAGCTCTTGTTGCTTAAATACTTCTGTTTCTGTTCGCGAATCCGGTCATTTTCCGGAATTCCCATCTTTAGCTCGTCGCCAATGGAAGCCCACAAGTCCTGATCCTGCGCGAGGGATGTTCCATCGTCCATCCACCGCGCCTGACTTGTAAACGTCCCTGCTTCCCCTTGACTAGCTGCAGAAAGGCTCTGTGCGTGCTGTTGTATGTTGCCGTCGTGATTAGACGCCTGGCAACCCACAAGCAGGACAGAGGCGAGTAATATCGCTTGTGCCTTCATGTGTGTGAGTCAATAGTTGCTTAAAAGACGAGCAATCATAACGGCGAAGGATCCAGATGACAAGTATGAAATTTCAGAAAGCGTCTTTCTTTGACCTCAACCATGCAAAACGCGTATTAGGCTGTTGCAAATTTGTTTCTTTGTCGATAACGCTAATCAAATCAGGATCTTCAGTGCGTAGAAAAACATTAATCCGGCGCTCATTTTGCAGCGTAACGGGCAGCGTTGGATGGTTTTTTGCCCGTAACTGCTTCACTTTATTAAGATAATCCTCAATAGCCGCATCACCGGGCAGAATATGCTGGGCAAACTTCATATTCGCTAATGTATATTCGTGCGCGCAACATATAACCGTTTCGCCGGGAAGCGCGTTAATTTTCTGAAAAGATTGATACATCTGATCCGCAGTACCTTCGAAAAGTCTGCCACAGCCGCCTGAGAACAGCGTGTCGCCGCAAAAAAGGTAAGGAATTGTGTAGTAAGAGATGTGGCCTAATGTATGACCCGGTGTCGCAAAAACAGAAAATTCGTAGCCCAGAAGTGTGAGCTTATCGCCCTCGACTACGCATTTCGTTGCCCCTTTATCTCGTGTCTCTTCCGGCCCATATACCACTACGTCCGGGAAGTGCTGGCGGAGTTCTTTCACGCCGCCAACGTGATCGTGGTGGTGGTGGGTGAGCAGAATTGCTGTAGGCTGCCACTGGTTTTCTTTAATTGCCTTAAGCACCGGAGCCGCTTCGCCCGGATCGACAATCACACAGTGACCTTGGTCATTGCTTAACACCCAGATGTAGTTATCCTGAAATGCGGGAATACTGTTAAGATTCATATAATACCTCTCAAAGCGTAGCGGAAGGTTGTGATGAAACCGGCAAGGATACCTCGAACGTTCTCAGCACCCGCCCACTGGGCTGAATTTTCCCGTGGCGAATACTACCGCGAGGCGCTGGAACAGCAGCTTAAGCCCTGGTTCGCAAAGATCTATGGATTTCACCTGCTTAAGATTGGCAATCTCAGCGCGGAAATCAATGCCGAAAGCTGCGCTATCTCGCATCAGGTTAATGTCTCATTGCAGGGCGAGCCTGCGCAGGTCAGAGCCGATCCGCTGCATCTTCCCTTTGAGAATAAATCCGTGGATGCCTGTCTGCTGGCCCATACCTTGAGCTGGTGCCCGGATCCCCATCGCCTGTTAAATGAGGCCGATCGCGTGTTGATTGACGATGGCTGGCTGATACTGAGCGGGTTTAATCCCGTCAGCCTGCTTGGGCTACGCAAGGCACTGCCCATCAAGCGTCAGTCAGCGGTCTACCGCAGCCGGATGTTTACCATGATGCGCCAGCTCGACTGGCTATCGCTGCTCAACTTCGAAGTCGTGCACCATAGCGGTTTTCAGGTGCTGCCCTGGACCCGGCAGGGGGGAAAAGTACTGACCACCCATCTGCCGGCGCTGGGCTGTATGCAGCTTATTGTTGCCCGCAAGCGGACTATCCCTCTGACGCTCAACCCGATGAAGCAGAGCAAAGCAAAAGCGCGCGTGCCTCAGGCGGTTGGCGCAACGCGCCAGTACCGCAAACCCTAATTAGCTCTCGGGCTGATAGCCTACGTCTTCCTGGGTTGGATTCATCGCTGCACTGCGGGCCAGCTCGTCGCAGCGTTCGTTTTCCGGATGGCCCGCGTGGCCTTTAACCCACTCCCAGCGGATCTGGTGCTGGCTGAGTGCCGCATCCAGCCGCTTCCAGAGATCGACATTCTTTACCGGTTTTTTCTCGGCTGTTTTCCAGCCGCGCTTTTTCCAGTTGTGGATCCACTGGGTGATCCCCTGGCGGACGTACTGGCTATCGGTGCTCAGCACCACTTCGCAGTGCTCTTTCAGCGCCTCAAGAGAGACGATGGCCGCCATCAGCTCCATCCGGTTGTTGGTCGTAAGACGATATCCTTCACTGAAGGTTCTTTCATGCTGTTGATAGCGTAAAATAGCACCGTAGCCGCCTGGCCCTGGGTTACCTAAGCAAGATCCATCGGTGAAAATTTCTACCTGTTTGAGCATCTCTGGTAGACTTCCTGTAGTTGAAATCGACGTAAAACGACAAGTCTGACATAAATGACCGCTATGAGCACTGCAATTACACGACAGATCGTCCTTGATACGGAAACCACCGGTATGAACCAGATCGGTGCCCACTATGAAGGACATAAGATTATTGAAATCGGCGCGGTGGAGGTGATCAACCGTCGCCTGACCGGCAATAACTTCCACGTCTATCTCAAGCCGGATCGGCTGGTGGATCCGGAAGCCTTTGGCGTGCACGGGATTGCAGATGAGTTTTTGCTGGATAAGCCGCTGTTCAGCGACGTCGCCGATGAGTTTATCGACTATATTCGCGGCGCTGAGCTGGTGATCCACAACGCCTCGTTTGATATTGGCTTTATGGACTACGAGTTCAGCAAGCTGAACCGGGGCATTCCTAAAACGGACACTTTCTGTAAGGTGACCGATAGCCTGGCGATGGCAAGGAAGATGTTCCCCGGCAAGCGTAACAGCCTGGATGCGCTCTGCTCACGTTATGAGATAGATAACAGCAAGCGAACGCTCCACGGGGCGCTGCTCGATGCCCAGATCCTTGCCGACGTCTTCTTAATGATGACGGGTGGGCAGACCGCAATGGCGTTCTCCGTTGAGGGGGAAAACCAGCAGGCGCAGGGTGAGGCCACTATTCAGCGCGTTGTGCGCCGGGCCAATTCGCTCCGCGTGGTGCTAGCCAGCGATGAAGAAGTGATGGCGCATGAGTCGCGTCTTGATCTGGTGCAGAAGAAGGGCGGTTCGTGCCTGTGGCGGGCCTGAAACCTCTTGTTTTGTGGATAAAAACAGCGCCCGGGCGATTTTTGCAGCAAACGATTCAAAAGCCGTGAAAAAGCGTTGACGGCGTGCGAGGCAATACGTAATATTCGCCTCGTTCCCCAGGGAACACAACGCGGAGCGGTAGTTCAGTCGGTTAGAATACCTGCCTGTCACGCAGGGGGTCGCGGGTTCGAGTCCCGTCCGTTCCGCCACTATTCAGAAGGCCTGAGTCAGCAATGATTCAGGCCTTCGTCGTTTTTGCTTTTCAAACGGGCGATTTCGCACCCGTGAGTGATATCACTTCTCCAGCGTAAAGGGATCGGCATCCTGCCAGGCCGGGAACTTTTCGCGATAATCGTTCAGCGCGGCCAGCGACAGCTCGGCATCGATACGCGTGGCCTGATGCGGCTCGGCGGTCGCGAGGATTTCACCCTGCGGGCTGATAATGCGACTGTCGCCGCGATAGTGATGCCCGTTACCGTCAGTGCCGACGCGGTTACAGCCTGCAACGTAGGCCTGATTCTCAATGGCGCGTGCCACCAGCAGCGCCTGCCAGTGCAGCGAACGCGGCGCAGGCCAGTTGGCGACGTACAGGGCCAGATCGTAGTCGTTGCGGTTGCGTGACCAGACCGGGAAGCGCAGGTCATAGCAGACCAGAGGCAGAATGCGCCAGCCGCGCCACTCAAAGACCACGCGCTCGGTACCGGCTTCGTAGTGGTGATGCTCATCGGCCATGCGGAACAGGTGACGCTTATCATAGCTGTGCACCTTGCCTTCGGGCTCAACCAGCAGGAAGCGGTTTACCGGCCCGCGCTCGCTCTGTAGCGCTGCGCTACCGGCCACCAGGGCATTTGTTTGCTGCGCTTTGGCCTGCATCCATGCAACGACTTCACTCTGCGGCAGCGACTGCTGTGCAGCCTGCATAGCAAAACCCGTCGTGAACATCTCCGGTAGAACGATAACGTCGCGCCCGATAATCGTTTCCAGTTGGCGATCGAAGTGCCGCAGATTAGCCGGACCATCCATCCAGACTAGCGGCTGTTGCAACAGCGTAATTTTAAAACCAGGCACGATGAGTCTCCCCATTTTTGTAGCGTCCGAACACTCTACCACGGCAAAACGTGAATGTGTGGCAATAAAAAACCCTGCACGGAGGCAGGGTCGGTTGCAGCAAAGATAAGGTTACGCGGCTTCGATTTTACGCACTTTTTCCGGCAGCATAGGGAGCAGGGGCTTGACCGGCTGGGTTGCCAGCGCGTCTGCCTCAAAATCATCCACGTTGATACTGCGCAGGCGGCTCTCTTCGGCTTTGGTCAGGATCCGCGCTTCGTCAGCACTGATGATCCCTTTATCCAGCGCCTCGTTGGCCAGCGCATCAAGACGAGTAAACGGCAGGTTCTTACCGAACTCTTTACAGATGCGCTGGTGGATCGGATCCGCAGCCATCACGTCCAACAGGGCGTCTTCCAGCAAGCCAACCGGGTTATGCTCGCTAGCGGTCAGGTACTGACCTCGGCCAATGCGGGAGCGGGTGGCACACGGCGTTTGCAGGATCTTCGCCACGGCATGGTCCAGCTTGTCCGACGGGGCAAGGTAGTGACGCCCGGTAGGGAAGATGGTCGCGCGGAGCAGCGCAGCAACGCCACGGTTCGGGAAGTTTGCCAGCAGGTCGTCCATCGCCTGCTCTGCTTTATAGATCGCATCCTGCACGCCCCAGTGAACCAGCGGCAGATCGGCTTCGTGGCGGCCTTCGTCGTCGTAGCGTTTCAGCGTTGCGCTGGCGAGGAAGATCTGGCTCAGAATATCCCCCAGACGCGCCGAGATACGCTCCCGACGTTTCAGGCTGCCGCCCAGCACCGCCATCGAGATATCCGACAGCATCGCCAGGTTGGCGCTCAAGCGGTTAAGATGCTGATAGTAGCGGCGGGTTGCATCTCCGGTTGGCGTGCTGCTGGTCAGGCCGCGAGTCAGGCCAAGCCAGAAGCTGCGCACCGTGTTGCTGCCCACGTGGCCGATGTGTTTGAACAGCAGCTTATCGAAGGCATTAAGATCGTTGCTCTGGGCAGCGGCCATCTCATCCAGCACGTAAGGGTGGCAGCGGATCGCCCCCTGGCCGAAGATCATCATGCTGCGGGTAAGGATGTTGGCCCCTTCCACGGTAATCGCGATCGGTGCACCCTGATAGTTACGGGCAAGGAAGTTGCCCTCGCCGAGCATAATGCCTTTGCCGCCGGCGATATCCATAGCATCAATAATCGACTGCTGACCACGGTGGGTACAGTGATATTTGACGATAGCTGAGAGCACCGCCGGTTTTTCACCGAGCACGATAGCGTAGGTGATCAGCGACGCAGCGGCATCCATCACATAGGCGTTACCGGCAATGCGCGCCAGCGGCTCCTCGATCCCTTCCATCTTGCCGATAGCAATGCGGAACTGGCGACGAATGTGGGCGTAAGCGCCGATACCCATCGCCGCAGACTTCAGGCCACCGGTAGAGTTAGACGGCAGGGTAATACCGCGACCCACTGACAGACACTCAACCAGCATCCGCCAGCCCTGGCCGGCCATTTTTGGCCCGCCGATGATATAGTCAATCGGCACAAAGATATCCTGACCACGGGTTGGACCATTCTGGAACGGAACGTTAAGCGGGAAGTGACGACGGCCAATCTCCACGCCAGGCGTGCTGGTGGGGATCAAAGCACAGGTAATGCCCAGCTCTTTGTCGCCGCCCAGCAGTTTTTCCGGGTCGGAGAGTTTAAATGCCAGGCCCAGCACGGTCGCGATGGGGGCCAGCGTGATATAGCGTTTGTTCCAGGTCAGGCGCATACCGAGCACCTGCTCGCCCTGCCACTCGCCCATACACACCACGCCGGTATCTGGGATAGCACCGGCATCGGAACCCGCTTCCGGGCTGGTCAGCGCAAAGCAAGGGATCTCGTCCCCACGGGCCAGACGCGGCAGGTAATGATTTTTCTGCTCTTCGGTACCATAGTGTTGCAGCAGTTCGCCCGGGCCTAAAGAGTTAGGCACGCCGACGGTGATGGCCAGAATACCGGAGACGCCGGAGAGCTTCTGCAGCACGCGAGACTGGGCATAGGCCGAGAACTCAAGGCCGCCGTACTCTTTTTTGATGATCATCGCAAAGAAGCGATGCTCTTTCAGATACGCCCACAGTTCGGGAGGCAGGTCGGCCATCTCATGGGTGATCTGAAAATCATTTGCCATGCGGCAGGCCTCTTCCACCGGCCCGTCGATAAACGCCTGCTCTTCGGCCGTCAGGCGCGGCTGCGGGTAGCTATGCAGCTTTTTCCAGTCCGGATTACCACGGAACAGATCGCCTTCCCACCAGGTCGTCCCGGCGTCAATGGCCTCTTTCTCGGTGCGTGACATTGGCGGCATCACTTTGCGGAAGCCGCGAAACGCCGGGGCGGAGATCATCGATTTACGCATGGCGGGCAGATTAAACGGTACGAGGATAATGGCGAGCGGGACCAGCACCCAGATGGACCACAGGCCAGAAACGCCAAGCGCGGCGGTCCAGGCCAGCAGGATCAGGCTACTTAAAAACAGGCTGACGCGGTGGTAGAACAGCGCGCCAATCAATACGACTGTTGCGATAAGACTCAAAATCATCATAAACAATTGCTCCCTGGCTTGTAGGAGGTCTGACCACTTTGGATGTTATTGTTGTAGTGGATGCCACTATATTTAGCAATGTGTTTACAAAGTAATTACAACCTGGTTCACATTGTTGATGATGATGAGAGCACGGATACCTAAAACGCCCGGTGATATGTATGGCTTTAGCTTCTCGCGTGTGGTGCTATCCGGTAAACTGCGCACGTAAAATTCATCTATTCGAAGGACATCTTATGTACCAGGATCTGATTCGTAACGAACTGAATGAAGCGGCGGAGACGCTGGCTAACTTTCTGCAGGATGACGCCAATATTCACGCTATCCAGCGCGCCGCGGTACTGCTGGCCGACAGCTTCAAAGCCGGTGGCAAAGTGCTCTCCTGCGGCAACGGCGGTTCACACTGTGATGCGATGCATTTTGCCGAAGAGCTGACCGGTCGCTACCGTGAGAACCGTCCGGGCTACCCGGCCATCGCTATCTCTGACGTCAGCCACATCTCCTGCGTCGGTAACGACTTTGGCTACGACTACATCTTCTCCCGCTATGTAGAAGCGGTAGGCCGTGAAGGCGACGTGCTGCTGGGTATCTCCACCTCCGGCAACTCCGGCAACGTTATCAAGGCAATCGACGCTGCGCGCGCGAAGGGGATGAAGGTCATCACCCTGACCGGCAAAGACGGCGGCAAAATGGCCAGCAGCGCCGACATTGAGATCCGCGTTCCGCACTTTGGCTACGCCGACCGCATTCAGGAAATTCATATCAAAGTGATCCACATCTTGATTCAGCTGATTGAAAAAGAGATGGTGAAGGCTTAAGACGTCGTACGGGGGCGCGGCCCCCGATAAGCTGTGGAGGTGTTGTATGTGCGAACTGCTCGGGATGAGCGCCAATGTGCCTACCGATATTTGCTTTAGTTTTACCGGGCTGGTTCAGCGGGGTGGGGGAACCGGGCCGCACAAAGACGGCTGGGGCATCACCTTTTACGAAGGCAAAGGCTGTCGCACGTTCAAAGATCCACAGCCCAGCTACAACTCTCCGATAGCGAAACTGGTTCAGGACTACCCAATCAAATCGTGTTCGGTGTTGGCCCATATTCGCCAGGCCAACCGGGGAGAGGTGTCGCTGGAGAATACCCACCCTTTTACCCGCGAGCTGTGGGGACGCAACTGGACCTACGCCCATAACGGCCAGCTGACGGGGTACAAAACGCTGGAGACCGGCAACTTCCGTCCGGTGGGCGAGACCGACAGCGAGAAGGCGTTTTGCTGGCTGCTGCATAAGCTCACCGCGCGCTATCCGCGTACGCCGGGCAATATGGCGGCGGTGTTTAAGTACATTGCCTCGCTGGCAGGGGAGCTGCGTGAGAAGGGCGTGTTCAATATGCTGCTGTCGGACGGACGCTACGTGATGGCGTTCTGCTCAACGAATCTGTTCTGGATCACCCGTAGAGCGCCGTTTGGCGTAGCCAAGCTGCTGGATCAGGATGTTGAGATCGACTTTCAAAAAGAAACCACGCCTAATGACGTGGTTTCTGTGATTGCTACCCAGCCGCTGACCGGCAATGAAACCTGGCACAAGATCATGCCAGGAGAGTGGGTGCTATTTTGTCTCGGGGAGCGTGTAGTTTGATGCCAGCTGAGGCTGGATCGCGCCGCTGTTGTTAAGCGGCTTGCTCACCACGTAACGACCATCCACCACCGAGACGACCGGCGGCTGGTGGAGGGTATTAAAGTAGTCATAGCCAGGCTTCAACTGCTTCCAGAAGTCTGCATAGTATGAGTTCTTGTGACGCGCCATGTTGGCGTCGGTCATGCGGAACGGATAGATGCTGACCTGCACGCCTTGCTGGCCAAAGACCAGTGCGCCAGTGACGAACTGGAAGATCTCATCGATGCCGTTATCGGTCATGGCGTAGCAGCCCACCGAAACACATGCCCCGTGGATCATCAGGTATTTCCCTTCATAGCCGTGCGAGCGATCGTAGGCATTAGGGAAGCCGATATTGATCGCCTTATAGAAGCGGCTATCTGGCTTAAGCTGGCTGCGCTGAACGGTATAGAACCCTTCCGGACTTTTGAAATCGCCCTGACGCTGTTTCGGACCGAGGCCGCCGGAGTAGTTACAGATCTTGTAGCTATCCATCAGCTGGTACTGCTCGCCCATCTTGACGTACAGCTCAAGCGTGCGCTCTTCCTTGAAGATCTGGATATAGACAGGGGAGCCCATTAACTGCTGCTTGTATTCTTTACTAATGGGCGTTGTTGAGCTGTTGCTGCTGAGCAGGCCGGCAAACGAGATGCACGGTATTGTAAGCATCGCAATGAATAATGCGATTATGCGCATACTACTTGTTCCTTGATAAAGCGGTTACCATATTGCCAGGACGGCAAAAGAGATCCGAAATCAGACTAATCTGTATTAGGAGCGCTCACATTATCACCCCCATATTTTTTCGCAAGCCCGCCATGCGGAGTTTACAAATTGTTTTGCTCAGCCCCCATCATATCGCTATTTAAGGGCGTTGGCTAAGCTTGTGCATAAGCGGTGCTTCTCATTTCATCGGCAAAGGCTGTATACTTATCCAGTGAGGGCAGAGACTTCCCAGGCAAACTAAGCACATGCGAAAAATAATACATGTTGATATGGACTGCTTTTTCGCAGCGGTAGAGATGCGCGACAATCCCGCCCTGCGAGATATCCCTATCGCCATCGGCGGAAGCCGCGAGCGCCGGGGCGTCATCAGCACCGCCAACTACCCGGCGCGCAAGTTTGGCGTACGCAGCGCGATGCCTACCGGAATGGCGCTCAAGCTCTGCCCGCATCTCACTCTGCTGCCGGGGCGCTTCGATGCCTATAAAGAAGCCTCGCGCCATATTCAGGCCATCTTCTCCCGCTACACCTCGCGCATTGAACCCCTCTCATTGGATGAAGCCTTTCTCGACGTGACCGACAGCGTGCACTGCCACGGCTCGGCCACGCTGATGGCCCAGGAGATCCGCCAGAGTATCTTCAACGAGCTGCAGCTCACCGCCTCGGCGGGCGTTGCGCCGGTTAAGTTTCTGGCCAAGATCGCCTCCGACCTGAACAAGCCCAACGGCCAGTACGTCATTACCCCGGACGAGGTGCCCGCCTTCCTCAAGACGCTGCCGCTGGCGAAGATCCCCGGCGTGGGTAAGGTCTCGGCTGCAAAGCTGGAGACGCTCGGACTGCGCACCTGTGAGGACGTGCAGAAGAGCGATCTCGCTATGCTCCTCAAGCGCTTCGGTAAGTTTGGCCGCGTGCTCTGGGAGCGCAGCCAGGGGATCGACGAGCGAGAGATCACCGGCGAGCGGCTGCGTAAGTCGGTAGGCGTGGAGCGTACGCTGGCAGAAGATATTCACGAGTGGGAGGAGTGCGTGGCGATTATCGAGCGTCTCTACCCGGAGCTGGAGCGGCGGCTGGCCGCCGTTAAGCCGGATCTGCTGATCGCTCGCCAGGGGGTAAAGCTCAAGTTTAATGATTTTCAGCAGACGACCCAGGAGCACGTCTGGCCGCAGCTGAATAAAGAGGATCTGATCGCCACTGCCCGCAACGTGTGGGATGAGCGGCGGGGCGAACGCGGCGTGCGGCTGGTGGGGCTGCATGTGACGCTGCTCGATCCGCAGCTTGAAAGGCAGCTGGTTTTAGGCCTGTAAAAAAGCCCGGTGGCGTAACGCCTACCGGGCCTGTAGCGCGATCTCTGTAGGCCCGGTAAGGCGAAGCCGCCACCGGGCGTTACTGTCTATTTCGCCGGGATCGACTTCAGCAGTTCGGTCAGCAGGGTCCAGTACTGGCCTACGCTCTCGATGTGTACCTGCTCATCCGGGGAGTGCGGACCGGTGATGGTTGGCCCGATGGAGACCATATCCATATCCGGGTACGGCTTTTTGAACAGGCCGCACTCAAGACCAGCGTGGATCACCTGGATGTTCGGCGTTTTGTCGAACAGACGCTGATAGGTTTCACGCACCAGCTGCATTACCGGCGATTTTGCATCCGGCTGCCAACCTGGGTAGCTGCCTTTCGCCGAGGTCTGCGCGCCTGCCAGCTTGCCTAACGACTCCAGCATGCTGACCACGTACTCTTTACCGCTGTCGATCAGGGAGCGGATCAGGCAGATGATCTCTGCGCTCTCGTCCTGCATGGTCACCACGCCCACGTTCAGGGAGGTTTCCACCACGCCTTTCGCCACGTCAGAGTTACGGATCACGCCGTTCGGCGTGGCGTTCAGCAGCTGAACAAACGCGTCGCGGGAAGCGGTGGTCAGCGCAGCTTTATCAGAGGCCACGCTCTCCAGCTGCACGGTCAGGTTCTTCTCTTTGATCGCCAGTTCGTTGGTCAGGATAGCCTGGTACGCTTCTGCCTGCGCCTTCAGCTGTTCAGCTTTATCTGCGGCAACGGCAACGGTGGCGAAGGCTTCGCGCGGAATGGCGTTACGCAGCGTGCCGCCGTTGAAGTCCAGCAGGCGCAGATCCAGCTCGGCAGCGTGACCGGCGAGGAAGCGTGCCAGCAGCTTGTTGGCGTTGCCAAGACCGAGGTGGATATCGCCGCCGGAGTGGCCGCCTTTCAGGCCCTTCAGCGTCAGGCGGAAGGTCTCAAAGCCAGCCGGAACCGCTTCGCGGGAGAGGGCGAGGGTAGAGATAAAGTCGATGCCCCCGGCGCAGCCCATGTAGATCTCACCCTCTTCTTCAGAGTCGGTGTTGATCAGGATATCAGCCTGTAACCAGCCTGCCTGCAGACCAAACGCACCGTCCATACCGGCTTCTTCAGTCATGGTCAGCAGCACTTCCAGCGGGCCGTGAGCCACAGCGTCGTCTGCCAGCACCGCCAGCGCAGAGGCCATGCCGATACCGTTATCCGCGCCCAGGGTCGTGCCGCGGGCTTTTACCCACTCGCCATCAACGTAAGGCTGAATCGGGTCGACGGTAAAGTCGTGTACGGTGTCGTGGTTTTTCTGCGGCACCATGTCCAGGTGCGCCTGTAATACGACCGGCTTGCGGTTTTCCATGCCGGCGGTAGCAGGCTTGCGGATCAGGATGTTGCCGACCTGGTCGCGCTCGGCGTGAAAGCCTTTCTCTTTCGCCCAGCCCATAACGTGTTCAGCAAGCTGTTCTTCATGATAAGAGGGGTGCGGAATAGAGCAGATCTTGGCAAAAATATCCCACAGCGGCTGGGGGGATAGTTGAGACAGTTCAGACATAATGATTCTCCATGTCAATGGCCTGCAAAACAGAGGGGCAGGGCATAGGATTAGTGATTACAGAGCATCACGCGCGTTGCGGGTGAGAGAAATTCAGAATACCACTTTATTGCCTGTCTGAGTGTGACACGTGTAAAAAGCGCAGGGCGGGCCGCGTAACACTGGTTTTTAGTGCGCCAGATCTCTATAATCTCGCGCAACCCATTTTCCCCTGAACACATTTAAGCCGTTTTACAATAGGCTGGGACACTTCACATGAGCGAAAAATACGTCGTCACCTGGGACATGTTGCAAATTCACGCCCGCAAGCTGGCCGCGCGCCTGATGCCGTCAGAACAGTGGAAAGGCATCATTGCCGTTAGCCGTGGTGGTTTAGTTCCGGCTGCCCTGCTGGCCCGTGAGCTGGGTATTCGCCATGTTGATACCGTTTGCATCTCCAGCTACGACCACGACAACCAGCGCGAGCTGAAAGTGCTGAAACGTGCTGAAGGCGACGGTGAAGGCTTTATCGTGATTGACGATCTGGTGGATACCGGTGGTACCGCCGTGGCTATCCGTGAGATGTACCCGAAAGCCCACTTCGTTACTATTTTCGCCAAGCCGGCCGGTCGCCCGCTGGTGAATGATTACGTAATCGATATCCCGCAGGATACCTGGATTGAGCAGCCGTGGGACATGGGCGTGGTCTTCGTACCGCCTATCTCTGGCCGCTAAGCTGCTTTTTTCCTAACTTTACGCCCGGTTATGCCGGGCGTTCTGTTATTTAGCGCCCGGCAGGTTACAATAGGTGAAGTGACGTAATCATGGAGGCTGCGCGCAATGACCCAGGCTAACCTCAGCGAAACCCTGTTTAAACCCCGATTCAAACATCCCGAAACCTCGACGCTGGTGCGCCGTTTTCAGCGGGGCAATCCTCCTGCTATGGCCTCCGCACTGGACGGGACCAACGTTCCGCACTGGTATCGGCTGATCAACCGTCTGCTGTGGGTTTGGCGCGGGGTCGATCCGCGTGAAATTCTCGACGTGCAGGCGCGGATCGTCATGAGCCAGGCCGAGCGTACCGACAGCGATCTCTATGACACGGTGGTAGGCTATCGCGGCGGCAACTGGATCTACGAGTGGGCGACCCAGGCGATGAAGTGGCAGCAGAAGGCCAGCCAGACCGAGGACGATGCCCTCAGCGGCCGCCAGTGGCTTCACGCCTCTAATCTCTACAGTATTGCGGCTTACCCGCATCTGAAAGGCGATGACCTCGCCGAGCAGGCTCAGGCCCTGGCCAACCGCGCCTATGAAGAGGCCGCTCGTCGTCTGCCCGGCACGCTGCGTGAGCTGGAGTTTGCCATTCCCGGCGGCTCGCCGCTGGTGGGCTTTCTCCATATGCCAAAAGGCGACGGCCCGTTCCCCACGGTGCTGGTGTGCGGCGGCCTTGATAGCCTCCAGAGCGACTACTACACCCTGTTCGAGCGCTACTTCGCGCCGAACGGCATTGCGATGCTGACGCTCGATATGCCGTCGGTCGGCTTCTCCTCAAAGTGGAAGCTGACCCAGGACTCCAGCATGCTGCATCAGCACGTGCTGAAAGCACTGCCGGACATTCCGTGGATCGATCACACCCGCGTCGCCGCCTTTGGCTTCCGCTTTGGGGCGAACGTTGCCGTCCGGTTGGCCTACCTGGAGTCACCGCGCCTGAAAGCGGTGGCCTGCCTCGGGCCGGTGGTGCACTCGCTGCTCACCGACTCCCAGCGTCTCAGCGGCGTACCGGAGATGTACCTCGACGTGCTGGCCAGCTGTCTCGGGATGCATGATGCCTCAGACGAGGCGCTGCGCGTAGAGCTGAACCGCTATTCGCTAAAAACGCAGGGTCTACTGGGACGCCGCTGTCCGACGCCAATGCTCTCCGGTTTCTGGAAAAACGATCCCTTCAGCCCGGAAGAGGAGTCCCGGCTTATTGCCTCTTCTTCTGCCGACGGCAAGCTGCTGGAGATCCCGTTTAAGCCGGTTTATCGCAATTTTGATAAGTCACTGCAGGAAATTACTACTTGGGTGAAGCATAGATTGCGTTAATGCGTTACTTAATTCCATTGATTTGGTAAAACAGTTGCATCACAAAAGGAGATCGCAATGACGTTACCGAGTGGACACCCGAAAAGCAGACTGATCAAGAAGTTTATGGCGCTTGGCCCTTACATCCGCGAGGAGCAGTGCGAAGGGAACCGTTTCTTTTTTGACTGCCTTGCCGTATGCGTCAACGTAAAACCGGCCCCTGAGAAGCGTGAATTTTGGGGCTGGTGGATGATAATGGAAGCCCAGGAAAAACGCTTCACCTATACCTACCAGTTTGGCCTGTTTAATAAAGAGGGCCATTGGGAGCCGGTTGCTATTAAAGATGCGGAAGTGACCGATCGTCTTGAGCATACGCTGCGGACTTTCCACGAGCGCGCCCGCGAACTGCTGGCGACACTGGAATTAAAGCTGGAGCCTGCCGACGACTTTAAAAATGAGCCGGTTAAACTCAGCGCCTGATTAATCAGATGCCATAAATAAAAAAGGCCCTTCGCCAACATGAAGGGCCTTTTTCTTATTCAGAATTAGAACTGGTAGGTCACGCCCAGGGCAACGATATCGTCGTTGGTGGTAACCAGGCGGTTATCGTCGTCAATCTGGTTGATTTTATAATCAACGAAGGCCGACATGTTTTTGTTGAAGTAGTAGGTTGCGCCCACGTCAATATAGTTGACCAGATCTTCGTCACCAAAGCCTTCGATATCTTTGCCTTTGGTCAGGACGTAGCCCACGGACGGACGCAGACCAAAGTCGAACTGGTACTGGAGCACGGCTTCGAAGTTATCCGCCTTGTTGGCAAAGCCGGCAGAGGAGGAGATCGGGGTCATGTTGTAGGAGACGCCGTAGAAGGCCGCCGCGTAGACGTTGTTGGCGTCATATTTCGCGCCAGCAGCCCAGGCTTCCGCATTCGCGCCACGACCCAGAGCCATCCGGTTCTGCGCATCGGTGCGGTCAGAGTTAGCGTATGCGCCAACGATAGAGAAGTCGCTGCCGCCGAAGTCATAGGCCAGAGAGGTACCGAAGCCGTCACCGTTCTGTTTCACGACGCTGCTGCGGCCGTTTTCGTTTTTACCCTGATACTGGAGGGTCAGATCCAGACCGTCTACCACGCCGAAGAAGTCGGTGTTGCGGTAGGTCGCCACGCCGCTGGTACGTTTGGTCATAAAGTTGTCGGTACGGGCCAGGCCGTCGCCGCCGAACTCAGGGAACATATCGGTGTAGGCGGCCACGTCATACAGCACGCCCAGGTTACGACCGTAGTCCAGTGAACCGAAATCTTTGATTTTCACACCGGCAAAGGCCAGACGGGTTTTCTGTCCGGAGGTGCTTTCGTCGTTGTTACCGGCAAACTCCGCTTCCCAGCGACCGAAGCCCGTAATCTGATCGTTAATTTGTGTTTCGCCTTTAAAGCCGAAACGAACGTATGTTTTATCGCCGTCGTTGCTGTTGTCATCGCTGAAGTAGTGCATGGCTTTCACTTTGCCGTAAACGTCCAGCTTGTTGCCATTTTTATTAAAAACTTCTGCGGACTGTACAGATGCGGAAGCAGCCAGACCCATTACCACTAATGCCAGAGTACTCTTTTTCATTTTGATTCCCGATTTAAACAAAAGACGCTCTAATATTCGCCAGGCTTATACCTGCTGAAAACAGAGAGGGTTTTAACGTTCGGAAATGAAAGATTTATGACAATCCAGGAATAATTTTAAAAATCGATGTTTATTTATTTCTGCAATAAAACTGTAAGGATCTGCCGTTAGGCTTGCCGATCCACGCAGCAATCATTCACCCTTTTGACCGAGGTTATTGGCAAGCGGCCTCACTCCTGTTACAACGTCAGACTGACATCACATTTCCTTATTCGTAAAACGGCAGAGAATCATGAGTGACACCCAGACGCTGGTGGTAAAACTCGGCACCAGCGTGTTAACGGGCGGATCGCGCCGCCTCAACCGCGCCCATATTGTAGAGCTGGTACGCCAGTGCGCGCAGCTGCATGCCGCAGGGCATCGCATTGTTATTGTCACCTCCGGGGCGATTGCCGCCGGGCGCGAGCATTTGGGCTACCCAGAGCTGCCCGCCACCATCGCCTCCAAGCAGCTGCTGGCGGCGGTCGGGCAGAGCCGCCTGATCCAGCTTTGGGAGCAGCTCTTCTCCATCTACGGGATCCACGTGGGACAGATGCTGCTGACGCGTGCCGATATGGAGGACCGGGAGCGCTTCCTCAACGCCCGCGATACCCTGCGTGCGCTGCTGGATAACAGCATTGTGCCGGTGATCAACGAGAACGACGCCGTGGCTACCGCCGAGATCAAAGTCGGCGATAACGACAATCTCTCTGCATTGGCCGCCATTCTGGGTGGGGCGGATAAGCTGCTGCTGCTCACCGATCAGCAGGGCCTCTACACCGCCGATCCGCGCAATAATCCGGATGCCGAGCTGATCGCCGATGTCCACGGCATTGACGATGCGCTGCGTGCCATCGCGGGGGACAGCGTCTCCGGCCTCGGTACTGGCGGCATGGGCACTAAACTACAGGCCGCTGACGTCGCCTGCCGCGCGGGCATCGAGACCATTATCGCTGCGGGCAGCAGGCCGGGGGTTATCGGCGACGCGCTGAACGGCGTGCCGGTGGGAACGCGCTTCCATGCCCAGACCTCGCCGCTGGAGAGCCGCAAGCGCTGGATCTTCGGCGCACCGCCAGCGGGCGAGCTGACCGTAGACGAAGGGGCAACGATGGCGATCCTCGAAAAAGGCAGCTCGCTGCTGCCAAAAGGGATCAAAAGCGTGACAGGCAACTTCTCCCGTGGTGAAGTGATCCGTATTCGTAATCTTGAAGGGCGGGACATCGCCCACGGCGTCTCCCGCTACAACAGCGACGCGCTGCGCCGCATCGCTGGCCAGCACTCACAACAGATCGACGCCATTCTCGGCTACGAGTATGGCCCGGTTGCCGTCCATCGCGACGACATGATCACCCGTTAAGGAGCAGACGTATGCTTGAACAGATGGGCATCGCTGCGAAAGCAGCCTCGTATAAGCTGGCGCAGCTCTCCAGCCGAGAAAAAAACCGCGTTCTGGAGAAGATCGCCGACTACCTGGAGGCCCAGGCGCACGACATTATTCAGGCTAACGATCAGGACGTGCTCGAAGCCCGGCGCAACGGCCTGAGCGAAGCGATGCTTGACCGTCTGGCGCTCAACCCGCAACGCCTGAAGAGCATCGCCGACGACGTACGCCAGGTCTGCAAGCTGGCGGATCCGGTCGGCCAGATTATCGACGGTGGGCTGCTCGACAGCGGCCTGCGCATCGAACGCCGCCGGGTTCCCCTCGGCGTGATCGGCGTGATCTACGAGGCGCGGCCCAACGTCACTGTTGACGTGGCTTCCCTCTGCCTGAAGACCGGCAACGCGGCGATCCTGCGCGGCGGCAAAGAGACCTGGCGCACCAACGCCGCCACCGTGAAGGTGATCCAGCAGGCGCTGGAGGAGTGCGGTCTGCCAGCAGGCGCGGTCCAGGCGATTGAGAGCCCGGATCGTACGCTGGTAAACGAGATGCTGCGCATGGATAAGTACATCGACATGCTGATCCCACGCGGTGGGGCAGGGTTGCACAAGCTGTGCCGCGAACAGTCGACTATTCCGGTGATCACCGGCGGGATCGGCGTATGCCATATCTACGTGGATGACACCGCCGAGATCGAGCCCGCGCTGAAGATTATCGTCAACGCCAAGACCCAGCGCCCGAGCACCTGCAACACCGTAGAGACGCTGCTGGTGAACCAGCAGATTGCCGAGCGTTTCCTGCCTGCGCTGAGCACCCAGATGGCGCAGAGCGGCGTAACGCTGCACGCCGACGCGGCGGCACTGACGACGCTACAGGGGGGGCCGGCGCATGTCGAAGCGGTGAAGCCGGAGCAGTATGACGATGAGTTCTTATCCCTCGATCTCAACGTTAAGCTAGTGGCCTCGCTCGATGAGGCGATCGAGCACATTCGCGAGCACGGCACCCAGCACTCGGATGCGATCCTTACCCGTACCCTGAGCAACGCCAACCGCTTTGTGAACGAGGTGGATTCCTCTGCGGTATACGTGAACGCCTCTACTCGCTTCACCGACGGCGGGCAGTTTGGACTGGGCGCAGAAGTGGCCGTCAGTACGCAAAAACTGCACGCTCGCGGCCCGATGGGTCTTGAAGCGCTGACCACCTACAAGTGGGTTGGCTTCGGCGGCGATACTATTCGTGCCTGATTCTCGTGCCTGATTGTCTGCGGGCGACGCACGCCGTCGCCCGCGCTATCCCTGGCTCTGCTGGCCTGTTCGCTCCTGCGCAGCCGCGTCCAGCGCGGCCATCTGCTCCCGGAGCGCCGTCAGGCTGAGCGGCTTGCCGATCAGGTAGCCTTGGGTTTCATCGCACTCCATCATCATTAGCTTCTGAAGCTGCCCCTCGGTTTCAACTCCCTCTGCCGTAATGCTGAGCGAGAAGGCTTTACCCAGGCCGATAATATTTTTAACGATGGTATTGGCGCTGTCGCTCTCTGGCATATCGGAGATAAAGGATTTATCGAGCTTAATACCATCAAAGGGGAAGTTGCGCAGATAGCTTAGGGACGAGTAGCCCGTACCAAAGTCATCCATCAGCAGCTTCACCCCCAGCTTTTTCAGCGCCAGCATCAGTTCAAGGCTATTTTCAGGGTTCCACAGCGTGGCGTTTTCGGTAATTTCAATCTCCAGCCTGGCCGGGTCGAGCTGCGATGCCTGGAGTGCATCCCTGACGCGATCGATCAGACCCCATGACTGGAACTCCACGGCAGAGATATTCACCGAGACGGAGAGGCCGTGCAGAGACTGCTGCGCATCGTGACAGGCCGTTTTCAGTACCCAGTCGCTGAGGGGGATAATCAGACCGGTCTCCTCTGCCAGGGAGATAAACTGATCCGGCATCAGCAGGCCGAGTTCCGGATGATCCCAGCGGATCAGTGCCTCTACGGCGATAATACGCGAGGAGTTGTGCCCGTAGCGCGGCTGATAAACCAGGCGGAACTGCTGCTTTTTAAGGGCGTCGCGCAGGCTATTTTCCATTTCGCGCCGCTGGACCACCTGCTCGGCCATCTCTGGGGTGTAAAACATCCATCTGTTGCGCCCGGCGTTTTTGGCCTTATAGAGCGCGATATCTGAGAAGCGCAGCAGCTCTCCCGCGTCCACCGCATCCTGCGGAGCCATAGCGATACCGATGCTGGCACCGATAAATATCTCATTGCCGCCGATCACAAAGGGGCGTGCCAGCTCGCCGATGATCCGATTGCAGAGAAATTCGATATCGCTGCGATCCTGGATGTCAGAGATGATCAGGATGAATTCATCCCCACCCTGGCGCGCCACCAGGTCGTAATCACGTACGCAACTCCGCAGCCTTGTTGACACCTCGTGCAGAACGGCATCGCCTACGCCGTGGCCAAATAGGTCATTAACCGGTTTAAACTTATCTAGATCGAGGCTCATCATCGCCAGCGGATGCTCCGGCGTAGGCAGTGCCCGCAGCTTGCCCTCAAGGAACTCGCGCATGCGGACCCGGTTTGGCAGCCCGGTCAGCTCATCGTGCCGGGAGAGATACTCTACCCGCGCCTGTGCCTCTACCTCGAGAGTGACATCCGTCGCGGTGCCCCGGTAGCCAACGATCCCTTCCGGCGTAACGACGGGTTTAATGGCGATATGGCAGTATCGCTGGTGGCCCATCGCCGACAGGTAGCGGCAGTGCAGCAGTCGACGATGGCCTGTCTGGCCGGGCAGCGTGATCCACTCCGCCAGCGGCTGGTTATCCGCCTCCATAAATGCCGTTACGGGACGTCCCAGCCAGGCCGAGATACTGTGCCCGGTAATGCCCGGAAAACGATCGGAGAGCCAGGTAAAATGCAGGTCAGTATCCGTCTCCCAGATCCAGTCCGTGGTTGCTTCAGCCACGTCGCGAAAGCGGCGCTCGCTGGCGGTAAGGGCATGACGACTCTGAGCCAGCAGGAAAGTATTTTCATCATACATACGCGCTTTTTTGAGCACGTTGCGACTCAGAACTACGCTAAGCGCGCCGGTAGACAGCGCCAGCAGGATCAGCAGCGGCAGGATGTAGTGCATGAGCTCCCGTCCCGGATCTTCACTTTTCCACTCGAAGGTTATCTGATGGCCATCAATGGGCAGCGTCGCTACCCCGCGCCGTCCTGTCAGCTTTGGGGCATCCTTTCGCTGCACGCGCGCCTGCGTAATGCCGTACTCTTCACCCAGCGCGGCCAGCTTTTTGTCATCCAGCACGTCGACAAACACCAGGGTAGAGGCCGGGCCGGGGACGGAGACGATCCGTGAGTCGTCGCCGGTAGTGATGCGTGCGGCCGCCACCAGCGCCGGATGTCCGGCCTGCATCACTACCGTGTTGGCTACCGGCATCGCGTCCGGTTTATTGATCGCCTGAAGCAGTTTGGGGATCGGGTTCTCTCCCAGCCATTCAGTGAGCGATCGGGTAACCAGTTGACCATTGATGACGCTATATCGGGTCTGGCCGCTACCATCCAGCACAAACACCCCTTCGTAGGTAAAATCACGCCAGAGCGTCGCGCCCATATTCTGGCGGGTATAGGCCCAGTCGATATCTACGTTAGGGTGCAGATGGCTGTATGCCTCACCCCACCAGGCGTAGTCTTTGGTGTGCGTGGTAAGCGTATCTACCCGGTTATGGATCGCTTTCTCTAGCAGCATCGCGCTCTGCCTGTCGGCATCCTGATTAATATTCCGCACGATGATCAGCAACGCGACAATGGCGATAACAAACAGCGCCGTCAGGAGCGAGACCATCAGCAGCAGAGCGCGTTTGATAAAGGTAGTGGTACTTCTATGCTCCAGATCAGGGCTGGACAGGTCATCGGTAACTGCGAATTTTTGCATTAGTTTATCCACTCTATCCAGCCCATCTGGTATCTGGTCTATCTTATCATCGGCCTGTTTTGGCGGGGCTTGATCGCGGTCGGTTAAAAATCAAGATAGCTGATTTTGAAAGAAAAAGAAGACATGACGACCTAATGTTAAAAAAATGTTGCTTGATGTGATGGCAGACACAACCAAAAGGGGAAGGGATGTGCTGATGACCATGCTTTTTGTGCTGAATTAGTGAGGTTGTGCTGTAAAAAACAACAACTAAACGCAAGGGGAGTTGACGAGGCGGACGCTTTTTCTTAACCTTGCATACCGTAGTCACGCTCGTGACGCGCCCGGATAAGCCGATATAGCTCAGTTGGTAGAGCAGCGCATTCGTAATGCGAAGGTCGTAGGTTCGACTCCTATTATCGGCACCACTCAACTTCTCCCAACGTACTTATTCATCCATAAATACGCTAATTTATAACGATTTTATTGATTTTTATTCCATAGTTGTCCTTAACTATCCAGTAGAATCCGTTACAGAATGGTATATGTTCCTGTTCGGTCATGGATTCCTATACATATGCCTTTAAACGATATGCAAATTCGCCGCGCTGAGCCTGAAGCTAATGCCTATACACTTGGAGATGGGCAGAGGCTGCCATTGCTTATAGAACCTAATGGAAGCAAGAGCTGGCGGTTCCGTTATTGTTTGCTGGTAAACCAAAAATGATCTCGCTAGGTGTGTCTACGACGGTCACACTTGCAGATGCCTGTTCTCGTCGTGACGATGCTCGAAAACTGATCACGAAAGGAAAGAACGCGAGTGAGGTTCGCAAAGAGCAGAAGATTGCTTTGCAAACGGAATCTCATAGCGTGTTCGTAAAGATAGCTACAGAGTGGCACCAGATGAAATCTACCAAATGGTCGGTAGGATATGCCTCAGACATCATGGAGGCGCTTTAGAACGATATTTTTCCTTATGTCGGAGCAAGACCTGTAGGAGAGATTAAACCGTTAGAGCTGCTTAATGTGTTGCGTAAAATTGAAAAACGTGGTGCGTTAGAGAAAATGCGTAAAGTGCGACAGCGTTGCTCCGAAGTGTTCCGCTATGCAATTGCAACGGGTAGAGCAGAGTATAATCCCGCGGCTGCTCTCTCCAGTGCCCTTGAAGTGCATCAATCCAATCATTTCCCGTTCCTAAAAGCTGAAGAGATACCTGATTTTCTGCATGCCTTAGAGGGTTACACTTGAAGTCAGCTTGTCCAGATTGCTACGAAATTATTGATGATAACAGGCGTAAGAACCATCGAGCTACGCGCTGCATTATGGTCGGAATTTGATCTAGATAACGCTATTTGGGAAATTCCTGCTGAAAGGATGAAAATGCGAAGGCCACATCTTGTGCCATTGTCTACTCAGGCGTTAGATTTACTCAATGAACTTAAGATCATGACTGGGAACTATCGCTATGTTTTTCCGGGGCGGAACGATCCGAATAAGCCAATGAGTGAGGCTGCTATTAATCAGCTTATAAAGCGACTTGGGTACGGTGGCAGGCTTACCGGTCATGGATTTAGGCATATGATGTCAACAATTTTACATGATGCTGGCTTTAATTCTCAACATATTGAATTACAGCTCGCTCATGTTGATAGTAATAGAATTCGCGGTACATATAATCATGCAACATTCATAGAAGAAAGAAGGCAAATGTTGAGCTTTTTTTCTTCAAGATTATTTTTGAGGGAAATGTAAATGAGAATTGAAACTGTTTATATCAAGGGTTTCAGGAATTACTGTGATGCAGTTATTAATTTTAATGAAACTAATTTGATTATAGGTGCAAATGATGTTGGAAAGACTAATCTATTATATGCCATTCGATTATTACTTGATAAAAGTTTGTCTGAATTAGATCTCGAACCAAAAAACAATGACTTTCATGTGAGTTTGACAGGTGAGCAGGTTGAAAATATAGAAATCACTATCAAGTTTACAGATGTTAGTGAAGATGCGGTAATATCTAAGTTAGGTGGGTATGTTAGTGATAAAGGGGAGACGTACATTAAGTACCTTGCTTCATTATTAACTATGGATTATAAGATCTTACTTAGTCATGAATATAAAAATTTTGATGAAGCTCCTAACAGATTTTACTTAAAGTGTTTGAGTTTAAAGTATATAAATTCGCAAAGAGATCTTGAGAAATATATTAGGATTGAAAAGAAACATCTTTTAAGATTGGCGCAAGAAGTTCGTAGTGAAAAGGATACTGAAAATGATGGGGCGGTTTTTACTGAATTAAATAAACTGCTTACTGAAGTGAATGAAAAAGTTAAAGGGATAAGTTATGTTGCATCAGCAACGGAAGAGCTTAACGATGAGCTTAGGAAATTATCCTATACTCATGATAGATTAACTGTTCAACTTGATACTGGTGCAATAGGGGTTGACCAGTTTATAGAAAAACTAGAATTAAGTGCCAATACAAATGGGAAGAAACTAATGCTTGGCGGCGATGGATTTAATAACCAAATCCTTCTTGCGTTATGGAAAGCAAAAAGTGTTCGCGAGCATGATGTTGATAGTGAAGTAGTGATCTACTGTATTGAGGAACCGGAAGCACATTTATTTCCTCACCAGCAAAGAAAATTGGCGGCCTATTTAATCGATAAACTTCCAGGCCAAGCAATTGTTACAAGCCACTCACCTCAAATTGCAGTGAATTTTAAACCTGATTCAATCATAAAACTATACTATGATGATGGAGAAACTCTAGCCGCAAGTAATGGATGTTCTGACTGTATTAGTTCTGCATGGGATGGAATGGGCTACCGGATGAGTATTATTCCGGCAGAAGCATTTTTTGCTAACGTGGTTTTTTTGGTTGAGGGACCATCTGAAGTAATTTTTTACACTGAATTAGCAAAAGCATTAAGTATTGATCTTGATTATTATAATATCAGCATTCTTTCTGTTGATGGGATCCAATTCGAAGTTTATAGAAAAATATTAACAGCTCTAAATATTAATTGGATCGTCAGAACAGACAATGATGCTTCAAAAGTACCTCATAAGAATGAATGGCAATATGCTGGTGTAAATAGAGCGTTAGCACTATGTGGAGGCAGTAAAGAACCAAACGCAAGTATTCCTATAGATAGTAAAGCTTTGCATACTAAGTGGGGAGTCATTTCACCAATAATAAATCCTAACGGCGTTTATATATCTTTTTTTGACCTTGAAGGAGATCTTGCTAATGACTTCTCGAAGCATGTTCTTGATTATGCAAGTATGGACAATCTAGATGATGCAGCTGATTATTTGAGAGGGAAGAAAGCTATACGTATGCGTGAATTAATTAAAGAGAAAAAAATTTTTTTAACTGAGTTGAGGAATAAAGATATAGCCAGACCTCTAATACATGCATTAAAAATTGCTAGAGGTGAATCATGAAGTTGACTGTGGAACAGTTAGATGCCATTGATTATGACGGCAATCTGGTCATAACTGCATGCCCAGGAAGTGGTAAAACAACAATACTCGTCCATAAGATTGCCACCTGTTTATCCCATTCCAAGGATTATCAGGGAGTTGTTGCTTTGTCATATACGAATAAATCTAGCGAGGAGCTAAAAGCCCGATGTAGAAAGTTGGGAGCTGAGTTAAATTCTAGCTTCTTTGGTACTATTGATAAGTTTTTCATTAACGAAATAATTTTACCCTTTGTAAAACATATATGGGGAGGAAGCGAAAGTGCTCTTGAAATAGTGAGGTATATAGATCTTCCTCAAGAATTAAAAGATAAAACAAATAAGTACTTTGAACGGAGTGATTTTTATTCTAATACCTCATTTGAGGGCATGGATCCTCTGAGGGATTTTTATTTAAAGGGTTTTTTAATTTTAGACTTTCTTCCTCACTTGGCTTTTTATATAGTTAGGGCGTCATATTCTTGTCAGCGATATTTAATGGCGAAGTATATTAGTTTCTTTGTCGATGAATATCAAGATACAGGTTTTTTCACTCACCAGGTTTTCAAGTTCATACCAACGTTAGGAATGCCTCTGATAATCGTTGGTGATTTGGATCAATCAATTTATTTATATTCCCATCGTAGTTCGGATTCGTTAAAGTATTTCATAAGTGATAGTGGTTTCTGTCATAAGGAAATTACTGTAAATCACAGGTGCCACCCATCTATAGTGAATTATGCTAATAGGATTAAAGATTTTGAATGTCAATTAGTTCCATGTGATGAGGTTTTTGTTTATAGAAAGTGTGTTGATGGGAGTCAAATTGATATAGCTAAATGGATTGGTAGTATTCTTGATAATGTAAAAAATAAATTCTCTATTTCTGATAATAAGGAAATTGCTATCTTGGTAAGAAGCAATGCTTGTGCGGAGCTAGTTTCTGATAATTTAGTTGTTTCTAATAGAGCTTATTTGGATAATGATTTAACAAAGGCTGGTGGTAAAGTTTCGGGTCTTATCAATGATTTATTATGTTACAGGTATAACTTAAATAAAACTGCCCAGTCTATTTTGGAGGGGGTTTTAGGACAAAGTGTCAAGAGGAGCGAGGCTACGCGTATCCGTAAGGCTATTAAGCAGGTTAGAAGTGCTACAGATACCTTACTTATTGACTTGATAAATAAAATTGTAGCAACCCTTTTAGGGACTGAAATCGAGCAGCGTCATAAGGCTGCCCTTTCTGAAATATTAGTTACCCCGAGGATGCAAAATAATTATTTGGATGTTAGAAGCGATGAGGTTCAAATAATGACATTACATAAGTCTAAAGGTCTTGAATTTGACTTTGTTTTTCATTTGGATCTGTATGATTGGATTTTGCCTAAAAGAGCTTTCATAGATGGAAGTTATGATGTTGTATTCGAAAATGAACAGCAATGCATAAATCTTCATTACGTAGGAATTACACGAGCAAGAAAGGGTATTGCGCTAATGCATTCTACGAAACGGTATAATGGTTCAGGTGACCTTAAGAATGGGGCTCCATCTCAATTTCTTTTGAAACCTGGGTTAGATGGCCTTTATAAAAAAATAATTTAAAAACTATTAGGCGCGCAATACTCTCCCCGCCACGCCTGCCCGCTTAAGAGGGCGTTTTAAATGCAGGTGCATGAAACGGCGCAGGCCGCGCCGGTGCTGGCGTGGCAGGGGATAAAAAATACGGGGATTTGCATGCAAAATCATGCACCCTGTGAATGCATGACTTTTTTCGGCAAAAATGGCGGTATTTTTCGGTTTTTTTTGACGGGCTACTGCGCGGTTAATTCAGCCCGGCGGCGGGCATAAATCATGTGCTGCGCCGGGGTGTATCGTTCCTGACTGTCGGTTCGCGAGGCCGCGTCGGGCCTCAGTCCGATGGCCGTTAAAATCGCTGCATCCTGTTCGCAGTAGGCCGGTTTTTTTCCGCCCGCAAGCCAGAGAGAAAGTGCTTCATGCAGATAAATCACTGACCGGTCGACGGCACGGCCCTGTACGGTGCCGGTCTGTCCCGCCACGGCCATCAGTTCGGGGGCGAAAATGGATGCCAGCGTGTCGCCGTGCTGCTGCATGAACTCATCCAGCCGGTCGCGGATGCTGATATGCTGCACCGCCTCGTGCGAGCGGATATAGCGCCCGGCGGCCCCGTTAATTTCCCATTTTTTAATATCGATAATCTCACGCAGTTCCTGCAAGCGCCCGTCGGGGTGGTCAGTGCCTGCTGCGGTCTGTTCGCGGTATTCCTGTTCGGCGGCGGCCTGCGCTGCTTTATATTCCAGCCAGGCGGATTTGTTCGTTTCACAGGCGTCATACGCCTGTTTCAGGGTCAGGGTGGTCATGGTGCACTCCGGGATTAGTAAAAACGCTGTTTTCGGGTTTTATCGGACTCGGTCACGATAAACGTATCTTCCGCGAGGTCGGTTTCCGCCGGGGACTGGATAATTTTGTCCACGGATTCCATCGCCCGGAACGAGGCCGAGCAGACAACGCTCGTGCACTGGTAATAAATCTGCTTCACCGTTTCCGACAGATAGCGACTGGTGAGTCTTAGAGATGTAATCTGCAAGGATTTGATAAATTTTCTTTATCAGGCCTCAGCGCGCAATGCTCTCCCCGCCACGCCTGCCCGCTTAAGGGGGCGCTTTTAATGCAAGTGCATGATCGGCCTCAGGGCGCGTCAGTGCTGGTGCTGGCGGGGGATTCAGTGTCGGTAAAACGCATGCAAAACCATGCACCTTATGCTGCATGGCTTAATTCGGGGAAAATAGCGGGATTTAAGGGATTTTCTGACGGGCTACTGCGCGGCCAGTACTACACGTTTTATTCACGTAATTCTGGTTTTTTGCGGGTGTATATTTTTCACGATTATAATCCTGCGAAGCCGCGTCAGGCCTGAATCCGATGGCGGTTAAAATGTCATTATCTTGTGCGGAATAATGAATTTTTTCACCGGCGGCCAGCCACACCGACAGTGCTTCACGCAGATAATCGACAGAGTGCTGCATCACGCAGCGTGTGACGGCGGGATTCTGGCTGTTATAACCCATTAATTCAGGCGCAAGCGCGGCGGCCAGCTCTGCGCCGTGCGCCTGCATAAAATCATTCAGCCGGTGACGGATACTGATGCGCTGCACGTTCTCATGCGAGCGAATATAGCGACCGGCCGCCTGATTAATTTCCCACTTTTTCAGGTCGATAATATCTCGCAGGGTTTGCAGACTCCGGGTGCGGCTGTCATTACCAGTGGCGATAAGTTCGCGGTATTCCTGTTCGATATTTACCAGCTCCTGTTTGCGGTTCAGCCAGGCGGTTTTATTATTCAGGCAGTCTTCAAAAGCCTGCTGTAGCGTCACGGTGGTCTCGAGCATCTATCCTGATTATGTCGGAACGGTGAGCTGTAACAGCCCTTTACCATGCGGGGCAGAAGAATGGAGAAAAGGCAAAGATCAAGTTAACCTGAGCCGCCAACGTGATGTTCTAATTCAGTTTATCGTATTCATTCTGTTACATAAAATCAGATCATTTCCGAAAAAATTCTTTGTTCTACCTGATTACGTCTGTGTATGATTAATGATCAATTGCATTTCAGATTAGAAGGATTTAATACCTGTGAATGAAAGGATTTCCAATATGAAAAGATTAATTATAGTTCCTGTGATTTTCCTTCTTTCTGGTTGCCCTGGCGGGAATCCAGCGCCGCATCCACGGGCCACGTTTATCAATGGCGATCATCTTTGTTTCAGTGTGGATAATAAAGATTTACTGAATTATTACACGGTTGATGAAAGTGAGGATGGTAAGTTACAAACAGTGGTTAGCTCGGGTTATACTAAATTGAACAGTTCTTACCCGGATAACTGTATAGATATCAAATTGAAGAGTAATCACACCTATGTGGTTAATTATGGGTTAAATGATAAAAAATATGTTCACGAGTTTTTTGTTGATAGCAATGGGAAGTTAGATAGCGAGATCAACGGAGTTCGTGATGACAATAAGAAATAAGAAGATAATTAGCCTGAGCTTGTTAGTCATCATGGTGCTACTTGGTTACTGGCTTTGGCTGTCTTTGCGCTCTGTAGAGATCGTCGCTGTTCATCAAGAAGGTAGCCATAGTTCGGTTCTGGTCAAAAACTTTCCATTGACCGATAAAGGAAAAATAAACTGGTGGTTGAAAAATAAGGACATGCTTAAGGATAAGTACCATATCCCTACACCTGATGCTGATGGTTCCTTTACCGTTGTCTTTTGGTATTTTGGTGACGGTTATAAAGAGGAGGGGAAGTATGACAGAAGATGCTTTAAGGATATGAAAACTCAAGCGAACTGCATTGATAAAGACAAAGCGTTTACCGTATGGAATAATCCTTCTAACGTTATATCATTTGGCGTTAATGATGGCGAGTATCGTATAAATGATAAAGGTGAAATGATAAAAAATGAATACCACTAAATGCCACTTATCCCCCATAAGCTTGTAACTTGCCCTTAGTGATAATCAAGGCCGGCGCGAATCCTGCCGCAGCGGGAATATCCGTGTATTAATCATCGCGATATTCACCTCGCAGGGCGTCCCATCATCTAAAAACACCGTCTCCGTAAGCTCAATAACCGCATCATTTTCCTTTAGTTGCAGCAACGCCAGTATACCCGCATCGGTCAAATTGATTGCCGCCAGGTTCTGATCCCTGCGCTGGATCTTTTTACCAGTAATCTGTTCAATATAGGAGAATTTCGAGATCTCCAGCTTGTTGAACTCCATGCTGCTAAACATGCTCACCGGCAGATGGCTATGCTCCAGCGCAACGGGAATATCATCGAAGCACATCAGGCGTAAGATTTTATACACCTTGTCGCTGCTCTTAATGCGTAACGCCTGCGCCATATCATGAGAGGGAACGCGGATAATGCTGACGGCGATAACCTTTCGCACTCCCTTATAGCCATGCTTCTGGGCCTGGTAGTCGAAAGGGGAGAGCGCATGAAACCTGCCCGCATGGTTGCTTACGCCAGTTGAGCCCACGTACAGGCCCGAGCCTTTAACCCGGTAGATCCTCTGCTGCTCGATTAAAATGCGCGTGGCTTCGCGAACGGTGGCGCGGGTAATACCAATGTTTTTGGCAATAGCAATTTCAGTATCCAGCTTATCGCCGGGCAGCAGGCCGTCATCCTTAATTTTTCTCAGGATGTAATCAACGACCTCTCTCTGCTTCTCTGTTATGCCATCGACCATTGATTTTATTCCCACCTGGTGTGAAAGCGTGGCTCCCAAGAGCCTGTCTATACATGTATGCCTGATATTCTTCTCTCAGCACCACTTGAGTGATATAGAGATGTGATCGGCTTAACGAATTTGCATCCAAAATCAGCGTGTTCAGCGCAATTTGACTCTCGCATGTTGTATCTGCCCAGATCCCGGTCCACTATCTAGATGACTATACATCTTAAAGATGTCTATACGTAGACAGTAGCCTGAAACAAAAAAGCACGTTTTTTAGATCGGGGGAGAAAAACATGTCGCAGCTGGCAAAGTGGTTAAATAACGAAAAAGTTCAGTACGTTGAGAAAGTCGCGGACTGGAAAGAAGCCATTCAAATTGCCGGGCGTCCGCTCCTCAATGAGGGAGCAATATTACAACGCTATGTCGAGGCCATTATCCGGCAGAAAGAGGAGATTGGGCCTTACTTCGTTATCGCGCCGCGAATTGCCATGCCGCATGCTCGTCCGGAAGAGGGCGCTCAGGCGCTGGGCTTATCGGTGGTCAAGCTGGCTGAACCCGTAGTTTTTGATGCAGATGAGAACGATCCGGTAGATACCCTGTTTATGTTTGCTGCCCCAGACAGTAATAGCCACATCGAGATGATCTCGCAGCTGGCGGAACTGCTCTCCGATGAAGACGAAATGGAAAAGGTCTTTAACGTGCGCAGCAAAGAAGAGCTGAATGCAATTTTACTGGGCGATAGCGCGCAGTAGACGAACAGTAATCCACGATTAATGAGGTGAGTTATGAAAATGATGGCGGTGTGTGGTTCAGGTCTGGGCAGCAGCTTCATGATGGAAATGAACATCAAAAAAGTGCTGAAAAATCTTAATATTGTGGCGGATGTAGAGCACTCAGACTTGGGTTCTGTCACGCCCGACGTGGCTGATGTGTTTGTCATGGCGAAAGACATCGCCTATAGCGCTAACCTGCCTGAGAACAAGATTATCATCATCAATAACATTATCGACCTGAAAGAGATCGAGCAAAAAATACGTGAGTATTTTGAGAAAAATAACGCGTAAAGCGAGATGAACATCTTCCCGTAGAGGCTAATATGTTTATTCAAAACCTGTTGCAGTTTGTCGTCGACGTGCTAAAAGTGCCTTCCATACTTGTGGGTCTGGTGGCGCTCTTCGGGCTTGTGGCACAAAAAAAGCCGTTCCCGGATGTCATTAAGGGAACCGTTAAAACCATTCTCGGCTTTTTAGTTCTGGCTGGCGGGGCTTCTGTTCTGGTCAGCTCCCTCACACCGCTGGGCGATATTTTTAAAGAAGCGTTCGACGTGCAGGGGATTATCCCTAACAACGAAGCGATGGTTTCCATCGCCCTCGCCAAGTATGGCGCACCGACCACGCTGATTATGGCCTTCGGTATGGTGGCGAATATTGTTGTCGCCAGATTTACCCGTCTGAAATATATCTACCTGTCAGGGCACGTGACGTTTTACATGGCCTGCATGGTGGCGATTATTCTCTCGGTAGCCGGTTTTGAAGGTGTTCAGCTTATCTATACCGGCTCGCTAGCACTGGGTATACTGATGGCGGCGTTCCCGGCGCTGGCTCAGCCCTATATGCGTAAAATCGTCGGCGGTGACCAGGTGGCTTTGGCGCATACCGGCACTATCGGCTACGTTCTCTCGGGCTGGATTGGTACCCTGGTGGGTAAAGGATCTAAATCCACCGAAGAGATGAACATGCCGAAAAACCTTAGTTTTTTGCGCGACAGCACCATCTCTATCTCACTCACCATGATGGTCATTTACCTCATCCTGTCGGTATCGGCGGGGAAAGAGTACGTTGAGGCTAACTTCAGCGGCGGGCAAAACTATCTGGTCTACTCCTTTATCCAAGCGATTACCTTTGCGGCGGGCGTATTTATCATTCTGCAGGGTGTACGCTTAATCCTGGCGGAGATCGTTCCGGCCTTTACCGGCTTTTCCGAGAAGCTGGTGCCGAACGCTGTTCCTGCGCTCGACTGCCCGATTGTGTTCCCTTACGCGCCAAACGCGGTGCTGGTTGGGTTTATCTCCAGCTTCGTCGGCGGCCTGGTAGGTCTGTTTATCCTCGGCCAGCTTCACTGGGTGTTGATCCTGCCAGGCGTAGTGCCGCACTTCTTCTGCGGTGCTACCGCAGGCGTTTTCGGTAATGCTACCGGCGGTAAACGGGGTGCCATCTGTGGAGCCTTTGCTCACGGGATCTTAATTACCTTCCTGCCTGTTGCGCTGTTGCCGGTTCTGGGGGCGATTGGACTCACCAACACCACTTTCTCTGATACCGATTTCGGCGTGGTGGGGATTATCCTCGGCAATATGGCTCAATTTATGGATAAGGGGATGATTACCCTGACCATCACCGGCATCTTTGCGCTGCTGGTTATCTATAACTTTATGGCTAAGAAGAAAATGCCAGTGGAAGAGGGCACGGGACAGTAAAATAGCGGAGGGGGTAACCCCCCCCTCTGTATATACTAACTGGTTTTATTGCAGTTAATAAAAGAGTGACTTTTCTAGGTGATATTTAAAGCTATTTTTAATATGCTCATTATTATAAATATTGAATAAATAGATAAAGCGATAAGGCATGCCAGGTAATATTTTTTTAGCCATGCTGTATAGATTGGGTTGATTTTATTTAAAAACAGTACAATAGACTGTGTGTTCTCAGGAGGGAATAGCACTTTTTTGTTTTTTTTGAGGCGGCAGAAGTAATAGGCCATGCCAAAAGAACCTAAAAATCCCATTGAGGCATAAAATTGGTAAAGCGGAGTTAGGGTAAAACCTTGCTTATGATACATGGATAATAAATTTTTATATTTTTTATTGTTAATAATGAAATAGAAGAATAGAAAAACAATAATTGCAAAAGGGAGGCTGGCAGAGGTTATTGCCATATAATAGGTTGTGCTATTCATCTGTTTTATTTTAACCAAAGATTCATTAGATAATCACTGGCACTAGCCCCAAGAGTTCCTCCTGCAATGGAACCTAGTGCAGCACAAGCTACACCGCTTATACCTGCTGGAGTGGTGCCAACAGCTGCACACATCATATAATGAAAATTATGTGAATTATATCATTGATATGTAAGTTAATTTTTTTAAGTGCTATTGTAACAATGACCTTTATATTAACAGCTGCTGCCAAAAGTTATGGCGGCACCACAGGGTGAACCGCCATGACCACTCTTTTAAAGCAATCGTTACAACTCCAGCATCCTTAGCCAGCCTCGCGTCCGCGTCGCTGGCTGTGCTACCGCCCTTGCAATCGCCGCACCGATCTCCGCGCAGGCGGTGATGCCCTGGATGAAAGGATGGTCGTGCATCAGGTAGGGAATTGCGCCAAAAGCAATGCGTCCGCGAACGCTGGCGGGTTCCTGGAGCGTGTAGTCATCCCCAACCGTGGGGATCTCCTCCCCGGTGGCGGCAAGCTGCTTGCGCAGCGTCGGGAAAGGCAGATCTTCCGTCTTCAACGGCTTTTGCCCGCGCGCATCGATAAACACATCGTATTGATACCGCTCGCCCTCAGCGAAGATTGTTGTTTGCTGCTCGCCAATCTCCATCTCATAGTTCGAGCCAAGCGCGAGCACGTTGAGGATCCCCGCCTCGCGCAGGGCCAGCAGTCGGCGAATCGACTGGGACGGCACGGCGGCATAGTTATCAATAAATATGCGGGCGAGACCCTCTTCGAAACGCGCGCTGTCCTGCTCATTAAGCCACGGAACGATAGGTTGAATAGCCTCATGCAGACGCAAAATCGTGTAGCGCCACGGCACCGTCCGCCTGTCGCGTTTGTTGCGCTCCACCTCATTTAGATTGTCCTCCGCCCAGCAGAAGGGATCCTGCTTTTTACGATCGGCAAACCAGGCCGCAAAAAAGCTGTCGGCATCCAGCGTGCTGAGGGCAATCTGCTCACTCCAGAGCGGATCCGCCAGCGTCAGCTCGTCGACCATCAGGGCAAAGACGCGGTCGAGCAGCCCTTCCGGCCCGGCGGCAATCTCTTTTTCAATCGCGCTCTCCGTTACCACAGACAGTGGCTCGTAGGGGATAGGGCAGTAGAAATCCGCTTCCGGAAGGATGCCCGAGCGGGACATGAGTACCATCTGCAATGCCTTGCTATCAGCATCGAGGTTGAAGTGCAGACGTTTATCTTCGGTCTCAAAGAAAGTGCCGTGCTGGATAGCCACGGCCATCGCGGCGTCGATGCCGCTCAGGGAGGTTCCCATGATGCCGACGCTGCACGCCGGGATGCTGGCCTCCATCAGACCGGACCAGGGGCTGGGGAAATAGTTGCGGGTCGTGCTGCTCTCTTCCGGCCAGACGTGCCCGGTAGCAACGACGGCAAGATCAAACTGCTCCGCAACCAGCGTATCCTCTGTCCAGAGTCGAACGCCCTCTGGCGTGGCCTCAATATCCGTCACCAGGCAGGACTCGTGCACTTCTATCTCAAAGCCCAGCTGTTTCGCCCGCACCACCAGTTCCAGAAACTGAGCACGAAAGTACTCCCCGAGCAGAATACGCGGCAAAAACTGGCGGACATGCAGCGACGCCGCCTGCACGCCGTAGCGGGCCAGATGCTCTTCGCTCAGGCTGCGTAGCCAGTCGATATAGGTCATAAAGATAGGGGGGATCTCAATGCTGGCGATATTGGCCAGCATCATTCTCGAGTTCTCTTCGCTGCTGTAGGGCATCCCAACGCCTGCTTCATGGGACTGCTCATAGATGGAAATGGAAAGCGGCGTGCTGTTTTTGAGCAGGGAGAAAAAGGTATAGATACCTGTCGGCCCTGCGCCGATGATTGCGATCTTTTTCATTTCATTCACCCATTATTATTTTTATACCGCCTATCCGTTTGCCGGTCGGGGCGCATAAAATGAGTGTAGACCACGGAGTGTGAAGATGAGGCCGGGTAAGCGAAACAGCTCCCCGGCGCGATATAAAATTAGAAGCGGTAGCCCACGCCAACGTTAAAGCCGTTGATGGAGCGGCTGCCGGCGATATCGACGTTTGTACCTTCGTAACCGACATTGATCGCCAGCTCTTCGGTCGGGTTAAACTGCACGCCCGCGCCCCAGGCGAAATCGGTCGATTTCTCAGAGAGGCTGTCGCGCCCGACGTAGTAATCGCCCGCGTTTACCCAGGTGGTATCAACGTCAGCTTTAGTGTGTGCGATGCCGCCCAGTGCATAGAGAGAAACATACTCGTTAAGGCGGTAAGCCGGGCCAACCATCAGCGAGTAATATTTGACGTCGATGCTGTTATGCACCGCATCGGAGGCCACGTAGTAATCCTGATCGTCATCACCGCTCATATAGGTAAAAGAGCCAAGTACGCTCAGCGGCGAATCCAGCTCATAGCGGTATTGCAGGTTTACGCCACGGATATCCTTGAAGCCTTCTACGTCACTCTGCGCGTAACCGAGGGAGAGGGTGTTGCTCTCAGCCATTGCCGCGCTGCTCATCAGGGTAGCCGCCACTAACATCCCCAGAGATACTTTTTTCATTCTGCCGTTCCATTTGCCAATCAATTAAGGTGCAAAATTGTTGGTTTTTTTGGGGAGAGATAACAGAGGGAATAGTCTTAAAGGGCTGATAAATAGGCCAAATAACACCCCCTAATCTGGTAGGTGCGGGCGCATTTTCTTTGCAGGTTGCCTTCATCTTTTGCAGGAGGGTACTTAACTAAAATCGCTCAAAAAAACTACTGGATATTTGAACAGGGATTAGTATAATAATTACACAACCCAATCGGGTGCTACAGTAAGTGAGTGGTGAAGCCTATGATGATTCCATTTGAAAGCCTTAATTCTCTGGATCAATCGGCAACGATGAGTAGCCGTGAAATCGCTGCGTTGACAGGCATAACCCACGGTGAAGTAAAACGTATTGTGAAAAGCCTCGAAACGGCGCAGCGTTTATCTGAGCCGGTACGGGTGGCCATGTTTGAGCGGGATGGTGAGAGCTATCAGGAGTTTCTGCTGAACAAGCGTGACTCCCTGTTGGCCGTGGCGCGTCTGTCGCCTGGCTTTACCGCTGCCGTACTCGATCGTTGGCAGGAGCGCGAAAACAAAACAGCGCTGCCTGATTTTACCAACCCGGCAGCGGCGGCCCGCGCATGGGCTGAACAGTATGAGCAGCGCCAGAGAGCCGAGCAGCAGCTGGCCCTCTCTGTCCCAAAGGCGGAGTTTTTTGACCGCTTCGTTGAGGTGCAGGACTCGCTGGGTTTTCGCCAGCTCTGCAAGATGCTGAAGGTGAAAGAGCCGGAGTTCCGTCAGTTCCTGCTGGAGCGCAACATCATGTACCGCGTTAACGGCACGCTGACACCGCAGCTGCATCACCAGCAGGCGGGCTACTTCACCCTGCGCTCTGGCGTCGGTGAAAACCAGCATACCTTCTCCCAGGCGCGCTTTACCGCTAAAGGGGTGAAGTGGGTGGCGGGCCTTTGGGCCGGACATATCGCCACGCAGCCAAAGGGTGCGGCAGCGGCGTAAAGCGACCAGTCCTGACAGCAAACTGATCCATCACGATACACTCAACAAATAAGTCGCCAGCGTAATGCTGGCGATGTTGTTTCTACCCGCTCGCTTTTTCCCCTCAGTTTCCCTCTTGCTGGCTGGCTCAGGTCACATCCGGCAGCGCTTCTTTTGTCGCAATGTATTTGTCACGTGAATATATGATGGCGGGTGGCTTATAATAACGCGCAGAAATTGAGTATTTCATTCATTAGCATTATTGTCATTGCAGAAAATGACCGTCCTCGGCTAAAGGCAGGCCCTATGTTAAGTAACACCATCCCTTTTAGCGGGGGCAACGCTAGTACTAATCATGAATGATGATAAAAAGCCATCTGATTCCAGTCGTGTCGATACACAACATCTGATTGATCTTCTTGATAATAATTCTGACTGGGTATGGGAAGTGGATGCCCAGGGACGCTATACCTGGTCCTCTAAGGTTGTCACCAGCCTGCTGGGTGTTTCACCGGAGGAGGTGATCGGTTGTACCCCCTTTGACTTTATGCCGCCCGGCGAAGCCGAGCGCGTTGGCCGCGCATTTTCTGAAATCGTGACTAAACGCATTCCGTTCTCTGGATTAGTTAACCGTAACCGCCGCGCTGACGGGCGAATTGTGGTGCTCGAAACCAGCGGCGTTCCGCTATTTGATGAGCAGGGCGAGCTGCGGGGCTACCGGGGCATCGATCGCAACATCTCGACCCTGGACGAGCGCGTAATGCAGTTGGAGACCATCTATGACAAGACCCCCGTCGCACTCTGCATGATTGACCGGCAGGGGCATTTAGTGATGTCCAACAAGGCGATGGCGCAGCTGATGGACGTGGACAATACGCCTCCCGATGCTTCAGAAAGCCACATTGCCGATCTGATGCCCGGCTGCTGGCAGCAGTTTGAGGCTGCCTTTGCCCTTGCGGATACCGGAGCAGAGATCCCCAGCCGGGAGATTGTCTGGCAAACGCGCTGCTACGATACCCACTCGGTGCCGGTGCACGATGCGTCCGGTAACGTCGTAGGGCTGTCGGTGACCTGGGTTGATATTACCGATCGCCGCCGTGCCGAGCAGAAGCTCGCCAGCGCTAATGCGATCCTGCAACAGCATGCCCAGCATGACCATCTCACCGGCCTGTTTAACCGCCGCTATATGGATGAATGCCTCTCTAACGCCATTACTAATGCGCTGGAGGAGCAGTTTCCGCTCTCGGTGTGCCTGGCCGACATCGACTACTTCAAGCGCTACAACGATACCTACGGTCATCAGGCCGGCGATCATTGCCTGCGTAGGGTTGCCGAGGCGCTGGTGGCGGCCCGCCGTCAGTCTGAAGACAACGTCAGCCGCTATGGAGGCGAGGAATTTTTAGTGATCCTGCCGCGCACCGATAGTGCAGGGGCCCTGGCCATGGCGGAGAGAATGCGTCAGAGCATCAACGCGCTGCGTATCCCGCTTCCCGCCAGCCCAACCGGCTACCTGACTATCAGCATTGGGATAGCAACGCTTGGCGAGCGCAGCATGGTCAGCGAAGATCGACCGCTGCATATTATCGCCAGCGGTGTGATCAACCAGGCCGATACCGCGCTCTATGCTGCAAAACGGCGAGGCCGTAACGGCGTCGTGGCGGCAGGGGCGGTGCAGCGGGCATAAAACGTTCCGATGTTTACTGGCTATCGGACGAATAGCCCAGCTTGAAGAGCAACATCACGATAGCGTATTTTACCGCCTGCGCCAGAACCTCGGTGCAGTCACCATCGAAATGCTGTAGCGAGGTATGGACGGTATTGCCCGGCAGCGCCCAGCCAAACCAGACGGAGCCGGCAGGCGTACCGTCTTCGCCGCCGTCCGGGCCGCCGTAGCCGCTAACGGCAATGCCAATATCCTCACCGGATACGTTGACCGCGCCCGTCGCCATCTCCTCTACCGTGGCTTTACTGACCGCAGTGTGTTTGGCAAGTGTCTCCGGGTTCACATTTAACAGCGTCATTTTCGCTTCATCCGTAAAGGTTATAAATCCGCTGCCGAAAAAAGAAGGAGTGTCTTTCGCTGCGCATAGCGTGGAGCCGAGCAGGCCCCCGGTGCAGGACTCGGCCGTGGTGAGGCGTAATTTTTTGCTCGTTAAAAGATCACCCAGCTCATTTGCCAGAAAATCCAACGGTTTTTCCATGAATTGCTGGCAAAATTGTTGCTCTGTTGTCATTGTTGGCTATTCCTTCTGTGCATCATGAATGGAACAAATCTTCTTAAGTATTGCAGCAAAATGTCGGGCTGGACGCCTGGCGTGAAGAATGCTGATTTTTCCAGGGGAAGAGGCTGTCAGCGGACACAGAGAAAGGCGTAAAGCCTTCACCGCAAGGTATACTGATTACGTCACCTGTCGCAAAGGATCTGAACATTATGATTTCTACATTGATTTACCGGAGCCGCCTGAGCCCTGACTTTGATCCGTCAAAGTTAGTCGAGCTGGTGTGCGTCGCGCAGAGCCGCAATGCGGAGCTGCAAATTTCCGGTATTTTACTTTTCGACGGGACCCATTTTCTTCAGGTGCTTGAAGGTCCGTTGGTGCATGTGAATACCCTGTATGCCAAAATCAATTGTGATGCGCGGCACGATAGCGTCGTCGAGCTGATGCGCGACTATGCCCCAAAGCGGCATTTTGAAAACCTTGGCATGTCGCTGTTCGATCTCCGCTATGACAGTCCACGATCGGTGCTGCGTTCGGTGATTAGTGCTGGCGCGCTTAAGTTCAATCTTGCCTGCGACGGGCGAGTGTACAAATTTATCAAATCATTCCTGCGCGGCAGCTGGCGGGAGCAGTATCCTGGGCGAAGCGAGCCGGATCGCTGGGCGTTTGTGCCGATCGACCTTCCGCTGGCGCAAACCCTGCCGTTCCTGTTCCCCGATCAGCCCTGCCAGTTCGCTATTCAGCCTATCGTCGAGCCGCAGCGCGGGCAGATCAGCTCCTTTGAAGCCCTGATCCGCAGCCCAAACGGTGGCTCACCTCAGGACTACTTTGCGTCTATTCCGCCAGACAAAATTCACGAGGCCGATCTTCTGTCAAAGGAGTGGGCGTTTGCCCTGGCAAAACAGATCGGCATTGGCAGCCATAAGCTTTCAATTAACCTGCTGCCGATGTCGCTGGTGAATATTCCTGGCGCGGTGGATATTCTGCTGGCGCAGATCACCCGTCACGGGCTGGTTCCCGAGCAGGTGATTGTCGAGGTGACTGAAGATGAGGTCATCTCCGGCTATGACGAATTTACCATCGCCATTATGCAGCTGCGCTCGGCGGGCATTGGACTGGCGATCGATGACTTTGGCGCGGGCTTTGCCGGACTGTCGCTGCTTACCAAGTTTCAGCCGGGAGAGCTAAAGATCGACCGCAGCATCGTGACCGATATTCACCTGCACGGCCCTAAGCAGGCGATCGTTAACGCCATCGTCAAATGCTGCGCCGAGCTGGAGATCGGTGTTGTGGCGGAAGGGGTGGAGAAGGTCGAGGAGTGGTGCTGGCTGGAGGCTGCCGGCATCAAGCACTTCCAGGGTTATCTGTTCGCTAAACCGGCCCTCAACGGCGTCGCCCCGGTCTGCTGGCCGGTCAAGCAGGTGAAGGTATAACATGAGAGCCTTTATCCGGCAAGGCGGGGCTTTACTCGCGCATGCAGCGCCGGGTTATCGCTCTCATCTTTCAGTTTGACGCCGGTCAGGCGGCGTAAAAAAGCCTGCTCCAGCAGCCAGGCAAGCTTAAACGCAGCGGCTTCATGGCTCAGCCCCTCCGGGCGGATGTTGGAGATGCAGTTGCGCTCCGAGTCCAGCCGGGTGCGTGTCGGCTGCCACGTCAGGTAGACGCCGAGGCTGTCCGGTGACGACAGTCCAGGACGTTCGCCAATTAGCATTGCCACCGCTTTACTCTTCAGCGTCTCGCCAATCTCATCTCCCAGCGCCACCCGCGACTGATGCGCTAGCACCACCGGGCCGGTGGTCAGCCCCAGCGTGTGCAGATAGGGCAGCAGGGCGGTAATCAGCGCCACCGCCTGACGATGCACCGCATGGGAAGAGAGCCCGTCACCAATGACCAGCAGCAGATCGTGGACGGGCACCCGGCTAGCCTGTAGTGCGGCGCGGCTCTCGTCGCTCAGCCTGCGCCCGAGATCCGGCCGGTTAAGATAGATAGGACGGTCTGCCGCAGCGCTGTGGGCGTCCAGGGTAGACAGGCCCAGGGCCGTGAGCTGCTGCGCCAGCGGCTCGCTATCAAAAGGCTGGTGGACCGCATCGCGAGCCTGGGCATGGGCCAGCCCGAAGCTGAGCACCTCCCGGGTCGGCAGGCTTGCACCGCTGCGACCAAGAGCAATACGGGCGTCGGTAAACGTGCGCAGTAAAGACCAGGCGTCAGGATGGTTCATACGTTTACCCCTTCAGGCGGCAGCACGCTCAGCAGCGGGTGGTTAGCGCCAGTGAGCCGCAGCTGGCCCGCGCTGTCGATAATCTGCATTTTCGTCAGCCACTCGCCAAACTCTGGAGCATGCTTTAGCCCCAGCAGACGTCGGGCGTAGAGCGCATCGTGGAACGAGGTGCTCTGGTAGTTGAGCATGATGTCATCCGCCCCCGGGACGCCAATCAAAAAGGTCAGCCCGGCGTTGCACAACAGCGTCAGCAGCGTGTCCATATCATCCTGATCCGCCTCCGCATGGTTGGTGTAGCAGACGTCACAGCCAATCGGCAGGCCCATCAGCTTGCCGCAGAAGTGATCCTCCAGCCCGGCGCGGATAATCTGCTTGCCGTCATAGAGGTACTCCGGGCCAATAAACCCCACCACCGTGTTGACCAGCAGCGGATCGAAGTGGCGCGCGACGGCGTAGGCCCGCGCCTCGCAGGTCTGCTGATCAACGCCGTGATGGGCGTTGGCAGAGAGACAGCTGCCCTGGCCGGTCTCAAAGTACATCACGTTATTGCCCAGCGTGCCGCGGCCAAGGCTCAACGCCGCCTCCCGAGCCTCTGCCAGCAGGGCTAAATTGATGCCGAAGCCGCTGTTTGCCGCCTCGGTGCCCGCCACCGACTGGAACACCAGGTCGACGGGGGCGCCGCGCTCTATCAACGCCAGCGTGTTGGTGACGTGCGTCAGCACACAGGATTGGGTAGGAATAGCAAAGCGGCTGATGATGTCATCCATCATATAATTGAGTCGCTCCAGCACCGGCAGGCTGTCGCTGGCTGGGTTAATGCCCACGACCGCGTCCCCCGCGCCGTAGAGTAGGCCGTCGAGCATGCTGGCGGCAATGCCTTTAAGATCGTCGGTGGGATGATTGGGTTGCAGGCGTACGCTCAAATGGCCCGGCAGGCCGATGGTATTGCGAAAGCGGGTAGTCACCCGGCATCGGCTGGCGGCGAGGATCAGATCCTGGTTGCGCATCAGCTTGCTGACGGCGGCGGCCATCTCCGGGGTAATGGCGCGCGCAACGCGGCTGAGCGTCAGGGGATCGGTGGCATCATCCAGCAGCCAGTCGCGAAAGTCCCCCACCGTCAGGTGGCTGATGAGGGAGAACGCGTCGCGATCGTGGGTATCGATAATCAGCCGGGTGACCTCATCCGCTTCGTAAGGAATAAGCGGGTTCGCCAGGATCTCGCGCAGCGGCACCTCGGCCAGCGCCATCTTCGCCGCCATGCGCTCTTCGGCAGAGTCGGCGCTGATGCCCGCCAGCACATCCCCGGAGCGAGCCGGGGAGGCTTTTGCCAGCAGCGTTGTCAGGCTGGCGAACCGGTAGGTGCGGTGCGCCAGAGTCGTTTTATACATGTCGCCTCCTCAGGAGAGGGCGCGCAGCTGCGGATCCAGCCCGGCACGCTCGCGAGCGGTAGCCGTACTGCGAAACCACAGGTAGCCGCCGAGCATCATGGCCGCGAAGATCAGCGCCAGCAGCGGGTTGAACCAGACCATGGCCACCAGGCAGAGTACTGCCATGCCCAGCGCAAAGGCCGGAGCATAGGGAAACAGCGGCGCTTTAAAGGGCCGAATAAGGTTCGGCTCGCTGCGGCGCAACTTGAACAGCGCGGCCATAGAGGTGATATACATAACAATAGCGCCGAACACCGACATCGTCACGATACAGGCGGTGAGCGGCATACCGCTGATGGTGATCACCGAGTCCGAGAAGATAGCCGCAATGCCCACCACACCGCCCGCCAGAATCGCCAGGTGCGGCGTCCGGGTCTTACGGTTCAGCGTCGCCAGGCGCGCAGGCAGGTAGCCCGCCCGTGCCAGGGAGTAGATCTGCCGCGAGTAGCCCATGATGATGCCGTGGAACGACGCCACCAGGCCAAACAGCCCCAGCCAGACCAGCATATGCAGCCAGCCGCTGTTGTTGCCGACGATCACCTTCATTGCCTGCGGCAGCGGATCGTTGATGTTGGCGAGGTTACGCCAGTCGCCAACGCCGCCGGCAAAGATCATCACCCCAACCGCCAGCACGGTAAGAGTCACAATACCGCCGCCCAGCGCGCGCGGAATGGTGCGCTGGGGATCCTTCGCCTCCTCTGCCGCCATAGAGGCCCCTTCAATGGCGAGGAAGAACCAGATAGCGAAGGGAATGGCCGCAAACATGCCGGAGAGAGCGAGGCCGCTAAAGCTCTCTGCACCTGCCCAGCCGTGGGCGGTGAAGTTGCTCCATGAGAAGCCCGGCGCGACAACGCCCATAAACACCAGCAGCTCGAAGATCGCCAGCAGGGTAACAATCAGCTCGAAGGTGGCTGCAATGCCGACGCCGAGAATGTTCAGGGTCATAAAGATGACATAGGCCGCGCAGGCGATCCATTTGGCATCCAGCGCTGGAAACTGCACGTTCAGGTAAGCCCCGATAGCCATCGCAATTGCCGGTGGGGCAAAGACGAACTCAATCAGGGTAGCGAACCCGGCAATAAACCCGCCGGTCGGCCCAAAGGCCCGATAGGCATAGGCAAAGGGGCCGCCCGCGTGGGGAATGGCGGTTGTCAGTTCGGTAAAGCTAAAGATAAAGGCGCAGTACATTGCCGCAATGGCCAGCGCAACGACGAGAAAACCCATCGTGCCCGCCTGCGACCAGCCGTAGCTCCAGCCAAAGTATTCGCCGGAGATCACCAGCCCAACGGCAATCCCCCAGAGACGGAAGCTGCCGAGCGTTCTTTTCAGTGTGGTTGTAGGTGTCGTCATCATTTGCTGCCTCGCCGTTACACAGTTAAACGGGAGCCTGCAAAGGCGATGCCAGAAAATTAACCCCACCTATTTCAACGGGATAAGCAAAATGGGTTAAAAACCGTGCACCGTCACGCGCAGGGCAGTGGTGCAGCCTGCCCCGGCGTGGTGAAAAAAACGCTACGGTTGGCGTAGTGTGGGTATGTAGGCCCGCGTAAGCGAAGCGCCACCGGGCATTATTGTATTGATGCTGCACTGCCGGGCGGTACTGCGTTTGCCCGGCCTACGTCGGGTACGGTGCGGTATATAGGCCCGCGTAAGCGAAGCGCCACCGGGCATTATTGCACTGACGCAGCATTGCCGGGCGGCACTGCGTTTGCCCGGCCTACGTCGGGTACGGTGCGGTATGTAGGCCCGCGTAAGCGAAGCGCCACCGGGCATTAACCCGGCATCAGATGCGCACCGATGTAGCGCGCATAGCGCTGGCTTTTCAGATGGTTGAGATCCACCAGCACCAGACCGTCCACGCAGTGGTTGAAGTCCGGATCGCTACCGAAGTCGATAAACTGAACGCCGCCCGGCGTGCACAGCTCTGAATACTGCTTGTAGAGCGGGGGAATACCGCAGCCCAGGTTGCCGAGCAGCGACTTCAGGCGGGTAAGATCCTCGGTGTAATCGTCGCCGGTAAACTGGGCCAACACCTCAGGAAGCGAGGCAGGCCAGGGGCGACGGGAGGCGGCCAGCGGATGCACTGGCGGAAACCAGAGGCGGTAGAAGGCCACCAGCAGATCCCGCGCCGCCGGAGGCAGGCCGCCGGAGATCGACACCGGGCCGAAGAGATAGCGGTACTGCGGGTAGCGCGCCAGGTATGCGCCAATGCCCGACCAGAGGTAGTCCAGTCCGCGACGGCCCCAGTAGCGCGGCTGAATAAAGCTGCGCCCGAGCTCGATGCCATGCTGCAAAATATCATCCATTTTATCGTCATAGTGGAACAGGCTGTAGCTGTACAGCCCGCCCAATCCCTGCTGCGCCACCTGCTGTGCCGTGGGCATAAAGCGGTACGCGCCGACAATCTCCAGATCCGCCTCGTCCCATAAGATCAAATGCAAATAGTCATCGTCATAGCGGTCGATGTCGCGCCGCTGCCCGCTGCCTTCCCCCACGGCGCGAAAGGCGATCTCCCGCAGACGGCCTAGCTCGCGCAGCACCGGGACATCCTCCTCGCCGTTGCGCTGCCAGAGGTAAATAGTCTTGCCGTCCGTGGTCTGGCCGAGGCACTCCGCCTGTGCCAGGGCGCGTTTCAGGAGTAGCCGCGGCTCCGGCCGGGCGATGGCGCACTCTGTTTTAAACAGCCCCGGCAGACCTTTGCCCAGGCGGATAACGTGCTGGCGACACCGCTCCGCCGTCTCACGAACGCTGGCGTGCGGGTTATGCAGGCTCTCCCGGGGGATGCGCTGGCCGAGGGTGATGGGCAGGCTGCTGCCCTGACGGCGAAACATCTGCTGCATCAGCAGCAGCATCGGCAGGGTAGAGGAGATCAGCGTGCTGGCGTAGAAGAGCGGGCTGTTGTGAGCGCGAATAAATACCGGCAGCAGCGGCGTACGAAACTTTGCCGCCAGCTTCACGAAGCCGCTGTGCCAGGTGTTGTCGCCAATACCGTGGCGGGTCAGGCGCGACACTTCGCCCGCTGGAAAGAAGATCAGCACGCCGCCCTGCTGGAGCTGCGTTTCCATCTGCAGCAGCGAGGATTTACGCGTGCGTCCGCCCAGGTTATCGACGGGAATAAACAGCGAGCTGAGCGGCTGAAGATGGCTCAGCATCCGGTTGGTAACGACTTTGACATCCCGCCGCACGCGGGAGACGGCATGAAGCAGAGCAAGGCCGTCGAGGGTGCCGGTGGGATGGTTGGCGACAATGATGAGGGGGCCATGCTCGGGGATCTGCTCAAGGTCGTAGGCGGAGAGGGTGCTGCGGATGCGAAGGTGCTCAAGGATCTGCTCGACCATATCCAGCCCCTTCAGGTGGCGATGGCGGTCGGCGAACTGCTGAAATTCCTCTTCGTAGAGCAGGCGTTTTAGCAGATTGCGTTGCCAGGGGGCGGGCCTGGCCTGAGGCCAGAGGTCATCAAGAACGCTGTCGAGACTAAACATGGTGGCTCCTCCATCCGTCTTAGGCAGACAGTAGAAGGACGAGATGGCGTTTATGTGACAGAGAGGTGAACTTTAGGATGCCCGGCACGCAGAGCGCCACCGGGCACAACGGTTTAACGCAGGATTTTCCGTTCGGCCAGATCCAGCGCGAAGTAGCTGAAGATCAGATCCGCGCCAGCGCGTTTGATCGCACCAAGGCTTTCGAGGATCACTTTGTCCTCGTCGATAGCCCCGGCCTGGGCAGCAAACTTGATCATCGCATACTCACCGCTGACCTGATACGCGCCGAGAGGCAGCTCGGTACGCTCGCGGATATCGCGCAGGATGTCGAGGTACGCGCCTGCGGGCTTAACCATCAGGCAGTCTGCGCCCTGTGCTTCGTCAAGCAGCGACTCGCGGATCGCTTCCCTGCGGTTCATCGGGTTCATCTGGTAGGTTTTACGATCGCCCTTCAGCGCCGTCCCGGCTGCTTCACGGAACGGGCCGTAGAAGGAGGAGGCGAACTTGGTAGAGTAGGACATGATCGCCGTATCGTTAAAGCCTGCGGCATCCAGCGCCTGGCGGATCGCCTGCACCTGGCCGTCCATTGCGGCAGACGGAGCGATGAAATCAGCCCCGGCGGCAGCGGCAACCACCGCCTGCTTGCCCAGGTTGAGCAGGGTTGCGTCGTTGTCCACGCCGTGATCGCACAGCACGCCGCAGTGACCGTGGGAGGTGTACTCGCAGAAACAGGTGTCGGACATGACCACCATCTCCGGTACTGCGTCCTTACAGATCCGCGACATACGCGCTACGAGGCCATCCTCTTTCCAGGCATCGCTGCCGGTAGCGTCGGTGTGGTGGGAAATACCAAACGTCATGACCGAGCGAATGCCCGCGTTGGCGAAGCGCTCGATCTCACGGGCGAGATACTTCTCCGGAATGCGCACCACGCCCGGCATGGCCTCGATGGCTTTATAGTCGTCCAGCTCTTCTTCAACAAAGATAGGCAACACGAAGTCATTGAGGCTCAGCGTTGTCTCTTCAAACATGGCGCGCAGTGCGGGAGACTTGCGCAGGCGGCGCGGGCGGGTAATTAAATCGGTCATGGTATGCCTGAGGTTGGTGAGTCAGAGGGCTATTATAACCCAATCAACTCCGGGGTGTTTCGCCAAAACAGGCGTTAACCACCCCGGAGCGGGGAGCGGATCAGGAGGCCGGGACGATCTGCGGCTGGTTGCCGCTCAGCTCGCTGACCAGGTCGTTAACTCCGTCGCTCATATTTTTAAAGCGGGTCAGCGGAGAGCGGGTCACCACCACGAAAACGCCAACGTTGCTCTTGGGGATCATCGCCATATAGGTAATAAATCCACCGCCGCCGCCGGTTTTTTGGATAATCCCCGGTCGGCCATCTTTTGGTGACATATAGACCCAGCCCAGCCCCAGCGCGTCTGCTTTACCCGGCACGTCCATACCTATCACGCGGGTCAACTGAGCGCGCTGGTAGATAAGGGTCTGCATCCGGTCGGCCTGGTTGCTGCGGGCGTAGAAGTCCGAAGAGAGGAACTGCTGCATCCAGCGCATCATATCTCCCGGCGTGGAGTAGACGCCGCCGCTGCCGATTGCCGCCAGGGTGTTATCGCAGGGGCTGGCCCCTTTCTCCGCCACCATCAGGCGTCGGCACTGATCCGGCGAGGGGGTAAAGGTGGTGTCCTTCATCCCCAGCGGGCGTGCGATCTGCTCGTCAAACAGCTGCGGGTAGGGCTTACCGGCGGCGTTGGCTAGCGCATCGGCCAGCAGGTCAAAGGCGAGGTTTGAGTAGGCCGCCTGTGAGCCGGGGGCCGTTTTCAGCGTGGCGGTAGAGAGCCAGTTCCAGCGCTGATCGCGCGTCGGCCAGGTAAAGACCGAGCGTTGCGCCGCGCCGCCGGGTTGCTCGCGGGGCAGGGCGCTGGTGTGGGTCGCGAGGTTCACCAGGGTGATCGGCGTTCCCTGCCAGCTCGGCACCCGCGCACCGGGAGGCGCATACTTACTGAGCGGATCGTTGAGCTTCACCACGCCCTGGTCGAGCAGCTTCACCAGCATCTCGCTGGTCATCAGCTTGGAGATAGAGGCGATGCGGATCAGCGAGTCGAGCTGCGGACGCACGTTGTTGCCCGGACGCGTTTCACCGAAGCTGCGAAACACGCGCTGGTTGCCGTCGATCGCCACCATCGCCATGCCGGTCGCGCCGCTGCCATAGAAGATATGGTTGGCATAGCGATCGACAATATCAGACGCAAATTCGGGATCGGGAGAGGTCTGTGCCGCATTTACTGATGAAAAGGTCAGGGCGCACAACAGGGTGGATAAGAGCAGGCAACGTTTCAACGACAGCATCCATCACAAAAGTTAAAGAGATAGAGGGTATTTATACTACTTACCGGCCCGATGCAAAGCCCGGAAAAGCGCTTTATTTTGCGGTCAAGCGTAACGCCGGGTAAACAGACGCTTTTTTCCTGCAACACAATGTCTTCTTTTGACATAGCGCGCTTGTGGTAATCTCACTGGCTTCGGTATTTTCATACCCATAGCGAATTAACCACACAATAAGAGTGAGCCGTCGCAGGAGTATTTCATGTTTAAATCTTTTTTCCCCAAGCCGGGGCCGTTTTTGCTCTCGGCGATCCTGTGGTCGCTGATCGCCGTCATCTTCTGGCAGGCGGGCGGCGGGGATTGGTTAACCCGTATTTTAGGGGCGTCTAAAGAGACCCCAATAGGCGCGTCGCGCTTCTGGTCCGGCAGCTACCTAATTTTTTATGCTTACTACGCCCTATGCGTGGGTGCGTTTGCCCTGTTCTGGTTTACCTACGCCCCACACCGCTGGCAGCGCTGGTCGATTCTTGGCACCGCGCTGATTATCTTTGTCACCTGGTTTATGGTCGAGGTCAGCGTGGCGATCAACGCCTGGTATGCGCCGTTTTACGATCTGATCCAGCGCGCCCTCAGCGCGCCGCATAAGGTGACCATCGACCAGTTCTACCATGAAACAGGCGTGTTCCTTGGCATCGCGATGATTGCGGTTACCGTTGCGGTGTTGAATAACTTCTTCGTCAGCCACTACGTTTTCCGCTGGCGTACCGCGATGAACGAATACTACATGGCCAACTGGCATCGCCTGCGCCATATTGAGGGCGCGGCCCAGCGTGTACAGGAGGACACCATGCGGTTCTCCTCAACGCTGGAGGATATGGGCGTCAGCCTGCTCAACGCGATAATGAAGCTGATCGCGTTTCTGCCGATCCTCGTGGCCCTGTCGCCGCATGTGCCGGAGCTGCCGATCGTCGGCCACGTCCCCTACGGGCTGGTGATCGCCGCCATTGTCTGGTCGTTGGTGGGAACCGGCCTGCTGGCAGTGGTGGGGATCAAGCTGCCGGGGCTGGAGTTTAAGAACCAGCGCGTCGAAGCGGCCTACCGTAAAGAGCTGGTCTATGGCGAGGACGATCCCGAGCGCGCCTCGCCGCCTACGGTGCGTGAGCTGTTTGGGGCGGTGCGGCGGAACTACTTCCGCCTCTACTTCCACTACATGTATTTCAACATTGCGCGCATTTTCTATCTGCAAATCGACAACGTTTTCGGCCTGTTCCTGCTGTTTCCGTCGATGGTTGCCGGTACGATTACGCTCGGCCTGATGACCCAGATCACCAACGTTTTCGACCAGGTGCGCAGTTCGTTCCAGTACCTGATCAACTCCTGGACCACGTTGGTAGAACTGATGTCTATCTATAAGCGTTTACGTACCTTTGAGCGTGAACTTGACGGTGAGGATGTGGTACACGCAACAACTTCACTCAGCTAATGACCGGAGCGGCTATGCAAGCATCACGCAGTTTAACCCTGTTGGCGGGGGCGATCCTCGTCGGCTGTAGCACCTCGCAACCGCCGCCCCTCAAAGAGGGCGAGAAGGCGGTGGACGTGGCGAAGCTGGTGCGGCAGAAGATCCCTGCCAGCGTAAAGGATCGTGACGCCTGGGCAGAGGATCTTGCCACCGCGTTCAAGAGCCAGTCTCTTGCGCCGACGCGGGAGAACGTCTGCTCGGTGCTGGCGGTGGCGCAGCAGGAGTCGAACTATCAGGCCGATCCTGCCGTACCGGGGCTGAACAAAATCGCCTGGCAAGAGATTGAGAAGCGCGCCGGGCGGCTGCACATTCCCGCTTTTGTGGTGCGCACCGCGCTGAAGGTTCCCTCGCCCAACGGCAAAAGCTACGCCGAGCGGCTTGATAACGTCAAAACCGAGAAGCAGCTTAGCGCGATCTTCGACGACCTGATTAATATCGTTCCGCTGGGACAGACCCTGTTTGGCTCTCTTAATCCGGTGCACACCGGCGGGCCGATGCAGGTCAGCATCGCCTTTGCCGAGCAGCATACCCGGGGCTATCCGTGGAAGATGGAGGGCACCGTGCGTCAGGAGGTCTTCTCCCGGCGCGGCGGCCTGTGGTTCGGGACCTACCATCTGCTTAACTACCCGGCCAGCTACAGCGAGCCGCTCTACCGCTTCGCCGACTTTAACGCTGGCTGGTACGCCAGCCGCAATGCCGCTTTCCAGAGCGCGGTCAGCAAGGCCAGCGGCGTGAAGCTGGCGCTGGACGGCGACGTGATCCTCTACGGCAGCCGTGAGGCAGGCAGCACCGAGCGGGCGGTGCGCAAGCTAGGGCCGCAGCTGGGCCTCAGCGACGCCGAGATCCGCGATCAGCTGGAGCAGGGCGATCGTCAGGAGTTTGAGAAGACCGAACTCTACAAAGGGGTTTATCGTTTGGCGGAGAAGAAGAGTGGGAAGACGCTACCGAGAGCGCTGCTGCCAGGGATCCAGCTTGAGAGCCCGAAGATCACCCGCAACCTGACAACGGCCTGGTTTGCGAAGCGCGTGGACGATCGTCGGGCGCGCTGTATGCAAGCGAATTAATTTACTTACGGCGTCACGTTAATAGTGACGCCAGCGCAGCAGCAGGGCGATAACGCCAAGCAGGGCGCTGCCAATGAGAAACGGAACCAGACCAAAAATCGTGCCCACGCCAAGTCCCATATCAATGCGTGGCCGGTTGCTTTCCTGCATCTGCATCAGATTTTCAAACACGCCAGGGGCATGTATCAGCGCATTCAGCAGTTGCGCACCCGCCCAGAAGCAGAGCAGCACGAAGACAGCATAAGCGATATTGCCCGGCGTGGAGGCGTCTCGTTTCTTCTCGTTGGCAAAGGGCTTCGACATCATAAATTCTGCCATAGTGACCTCCGATACGCGTTATTGAGCTGGTAATACACCAGTAATTCAGGCTGATTTTGACAGGTCAGGCGCATTGTCAATATCAGATTGGTGACAATTTACGCATTATTATTAGCCCTATTTAAGGTTTTACATCTCCAGTCACAAATTCATGACTTTTGTTGCGTTTTATTAACGATTTCGGATTTTCCGCATGCGTCGGGGGCTTGCGGTGGGTAATATGCTGCGATGCTGTATTTCTCTACCGGAGCTGCTATGAAACTGCCTGCCAAAATTCGCCGTGACTGGCACTACTACGCCTTTGCTATCGGGCTGATCTTTATTCTTAACGGCGTGGTTGGGCTGCTGGGGTTTGAGGCAAAGGGCTGGCAAAGCTACGCGGTCGGCCTGGTCACCTGGGTGATCGGTTTCTGGCTGGCGGGATTGATTATTCGCCGCCGTCCCGAGGAAGAGACAGCGGCAGAGTCGCAGGATTAAGCCATGGTACTTTTCAGGGCGCTATCGGCCTGATGGCGCTCTAACGCCAGATCGATCAGGCGACTGATCAGATCGGTATAGCCGAGGCCGCTGGCTTGCCACAGCTTGGGATACATGCTGATGTTGGTAAAGCCGGGCAGGGTGTTAATCTCATTGATAATAATATCGTTGTCGTCGGTCAGGAAGACATCCACTCGCGCCATACCGGCGCACTCCAGCGTCTGGTAGGCGGCAACGGCGGTCTGGCGAATGGCTTCGTTCACCGCCGGATCGATCGCCGCCGGGATCACTACCTGCGCGCCGTTGTCATCGATGTATTTGGTATCGTAGGCATAGAACTCGCTGTTGAGCACGATCTCACCGCAGGTGCTGGCCTGGGGATTATCGTTCCCCAGCACGGCGCACTCAATCTCCCGCCCCTTAATGCCGGTCTCTACCACCACCTTATGATCGAACATAAAGGCGAGGTCGACGGCGGCATAGTACTGCGCCTCGTTGGTGACCTTGCTGACGCCTACGGACGAGCCCTGGTTAGCCGGTTTGACAAACAGCGGCAGACCCAGCTGCGCCTGCACGTCGGCAAAAGCGTATCGCTGACGGTTAGCGCGAGTGAGGGTGATGAAGGGCGCAATCTTCAGCCCGGCATCGCGGAGCAGGCGCTTGGTGACGTCTTTATCCATGCATGCCGCCGATCCGAGCACGCCGGAACCGACGAACGGCAGATTGGCCATCCGCAGCATCCCCTGCAGGGAGCCATCTTCCCCCAGCGTGCCGTGAACGATAGGGAAGATCACATCTACCGCTGGCAGGGGCGCGCCGCTTTCGGCGTTGATAAGCTGCGCCGTCTCTCTGCCGGGAATATGCGCCACGCTGATAGCGGAAGGATTCAGCGCGATATGTGCCGGATCGCTGGCGTTCTGTAAATAGTTAGCCGCGTCGTTGACGTGCCACTGGCCCTGCTTATCAATCCCCAGCAGCAGCACCTCGAAGCGGCTCTTATCGATAGCATCGACGATATTTTTTGCCGACTGAAGCGAGACTTCATGCTCTGCTGATTTCCCACCAAAAACGATCCCTACCCGCATTTTTGCCATCACCACATCCACTCTTATTATCCGGAAAAAAGATACCTTACCAAGGCAAAACGCGTGATTCGCGCGCTTCTGCCATAATGTTTTTAGGTGATTAAAGGGGGAGCGCGTGAGAGGCACAGGAGCCATCGTTTTTTTACTTATCGTAGGGGCAGGAGTAGTGGGCTATCGTCACCTGCCCTCATACTACAACCCCTTTGCGCCGCTGCGCCTCGACGATCCGCCGGGCCGTATTACCCAGTTTAAGCTCAAGCGGCTGACGCCCGAGCAGTGCGACGCCCTGCTCGTGGAGGCCAACCAAAAGAGGCTGATCGCTTCCCAGCCCGTCGCCGACAGCACCGGCACCTGTCCGCTGACCCATACCGTACGGGTACGAGACTTTGGCTCGGTTAAGCTCAGCAGCAGCTTTCTCGCCTCCTGCCCGCTGGCGCTCAGCTCGGCGCTTTTTGTGCAGCAGCAGGCCAGGCCGCTGACCGCGCGGTATATGTCCAGCGAGCTGGTGCGTATCGATCATCTTGGCAGCTATGCCTGCCGCAATATATACCATCGCGCCAACGCCCGGCTGAGTGAGCACGCCACCGCCGAGGCGCTGGACATCAGCGGCTTTCGCCTCGCCAACGGCCAGCAGGTGACGGTGCTGCGCGGCTGGAAGCAGGACAAAACCCAGCCCTGGCTGCGGGCGATGCTGAGCGCCAGCTGCGGCTACTATGGTAACGGCCTGGGGCCAGACTACAACGCCGCCCATGCCAACCATTTTCATCTGGGGATGCGTGGCTATGGCTTATGCCATTAAGTGCCGCTAAGCATAATCCACAGTTATGCTATGCTGGAGCCTGCTGTTAAAACCTGAATAATTGCAGATGCTTATGGAATCCTGGAAGGTTAATCTTATTTCGGTCTGGTTTGGCTGCTTTTTTACCGGCCTTGCAATCAGCCAGATTTTACCGTTCTTGCCGCTCTATATTGCCGAGATGGGCGTGACCTCGCATGAGGCGCTGTCGATCTGGTCCGGGCTAACCTTTAGCGTGACCTTTCTGGTGTCGGCCATCGTCTCGCCCATGTGGGGAAGCCTTGCTGACCGCAAGGGGCGCAAGCTGATGCTGCTTCGCGCCTCGCTGGGAATGGCGATCGCCATTCTGCTACAGGCCTTTGCCACTAACGTCTGGCAGCTGCTGTTTCTGCGGGCCATCATGGGGCTCACCTCCGGCTATATTCCCAACGCGATGGCGCTGGTGGCCTCCCAGGTGCCGCGCGAGCGCAGCGGCTGGGCGCTCAGCACGCTCTCCACGGCGCAGATCAGCGGCGTCATCGGCGGCCCGCTATTAGGGGGCTTTCTCGCCGATCACGTTGGCCTGCGAGCGGTGTTTTTCATCACCGCCACGCTGCTGATGGTCAGCTTTTTGGTAACCCTGTTCCTGATTAAAGAGGGGGGACGGCCCAAAGTCAGCAAGGCGCAGCGCCTGACCGGCAAAGCGGTGTTTGCCAGCCTGCCCTATCCGAAGCTGATTGTGAGCCTGTTCGTGACCACTATGGTGATCCAGCTCTGTAACGGCTCGGTGGGGCCGATTCTGGCGCTATTTGTTCAGTCGCTGGCTCCGGACAGCAGCAATATCGCCTTTCTGAGCGGCATGATTGCCGCCGTGCCGGGCGTCTCAGCGCTGATGTCGGCCCCGCGCCTGGGCAAGCTTGGGGATCGGATTGGCACGGCGCGGATCCTGATGGCGACGCTAATCTGCGCGGTAGCGCTCTTTTTTGCTATGTCGTTCGTGACCACGCCGCTACAGCTCGGTATCTTACGCTTCATGCTGGGGTTTGCTGACGGGGCGATGCTGCCTGCGGTGCAGACGCTGCTGCTGAAATACTCCAGCGATCAGGTGACCGGCCGCATTTTTGGCTATAACCAGTCGTTTATGTATTTGGGTAACGTTGCCGGGCCGTTGATGGGGGCAAGCATCTCCGCGATGGCTGGCTTCCGCTGGGTGTTCATCGCCACCGCCGTGGTCGTGCTGATCAATATCTGGCAGCTGGCAATCATACTCAGGCAGACTCGCCGGACTGCCGCTGGCGTTACGCAAAAATAGTCGTTAAAACGTTACGTTTGTGTAACGTGCCATGATAAATTTGGCTGAAAATCTTAAAGAGTTGTGTATGGGGATAGTACGCGATGAAAAACCTGATTGCAGAGCTGCTGGTTAAGCTAGCGGAAAAGGAAGAAGAGTCTAAAGAGCTGGTCGCGCAGGTTGAGGCGCTGGAAATTGTCGTTACCGCGCTGCTGCGTCATATGGCTCAGCCGGAGCAGCTGGCATTGATTCAAAGTATCGAAGGCGCGCTGGAGGCGGCTGGCCCTGACTCGCAGGTACCCACTCAGGACACCGAGCTGTTGCAGCAGTACCTAAATAAACTCCTGCACCACCCGCGCTCCCGGTAAGCTTAACCCTATCGGGTGAGTGTGATCTTCCTCTCACCCGAAATATCATACTTTCTCCCCGCCGCACCTCTCTATAATTTTGGGAAATGTTTCAGAATATTCCCAATAATGATGAATGATAACAATCTTTATTCTAAAACCGCTGTTAACAAGGAATGGGTTGAGACCCCCAGTCAGGACGAGCACTTCCTGTCTGGCCAGCTGTTTGCCCGGCGACTGCGCTTGCCGCGTATTTTTGGCCTTGGATGCCTCTTCTTTCCCTTAGGTGGCGCCATGACCTCCCAGCCTGTAGCCGGAGGCTGGTGGCTATTTCTCTTGAGCTGGTCTTTTGTCTGGCCGCATCTTGCCTGGCAGCTGGCGAGCCGCGCAAGCGATCCTCACGCCGCTGAAATCAACAACCTCAAGATTGACGCTATTCTGGCGGGGATCTGGATCGGCGTGATGGGGATGAACATCATGCCGTCGGCGGTGCTGGTGATGATGGTCAGCCTGATGCTGATGGGCATGGGTGGGCCGCGGCTGTTTGGTATTGGCATCGTCTTGCTAGTGGGCGCAAGTCTGGTGATGCTCCAGCTTACCGGCACGGCGATAACGTTCACCAGTGCGCCGCTGGAGTGGTGGCTCTGCCTGCCGTTTATCCTGCTCTATCCGCCGCTGTTTGCCTGGGTGAGCTTTCGTACGTTTACCCGTCTCGCCAGGCAGAGGCAGCGCCTGCGCATTATGAGCACCCGTGACGGCATGACCGGCGTCTATAACCGGCGGCACTGGGAAATATTGCTGCGCAACGAGTTTGAGAGCTGCCGACGCAACCAGCGGATGGCAACCCTGCTGCTGATCGACGTCGACTACTTTAAGACCATCAACGATACCTATGGCCATGACGTAGGGGATGAGGCGATTATCGCCATCAGCCGCCACCTGCAGATGACCCTGCGCGGAAGCGATATTATCGGGCGCTTTGGCGGCGATGAGTTTGCAGTGATTATGAGCGGTACGCCAGTCGACAGTGCGCTGGCGGCAATGAGCCGGGTTCACGATACGCTGGCGGAGATCAGGCTACCCTGCGCCCCGCATCTGACGCTGCAAATCAGCATTGGCCTCGCACCGCTCACCCCTGGCACGGAGAACTACCGCGAGTGGCTCAAGGCCGCCGATATGGCGCTCTATAAAGCCAAGAAAGGCGGTCGCGGCCGCACGGAGGTGGCGGCATAAGGCGGTTTTGTAGGCCGGGCAAACGCAGAGCCGCCCGGCGTTGCAGCCTTAGCAGAGTCATGCCCGGTGGCGCTGCGCTTACCGGGCCTACAGCCGCACCGTGCCTGACGTAGGCCGGGCAAACGCAGAGCCGCCCGGCGTTGCAGCCTTAGCAGAGTCATGCCCGGTGGCGCTACGCTTACCGGGCCTACAGCAGCACCCGTCAAATTTTACTTAACGCCTCGGATTTCTCCATGCACTTGGTCATCGCTTCTATCACTGCGGCGCGGAATCCACGCTCCTCCAGCACTCGCACCGCCTCAATGGTGGTGCCGCCCGGTGAGCAGACCATATCCTTCAGCTCGCCAGGGTGTTTGCCGGTCTCCAGCACCATTTTCGCTGATCCCATCACCGCCTGCGCGGCAAACTTGTAGGCCTGCGCGCGCGGCATACCGCCCAGCACGGCAGCGTCGGCCATCGCCTCGATAAACATAAAGACGTAGGCAGGCGCAGAGCCGCTGACGCCCACCACCGGGTGGATCATTGACTCGGCCACCACTTCCGCCTCGCCAAAGCTGCGGAAAATAGCCAGCACGTCGGCCACGTCTTCCGGGGTCACCAGCGCGTTCGCGGTGATGGAGGTCATGCCTGCGTTGACCAGCGCCGGGGTGTTAGGCATGGTGCGCACGATTTTGCGATCGTGCCCAAGGGCGCGCGCCAGCTGGTCAAGGGTGACGCCTGCGGCAATCGATACCACCAGCGTCTCTTTATTCAGGCTGGAGGTGATCTCGCTCAGCGTTTTGATCATCACGTTGGGCTTCACCGCGCCGAAGACGATATCGGCGATCTGCGCGACCTCCTGCGCACTCTGCGCCGGGTTGATGCCATACTCACTGCTGAGGGCAGCGACCTTCTCAGGAGTCGGGGTGTAGACCCAAATCTGCTCTGGCTGTACCTGGCCGCTGGCAATCATCCCGCCCAGAATGGCTTTGCCCATATTGCCGCAGCCGATAAATCCGATCTTTTTCTCCATCGCCTTTTCCCTGAATGTGTGATTAATGGGGGAGTTATAGCTTATCATAGTGACCATAAACTATTCAGGAGCAGCTATGGCAATTTGGGTGGATGCGGATGCGTGTCCAAATGTAATTAAAGAGATCCTGTTTCGCGCAGCGGAACGGACACAGATGCCGCTAACGCTGGTGGCGAACCAGACCCTGCGCGTGCCCCCTTCAAAATTCATCCGCTCCCTGCGGGTGCCGGCGGGCTTTGACGTCGCCGATAACGAAATTGTGCGCCTGTGTAGCCCCGGCGATCTGGTGATCACCGCCGATATTCCCCTTGCGGCGGAAGTGCTGGCGAAAGGCGCGGCGGCGCTTAATCCTCGGGGCGAACGCTATAGCGAGGCCACCATCCGCGAGAAGCTGACGATGCGTGATTTTATGGATACGATGCGCGCCAGCGGCGTACAGACCGGCGGGCCGGACACGCTCTCCCAGCGCGATCGCCAGCATTTTGCCGCCGAGCTGGATAAGTGGCTACTCGCGCGAGCACGCCAGGACTTGTCAACGGGACGCCCTTTAAAGTAAGGTGGCGCGACAGATGCCATTTTATCTTTACACGCTGAAACACGCCATTCATCGCAGTATCATCATAAATTCGTAACGTTTTATTTACGTATTTTTCGTACTAGTGTAATAGTATGGCGCTTCAACTATTTGTGTTCCGCAGATCGCGGAACAGGGGAGAACACCAGGTCATGACGTTACCCATCTTTTTAATTGGCGCTCGCGGTTGTGGAAAATCCACCATCGGTGCTGAGCTGGCTCAGGTGCGAGACTGCCGGTTTGTCGATACCGACCACGCGCTGCAGGAGCTGGCTCAGATGACCATCGCGACGATTGTTGAAAAAGAGGGCTGGCCCGGTTTCCGCGCTCGGGAAACCGCAGCGTTGCAGGCCGTCTCCGCGCCTGCAACGGTGATTGCGACCGGCGGCGGGATTATTCTCAGCGAGGTTAACCGCCGTTTTATGCGCGAGACGGGCGTGGTCATCTATCTCTGCGCCCCGGTAGCGGTACTGGCAGAGCGGCTCGAGGCCTTCCCTGAAGAGGCGCAGCGTCCGACGCTCACCGGCAGGCCAATAAGCGAAGAGGTCAGCGAGGTGCTGGCCCAGCGCGACGCGCTCTACCGCGAGGCGGCGCACCATATTGTCAATGCCGCCCAGTCGCCGGAGCAGGTGGTGGCCGATATTCAGGCGGCGCTGCTGCTGGCGCGAGCGAGCTGATTGCAGATCGCGGCCTTTGGCTATACTCATAGCTCTATCAATAAAAAAGGAAGCGCTATGCCTACAAGACCGCCTTACCCGCGTGAAGCCCGTATTGTTACCGTTGAGAAAGGAGGCCAGCAGGAGACGGTAACCTGGTATCAACTGCGTGCTGACCACCCTGAACCGGACTCGCTGATTAGCGAGCACGAAACCGAGCAGGAGGCGCTGGATGCTAAACGGCGCTATGAGGATCCTGATAAAACGTAATCTACACTCTCCCGCTTCATAAATTCAGACAGCCTTTAAGAAGCGGGAGGTTGAACGTTACAGAATTGTTATGAGAGCATAGGTCAGTAGCATAATGATAAGAACAGACGACTGACGTTAAGAAAGGCGGAAACAAAGATGAGTGCAACCCTGGCTATCCTCACCGTGGGTGTGGTGCCTGTCGATGCCGTGATGCCGCTCCTGACCGAGCACATCGACGCGCAGCAGATTACCCAAATTAGTTTGCTGGGGAAGATGGATCCTCAGGATGTGTATGAGGATTACGCCATCGAGCCGGGGGAGAAGCCAGTTCATGCACTGCTAAACAATGGTGAAGTGGCTCAGGTTTCGCGCAAGAAGGTTGAGCGCGATTTGCAGGCCGTCATCGGCGTGATTGATAAACAAAACTACGACGTCATTTTACTCATGAGCACCGAGCGCTTTACCGCGCTCTCCCTTTCAGCCCGTCACGCTATTTTGCTTGAGCCTGACAGGATCATCCCCCCGCTGGTCTCCTCTATTGTCGATGGGCACCAGGTCGGCGTTATTGTGCCTTTGGCCGGACTTATCGACGGCCAGATGGAGAAGTGGCAGCTGTTAGATAAGGCTCCCTACTACGAGGTTGCCAGCCCCCTGCACGGCCACGAGAACGAGCTGATTGCCGCCGGAAAAGCCCTACTGGCAAAAGGCGCTGACGTACTGATGTTGGACTGCCTCGGCTATCACCAGAAACACCGTGACCTGCTGCAAAAAGCGCTGGACGTGCCGGTGCTACTCTCGAACGTACTGGTGGCCCGTCTGGCGTCTGAGCTGCTGCTATAGCCACTTTTCGTGACAGAAATTTTGCGTGACAGAGACGAAGGCTGGCCCCTATAGTGATTTTCCATACACTTATTTATAAGGGCCACCCATGCTTCAAAGTAATGAATACTTTTCAGGTAAAGTGAAATCCATTGGTTTTACCAGCAGCAGCACCGGCCGCGCTAGCGTAGGCGTGATGGCCGAGGGTGAGTACACGTTTGGTACGGCCCAGCCGGAAGAGATGACCGTGGTGAGCGGGGCGCTGAACGTGCTGCTGCCCGGCGATACCGAGTGGAAAACGTATTCCGCTGGCGAGGTGTTCAACGTGCCGGGCCACAGCGAATTTCATCTGCAGGTGGCCGAAGCCAGCGCCTACCTCTGCCGCTACCTGTAACGCGTTCTGCCTGTCCCCTGCATCTGTCCCCTACATTGAGGGGACAGTGCCTGCTGTCTAGCGCTGCGCTTCGCCACCGAGGCCTTCTACCAGACTCTGCACCAGCGCTGCCAGCTCGCCGGTCATCAGGATAAAGTCCGCGTCAAAACGCTGGGCGAAATCATCCCGGTCGATATCCTCATTCTGATCGCGCAGCTCGTCGGCAAACTTCAGCCGCTTGATCGAGCCGTCGTCACACATCACAAACTGAATACGCTGCTGCCAGTCGAGCGCCAGCTTGGTCACCAGCTTGCCCGCTTCAATGTGCACCGCAATCTCATCGCTCACCAGATCCTGCTTTTTACAGCGGATCACGCCGCCATCTTCGAGGATCGCTTTCAGCTCGGCTTCGTCCTGGATCTGGAAGCCCTGCGCTGCGCTGCCGCTGCGCACCCACTCGGTCAGGGTCAGTTCGATAGGATTCTCCAGCGTCAGCGGCACCACCGGCAGCGAACCGAGGCTTTTACGCAGCAGGGCCAGGGTATCTTCCGCTTTCTTGGCGCTGGCGCAGTCGACCATAATCAGGCCGTTAACGGTATCGATCCACATCATGGTTTGGCTGAAGCGGCTGAACGCGCGGGGCAACAGAGAGTGGAGCACCTCATCCTTCAGCGAATCTTTTTCGGTCTTCTTCAGCTTGCGGCCCTGATCGGCCTCCAGCTTGGCAATTTTGGCTTCCAGCGTCTGCTTGACGACCGATGACGGCAGGATCTTCTCTTCTTTACGGGCGCAAATGATGATTTGGCCGTTGTTGGTGTGGGTCAAAGCATCACTGTGTGAACCCATCGGCGGAACCCAACCGGTTTTTGCCATATCCTGGCTACCGCAAGGGGTAAATGAGAGCGCGGATAACTGTTTTTCCATCTCCTCTGCACGCAGCGCAATATCGCGGCTGAGACGGTAAACCATTAAATTTTTGAACCACAGCATGATATTTTCCACAGCCTTGTCGTTAAATGCAGCGGGCATGATAGCGAATTGTCTTGCCGCTTGCATTGCTAATCCCCCGGTGGGGTTCTACTCTCTTGATATTGCTAAAAATAAGGAGATCGCTGTGCGTATAGGTATTGATTTGGGCGGCACCAAAACAGAGGTTATTGCGCTCGGCGACAGCGGTGAACAGCTGTTCCGCCACCGTCTGCCCACCCCGCGCGACGACTATCAGCAGACCATTGAAACCATCGCCACGCTGGTTGAGATGGCAGAGAAAGAGACGGGCCAGCAGGGCACCGTAGGGATGGGCATCCCGGGATCACTCTCCCCCTACACCGGGGTCGTGAAAAACGCCAACTCCACTTGGCTGAACGGCCAGCCGTTTGATAAAGATCTGAGCAAACGGCTGAATCGTGAAGTGCGTCTGGCTAACGATGCCAACTGCCTGGCGGTCTCAGAGGCCATCGATGGCGCGGCCGCCGGGGCGCAAACCGTTTTCGCGGTGATTATCGGCACCGGCTGCGGGGCGGGGATCGCCTTTAACGGCCATGCTCACTCCGGTGGCAACGGCACGGCGGGCGAGTGGGGCCATAATCCGCTGCCGTGGATGGACGAAGACGAGCTGCGCTACCGGGAAGAGGTGCCGTGCTACTGCGGCAAGCAGGGGTGCATTGAGACCTTTATCTCCGGGACCGGTTTTGCCCGGGATTTCCATCGCCTGAGCGGCCAGCCGCTGAAGGGCAACGAGATTATTCGCCTGGTGGACGAGCAGGATGCCGTCGCCGAGCTGGCGCTAAGCCGCTACGAGCTGCGGCTGGCGAAGTCGCTGGCGCACGTGGTAAATATTCTCGATCCGGATGTGATCGTGCTGGGCGGCGGCATGAGCAACGTCGACCGGCTCTATAAAACCGTGCCGCAGCTGATCAAAAACTGGGTGTTTGGCGGTGAGTGTGAAACGCCGATCCGCAAGGCGGTGCACGGCGACTCCAGCGGCGTTCGCGGCGCGGCATGGCTCTGGCCGCTGGAGAAGTAGTTTTGGCATAACGCCCGGCGGCGCGCTGCTTGCCGGGCCTACGTGTTATGACACTGCAAACCTGCCATCAAGCTTGCTGTAACCCAATCCGTTGATCTTCCTAACTTTGATCTGCACCGGGATACGCTCCTTCATCGCCTCGACGTGGCTGATCACGCCGATGGTCTTGCCGCTGGCGTTAAGCGCATCGAGGGCGTCGAGGGCGGTATCGAGGGTCTCGCTATCCAGTGTGCCGAACCCCTCGTCAAGGAAGAGCGAGTCGATACGTGTTTTATGGCTCACTAGATCCGAGAGCGCCAGCGCCAGCGCCAGGCTAACGAGGAAGCTCTCTCCACCGGAAAGCGTGCGCGTATCGCGTACCGCATCCGCCTGCCAGGTATCCACCACCTCCAGCTCCAGCGCCTCGCTGGCTTTACGCTTCAGCAGGTAGCGGCCGTGCAGGCGGGTGAGCTGGTTATTCGCCAGCCAGACCAGGTTATCCAGCGTCAGCCCCTGAGCAAACTTACGGAACTTATCCCCCTCTTTAGAGCCAATCAGCCCGTTCAGGTAACTCCAGTCTGCCAGCAGGCGGGTGGCCTCTTCAATCTCCTGTAACAGCGCCTGCTGGCGCTGACGACTCTCGGCGTCCTGCCGCAGCTGCTGGCGGATCTCGCCTTGACGGGTAGTGTTCTCCCGCAGCTGCTGCGCCAGCGTGTTTAGCGCGGCGCGCGTCTGCTCAACGCTGGCCTCTTCGCTCAGCCCGGCAGGTGGCTGGGCCTGATGCGCCGTCAGCGCTGCCTGAGCCTGAGCCAGCAGGACCTGGCTCTGCTGTAGCTGACTTTCCAGCGAGTGCTGAAGCTGCTCAAGACGCTGGCGTTCGCCATCCTCAAGCAGGGCGGCCAAAAATGCCTGCCGATCGGGGAAGGGACTCTGCGCCAGCTCGGCGTCAAACTGCGCCTGCTGCTGCGCTACACGCCCGGCCTCCAGGGTCAGCTGCTGCTGAAGCGTCTGGACCTGACCGTGGAGAGAGACGCAGTCGTGGTGCACCTGCTGCCAGCCGTCAAGGCTGACGGCAGGACCTTCGGCTTGCCCATCGTCGGGGAGCGTCTCCAGCAGGGGCTGAATCTGGGCCATGCGCTCCTGGAGCGTTGCTGCCTGGGTTTGGCTCTGCTGCCAGCGGCGGGACTCCTCCTCGCGGGCGGCAAACCAGGCTGACTCTTCCCCCTCTGCGGGCAGGGTCAGCCCGAGCTGGGTTAGGCTCGCTGCCAGCGTCTGGCGGCGAGAGTCGATGGTCTGCTGGGCGTGCGCCGCCTGCTGCTGGAGCTCGTTGAGCTGCTCCTCCAGCGCCAGCCGCTGGCTGAACCGGTAGAGCTGCTGCTCGCGGGTCTCTTCAGCCTGTAACCAGCCGCCAACGTCGTCCTCGGGCGTCAGCGTGATATTGAGCGCGGTGCACAGCTCGCGCCACTGCTGGCTTAGCGCCACATCGTTTTGCGCTTCGGCCTCGGCGGCGAGGCGATCCCTCTCGCTCTGCTTCACCAGCGCATCCAATTGCCCACGCAGGGCTGCACCGCTCTCCGCTAGCTGCTTAACCTCGCGCTCCAGAGCATCGCGCCGGGCCTGGTTGGCATCTACGGTCATCGCCTGGTACTCCGCGACCGCCGGGTGGACTGTCGATCCGCAAAGCGGGCAGGGCTCGCCGGCCCGCAGGCGTTCACGCTCAGCCTCCAGCCCTTTGATCCGCTCTTCGAGGGCACAAATCGTCTTCACCTCGGCCAGCAGCGCATTCTTCTCTTTATACGCCTGACGCCGCTCGGTCAGGCTCTGGTTGAGAGCTACCTGCTCGGCGTCGCTCTCGGCCAGCGTTTTTTGCAGCTGCTTGATACGCTGCTGAAGAGGAGCGAAGCTGGCATGCAGCACGTTCAGGCGCTGGCGCAGCGGGCGCTGTTGAGCAAGATCGGCTATCGCCTGCTGCAACGCCTCGGCACTCAGATCCAGACCAGGCGCATTAAGCGCCGTCAGCTGCTGCTGAAGCTTTTCCCGGCGTGCGCTGAGCGTCAGGGCGTGCTTCTTCTCTTCGGCCTGCTGAGCAAAGTTGGCCCGCCAGCCTGTGAGCTCGCTCTGCCAACGCTGCCAGCGTTCGTGAGCGGTCAGCCAGTCGGCCAGCGCTTTCTGTTCCTGCTGTAGCGCGCTCATCTGCGCGTCGGCGGCGGCACGAATGCGGCTGCGCTTGCTCAGCTGCTGTTGTAAGCGAGTATTCACTTCATCGGCCTGACGTTGGGTCTGGCCGTGGGTGAGGATCTGCTCCTGTAAACTCTGCCACACCGGACGCAGCTGCTGGGCTGGGCGGGCCTGCTCCAGCGCCGCAAGCTGTGGCCGGGCGGTCTCCAGCGCCTGCTGAGCGCTATTCAGCGCTGTCTGTGCCCGGCCTGCGTCGGCACGCAGCTCGTTGCCGCGCGTCAGCCAGTGGAGCAGAGTCTGCTCGCGCTGCTGGGTAGCGACCAGCGTCTGCTCCTGGTCAGTAAGCACCTGCAAACTTTCATTCAGGATCTGGATCTGCTCGGCGCTCAATAGCTGGATGCCCTCGGCCTGGGCCTGGCGCTGCTCCAGCTCGGTGCGCGCCGCCTTGTGTTTTTCAAATACCATCGCTGAGATCTGACCGTAGATCTCGGTGCCGGTCAGCTCTTCCAGCAGCTCGGCTCGCTCTTTCGGTTTGGCATTCAGGAAGGCAGCAAACTGCCCCTGGGAGAGCAGCATCGAGCGGGTAAAGCGGCCATAGTCCAGCCCCGTCAGGGTGGCGGTAAGCTCAAGCTTATCTTTCACCTTATCGGCGAGGATTTTGCCGTCGGCGCACAGCGCCAGCTCGACGCGAGGTACCTGGAGATTCCCCCCGGCCTGGTTGCGGGCGCGGTTCTGGCTCCAGAAGGCGCGGTAGGCCACGCCTTTTACCTCAAACTCCACCTCGGCCAGGCACTCGGCGGTGTCGCGAGTCATCAGGTCGTTCTGCGACTGCGACACGTTGCTCAGGCGCGGCGTCTCGTGATAGAGCGCCAGACAGATAGCATCCAGCAGGGTGGTTTTTCCCGCGCCGGTGGGGCCGGTGATGGCGAACAGGCCGTTGCTGGCAAACGGCTCGGCGGTAAAATCAATCTTCCACTCCCCCTTCAGGGAGTTAATGTTCTTCAGGCGCAGGCTGAGGATTTTCATACGTCTTGCTCCTAGGTCAGCTCTTCCACGGTGGCGCTAAAGAGGGTGCGAACCCGCTGGCCCTGTGCGTCGTCAGGCTCTTCCAGCGCCAGGCGACGCTCGAATACCTCCTCCACGCGTAGCTCGCTGAGGGTTTCCCGCAGCTCGCCCGCCATCATTCGCTGACGCTGCTCGCGGCTGCGGCGCACCAGCAGCACCTCGACCGGCAGATCCTCGGTCATGGCCTGGATCCGGCGCTGCATGTCCGTCAGCCAGTCGTCGGTAGTAATTTCGATATCGAGCCACACCGGTGGCGACGCAGGGGATCCGCGCCACTGCTCAAGCTGCTGACCAATGGCGGCAAGATCGCCTTTGATCACCGCCAGCTGCTGAGTCACCGGCACGGTCAGGGGCATAATGTCCGCCAGCCTGCCGTCGGCGAAGGTCACCAGGTTAACGCTTTTCGCCTTGCCGGTTTCGTCGAAGCTGAGAGCAATAGGCGAGCCGCAGTAGCGGATATGCTCTTGACCGCCAATGATCTGCGGACGATGAATATGCCCGAGGGCAATGTAGTCCACCGGGGGAAAATTCTGCGCCGGGAAGGCGTCCAGAGTACCAATATAGATGTCGCGCACCGCGTCGCTTTTGCTGGCCCCGACGGTGGTCAGGTGGCCGCTGGCGATAATCGGCAGCGGCGCATCGCCGCGCAGATCGCAGGCCTGCTGGTACTGCTGCTGATAGTAGTCGGTGATCGCCGCCAGCAGATGCTGCTGCTTCTCGCTGCCGGAGAGTCCCGCCTGGCTGGTAACGATGTCGCGCGGGCGTAAAAACGGCACCGGGCAGAACACTGCGCCCGGCGTGCCGTCGCGATGCTTAAGAATGAACGGCGCGCAGCCCGCTGCGGCCACCACGGTGGTGTGCAGAAAGGCCAGGATCTCCCGGGATTCGTTCAGCGTAGCCACCGAGTCGTGGTTACCTGCCAGCACCACCAGGTGACAGCCGGTCTGCTGGAGCTGAACCACAAAGCGGTAGTAGAGTTCGCGCGCGTAGCTGGGGGGCGCACCGGTATCAAAGATATCGCCGGCAACGATAATGGCATCAACCTGCTGGGCCTGCGCCGTCTCCAGCAGCCAGTCCAGAAAGGCGGCATGTTCAGCGGCCCGGCTCTTGCTGTAAAAGTTTTGGCCGAGATGCCAGTCAGAGGTGTGAAGGATGCGCATATCGGTTCCATGGCAAAAAAGCGTAAGGCGGATTATAAACGTTTAGGCACAGCGGGAAAGCGGCGATCGTCTTGCTGATGTCATCTGCACGCTTTCAGGTTCATACTGCCTTCATGCTTTTCATAAATCTGTCATAAAACTGACGCATAATGCGACGCAACATATTGATTACAACTATATAGGGCAAATCATGGCGAGACGTATCTTGGTCGTAGAGGATGAGGCCCCCATTCGGGAGATGGTCTGCTTCGTACTCGAGCAAAACGGCTTTCAGCCTGTTGAAGCGGAAGATTATGACAGTGCGGTGAACCAGCTCAACGAGCCGTGGCCCGATCTTATCCTGCTCGACTGGATGCTGCCCGGCGGCTCAGGGATCCAGTTTATTAAGCACCTGAAACGCGAAAACATGACCCGGGACATTCCTGTTATGATGCTCACCGCGCGCGGCGAAGAGGAAGATCGCGTTCGCGGCCTGGAGACCGGGGCGGACGACTACATCACCAAACCCTTCTCGCCGAAGGAGCTGGTGGCGCGTATTAAAGCCGTGATGCGCCGAATCTCGCCGATGGCGGTGGAAGAGGTGATTGAGATGCAGGGCCTGAGCCTCGATCCCACCTCTCACCGGGTCATGACCGGCGAGAACCCCCTCGACATGGGGCCGACCGAGTTTAAGCTTTTGCACTTCTTTATGACTCACCCGGAGCGGGTCTACAGCCGCGAACAGCTGCTGAACCACGTCTGGGGAACCAACGTCTACGTTGAGGATCGCACGGTGGACGTGCATATTCGCCGCCTGCGTAAAGCGCTGGAGCTGAGCGGCCATGACCGTATGGTGCAGACCGTTCGCGGCACGGGTTACCGTTTTTCGACCCGTTTCTAATCATTGACTGGAGTGTGACGCGTGCTGGAACGGCTGTCATGGAAAAGGCTGGTCTTAGAGCTGTTTTTAAGCTGTATCCCGGCCCTCGTGCTTGGAGCAATGTTTGGCTATCTGCCGTGGTTTCTGCTGGCCTCGGTCACCGGATTACTGATCTGGCACTTCTGGAATCTGCTCCAGCTCTCCTGGTGGTTGTGGGTTGACCGCAGCATGACCCCGCCTCCCGGACACGGTAGCTGGGAGCCGCTGCTCTACGGCCTGCACCAGATGCAGCTGCGCAACAAAAAACGCCGTCGCGAGCTGGGCAGCCTGATCAAACGCTTTCGCAGCGGCGCAGAGTCGCTGCCGGATGCGGTGGTACTCACCACCGAAGAGGGGGTGATCTTCTGGTGTAACGGCCTTGCCCAGCAGCTGCTGGGACTGCGCTGGCCGGACGATAACGGCCAGAATATCCTTAACCTGCTGCGCTACCCCGAATTTACCCAGTACCTGAAGCAGCAGGCGTTTACTAAACCGCTTAATCTGGTGCTGAACAACGGACGTCATCTGGAGATCCGCGTCATGCCCTACAGCGAGCAGCAGCTGCTGATGGTCGCCCGCGACGTCACCCAGATGCACCAGCTGGAGGGGGCACGGCGCAACTTCTTTGCTAACGTCAGCCATGAGCTGCGTACGCCGCTGACGGTATTGCAGGGCTACCTGGAGATGATGCAGGAGCAGACCCTGGCCGGGGCGACGCGAGAAAAGGCGCTGCACACCATGCGTGAGCAGACCTCCCGCATGGAGGGCCTGGTTAAACAGCTGCTCACCCTGTCAAAAATTGAGGCCTCGCCGATTCACACCCTGAATGAGGTCATTGATGTGCCGATGATGCTGCGGGTCGTTGAGCGAGAAGCGCAGACCCTCAGCCAGCAGCGGCAAACCATTGAGTTTCATGTCGATCCCTCCCTGAAGGTATTGGGTAGCGATGAGCAGATGCGCAGCGCCATCTCTAACCTGGTCTATAACGCGGTAAACCATACTCCACCTGCAACGCACATCATCGTCAGCTGGCAGCGGGTCGCGAGCGGGGTAGAGTTCAGCGTTGAGGATAACGGGCCGGGCATTGCCGCCGAGCATATCCCACGCCTGACCGAGCGTTTCTACCGCGTCGATAAGGCACGATCCCGCCAGACCGGCGGCAGCGGGTTAGGGCTGGCGATCGTGAAGCATGCGGTCAACCACCACGACAGCCGTCTGGAAATCACCAGCGAGCCGGGCAAAGGCACTCGATTTAGCTTCACGCTACCGGAAAGGCTCATTGCCAAAACCACAGAGTAGCGCCGTCGCTGTCACTATAACTTTCCACAGGCCGCAAAATGCGGCCTGTTAGCTTTGCACCATTCAGCACAGCACCTGTTTTTCTGTGGTTGCTGCTTTTTTGTTCGCATGTTTAGCCATGTGTTTTTCTTATAATTAGCGTTTTATGCTGGTTATTCACGCCGCACTACGATAACCATCTGGTTTTGCGATCCCATCTTGCCTTTAAACGTTATAAGCGTTTAAATTGCGCCCCTGTCGATGACAGACAGGCTGGATTTGCGTGGTAAATCGAAAAACTATTCTTCGCCACGCTCGGTGGGAAGCATATCCCGCTGGAATCTAATGATATTGCCGCTGTATTGTCCCGTAGGGACTGGCGAAAAATTCAACACGTTCAACACCACATCCACAGGCAGTTAATACATATGACCCATCGTTTAAAACCACGAGATATCGTTGCTCTGGGCTTTATGACATTCGCGTTGTTCGTCGGCGCGGGTAACATCATTTTTCCGCCAATGGTCGGCTTGCAGGCGGGTGAACACGTCTGGACGGCGGCCTTTGGTTTCCTGATCACCGCGGTTGGTCTGCCGGTGCTAACGGTCATCGCCCTGGCGAAAGTGGGTGGTGGCGTCGATAGCCTCAGCGCGCCGATCGGCAAAGTGGCTGGTGTGCTGCTGGCCACCGTCTGCTACCTGGCCGTAGGTCCGCTGTTTGCGACCCCGCGTACCGCGACCGTGTCGTTCGAAGTGGGGATTGCTCCGCTGACCGGCGACGGTGCGATGCCGCTGTTTATCTACAGCCTGGTCTACTTTGCCATCGTTATTCTGGTCTCGCTCTATCCGGGCAAGCTGCTGGATACGGTGGGTAACTTCCTTGCGCCGATGAAGATCGTCGCGCTGGTGGTGCTCTCGGTAGCCGCCATCGTCTGGCCAGCTGGCCCGATCAGCCACGCGATGGAGGCCTACGAGCACGCCTCGTTCTCCAACGGGTTTGTTAACGGCTACCTGACCATGGATACCCTCGGTGCGATGGTGTTCGGGATCGTCATTGTTAACGCGGCCCGCTCTCGCGGCGTCAGCGATGCACGTCTGCTGACCCGTTACACCGTGCTGGCTGGTGTGATGGCGGGCGTAGGCCTGACCCTGCTCTACCTGGCTCTGTTCCGCCTCGGATCCGACAGCGCTACGCTGGTGGATCAGTCGGCAAACGGTGCGGCTATCCTGCATGCCTACGTGCAGCATACCTTCGGCGGTGCGGGCAGCATGATGCTGGCAGTGCTGATCTTCCTGGCGTGCCTGGTCACCGCCGTAGGCCTGACCTGCGCCTGCGCCGAGTTCTTCGCTCAGTACGTGCCGCTCTCTTATCGCACGCTGGTGTTTATCCTCGGCGGCTTCTCGATGGTGGTCTCAAACCTCGGCCTGAGCCATCTGATCCAGCTCTCTATTCCGGTGCTGACGGCGATCTATCCGCCCTGTATCGCACTCGTTGTATTAAGCTTTACCCGCAACTGGTGGCATAATTCGTCCCGCGTCATTGCGCCAGCCATGTTTGTGAGCCTGGTCTTCGGTGTGATGGACGGTATTAAAGCGTCGGCGTTAGGCGGTATCTTACCGGCCTGGACGACGCGTCTGCCGCTGGCAGAGCAGGGTCTGGCATGGTTGATGCCGACCGTAGTAATGGCGGTACTGGCAATCTGCTGGGATCGCGTCGCGGGACGTCAGGTGACTTCCAACGCACATTAATCTACGGTTGCGTCTTTAACCACGGGGCTTACAATCCCGTGGTTTTTTTATTTTTAAACGGCAGTGGAAACGATGGAAAGTACGAACAAGCTAAAGCGGGGATTAAGCACCCGGCACATCCGCTTTATGGCGCTAGGCTCGGCGATTGGTACCGGGCTGTTTTATGGCTCGGCAGACGCCATCAAGATGGCAGGTCCCAGCGTGCTGCTGGCCTATATTATTGGCGGCGCGGCGGCGTACATTATTATGCGCGCCCTGGGCGAGATGTCGGTGCATAATCCGTCGGCCAGCTCGTTTTCGCGCTACGCCCAGGAGAACCTCGGGCCGTTGGCGGGGTATATCACCGGCTGGACCTACTGCTTTGAAATTCTGATTGTCGCTATTGCCGACGTCACCGCCTTCGGTATCTATATGGGCGTCTGGTTCCCAACGATCCCACACTGGATCTGGGTGCTGAGCGTGGTGATGATCATCTGCGCCGTCAACCTGATGAGCGTCCGGGTCTTCGGCGAGCTGGAGTTTTGGTTCTCGTTTTTCAAAGTTGCCACCATCATCATCATGATTGCCGCTGGTTTCGGCATCATCATCTGGGGCATCGGCAACGGCGGACAGCCTACCGGCATTCACAACCTGTGGAGCAACGGCGGCTTCTTTAGCAACGGCTGGCTCGGCACGGTGATGGCGTTACAGATGGTGATGTTTGCCTATGGCGGCATTGAGATCATCGGCATCACCGCCGGTGAAGCCAAGGAGCCGGAGAAGTCGATTCCGCGCGCCATCAACTCTGTACCGCTGCGTATCCTGGTGTTCTATGTGGGCACGCTGTTTGTCATCATGTCGATCTACCCGTGGAACCAGGTGGGCACCCAGGGCAGCCCGTTCGTGCTGACCTTCCAGCATCTCGGGATCACCTTTGCCGCCAGCATCCTTAACTTTGTGGTGCTGACCGCCTCGCTTTCAGCCATTAACAGCGACGTGTTTGGCGTCGGACGTATGCTGCACGGCATGGCGGAGCAGGGCAGCGCCCCGCAGATTTTCGCTAAAACCTCTCGCCGCGGCATTCCGTGGGTGACGGTGCTGGTGATGACCGTGGCGCTGCTGTTTGCCGCCTGGCTGAACTACATCATGCCGGAGAATATCTTCCTGGTGATCGCCTCCCTGGCAACCTTCGCGACGGTCTGGGTATGGATTATGATCCTGCTGTCGCAGATCGCGTTCCGTCGTCGTCTGTCGCCGGAAGAGGTCAAGGCGCTGAAGTTCAAGGTGCCGGGCGGAGTGCCGACAACGGTTGTCGGCGTGCTGTTCCTGGTCTTTATCATCGCCCTGATTGGCTACCACCCTGAGACCCGCATTTCGCTCTACGTCGGCTTTGCATGGATAGCTCTGCTGCTGGTGGGTTGGATGTTTAAACGCCGAAAAGCAGTGGCGTAAACCACCGCACATCGCATACTGTTCTCTGGCAGGTTAACCTAAAGGAGAGCAGTTATGCTGAATGCCTGGCATCTTCCGGTCGCGCCGTTTGTAAAACAGAACAAAGATAAGCTGCAGGTTGTCCTGTGGCTGACCGGAGACGCGCTGCCGCTGCGGGTAACCCTGCGAGCAGAACACGATAACGAAGAGATCTCGATCCGCATGCGTCCGCTGCGCAGTGCGCCAAAGCCTGGCGTTACGGCCTGGCGGGCAGAGATCGACTTAACCAACGGTCAGCCGCGCCGCCGCTATAGCTTTAAGCTGCTGTGGGACGACCGGCAGATCTGGTTTACCCCGCAGGGCCTTAGCCGCTTTCCTCCTGCCCGGCTGGAGCAGTTCGCCGTTGACGCACCGGATAGCGGGCCGCAGTGGGTGGCCGATCAGGTCTTCTACCAAATTTTCATCGACCGCTTTGCCCGCAGCCTGCCGCGCGAGTCCAGCCAGGACAACCTCTACTATCACCACGCCGCCGGGCAGAACATTGAGCTGCGCAACTGGGACGATCCGGTTACCGCCCACGCTGGCGGCTCGACCTTCTACGGCGGGGACCTGGACGGCATCAGCGAAAAGCTGCCGTACCTGAAGAAGCTGGGCGTCACCGCGCTCTACCTGAACCCGGTCTTTACCGCCCCCAGCGTGCATAAATACGATACCGAAGACTATCGCCACGTCGATCCGCAGTTCGGCGGCGATGGGGCGCTGCTGCGCCTGCGGGAAAACACCCGCCGGGAGGGATTCCGCCTGCTGCTGGACGGGGTCTTCAACCACAGCGGAGACTCCCACGCTTGGTTTGACCGGCACAATCGCGGCACGACTGGCGCCTGCCATAACCCTGCATCACCCTGGCGGTCGTGGTACAGCTTCTCCGCTGACGGACGAGCGCTGGACTGGTTGGGCTATCCGAGCCTGCCGAAGTTGGACTATCAGGATCCCTCTCTGGTAGAGGAGATCTACGGCGGCGAAGACAGCATTGTACGCCACTGGCTGAAAGCCCCGTGGAGCATGGACGGCTGGCGGCTTGATGTGGTACACATGCTGGGCGAGGCGGGCGGGGCGCGCAATAACCTCCTGCACGTCACCGGCATCAGCCAGGCGGCAAAAGAGACCAATCCAGACGCCTATATTGTCGGGGAGCACTTTGGTGACGCCCGCCAGTGGTTGCAGGCCGACGCCGAAGATGCCGCCATGAACTACCGGGGCTTTACCGTGCCGGTGTGGGGCTTTCTGGCCAACACCGACATCTCCTACGATCCGCAGCATATTGATGCGCAAACCTGCGCGGCGTGGATGAATAACTACCGCGCTGGCCTATCGCACCAGCAGCAGCTGCGCATGTTTAACCAGCTCGACAGCCACGACACCGCCCGCTTTATCTCCCTGCTGGGTAAACAGGTGGATCGCATGCCGCTGGGGGTGGTCTGGCTCTTTACCTGGCCGGGCGTACCCTGCATCTACTATGGCGATGAGGTCGGTCTGGACGGCAACAACGATCCCTTCTGCCGCAAGACCTTCCCGTGGGACAAAAAAAACCAGGATGCCACGCTGTTTGCGCTTTATCAACAGATGGCGACGCTGCGCAAGAAAAGCCGCGCGCTGCGTTACGGCGGCTGTCAGGTAGTGAGTGCGGAAGGCGATGTAGTGGTGTTTGTGCGCGTTTACCAACATGAACGCGTGCTGGTGGCGATCAACCGCGGCGAGGCCTGCGAGGTGGTACTCAGCGATATACCGCTGCTGGATGTCCCTGCCTGGCAGTGTAAAGTGGGCACCGGCACCATCGAGGATAATGTGCTGTCGCTACCGGCGGTCTCCGCCACGATTTGGCGCAATCGCTGAACCTGTTGCAACATTTTTACCAGTATTGAAAAGAAATGTAATATCCTTTCGGGAGTGATCACCGAACCGAAGGTAAAACCATGGATGAGCTTTTGCTGGTTGCCGGTCTTGTTCTCTTTCTCGCCCTGATCGTCGCCCCTGCGCTGGCAATCGGCGCCTGGCGAAAAAGCAGCGATACGCAGCGGGAATTAGGCATATTGCGTGAACGGCTGACGGCGCTGGAGCAGCAGCTGGCGGGGCAGGTGAGTGTACCTGCTCCACAACCGTTGTCTGATGGGATAGCGGAGCCGGAACCGGAACCGGAACCTGTTCCTGTCATTGTACCTGCGGCAGAACACCCCATCGTCGATCCCTGGGCTGCGCAAATGGCGTTGCCTGAGCCGGTCGCCGTCACTCAGATCGCGACCAGCACCCCCGTGGCCGAGGAGCCGCGCGGCGGCATGATCTCCTCGCTGGTCAGCTGGTTTATGCGTGGTAACCCCCTGGCGAAACTCGGCATTCTGTTGCTGTTCTTCGGGCTGGCGTTTTTATTTCGCTATTCCGTCGAGCGCGATCTGTTCCCGCTGGAGCTGCGCCTCTGCGTGGCAGCATTGGCGGCCGTGGTGCTGCTGGCGCTCGGCTGGCGACTGCGCCACAAACAGCCGGTGTATGCGCTGATTTTGCAGGGCGGTGCTACCGGCGTGCTCTACCTCACGGTGTTTGGCGCGTTCCGCCTCTGGCAAATGCTGCCGATGACGCTGGCGTTTGCCTTGCTGCTGCTGATCTGTGCGGTAAGCGTTGGGCTGGCGGTATTGCAGCGCGCCTTAAGTCTCGCCATGCTCGCCAGCCTCGGTGGTTATCTCGCGCCGCTGCTGCTCTCTACCGGCGGCAGCAGCCACATCGGGCTGTTTTCATTCTATCTTCTGCTCTCCTGCGGCATTCTGGCCATCAGCGTCTGGCAGCACTGGCGTGTGCTTAATCTGCTTGGTCTGCTATTTACCTTTGGCGTCGGTGGGGTATGGGGACTTTATAGCTATCAGCCTGCGTTTTACCTTAGCTGCCAGCTGTTCCTGATCGCCAATATCGTGCTGTTTGGCGTGTTGAGCGTCGGGCTGTCGCTGCGCGCGCAGGGCGGCGGCCAACGTATCCTTGACGGTGTGCTGCTGTTCGCGCCGCCGCTGATCGGTTTTGGCATGCAGTACGTTCTCACTCAAGATTTCACCTTTGGGCCGGCGTTTTCCGCGCTCGGGTTCGGCGCATTTTATCTGCTGCTGGCGTGGCTGGTGCTGCGGCGTAAACCCGAACTCGGGCGGCCGCTGGTGCTGGCCGCGCTGGCGCTGGGCGGTGCGTTTGTCACGCTGGCGATCCCGCTGGCGCTTTCTGCGCGCTGGACATCAATGGCCTGGGCGTTGGAAGGGCTGGGCATTCTCTGGCTTGGCGTTCAGCAACAGCAACGTCGGATGAGCTACAGCGGCACCGGTCTACTGCTGCTTGCCGTGGGCAGCGCGCTGTGGGCGATGCAGGATACGCTGCCAGCGCTGTCGCAACTGATGATTTTTGCGGTGCTGAGCCTGACATGGATCGCCGCCGCCTGGCTGTGGCGCGGCCTGAATACGCAGGGCAGCTATGGCCTGCTGGCGGGAGGCATTATCTTCTGGCTGCTGGCCCTGCACGGGCTGTCGGCGCTGACCTTAAGCCGGTGGATGAACGATCTGCCGGGCCTGCTGGCGCTCACCGCCCTGAGCGTCCATGGCTGGCAGTGGGCCGCGCAACGGTTGCGCTGGCGCGCGTTCAGCTATAGCGTCTGGCTGCTGTGGCCTTTGATGCTGGCGACGCTGGTCTGGCAGATCGCCGCCCAGGGCGCGATCTTCAGTGCTGGCTGGCAAAATCTCGCCTGGTGTGTTGCGCTACCGTCTGCGTTCTGGCTGCTGTATCAACAGCGCACGCCGCCTGTGCCTTATCTTTCGCAGGGAGTGCACCTGTCGTTGTTCTGGATGATTGTCACCGCGCTGGCAGCAGAGCTGTGGTGGTATATCGATACGCTGCCGTGGGGCATGTTCCCGTGGCAGGCGGGGCTGGCAATGACGTCGGCGGCAGCGACGATTTTGCTGGTGCGCGCCGGGCTGAAACGTTCGTTGTGGCCGCTACGCGTCTGGCCGCAGTGGTACGGTACGCTGGCGCTGGCCCCCATGGGCTTCTTCCTGCTGGTGATGCTGCTGCTGACCAATATCGATGATGGCGTGGTAATGGGGCAGGGCTACCGGCCATTGCTTAATCCGCTGGAAGAGGGTGCCGCCTTTGCCTTAATGGCGCTGCTCGCGCTGGCGCGGTTGTGCGCCCGCTATTTCCCAGTGCAGGGCCGTAAGATCCATAAACGTGTGCCGCTGCTGCTGGCGGGGCTTGCCTTCTGGTGGCTGAACGGCCTGCTGTTGCGCAGCCTCGCGTGGTATGGCGGGATCGACTGGTCGATAAGCGCGCTGTGGTCGTCCCGGCTGGTACAGACCTGCTTCGCGCTGTTCTGGATGCTGGTGGCGCTGCTGGTGATGCTGCGTGCCGCCAGGCAGTTATCGCGGCGTGAATGGCTGTGCGGTGCGGTGCTACTTGGCGTGGTGATTGTGAAGCTGATGCTGGTGGACAGCGCTGGCGGCGGCGGACTGGCCCGCGCGGTTGCCTTTATTGGCGTGGCGGTGCTGGTGCTGATCGTAGGCTACTTCTCACCGCTGCCGCCTCGGGTACAACAGACGCATAACGAGGAACAAGGATAATGACGATCGTCAGACGGATACTTTTTTGTGCGTTGCTTGGCGCGGCGCTGCCGGCCTGGAGCCAGGACGCCACCTCGGAAACGCCGCAGGATTATGCCTGGGGCGCGGCGCTGGCGACGACGTCAGCGTCACCGCTGTATCAGGTGATGCTGCCGGAGCGTATTTATACTGACAGCGTTGCGTCCGATCTGCGCGATGTGCGGGTCTTCAATCAGCAGGAGCATGCGGTGCCTTTTACGCTGATCCCGGCGGTGCAGAAACAAACGCCCCCGCGCACGCTGCCGCTGCGCCTGTTCGCCCTCGAACCGGTGCCGGATAATAGTGCCGCGTCAGAAAATCTGTGGCTGCGCTCGCAGGACGGCATAGAAATCCGCCTTGATGGCGAAGGCAAAAAGAGGGTGAGCAAAAGCTACCTGTTAACCCTGCCTGAAACGCAAAAAGACGAATTTCTGCTGTCGCAGCTGAAGCTGACATGGAACGCCGTGCCTGCCAACTGGCAGGCACGGACAGATGTGTTCGTCAGCAGCGATCTGAAAAACTGGATGCTGTATGACCGCGATATGCCGCTGATGGATCTGACCTCTGGCAGCGACCACCTGCTGCTGAATACCCTGGATTTCAGTGCCTCAATCTATCCGACGGGGATGCGTTATGTTCTGGTGGTGTTCAATGATGCCGCGCGTGCGCCGACGCTGACCGGCGCGACGGCAGTGGAGCAGATTTACAGCAATACGGCGGTAAATATCCCTCTAAACGCAGTGGCGAAAACCGTCTCCTCGTCGGTGCAGGAGTTCTCGTGGCAACAGCCACAGCCGCTGGTGTCAGTGGTGATCGAAGCCCGGGAAGGGCGCGTGCTGCCGCTGGCGATCGAGTACCGTAGCGAGGCAAAGGCCGCATGGCAGCCGCTGGCGAAAAGCGTAATTTATCAACTCAACGGTAAGTCCTCTGAGCCGCTGCCCACTGGCGGGATGGTGCAGGCGATCCGCGTGACGGCGGTTAACGGCCAGCTTGAGGACGGCATCGCCCTGGTGACCGGCAAGCGCGCCAGCCAGACGCTGATCTTCAACGCCCAGGGTAAAGGGCCGTTTTTACTGGCCTGGGGGAATGGTGCCGCGCAACCGCAGGCAATGGATGTCGATATGCTGGTACCCGCCGCGCTGCGCCAGGCAAACGCAGATATTCCGTACGCGTTGGTAGAGGATCGCATTGTGCTGGGAGGTGATGCGCGGTTGACGGCAGTGGATCCGGCGTTGCAGCAAAGCCAGTGGAAGAAAATGCTGGTGTGGGCGGCGCTGGGGCTGGGGGTGCTGGTGCTGGTCTGGGTGGGGCTTGGCATCTGGCGCGAAGTGCGGCAGAAGTCAGCATAAAAATGCCGGGCGGCTATGACGCCTTGCCCGGCCGAGGATCTGCGAAGCAATAGCAGGCCTGGTAAGCGCAGCGCCACCAGGCAACACCGCTTACAGGCTGGTGAGGTGCTCGCTAAGGAACTTCGCCACGCCGTCCGGAGAGGCGTTCATTCCCTCTTTACCTTTTTCCCACTGGGCCGGGCACACTTCGCCGTGCTCTTCATGGAACTGCAGCGCGTCAACCATGCGCAGCATTTCGTCGATGTTACGACCTAAAGGCAGATCGTTCACTACCTGATGGCGCACGATGCCCGCCTTATCGATCAGGAAGGATCCGCGCAGGGCAACGCCCTCGTCCGGATGCTCAATGCCGTAGGCTTTCTGCACTTCGCGTTTGATATCCGCCACCATGGCATACTTCACCGGGCCGATACCGCCCTTTTCTACCGGGGTATTACGCCAGGCGTTGTGGACAAATTCAGAGTCAAATGAGACGCCAACCACTTCAACGCCGCGCTGCTGGAACTCTTCGTAGCGTTTATCGAAAGCGATCAGCTCAGACGGGCAGACGAAGGTAAAGTCCATCGGCCAGAAGAAGAGAACGGTGGCTTTGCCTGCGGTGTGCTGTTTGAAGTTAAACTTCTCAACGATTTCACCGCTGCCTAATACCGCTGCAGCGGTAAAGTCCGGGGCCGGACGCGTGACCAGAACCATATTAAATCTCCTTTTAATAATCAGGTTATTTAGCGCAACGCGGCCAGTATAAAAGGGCGAAAAGAGAACGCAATGCTTAAAGCTGCTTATTTTGCGCCTGATCCATCATGCGCGGATAGAACTGCCAGAACAGCTTCTCCAGTGCCGGATAGTGGGCGTCCAGATCGTGCCACGAGTCGCGCAGGGCGTCGAGGCGGGGACGGCGATTCGCCATGCCGTTCAGCACCTGCTGGATAAACGCCATCTCGCGGTAGCGCTCCAGCCACTTTTCCGACCACAGGTAGTTATTGAGGTTAACGAACGGCGGCGGCGATTCCGGCAGAATGGTCGCCACCTGCGCCCGAGCGTAGCGGACAAACTCGGGCAGTGGCCGATCGGGGGAGATCTGCGCCCAGTGGCGGGAGAGAAAGTGATCCCACATGACGTCCAGCGTAATGGGCGCGACGCGGCGGGTCTCCGGGCGGAACCAGGCCTTGGCCTCGCGCACTTCCGGCAGGCTGTCGGTCAGGACATCCACGCGACGGTGCATACGGATGCCCTCCACGACCTCATGAGCGTAGGTCCCGTCCGGGTTGCCGCGCACAAAATCGGCGAGCAAATTACCCGAGAGCGAGCTTTGTGCGAGATGTGCCAGATGTAAATGAGCAAGAAAATTCATCGTCTATTCTTTATCCACAGGCGGGTAACGGTTGCAGGGAGCACGCCCCGGCACTAGACTACCCGCCTCTTAATTATGTCTTGAGTTAGCGTCATGCGTGTTGCCGATTTTTCCTTTGAACTACCTGAATCCCTGATTGCCCACTATCCGCAGCCTGAGCGTAGCAGCTGTCGTTTGCTGTCGCTTGACGGGCCGACGGGGGCGCTGACGCATGGTACTTTCACCGATCTGCTCGATAAGCTCAACCCGGGCGATCTGCTGGTGTTCAACAATACCCGCGTCATCCCGGCCCGTCTGTTTGGCCGTAAAGCCAGCGGCGGCAAGATTGAAGTGCTGGTCGAACGCATGCTCGATGATAAACGTATTCTGGCACATATTCGCGCCTCTAAAGCGCCGAAGCCGGGTGCAGAGCTGCTGCTGGGTGACGATGAGAGCATCCAGGCCACCATGGTAGCGCGTCACGATGCGCTGTTTGAGGTGGAGTTTAACGATGCGCGCCCGGTGCTGGATATCCTCAACGCCATCGGCCATATGCCGCTGCCGCCCTATATCGACCGCCCGGATGAAGACGCCGACCGCGAGCTATACCAGACCGTCTACAGCGAAAAGCCGGGTGCGGTTGCCGCGCCAACGGCGGGCCTGCACTTCGACGAGCCGTTGCTGGCCGCGCTGCGCGAGAAGGGCATTGAACAGGCCTTTGTCACCCTGCACGTCGGCGCGGGTACTTTCCAGCCGGTGCGCGTGGACAGCATTGAAGACCACATCATGCACTCGGAGTATGCCGAGGTGCCGCAGGAGGTGGTTGACACCGTGCTGGCCGCGAAAGCACGCGGCAATCGCGTGATCGCCGTGGGAACCACCTCGGTACGCTCGCTGGAGAGCGCGGCCCAGGCGGCGAAAAGCGATCTCATCGAACCCTTCTTTGGCGATACGCAGATCTTCATCTACCCAGGCTATCAGTACAAAGTGATCGACGCGCTGGTGACCAACTTCCACCTGCCGGAGTCGACGCTGATTATGCTGGTGTCGGCATTTGCGGGGTATCAGCACACGATGAATGCCTATCACGCTGCCGTAGAAGAGAAATATCGCTTTTTTAGCTACGGCGACGCGATGTTTATCACGTACAATCCTTCCGCTATTCATGAGCGTGTCGGGGAATAAGTCCGCGACACCGGTTTAAACGTCAGACTGTTTTTCTGATGCTGGAGAGTTAAGTGAAATTTGAACTTGATACCACCGATGGTCGCGCGCGTCGCGGCCGCCTGGTGTTCGATCGTGGCGTCGTTGAGACGCCTGCTTTTATGCCCGTGGGCACCTACGGCACGGTAAAAGGGATGACCCCGGAAGAGGTTGAGGCCACCGGCGCGCAGATCCTCCTCGGTAACACCTTCCATCTCTGGCTGCGTCCTGGCCAGGAGATCATGAAGCTGCACGGCGATCTGCACGACTTTATGCAGTGGAAAGGCCCGATCCTGACCGATTCCGGCGGCTTCCAGGTCTTTAGCCTCGGCGATATCCGTAAAATCACCGAAGCGGGGGTGCACTTCCGCAACCCGATCAACGGCGATCCGATCTTCCTCGATCCGGAAAAATCGATGGAGATCCAGTACGATCTCGGATCCGACATCGTGATGATCTTCGACGAGTGCACGCCGTACCCTGCCGACTGGGACTACGCCAAGCGCTCGATGGAGATGTCCCTGCGCTGGGCGCAGCGTAGCCGCGATCGCTTTGATTCGCTGGGCAACAAAAACGCGCTGTTTGGGATTATCCAGGGCAGCGTTTACGAAGATTTACGCGATATCTCGGTCAAGGGTCTGGTAGAGATTGGCTTTGATGGCTACGCTGTCGGCGGTTTGGCTGTCGGTGAGCCGAAGGAAGATATGCACCGCATCCTGGAGCATGTCTGCCCGCAGATCCCGGCGGATAAACCACGTTACCTGATGGGCGTAGGGAAGCCGGAAGATCTGGTCGAGGGCGTGCGTCGCGGCATCGACATGTTCGACTGCGTCATGCCAACGCGTAACGCGCGTAACGGTCACCTGTTTGTCACTAACGGCGTCGTAAAAATCCGTAATGCGAAGTACAAAAGCGATACGGGTCCGCTGGATGAAGAGTGTGATTGCTATACGTGTCGCAATTATTCGCTCGCTTACTTGCATCATCTTGATCGTTGCAACGAAATATTGGGCGCGCGCCTCAATACCATTCATAACCTGCGTCACTATCAGCGCTTAATGGCTGGTTTACGTAAGGCTATCGAAGAGGGTAAATTAGAGAGCTTCGTGACCGATTTCTATGAACGTCAGGGTCGACCGGTTCCACCTTTGAACGTTGATTAATTTTAATAATGAGGGAATTTAAATGAGCTTTTTTATTTCTGATGCTGTAGCGGCAACAGGTGCACCGGCGCAGGGTAGCCCGATGTCTCTGATCCTGATGCTGGTCGTCTTCGGTCTGATCTTCTACTTCATGATCCTGCGCCCGCAGCAGAAACGCACCAAAGAGCACAAAAAGCTGATGGACTCCATCGCTAAAGGTGATGAAGTGCTGACCAACGGTGGTCTGGTTGGCCGCGTAACCAAAGTAGCGGAAACTGGCTACATTGCTATCGCGCTGAACGACACCACTGAAGTGGTTATCAAACGTGACTTCGTAGCTGCCGTTCTGCCGAAAGGCACCATGAAGGCGCTGTAATCTACTGTTTTCCCAAAGGGAACTGCCGTGTTAAACCGTTATCCTTTGTGGAAGTACATTATGCTGGTCGTCGTCATTGTCGTCGGCCTGCTTTACGCACTTCCCAACCTTTATGGTGAGGATCCGGCTGTTCAAATCACTGGCGCGCGCGGTGTCGCCGCCAGTGAGCAAACGCTGATCCAGGTCCAGAATACTTTACAAGAACAAAAAATTACCGCTAAGTCTGTGGCACTGGAAGAGGGTGCGATCCTTGCCCGCTTTGACTCCACCGATACGCAGCTGCGCGCCCGTGAGGCGATGATGAGCGTATTGGGCGATAAGTACGTTGTGGCGCTGAACCTTGCTCCGGCCACCCCGCGCTGGCTCTCCATGCTGAAAGCGGAGCCGATGAAACTCGGCCTCGACCTGCGTGGCGGCGTGCACTTCCTGATGGAAGTGGATATGGACACCGCGCTCGGCAAGCTCCAGGAGCAGAACATGGACAGCCTGCGCAGCGATCTGCGCGAGAAGGGCATTGCCTATACCAACGTGCGCAAAGAAGATAACTACGGTATGAGCATCGTGTTCCGCGACAGCGCGGCACGTGACGCTGCTATCTCTTATCTGACGCCGCGCCACCGCGATCTGGTTATCAACACCCAGGGCGGCAACGCGCTGCGTGCGGTGATGACCGATGCCCGCCTGAGCGAAGCCCGCGAGTACGCGGTGCAGCAGAACATCAACATTCTGCGCAACCGTGTTAACCAGCTGGGCGTTGCTGAGCCGCTGGTACAGCGTCAGGGCGCTGACCGTATCGTCGTTGAGCTGCCGGGTATTCAGGATACCGCGCGTGCGAAAGAGATCCTGGGTGCGACCGCAACGCTGGAGTTCCGTCTGGTTAATACCAACGCGGACAGCTCTGCTGCCACATCAGGCCGCGTGCCGGGCGACTCGGAAGTGAAGCAGATGCGCGAAGGGCAGCCGGTTGTGCTGTACAAACGCGTTATTCTGACCGGGGATCACATCACCGACTCCACCTCCAGCCAAGATGAGTACAACCAGCCGCAGGTTAACATCTCGCTGGACAGCGCTGGTGGTAACATCATGTCTAACTTCACCAAGGACAACATCGGCAAGCCGATGGCGACCCTGTTTGTGGAGTACAAGGACAGCGGTAAGAAAGATGCCAACGGTCGTGCCGTGCTGGTGAAGCAGGAAGAGGTGATTAACATCGCCAACATCCAGTCTCGTCTTGGCAACAGCTTCCGCATCACCGGCATCAACAACCCGAACGAAGCGCGTCAGCTTTCGCTGCTGCTGCGTGCGGGCGCGCTGATTGCGCCAATCCAGATCGTTGAAGAGCGTACCATCGGCCCAACCCTTGGGATGCAGAACATTCAGCAGGGTCTGGAAGCGTGTCTGGCGGGCCTCGCTGCCTCCATCATCTTCATGATCTTCTTCTATAAGAAGTTTGGTCTGATCGCGACCTCTGCGCTCATCGCCAACCTGGTGCTGATCGTCGGCGTGATGTCTCTGCTGCCGGGGGCCACCCTGACCATGCCGGGTATCGCGGGGATCGTCTTAACCCTTGCGGTGGCGGTGGATGCCAACGTGCTGATTAACGAACGTATCAAAGAAGAGTTGAGCAACGGGCGTTCGGTACAGCAGGCGATCGACGAAGGCTACAAAGGCGCATTTAGCTCCATCTTTGACGCTAACGTCACGACGCTTATCAAGGTCATCATCCTGTATGCCGTAGGCACCGGGGCAATTAAAGGCTTTGCGATTACTACCGGTATCGGTGTGGCGACGTCAATGTTTACCGCCATCGTCGGTACACGTGCCATCGTAAACCTGTTGTACGGCGGCAAACGCATCAACAAGCTGTCTATCTGAGGAGTGCGTTGTGGCACAGGAATATACTGTTGAACAATTGAACCACGGGCGTAAAGTCTATGACTTTATGCGCTGGGATTACTGGGCTTTCGGCATCTCCGGGTTGCTGCTGATCCTGTCGATTATTGTTATCGGCGTGCGCGGCTTTAACTGGGGTCTCGACTTCACCGGCGGTACGGTCATTGAAATCTCGCTGGAGAAACCGGCCGATATGGACATGATGCGTGACGCGCTGCAGAAAGCCGGTTTTGAAGATCCGCTGCTGCAGAACTTCGGTAGCAGCCGTGACGTGATGGTGCGCATGCCGCCTGCCGAAGGGGCAACCGGTGGTCAGGCGCTGGGCAGCAAAGTGGTGAGCGTTATTAACGAGGCCACCCACCAGAACGCAGCGGTAAAACGCATCGAGTTCGTGGGGCCAAGCGTCGGTGCCGATCTGGCACAGAACGGTGCGATGGCGCTGCTGGTCGCGCTGATCTCCATCCTGGTTTACGTCGGCTTCCGCTTTGAGTGGCGTCTGGCGGCGGGGGTGGTTATCGCCCTGGCGCACGACGTGATCATTACCATGGGCGTGCTGTCGCTGTTCCAGATCGAAGTGGATCTGACCATCGTGGCATCGTTGATGTCCGTTATCGGCTACTCGCTTAACGACAGCATCGTGGTTTCCGACCGTATTCGTGAGAACTTCCGCAAAATCCGTCGCGGTACGCCTTACGAGATCTTTAACGTGTCGCTGACCCAGACGCTGCACCGTACCTTGATCACCTCAGGCACCACCTTGGTGGTGATCCTGATGCTCTATCTCTTCGGTGGCGCAATGCTCCAGGGCTTCTCGCTGACCATGCTGATCGGTGTTTCTATCGGTACGGCGTCGTCCATCTACGTAGCCTCGGCGCTGGCGCTGAAGCTTGGGATGAAGCGTGAGCATCTGCTGCAGCAGAAGGTAGAGAAAGAAGGGGCGGATCAGCCGTCAATTCTGCCTTAACCGACTCTTCGGTAACAAAAAAGCCAGCGATTACGCTGGCTTTTTTTATGCCTGACGCCGGATGGCGCTGCGCTTATCCGGCCTACGTGTCGTGCTTTTTGTAGGCCAGGCAGCTTAGAAGTTGTAACCTGCTACCAGGTAACCACCCCACCCGGTAGAGCGGACGTTGAAGTTGCCGCTGCCAAAGTTCAGGCTGGCATCGTCATTCCACTGGCCACCGTTGTGCCAGTAACGCGCCACCACTGAGTAGTGCCAGTGATCGTAGTTCAGGGCCAGAATGTGGCTGGAGGCGATAGAGTCGTTGGTACGCGCCTGCATGCCGTTCAGATCGCGGAAATCCTTGTTGCCCAGCTCAGAACCCCAGTCAAAGTTGGTAAAGCCGATATAGCTCAGCTGGCCGCCCCACAGTTGGGTGATCGGGACAAAGTATTTCACCTTGAAGCGGTAGCCATCCCACTCGTTCTCGTTTGCCGCTTCGTAGTTCTGCCACTGGTATTTCGCGTAGACGTTCAGCGAGAGGCTCATCGGCAGGCCGGTATCGATATCCGTACCCAGACCCATGTACCAGGTGCTCTGACGGCCCGCTTTGTTGCGGCCCATGTCGTAGATGTAGTTGTTCGCGAAGTACCACTCTTTGAACGGACCAAACGCCAGGCTGGTGCCGGTCAGCTTGTCGATAGAGAAGCGCGGTTCAATCTCCATAAACAGCGGGGAGCCGTGGTTCCAGATACCCTGCGCGGTGCTGTTACCGCCGAAGAAGACCGGCGCATCCATGTAGCCATAGAAGTCGAACCACTCTTTCTTGGCGAACGCTTCGTACTCCAGGTAAGTATCGTTACGAATGGTCGGCCCGAAACGGGTGTGGTAGCTGCCTACCACGTTAACGCTCTGATGCCACCAGTCGGAGACGAACTCGCTGTTGCTGGTTTCGGCCGCATTCACGGCGAAGGTGGAGGAGAGCGCGAGTGCCGCACCGGCGACGAGTAATGTTTTTTTCATATGTATGCCACTGATTAAAGTCCCTGATGGGATCGAAAGGACGCGGTTGATGCTTTTCAAAATGTTTCGTATTTCTGCGGGCCTATTATAAGTTTCCTTGCTCACAAAAATATGTGTTGTTTCACATATCCATCATCTACGTAATCGATTGCGTTCACGTTTGCGTAGATAAAACGGGGCGATTGTACTGGCATTCCGCAACGTTGCCAATATTTGAGGTTTGTAAGGGGAGGTAAAAAGGTGTGAGCGAGGCAAAAGGGCGGCGCTGCGCCCTTACAGAAAGTAACCGAATATGACGTTACTGCATATTGGCTGGCTGAATGTCATGGATGCGGATGAAGCCAAGCTGCTCAGGGGTGATGCCGTTGAGCTGCAGCGGCACGCTGACGTCGCTCGGCGCAAGGGTGCTGGCCGGGGCGCTGATCAGCTGGTTCTGAACGTTAACTTCCTGCGGATTTTCGGTGGTACCCTGAATCTGTCCCCACTCAACCGTGCCGCTAAAGGCCGGAAGCGGTGTATTCGACTCGCCCTGGATGAGCAGCGTCAGACGCGTGCCGCCAGCGTTGGGGGCGATATCCTTCAGGGACATACGCAGCATACCGAGCTGGCTGTTCAGACGCGCTGGGGTGTTGGCACCCGGTAGCAGGTAGACGCCGCTCTCTGACTTAGCGTTCAGGCTGTTCTGCTGGGTGATCTTCACCGTCTCCTGATTGAGCTTGCTCATCTCTTTATTGAGCGTGCTCACGCTCTGATGCAGCTGACGCACCTCGCTCTGTTGGGCGCAGGCGCTAAGAGTAAACAGGCTCCCCAGCAGGGCGAGCTTCAGATAACGTCTTGTCATGATAACGGTTTCCTTAAACAAGTTATTGCCTGTAAGGGTAGATCGTTCGGACACGCTTGGCATCGATCCTTTATCCCAAAAGTGCTGATGCCTTTGTTGTCGCGGCATATCAGGTTAAAATAGATTTCAGTTAATTTTATCTTCAGGACGCCGTATGCATTGCCCATTCTGTTTCGCCGTGGATACCAAAGTAATTGACTCTCGCCTGGTGGGCGAAGGCTCCTCCGTGCGCCGCCGCCGCCAGTGCCTGGTGTGCAACGAGCGCTTCACGACCTTTGAAGTGGCAGAGCTGGTGATGCCGCGCGTGGTGAAGAGCAACGAGGTCCGCGAGCCGTTTAACGAAGACAAATTGCGCAGCGGCATGCTTAAAGCGCTGGAGAAGCGCCCGGTCAGCGCCGACGACGTCGAGATGGCCCTTAACCATATTAAATCCCAGCTGCGGGCCACCGGTGAACGCGAAGTGCCCAGCAAGATGATCGGCAACCTGGTGATGGAGCAGCTTAAAAAGCTTGATAAAGTGGCCTATATCCGCTTTGCCTCTGTCTACCGCAGCTTTGAAGATATCCGCGAATTCGGCGAAGAGATCGCCCGCTTACAGGACTAGGCTCATGCTGGAAGATAAGCAGGACGACAAGCAGGACGAGATATACATGGCCCGCGCGCTGAAGCTGGCGCAGCGCGGGCGTTACACCACCCATCCTAATCCGAACGTGGGCTGCGTGATTGTGAAAGAGGGTGAGATCGTCGGGGAAGGGTTCCACTTCCGCGCCGGTGAGCCGCATGCCGAGGTGCACGCCCTGCGCATGGCGGGTGAGCGCGCCCGCGGTGCTACTGCCTATGTGACGCTGGAGCCGTGCAGCCATCATGGCCGGACGCCGCCCTGCTGCGAGGCGTTGATTAACGCCGGTGTCGCCCGCGTCGTCGCGGCGATGCAGGATCCCAACCCGCAGGTGGCGGGCCGGGGGCTGTATCGTCTCGCCCAGGAGGGAATCGAGGTCAGTCACGGTCTGATGATGAGCGAGGCCGAGCGGCTTAACCGCGGCTTCCTCAAGCGCATGCGTACCGGCTTCCCGTGGATCCAGCTCAAGCTCGGCGCGTCGCTGGACGGACGCACGGCGATGGCCAACGGCGAGAGCCAGTGGATCACCTCGCCCGAAGCGCGCCGGGACGTTCAGCGCCTGCGCGCCGAGAGCCACGCGATATTAACCAGCAGCGCCACGGTGCTGGCGGACGATCCGGCTCTGACTGTCCGCTGGGACGAGCTGGGTGCTGATACCCAGGCGCGCTATGCCCAGGCAGATCTGCGTCAGCCGGTGCGTATCGTTGTTGACAGCCAGAACCGCGTGACGCCGACGCATCGTCTTGTTCAGCAGCCGGGCGAAACCTGGTTTGCCCGCACCGGCGCCGACGAGCGCCAGTGGCCGGACGGGGTGCGCCACATTCTGGTTCCTGAACATAACGGCCATCTCGATTTGGTCTCAATGATGATGCTGCTGGGACGCCAGCAGATTAATAGCATCTGGGTAGAAGCGGGCGCGCAGATGGCGGGCGCGCTACTGCAGGCCGGGCTGGTGGACGAGCTGATTGTCTATCTGGCACCGAAGCTGTTAGGCAGCGACGCACGTGGCCTCTGCGTTCTGCCGGGGCTTGAGAGCCTGGCCGCCGCGCCGCAGCTCAAGTTTACTGAAATACGTCAGGTAGGTCCGGATCTGTGCCTGCATCTGATCCCCGCGTAGTGCGCTCGTAAAAGGGAAGCAGTGCGTAAAATAGTATGATAAAATCCGCCCCCCTGCGGGGGCTATATGAGAACCCTAAGGTAAGTTTATGAACATTATTGAAGCTACTGTTGCTGCCCCGGACGCTCGCGTCGCCATCACCATTGCGCGTTTCAACAACTTCATCAACGACAGCCTGCTGGAAGGTGCTATCGACGCCCTGAAGCGTATCGGCCAGGTTAAAGATGAAAACATCACCGTTGTTTGGGTTCCAGGTGCTTATGAGCTGCCTCTGGCGGCGGGCGCGCTGGCAAAAGCCGGTAAATACGATGCGATTATTGCGCTCGGCACGGTGATCCGTGGCGGTACGGCACACTTCGAATACGTCGCGGGCGGCGCAAGCAACGGCCTGGCGCACGTGGCTCAGGAGAGCGCCATTCCGGTAGCCTTTGGTGTGCTCACCACTGAAAGTATTGAACAAGCCATCGAACGCGCTGGCACGAAAGCGGGTAACAAGGGTGCTGAAGCAGCACTGACCGCGCTTGAAATGATTAATGTATTGAAAGCCATTCAAGGCTGATTTTTGTAAGGGGAATTCCGTGAAACCTGCTGCTCGTCGCCGCGCCCGTGAGTGTGCCGTCCAGGCGCTTTACTCCTGGCAGTTGTCCCAGAACGACATCGCCGATGTTGAATACCAGTTCCTGGCGGAACAGGATGTCAAAGACGTTGACATCGCTTACTTCCGCGAGCTGCTGTCCGGGGTGGCGACTAACAGCGCATATCTCGACGGCTTGATGAAGCCCTATCTGTCCCGCCTGCTTGAAGAGCTGGGCCAGGTTGAGAAAGCGGTACTGCGTATCGCGCTGTTTGAACTCTCCAAACGTGATGACGTGCCGTACAAGGTTGCCATCAACGAAGCCATCGAGCTGGCAAAAACGTTTGGTGCAGAAGACAGCCACAAGTTTGTGAATGGCGTGCTGGATAAAGCCGCACCCGCGATCCGCCCCCACAAAAAGTAATCTCAAGGCCGGTACGGCGGAGCGCAGTTGCCGCTTCGCCCCGGCCTTACTCATTTATTCTGCTGAGGCATAACGTATGGCATGCGGCGAATTCTCCCTTATTGCCCGTTACTTTAACCGTGTCAGACGTGCGCGTCTGGATGTCGAAACCGGCATCGGCGATGACTGCGCGCTGCTGAACGTTCCGGAAAAACAGACCCTGGCAATCAGTACCGATACGCTGGTATCGGGCATCCACTTTCTCCCGGATATCGATCCTGCCGACCTGGCCTACAAAGCGCTGGCGGTAAACCTGAGCGATCTGGCGGCGATGGGCGCTGACCCGGCGTGGCTGACCCTTGCGTTGACCCTGCCAGAGGTCGACGAGCCCTGGCTGAAAGCGTTTAGCGACAGCCTGTTTGAGCAGCTTAGCTACTACGACATGCAGCTCATCGGCGGCGACACGACGCGCGGGCCGCTCTCCATGACGCTGGGTATTCACGGCTACGTTCCCGTGGGCCGGGCGCTGAAACGCTCTGGCGCGAAGCCCGGAGACTGGATCTACGTCACCGGCACGCCGGGAGACAGCGCCGCCGGGCTGGCGATCCTCCAGGATCGTTTGCAGGTAGACGATCCCAAAGACGCCGACTGGCTGATCAAACGCCATCTGCGCCCGACGCCGCGTATTTTGCACGGCCAGGCGCTGCGCGATCTGGCTAACTCGGCTATCGATCTCTCCGACGGGCTGATCTCCGATCTGGGACACATTTTGCAGGCCAGCGAGTGCGGGGCGATGATCGACGTGGATGCGCTGCCCTATTCAGATGCCCTGCGTCGCCATGTGGATCCCGATCAGGCCCTGCGCTGGGCGCTGGGCGGCGGCGAAGATTACGAACTCTGCTTCACCGTGCCCGAGTTGAATCGCGGTGCGCTGGAGGTGGCGATTGGTCAGCTTGGCATTCCGTATACCTGCATCGGGCGGATGAGCGCCGATATCGACGGCATCAGCTTTACCCGCGAGGGCAGGGCAGTGACTTTTGACTGGAAAGGATATGACCATTTTGCCGCGCACTAAAGATATCGCCAAAAGCCGCCTGAACTTGCGTAACCCATGGCACCTGCTAGCCACCGGTTTTGGCAGCGGCCTGAGTCCTGTGGTGCCGGGCACCATGGGCTCGCTGGCAGCGATCCCGTTCTGGTATCTAATGACCTTCCTGCCGTGGCAGCTCTACTCCATGGTGGTGATGCTCTCTATCTGTATTGGCGTCTACCTGTGTCACCAGACGGCAAAGGATATGGGCGTACATGACCATGGCAGCATCGTCTGGGATGAGTTTATCGGGATGTGGATCACCCTGATGGCGCTACCCACCAATGACTGGCAGTGGGTGGCCGCCGGGTTTGTGCTGTTCCGTATCTTTGATATGTGGAAGCCGTGGCCGATCCGCTGGTTTGACCGCAACGTGCACGGCGGGATGGGGATCATCGTTGATGATATCGTCGCCGGGATCGTGGCGGCAGGGATCCTCTATCTGATTGGCCATCACTGGCCCATTGGTATTATTTAATCAGTGTTTATCCGGCCCATAGCGGGCCGGATAACTACCCTTATTTGAACCCTACCACCGGATGCTGCTTATATGGCGTCTCCAGCTCGGCAATCTGCTCTGGCGTCAGGGTTAACTCTACCGCCTGAATCAACTCCTCAAGCTGCTCTTCCCGGGATGCGCCGATTATCGGTGCGGCCACGCCGGGCTTACTCAGCAGCCAGGCAATCGCCACCTGCGCCCGGGTCGCCCCGGTATCTTCTGCAATCGCCGCCAGCCGCTCGGCAATCTGCGCGTCCCCGGCGTCACTCTCGTTATAGAGCGTTTTACCAAATTCATCCGACACCGAGCGAGCAGTGGTTTCCCCCCACGGGCGCGTCAGACGACCGCGCGCCAGCGGGCTCCACGGGATCACCGCCACGCCCTCCTGATAACAGAGCGGCAGCATCTCGCGCTCTTCTTCACGGTAGATAAGATTGTAGTGGTTCTGCATGGTGACAAAGCGAGCCCAGCCATTCTGCTCCTGAAGCTTAAGCGCCTCGGCGAACTGCGAGGCATGCATAGACGATGCGCCGATGTAGCGCGCCTTACCGGCCTTCACTACGTCGTTCAGCGCTTCCAGCGTCTCTTCGATAGGGGTGTTGTAGTCCCAGCGGTGGATCTGCAGCAGGTCAACATACTCCATGCCGAGCCGGCGCAGGCTGTCATCAATCGAGCGCAGGATCTGCGGGCGAGAGAGCCCTTCCGGCAGATCGCCCACCTGATGGTAGACCTTAGTGGCGACCACCACCTCTTCGCGGTAGGCGAAATCTTTCAGCGCTCGGCCAACGATCTCTTCGCTGCTGCCGTCAGAGTAGCTGTTTGCGGTATCGAAAAAGTTGATTCCGCCCTCAAGGGCGTGCTTGATGATGAGACGGCTGCTCTCTTCTGGCAGGGTCCAGGCGTGATTGCCCCGATCCGGTTCGCCAAAGGTCATACAGCCAAGACAAAGACGGGAAACCTTAAGGTCCGTTGTTCCTAACGTGTTGTATTGCATGGTTCCACTCCTGCATAAGGGTACGAGTACCCTTAAGCATAGCAGGAGCGGAACCGGAGGCTCAGGCCAGCCAAGTCTGAATTTTTGCGATGATACCGGCGGCGTCGAGGCCCAGCTCGATGCGCGCCTCCTCCTGCGTACCCTGCGGGATAAAGTAGTCCGGCAGGCCGAGGTTGAGAACCGGAACCGGTTTACGGTTAGCCATCAGCACTTCATTCACGCCGCTGCCCGCACCGCCGATAATGGCGTTCTCTTCCAGGGTGACCAGCGACGCGTGAGTTGCGGCCAGCTCCAGGATCAGTGCCTCGTCGAGGGGTTTCACAAAACGCATATCCACCAGCGTGGCGTTCAGCGTCTCGGCGGCTTTCTGCGCCTCCGGCATCAGCGTACCGAAGTTAAGGATCGCGATCGCTTCACCCTGGCGTTTCACGACCCCTTTACCGATAGGCAACGCGGCCAGCGGCTCAAGGGTGACGCCGACGGCGTTGCCGCGCGGATAGCGCACGGCGCTCGGGCCTTCACTGTAGTGGTAGCCGGTGTAGAGCATCTGGCGACATTCGTTCTCGTCGCTCGGGGTCATGATCACCATCTCCGGCACGCAGCGCAGGAAGGAGATATCAAACGCCCCCTGGTGCGTCTGCCCGTCCGCGCCGACAATCCCCGCCCGATCGATAGCAAACAGCACCGGCAGCTTCTGGATCGCCACGTCGTGGATCACCTGGTCATAGGCGCGCTGCAGGAAGGTAGAGTAGATCGCCACCACCGGCTTGTAGCCGCCAATCGCCAGCCCGGCGGCAAAGGTCACCGCGTGCTGTTCGGCAATCGCCACGTCAAAATACTGTTGCGGATAGGTGCGGGAGAACTCCACCATGCCCGAGCCTTCGCGCATTGCGGGCGTAACGGCCATCAGCTTGTCGTCTTGTGCCGCTGTCTCGCACAGCCAGTCGCCGAAAATTTTCGAGTAGGAGGGCATCCCGCCGCTGCTTTTTGGCAACGTTCCCTTGGCCGGATCAAATTTCGGTACGGCATGGAAGGTGATCGGATCCTTTTCGGCGGGCTCGTAGCCGCGACCCTTCTTGGTCATGATGTGCAGGAACTGCGGGCCCTTCAGGTCACGCATGTTTTTCAGCGTGGTGACCAGACCCAGCACGTCATGGCCGTCAACCGGGCCGATGTAGTTAAAGCCCAGCTCTTCAAACAGGGTGCCGGGCACAACCATGCCCTTAATATGCTCTTCTGTGCGCTTGAGCAGCTCTTTGATCGGCGGCACATTGGAGAAGACCCGCTTTCCGCCCTCGCGCAGAGTGGAATAGAGCTTGCCTGAGAGCAGCTGCGCAAGATGGTTGTTAAGCGCGCCAACGTTCTCGGAAATCGACATCTCGTTGTCGTTGAGGATCACCAGCATATCCGGTCGGATATCACCGGCGTGGTTCATCGCCTCGAAGGCCATACCGGCGGTGATCGCCCCGTCGCCAATCACGCAGACGGTACGGCGCTGCTTGCCCTCTTTCTCTGCTGCTACCGCGATGCCAATCCCGGCGCTGATCGAGGTAGAGGAGTGGCCGACGCTCAGCACGTCATACTCGCTCTCGCCGCGCCATGGGAAGGGGTGCAGGCCGCCTTTCTGGCGGATCGTATCGATACGATCCCGGCGACCGGTCAGGATTTTGTGTGGGTAAGCCTGATGGCCGACGTCCCAGATAAGCTGATCGAACGGCGTGTTGTAGACATAGTGCAGTGCCACGGTCAGCTCAACCGTGCCAAGCCCGGAGGCGAAGTGGCCGCTGGAGCGGCTCACGCTGTCGAGAAGATAGCGGCGCAGCTCGTCGCACAGCTTCGGCAGGCTCTCTTTAGGCAGCAGGCGCAGATCCTGGGTGGCATTCACCAGCGCCAGGGTCGGGTATTTGGCAGTATCAAAACTCATCAGAGACTCATTGTTGTTTATTTATCACGCTGAATTATAAAGTCGGCCAGCGCTTCAAGGGTCGAGGTGTCCAGAGAGTGGGCGGCCAGCTGCGCTAACGCGCTGCGGGCGTCGTCAATCAGGTCACGGGCTTTCGTCCGGGCTTGCTCAAGGCCCAGCAGGGCGGGATAGGTGCTTTTACCCAGCTGCTGATCGGCCCCCTGACGTTTGCCGAGAGTTGCAGTATCACCCACCACATCCAGAATGTCATCCTGTACCTGGAAGGCCAGACCGATACACTCAGCGTATTGATCAAGAATCGGCAGCACGTCACGGCCCCGTTCACCGGCGGTCAGGGCACCCATGCGCACCGCCGCGCGGATCAGCGCCCCGGTTTTATGGCGGTGGATACGTTCCAGCTCGGCAAGCTGAACCTGTTTACCTTCGGCGTCCAGATCCAACGCCTGGCCGCCGCACATACCTGCCACGCCGCTGGCCTGTGCCAGCTCGGCAACCATCGCCAGCCGATCGCGATCGGTCACCTCCGGCATCGGCGCATCGGCAAGGATAGAGAACGCCAGCGTTTGCAGGGCATCTCCCGCCAGAATGGCACTCGCCTCACCGTATTTAATGTGACAGGTCGGCTGGCCCCGGCGCAGATCGTCATCGTCCATGGCCGGCAGATCGTCATGGATCAGGGAGTAGGCGTGTATGCACTCCACGGCGGCGGCGGGGGCATCCAGCGTGTTGACGCTGACGCCAAACATACTGCCTGTGGCATAGACCAAAAAGGGCCGCAGGCGCTTGCCGCCTAATAGTGCGCCATAGTGCATGGCCTCAACCAGAGGAGTGTTCTGAAAGGGCAGAGGCGCGATGAAACGCCGCAGCGCGGCATTAGCCTGTTCGACGCAGGTTTCTAATTGTTCAGTAAAATCCATATTACTCAGCGTCCGGGGTAAAGGGGGTGAGCGGGGCCTCTTCCTGTTCTGACAGCAGGATCTGCACGCGCTGCTCCGCCTGCTGTAACTTGGTCTGCCCCTGGCGTGCCAGCTGCACGCCGCGTTCGAATTCGCTCAGGGCCTCTTCAAGGGGCAGATCGCCGCTCTCAAGACGGGTCACTATCTGTTCCAGCTCGGTAAGCGCCGTTTCAAAGCTGGCCGGTGCGTCGTTTTTCTTTGCCATAAGGATGTCTGACTCTCGTTTTATTCGTCTGCGCTATGGTAGCGAAGTCGGGCCGCGTATTAAATAACGCGCAATGGTCATGCGGTGTGCAAGGTAGACCTCGATGGTGGTATACTTGCGCGCCTGGAAGCAGCCGCGGTTAGGGGCTGCTGTATTAATCCCCCACAAGTCCACTATGCGACTTGCCAAAGAACCTTTGCCGCCATGAAGTTTATCATTAAATTGTTCCCGGAAATCACCATCAAAAGCCAATCCGTGCGTTTGCGCTTTATTAAAATTTTAACCGGAAACATTCGTAACGTTCTGAAGTACCATGACGAAGAGATTAAAGTCGTTCGTCACTGGGACCACGTGGAAGTGCGTACCAAAGACGAGTCCCTGCGTCCTGCTATCCGCGATGCGCTGACCCGTATTCCCGGTATTCACCATATTCTGGAGGTAGAAGATGTGCCTTATACCTCCCTGCATGACATTTTCGAGAAAGCGCTGGCCCAGTATCGCGAGCAGCTAGAGGGGAAAACCTTCTGCGTGCGCGTGAAACGTCGCGGTAAACATGAGTTTAGCTCCATTGAAGTAGAACGCTACGTCGGTGGCGGGCTGAATCAGCATATTGAGAGCGCTCGCGTAAAATTGACCCACCCGGATTACACGGTCCATCTGGAGATTGAAGACGATCGCCTGTTGCTGATAACGCGCCGCTCGGAAGGCATCGGCGGTTTCCCTATCGGTACTCAGGAAGATGTCCTGTCGCTGATCTCCGGTGGCTTTGACTCCAGCGTCTCCAGCTATATGCTGATGCGCCGTGGCTGCCGCGTGCACTACTGCTTCTTTAACCTCGGTGGCGCAGCGCACGAAATTGGCGTGCGTCAGGTGGCTCACTATCTGTGGAACCGCTTCGGCAGCTCGCATCGCGTACGCTTTGTGGCGATCAACTTTGAGCCAGTGGTCGGTGAGATCCTGGAAAAAGTCGATGACGGTCAGATGGGCGTGGTGCTGAAACGCATGATGGTGCGTGCGGCCTCTAAGGTCGCCGAGCGTTACGGCGTGCAGGCCCTGGTCACCGGTGAAGCGCTGGGCCAGGTCTCTAGCCAGACCCTGACCAACCTGCGTCTGATCGATAACGTCTCTGATACGCTGATCCTGCGTCCGCTGATCTCCCATGATAAAGAGCACATTATTGACGTGGCCCGCGCGATCGGCACGGAAGACTTCTCCCGTACCATGCCGGAGTACTGCGGCGTGATCTCTAAAAGCCCGACGGTAAAAGCAGTGAAGTCGAAGATCGAAGCCGAAGAGCAGAACTTCGATTTTGCGATCCTCGATCGGGTGGTGGAAGAGGCGACCAACGTCGACATCCGCGAGATCGCGCAGCGAACCGAAGAGGAAGTGGTAGAGGTAGAGACCGTCACCGGCTTTGGTCCGAACGACGTGGTGCTGGATATCCGCTCCCCGGACGATCAGGAGAGCAAGCCGCTAGTGGTGGAGGGCGTCGACGTAGTAACGCTGCCGTTCTACAAGCTGAGCACCAAATTTGGCGATCTCGATCAGAGCAAAACCTGGCTGCTGTGGTGCGAGCGTGGCGTGATGAGCCGCCTGCAGGCACTCTACTTGCACGAGCAGGGCTTCACTAATGTGAAGGTTTATCGCCCATAAGAAAACGCCCGGCGAGCCTGCCGGGCCTACAAAGTGCATAATGTAGGCCGGGTCAGGCGAAGCCGCCACCCGGCGTTTTATTGCTTACGCTTCGTAAAAGTTATAGATCCCCGCCGCCATTACCAGTTGCGACGCTACCTCATGCGCTTTCTCGCGCCCGACCAGCAGGTCGATAATCTTCAGCGCAAAATCGATCGACGTTCCCGGCCCCTGGCTGGTGAGCAGATTCACTCGTGGATCCCAGACGACGCGCTTATCCTGCCACTGCTCCTCAGGGATGCGGTCCTTCAGCGCCGGAAAACCGGTCATATTGCCGATGGGGAAGAGATTGTGCGGAACCAGCACGATACCAGCCGCCGCACAGATAGCCGCCACGATCCGGCCCGAGCGGTGAAACTGTTTTACCGTTTCGACCAGTAGGGGGCTGTCACGAAAGCACTCCGCACCCTTAACGCCGCCGGGCAGAACAATCACGTCATAGTCACCGTCGGCTACCTCCACCAGCGGGGCATCGGCGAGCAGCTTGACGCCCCGGGAGCAGGTTACCGTTAGATTGCCGTCGCTGGCCACGCTGGCGGTAGTGACCGCTATGCCGCCGCGAACCAGCAGGTCGATGGTGGTGACTGCTTCAGTCTCTTCGCTACCAGGGGCGAGGCATATCAGTGCCGATGCGCTCATACTCACTCTCCTTACGTTTAATCTGTTCATACAGGCGGGTATTTTCCGGCACCGCAATGCCGTGGGCGCGGGCGCGGCGCAGCAGATAGCCGGTGATGTAATCCGCTTCGGTGCGGCGCTGGGCACGAACGTCCTGCAGCATCGATGAAATGTTCTTCGCCGTATTTTCAATGACCTGATTAACGTAATAGAGCAGGTCATCCGCTGAAGTATGATGGCCTTCGCGCTCCATCACGGCCGCCACCTCATTACAGATGGCCTCGGTCAGCTCCGGGTGCGCCAGCAGTTCGCCGTTTGGACAGTTCCACAGGGCCGTCAGCGGGTTGATCACACAGTTGACCGCCAACTTGCGCCACAGCTGCGGGCGGATGGTGTTATGCCAGGCCACGTCAGGCAAGACCTCCTGCAACGTGTCCGCCAGATAGCTGTAGTCACCGTCCTGCTGCCGGGCGGGGCCAATATGGGTTGTACCGCTGGCAACGTGAATAATGATGTTGCCGTCCCGGCGGGCGGCATGGGTAGTAATGCCCATCAGCAGCGGGTGGGGGATCGCTTTTAACTCTTCCACCGTGCCCATGCCGTTGTGGATCAGCAGCACCGGTGTGGTAGTGGGCAACATAGAGGCCAGGCTCTTTACCGCATCGGAGACCTGCCACGCCTTGAGCGTGACCAGCAGCAGATCGCTCTGGGCCAGAAAATCAGGGTCGTTCGCCGTCAGGGATTCATTGAACACGCTGCCGTCTTCGTCAATCACGTTGACGCTGCAGTAGGGTTGGGGCACCCGCAGCCAACCCTGTACTTCATGACCACGCTTACACAGCGCGGCCAGCCACAGTTGCCCTAATGCTCCGCATCCAAGCACGGTTATTTTCATTGTTCCTCCTCACCCGCAACAGCGCCAGGTGGCAATGCGTTAAGTATAGCGCCGTCGGCTAAGCTTCTCGTTATGTCCTGTTGCGGGTATTATGCATCGCAACAAAAGTGAAAGGAGAAGAAAAGATGCCATCTTTCGATATTGTTTCTGAAGTTGACCTTCAGGAAGTCCGTAACGGCGTAGACAATGCCAGCCGTGAAGTTGAGTCACGTTTCGATTTCCGTGGCGTTGAGGCAACGTTTGAGCTGAACGATGCCAATAAGACCATTAAGGTACTGAGCGAGTCTGATTTCCAGGTCAATCAGCTGCTGGATATCCTGCGTGCCAAGCTGCTGAAGCGCGGTATTGAGGGGGCCTCTCTCGATGTGCCGGAAGAGTTTGTGCACAGCGGTAAAACCTGGTTTGTTGAAGCCAAGCTGAAGCAGGGAATTGAGAGCGCGGTGCAGAAGAAGCTCGTTAAGCTCATCAAGGACAGCAAGCTGAAGGTACAGGCGCAGATTCAGGGGGAGGAGATCCGCGTTACCGGTAAGTCTCGCGACGATCTGCAGTCGGTGATGGCGCTGGTGCGTGGCGGTGATCTGGGACAGCCGTTCCAGTTCAAAAACTTCCGCGATTAATAAAAATGCCCGGTTATCCGGGCATTTTTTTATCGAAAAAATATGAACAATATGCGGGTCTGGCTTGGTTTCCGTTCACTTCTAATCTTCTGCTTATCTGAAAATTCTGCACCCGTGAACGTGCCAGGGTGGCTCGCCGCCACCACCCTGGCGACCCGGGCTCCCGGCAGGGAAAATCGCCGCTTTGCGGATTGTTCGCCCCATCCCTGGGGCTCACCCCTTCGGGGCCAGCGCAAGCGCTGTCCAAAATTGCTCCCGGAAATTTTGTCCTCGACTTATCCCTTCCGGCTTCCGGGTCGGGCGTGAGGCAACGTCCCTGTAAGGCACGCCCTCAGCCCGCATCCATGCGGGCTGCCCCGGCCAGAAGTGAACGCCTCGGCGATTTTCAGCCGGACCCAACACCTCGCTTTAATACCGAGCCTACAGCGATTTCTTTGTTGCTGTGGAGTACAGTCTCACAGCGAGGTGTTGAGTCCCCGCTGAAACCGGCGAACCGGAGACCGGATGACAAGGTCTGGACGCCAGGGATGGCGGCCAGAGGCGAAACGAGACACGACAAAATCGCCCGGAGCGATTTTGAACAACGCTTTGCGTTGGCCCTGAAGGGGCGAGTCCCATGGATGGGACGAGTAATATCGAGTCGAGCCGGCCGTCGGTCAGCCGGACGGGAGGTGAGCGTAGTGCGAAGCACCGGTTTCCCCGCGGGGCCGCGGGGCCGCGGGGATCGATAAGGGGGCCGCGGTGGCTCCCTTATCCCGTTCACGTGTGACGCACGTTATATATTCTGCTTGCATGGGGTGAACGGAACACATGCGTTAAATCCGCATATTCCTTTCTTTCACAGCTTAATTGGCAAAATTGCTGGTTATCTGAGTCTTGTTTAGGCTCTGAGCGCCTGCTCAACCTCAAAGCGATTCGTTACTTTGCTGTCAATTTTCACATAGGCGCTGCGCTCTTCGGGGACGATCAGCACCTCGCTGACGCCCGCTTTGCTCTCTAGCTGCTGCTTAAGCGTATCGGTGATCACCACGTCATCCGGGATCTCCACGCGCAGGCTGCTGACGTAGGGCGGCTCCTGCATGGTGCTGGCGACCAGCAGCCAAACGGTGGCCAGCAGCGCGCCTGCCAGGAAGACCGTCTGGGAGTCAAACAGGCCGTCAACCCAGCCCCCCAGCGAACCGCCGATGGCGACGCCAATAAACTGGCTGGTGGAGTAGATCCCCATCGCCGTACCTTTATAGCCCGCCGGGGCCTCTTTGCTGATCAGCGAGGGGAGGAGGGCTTCCATCAGGTTGAAGGCCAGGAAGAAGAGCTGGACGCCCGCGACCAGCTCCCAGAAGTGCGGTCCCGCCCCCCAGAGCACAATCTCGGCAATCAGCAGGACGATCACGCAGAAGATGAAGACCCGCTTCATATGGCGCTTCACTTCAGCGTAGATAATAAACGGCACTACGCTGACGAAAGAGATAAGCATCGTCACCAGGTAGATCTTCCAGTGCTCCGATGCCGGGAAGCCTGCGGCCTCCATCTGTCCCGGCAGGGCAACGAAGGTCGACATCAGCAGAATGTGCAGACACATAATGCCGAAGTTAAGCTTCAGCAGCGGCGGGCGGGCTATCACTTTACTAAAGCAGCCTTTCACCATGCCTGACTCACGATTCAGCACGTGATTTTTGCTGTCCGGAACCACCCACAGCGTCAGAATGATGCCCGCCGTTGCCAGGCCAGCAATCATCCAGAACAGGGCGTGCAGGCCAAGCCGGTGGGTAATAATAGGGCCAAGCACCATGGCAATAGCGAACGTAATGCCAAAGCTAACGCCGATAAAGGCCATCGCCTTGGTGCGATTCTGTTCGCGGGTCAGGTCAGAGAGCAGGGCCATGACCGCGGCAGCAATGGCGCCGGAGCCCTGCAGGGCGCGGCCAAGAATAATGCCCCAGATCGAATCTGAGAGAGCGGCAATCACGCTGCCAATAACAAAAATTACTAGCCCGCCGACGATCAGCGGCTTACGGCCAATGCGATCCGACAGCAGGCCGAAAGGGATCTGGAATACCGCCTGGGCCAGGCCGTAAATGCCAATGGCAAAGCCAATCAGCGCTTCGCTGGCCCCCTGTAGCGCCATGCCATAGGTGGTCAGAACGGGCAGGACCATAAACATGCCGAGCATACGCAGCGAGAATACTGTCCCTAAACCCCAGGTGGCGCGTAGCTCTCCTGGCGTCATTTTATAATCGTTCATTACTACCTCAATCAAAAAACCGGACACAGTATAGTGCAGGGGAGGGCGGGGCGGGTTATCCCGTGATGCGCAAAGCGCGGAATATAGTACATCAATGAGTTATTGATTTAATAAATAAAAAAGGGCGCCGTAGCACCCTTTTTGTAACATCTTTTTTAAATTACCAGACGTAGGTCAACAGGTTATGTGAGTCCGGAACCATAAAGTCCACGGACATCATCACCGAGAGGGAAGTGATCGCCACGATAGAGAACACGAACAGCTTACGGGCCCATACTCTGTCGTCTTCGACCTTATACCCCTTCAGGGCCATACCCAGCCACCAGACGCTAACCGCTGCCGCCACCGCCAGATATTTGTATCCAGCGTAGCCGCCCAGGGAGAGCATCAGGGTCGCCACGGCAAAAGCGATGATATAGAGCGTAATGTGGTTCTTCGCGACCGAGATCCCTTTCACCACCGGCAGTACCGGGATGTTCGCCGCCTGATAATCCTTAAAGCGGAAAATCGCGATGGCGTAGGAGTGCGGCATCTGCCACAGGCTAAAGATAGCCAGCAGGATCAGCGCACCGCTGTCGAAATCCCCGGTAACCGCGCAGTAGCCAATCACCGGCGGCGCAGCGCCGGAGAGAGAGCCAATCAGCGTGCCGTAGACGGAGTGGCGTTTCATATACAGGCTGTAGACGCCCACATACACCACGAACCCCATCACCCCCAGCCAGCAGGCCAGCGGGTTAGCACCAAACCACAG